>Ga0207657_10008993_pt1 | contig 10087 bp, 11 predicted proteins | sample KBSC33metaG_FD_184316 | JGI IMG/M metagenome (GOLD analysis project Ga0207657, IMG submission 184316) | Corn rhizosphere microbial communities from Kellogg Biological Station, Michigan, USA - KBS C3-3 metaG (SPAdes) (version 2) | ecosystem: Host-associated > Plants > Roots > Rhizosphere > Soil ... | reverse complement strand
GTGCTGTACGAGAGTGAGCCGGATGCCGCCGCGTACGCGGAGCATGTCGAGCTCTGCAAGCAGGTCCCGGGCTCCGTGTTCCGTCACGGCGCGGTGATCGGGGCGCCGATGGGGGATGCGAAGCATGCCTACTACGCGGAATGGGAGTTCGCCGACAAGGACGCGTTCAAGAATGCGACGCGGAGCGACGAGTTCATGGCGACGGGCAAGGACGCGTACAAGCGCGGGTTCCCGCAGCCGACGGTCGAGTTCGTCGAGCTGAGCTAGAACCGCGGCGCGCGGCGCTCGCGGACTGCGGCGACGCCTTCAGCGACATCGGGCCCCGTCATGTCGAGAAACTCGAGCGCGAGCGACGCGTCGAAGGCGGGCCCGGCGGCGCGCAGCCAGTTGTTCAGCGCAAGCTTGGTGTGCGAGATCGCCGCCTGCGAGCCGGACGCGAGCCGGCGCGCGACCTCGAGCGCCTTCTCCTCGAGCTCGTCGGCCGGCACGCACAGTGAGACGAGGCCGATGCGCTCGGCTTCCTCGCCGTCGACCGGCTCGCAGAGCAGCAGGTGGTACTTCGCCTTCGCCATTCCGCAGAGGAGGGGCCAAACGAGTACTGCATGGTCGCCGGCGGCGACCCCGAGCCGCGTGTGGCCGTCGACGATCTTCGCCGACGGCGCGGCGATGCTGATGTCGGCCAGCAACGCGACCGCAAGCCCGGCTCCGACCGCGGGGCCGTCGATCGCCGCGACGATCGGCTTGCTGCAGTTGACGATGTTGTAGACGAGGTCGCGTGCCTCGTGGAAGACGCGAAGGCGCGTGCCCGCGTCCGTTGCGATGTCCGTCACGAGGTCCAGATCACCGCCGGAGCTGAACGAGCCGTCGGCGCCGCGGACGAGGACGACGCGCGTCTCCGGGTCACGCTCGACGGCATGCCAGAGCTCGGCCAGCTGCCCGTGCGCGTCGGCGTCGACCGCGTTCAGCTTCCCAGGATTCCGCAGCGTCAGCCGGAGAATCCATTCCTCCGGCCGGTCGAGCTCGAGGCTCGTGAACTCGGCGTATCGCGTTGTCACGCCGAGCAGCCTAGTTCACCAGCGGATGGAAGATACTCAGCGTGATGACCGGCGAGCCTCTCACCATCGTCGAACGCGACGGCCGCGTCGGCGTGGTGCTGATGAACCGGCCGAAGCAGCTGAACGCGCTCTCCGGCGAGCTGATGGGCGCGGTCGTCGCCGCGCTCGAGGAGCTCGACGGCGACCCGGAGATCCGCGCGATCGTGCTCGGCGGCGGCGAGCGTGCATTCGCGGCAGGGGCCGACATCACCGAGCTCGCCGCCGGCACGCCGATCTCGCTCTACGAGAACCGCCGCATCGACGCGTGGGACTCGATCCGCGACCTGCGAACGCCGGTCGTCGCTGCCGTCTCGGGCTTCTGCCTCGGCGGCGGGTGCGAGCTCGCGATGCTCTGTGACCTGATCGTCGCGTCGGAGACCGCGAAGTTCGGCCAGCCGGAGATCAACCTCGGTGTCCTGCCCGGCGCCGGCGGCACGCAGCGCCTGACGCGCGCCGTCGGGAAGGCCGTGGCGATGGACATGATCCTCACCGGCCGCATGCTTTCGGCGCGCGAGGCGCTCGACTTCGGGCTCGCCGCGCGCGTCGTCGCGAAGGAAGCCTGGCTCCACGAGGCGAAGCGCGTCGCAGCGGAGATTGCGGCGAAAGGGCCGATCTCCGTGCGGCTCGCGAAAGAAGCTGTCGACAAGGCGTTCGAGGCGCCGCTCGCCGTCGGCATCGAGTTCGAGCGCCGCGCGTTCTACCTCGCGCGCGCGTCCGAGGACGCGACGGAAGGGCTGAACGCGTTCGTCGAGAAGCGGCCGCCGGACTTCAAGGGCCGCTGATGAAGCTCGCAGTGCTGCTCGCCTCCGCTCTGTGCGCGGCCGCGCTCGCAGCAACCGCGCGCGCGGACCCGCCGGCGAGGCCGTTCGACGGCGCCGGTGTCTTCGTCGACAACCCCGGCAACCTGCCCGGGCCGTGGGGGCTCGCGGTGCAGCTCGAGGAGAACCACTTCGACTGGGTCGCGTTCCACGTCACGAACGGACTGAACCAGCTCGAGCTCGACCCGATGTGGATCGATGTCTTCCGCGAGCACGGCATCTCGGTCGGTGGCTGGGGCTACGAGGAGGAGCATCCGCTGATCGACGCGGTCCTCGCCGCCCTCGCCGTGCGCCGCTACGGGCTCGACTTCTACATCGCAGACGCGGAGGCGCCGTACCTCCAGACGAAGAAGGTGCACGGCTGGAAGCGCTCGAAGACGTTCGTCGACGTGTTCCGCTCGCTGCAGCCGACGCTGCCCGCTGCGCTCACGACGTACGGCGCTGCGGCCCCGGGCTACGTGATGCCGCTCGACTACGCGAGCTGGCGCAAGGCCGGCTTCGAGCTCCTGCCGCAGGCGTACTACAACCAGTTTCCCCGCGTCTACCGGCCCGACATGACGGTCGCGCACTCGCTCCGCGCCGGGTGGGCGCTCGACCAGGTGCACCCCGTGATCGGCGTGTACCGCAAGTACCCGGCAGCGAACTACGTGCCGCTCCTGCAGGCAGCGGGAACGCACGGCTTCTCCGTCTTCCTCGGCGACCAGGCGACGGCTGCGGACTACGCCGCCCTCTCCGTGCTGACGAAGTAGGGTCCGCACATGGCCGAGGTCGAGAGCTCGCGCGAGGGCGGCGTCCAGACGATCACGCTCAATCGCCCCGAGGTCCTGAACGCGTTCAACCGCGCGGTGCACGACGGCTTGCGCGATGCGCTGAAGGAAGCGCGCGATCCCGAGGTGCGCGCGGTCGTGCTGACCGGAGCGGGCCGCGGCTTCAGTGCGGGTCAGGATCTGACCGAGTTCAGCGAGACGGGCGACCTCGGCGGGACGCTGCGCGCGACGTACCACCCGAACGTCCTTGCGATCCGCGCGCTCGAGAAGCCCGTGATCGCAGCGGTGAACGGCGTCTGCGCCGGCGCAGGCCTGTCGCTCGCATGCGTCTGCGACTTCCGCATTGCAGCCGACAACGCGAGCTTCGTCCCCGGGTTCATCGGCATCGGGCTCGTCCCCGACGCCGGTGGCACCTTCTTCCTCCACCGGCTGCTCGGAGCCTCCCGCGCCTTTGAGTGGATGACGTCGAACCGCCGGCTGTCGGCCGCCGAGGCACACGCGTGGGGCCTCGTCTCGGAGGTCGTCGAAGCCGACTCGCTGGCCGCGCGCGCGGCGGAGCTCGCCGCGGTCTACGCCGCGATGCCGACGCGCGCCGTCGGCATGACGAAGCGCCTCTTCGACCACGCCGCGACGGCGACGCTCGAGGAGCAGCTCGAGCTCGAGGCACAGCTCCAGGTCGCAGCCGCGCAGACCGAGGACTTCCGCGAGGGCGTGGCGTCCTTCCTCGAGAAGCGCGAAGCGAAGTTCACCGGTCGCTGACGAGGCGCGCGCACACGGTCATGCCGAGCCCGGCGGCGGCTTTGCGGCTCGCGCTACCGGCGAGCTGCGCCCGCGCAGCGGCGGACGTCACCGACGGAAAGTCGCGTCGCTCGGCAGCGTCGCCGAGATCGTGCACGGCCTTCGCGACGCGGCGGTCGGCGGCGAGCCAGACGCGCACCGCCTGGGCGTCGCTCGACGGCGGCTTCAGCGCTTCGAGCTGTCGCAGCGCCGCTTCGTAGAGCGGCAGCGTCTTGGCGACGTACTTGACGATCTGGTCGTACGAGGTCGGTCGGACGACCGCCTTCGTCCCATTGGTGTACGCCGAGCAGATCGCGTCGGACTTCTTGACGAAGTCGCCGTGCGAGAGGCGGCCGCTGCCGCAGCCCGCCGCGAGCGCCGCGACCGTCAGCGCTGCAGCAACGCCAGCACTTCGCCTGGCTCCGGGAACCGGTGCACCTGATGCTTCGAGAACACGAGCTCGCCGTCCGAGAGGACGTCGAACTGGCCGGACCGGCCCGCCTGGATCGACGCGTCGAAGCCCTCGTCTTTCAGTTCGGCCGCGAGACTCGCGGCCCGGCGGTCGTAGCCGCTTCAGACGGGGCAATACCGGATCTCGACGCTCATGGCCCAGGAGCCTAGTGCCACGCGCCGTTTCGCGCGAGGGAGACCTGTCTGTCCAGTGGTAGGGTGCGCCGATGAGCGCCGAGCCGATCGCCCGCGACAGGATTCTCGACAGCGCGTACGCGCTCTTCTCCCGCCGAGGCATCCGCGCCGTCGGCATCGAAGAGGTGATCGAGCGCGCAACGGTGGCGAAGGCGACGCTCTACCGCCACTTCCCGTCGAAGGACGACCTCGTGCTCGCGTTCCTGCGCAAGCGCGAAGAGGTCTGGACACACGGCTGGGTCGAGACCGAGGCGCGCCGCCGCGGCGTGAGCCCCGAGGAGAGCCTGCTTGCGATCTTCGATCTCTTCGACGAGTGGTTCCACCGCAGCGACTTCGAGGGCTGCTCGTTTGTCAACGTGCTCCTCGAGACGGCAGATCTCAACCATCCCGTCGGGCGTGCGAGCGCCGACCATCTCGAGAGCATTCGCGATGTGCTCCGCGCGCTCGCCACGGAAGCGGGGCTCCGGGACACGGACGAGTTCGCACGCTCGTACCACATCCTCATGAAGGGCTCGATCGTGCAGGCGGGCGAGGGTGACGTCGACGCAGCAAAGCGCGCCAAGGAGATGGCCCGCGACCTGATCGCGAAGTACCGCTAGGGAGGGATAGCCGCACGGGTGCCGCCGTGGTTTCCTTCGTGTGATCGAAGGGGGGTTGTGCTGTGCGGGTCAAGCTTTCCAATCCGGCGCTGCTGCGAGGGCTCCTCGCAGAGTTCGCGTTCGACGCGAACGTCATCGTCACGCAGCTTTCCGATGACGAGGTCGAAGTGTCCTTCCTCGGCTCGCTGAACGCGAGTGCGCAGCAGATGGAGACGGAGCTGCGGATGCGGGCGTGGCTCTCCGCGCACCCCGAGGCGATCGTCGTCGTTCGGGAGTGACGCTTCTCTAGCGGACGAGGGTCTCGAAGAGATGGTCGAGCTGCGCCGGCGGGTCGGCGCAAACGCCCGTGTGCACCGCCGACGGCTGGATGATCGTGCTCGACGGCGCGACGAGCCAGTGGAAGCGTGCGGTCGTGTCGAGCTTCGCCATTGGGCCGCCGCTCGGATCGCCGGCGGCGATGCGCTCGATCACCTCGAGGTGCGGGCGCACCGCATCGAGGTCGAGCTCGGGCCAGAGCGCAGCGACGCGCGCTTCGTCGAGCCCAGTGCGCGCAGCCAGGAAGTCGAGCGGCCGGCAGAAGACGACGACGCCGACGTTGACGCGCTCGCCGCGCTCGAGCCGCGGCACGAGGCGATAGATCGCATAGGAGAAAGGACTACCGCTCGTCACGGGCTCGCTCTGCTTCCTCGACGAAGGTCCGCGGCGACTCGAGCCGCTCCAGGAGATATTCGACATACGAGCGACGGTCGTCGCCGTCGAGCCATTCGTCCGGAAGCGCGTCCGTCACGTCCACGAGGACAGTCTCTGTCACCTGCGACGCGAGCCGTGCGTCGGCCGCTCGAATCGAGCCGGCGAACGGGAGCAGCACGTGCTCGCGGATCGCCGGGAACGGGCTGCGGGCGTGCGCCGGGTCGCGCTCCGCGGCGTGATGGAAGTAGAGCGCGGCACCGTGGTCGATCAGCCACAGCCGGTCGTGCCAGACCAGCAGGTTCGGGTTCTGGGCGGTGCGGTCGACGTTCGTCACGAGTGCGTCGAACCAGACGATGTCGGCGGCGAGCTCGGCGGCGGGCGCGGGGCCGACGGCCGGGCTGTACGGCAGCGCCGAGGGAAGAAAGTCGACGCCGAGGTTCAAGCCCTCGCTCGCGACGAGCAGATCCTGGATCTCGGGATCCGGCTCGGCGCGACCGAGCGCCGGGTCGAGCTCGACGAGCGCGAGCCGCGGGACAAGCAGCCCGAGCGCGCGCGCGAGCTCGCCGGCGACGATCTCGGCGAGGAGCGCCTTGCGACCCTGTCCCGCGCCGCGAAACTTGAGGACGTAGAGGCCGTCGTCGTCGGCCTCGACGAGCGCGGGCAGCGACCCGCCCTCCCGAAGCGGGGTGACGTAGCGGGTGGCGGCGATGCGCTGGAGCTGCACGGGTACAGCTTGACGCACGACGCGCCGACGCTAGGCTCCGACTGTTTCCGAGGGTAAGGGGAGAGTCAATGAGAAAGCTCGTCACCGCCGTCGCCGGCGTGCTCGCCGCGGCAGCGATCACCGGAGTCGCGTTCGCGATCACGAACGGCGGCCCCGACGGCAACGGCCATCCGGAAGTCGGCGCGCTGCTCGCGCAGCACGCGTTCTCGGACGGGACGTGGGAGGAGTGCAGCGGCACGCTCATCTCGCCCACGGTGTTCCTGACCGCGGCGCATTGCGACGAAGGCGTGAGCCGTGTCGCCGTGACGTTCGACTCGTCGTACGACTCCGCGACCGGGAAGACCTACCTGGGCACCTGGCATGCGGATCCGCGCTTCAACCAGGCGCAGGGCGACCCGCACGACATCGCGGTCGTCGTGCTCGACAAGGCCGTCAAGGGAATCACGCCGGCCCGCCTGCCAAAGCTCGGCCAGCTCGATTCGCTGAAGGTCGGCGACGGGATCACGGCTGTTGGCTACGGAGCGCAGTCGGTGACGATGGGCGCCGGCGGCGCCAACTTCCACTACGCCGACATCCGCTATGTCGCCACCGGCTCCGTGAATGCGATGAACGCCGCGTGGATTCGCGCGTCGATGAACCCGGCCACGGGTGACGGCGGCACGTGCTACGGCGACTCCGGCGGCCCGAACTTCCTCGGCGCCGGTGCAGGCGAGACGAACATCGTCGCCGGTACGACGATCACGGGCGACTTCGTCTGTCGCGCGACGAACGTCGACTACCGGATGGACACCGAGTCCGCGCGGAGCTTCCTCGCGGACTACGTGACGCTGCCCTAATTGCGTGAGGTAGCGGAGCGGGGCTTCGGCTCCGCTCCGCTACAGCGTCACGAGGTCGCGATCGAGCTCGGCGGTGCTCGTGACGCCGAGCAGCTTGAGCGTGCGCACGTAGTCGGCGTGCAGGAGCTTCAGCAGGTGGTCGACGCCGGGCTCGCCGCCGGCCATGAGCGCGTAGAGGTACGGACGCCCGAGAAACGCTGCACGCGCGCCGAGGGCGACGGCAATCGCAACGTCGGCACCCGAGCGGACGCCGCCGTCGAGGAAGACCTCGGCACTGTCGCCGACCGCGTCGACGACGCTGGGCAGGAGCTCGAGCGGAGCGACGGCGCGATCGAGCTGCCGCCCGCCGTGGTTCGAGACCGCGAGACCGTCCGCGCCCGCCGACACGACGGCCATCGCATCGTCGACGCGCTGAATCCCCTTGACGACGATCGAGCCGGACCAGTTCGATCGGAGCCACTCGATGTCGTCCGTCGTCACCGAGGGATCGAAGACGGTGTCGATCAGCCCCATCACGTCTTCGGCCGCGCCGAGCGACTCGAAGGCGAGCGGCTCCGTCGTGAGCGCATCGAAGAGCCAGCGCGGCTTGCTGACCATCCCGAGCAGCGTCCGCGTCGAGAGCGTCGGTGGAAACGTGAGGCCGTTGTACACGTCGCGGTGGCGCGCTCCGGCCACCGGCACGTCGACCGTCAAGACGAGCGTCGTGTAGCCGCTCTCGCCCGCGCGCGTGACGAGGTCGAGGCTGCGGCCGCGGTCCTTCCACACGTAGAGCTGAAACCACCGGTCGGTGCTGCGCGCTTCATCGGCAAGCCGCTCGACCGACGTCGTACCGAGGGTCGACAGCGCATAGGGAATGCCGGCCCGGCCCGCGGCTCGTGCGACCGCCGGCTCGCCGGCGGCGTGCATCATCCGCGTGAAGCCCGTCGGCCCGAGCACCGCCGGCAGGGCGGCCGGGCGGCCGAGGATCGTGGTCGCAGGGTCGACGGTCGACACGTCGCGCAGCACGTGCGGATGGAGCACCGTGCGCTGAAACGCCTCGACCGCGCGGTCGCGGCTCAACTCCAGCTCGGCGGCCCCTTCGACGTAGTCGTAGACCGATCGGGGCGTCCTCCGTCGCGCGAGGCGCTCGAAGTCTGCGACCGTGCGCACACGGCTCCATCGATCGGTGGTGCGACGCCGGAACGTCGGTCCGGCGAACCGCGCGATCTCCGACGCTCTCGGAAGCCGCCGCTTCAGCCCGGGCATCGCGCCAACTCTACGGCGTTCGCCCCTCCTTGACAGCCGATGAGCGGAGGCGTTTAGTGGCGTCAGCAACGAGGAGAGCTTGTGTCCGTCTCACGTTCGTTGCTGCGGCGCAAGCGTCCGTGCGGATACGGCGCATCGCGGGCCGAGGACGCCCTCGGCCACGACCTATCGCACATGCCGACGTCGAAACGGTGCTCGCCCACCGGCGATTTCGGTCGCGCCGCGACAGACAGCTACCGAATCGTCCACGTTCTTCCCTAGGAAGGAGATCCCAGTGGCAAGAGCCAGGAAGACGACAACGACCAGGCGCAAGACCGCGACGCCGGCGAGACGGAGACGGGCGGCGAGCGGCACCGCGATGACGGAGCATCTCGCAAAGGAAGGCCCGCACATGCTCCTCCTCGAGCGGAACCTGCCGGTGCTCGCACAGTCGATGACCTTCTCGAAACTCGTGCAGGAGAACGTGCGGTTCCTCAACCTGAAAGATCTGCGCTGGCTGTTTCCGCCGATCTGTCACCGCAAGGAACAGGCGGCTCTGACCGAGAACGAGAAGTCCCGCTTCATCTGCGCCTTCGACATGATCAACAGCGACGGAACGCTCGGGCAGCTCGTCGACATCCACGGCCAGATGCACATGCAGCACACGAACGCCCGCCTACTGCCGTGGCACCGGGTGTTCCTGCACCTGTTCGAGGAGGCGCTCCACAACTACCACCCGGACGTCTGCGTCCCGTACTGGGATTGGACGACGCCCGAAGGGCAGCACTTCCCGAACTGGCTCGTCGGAGTGCTCCCCACCGTCCACACGCCGACGCGGACGATCAACGTCGTCCGCGCACCCGGGCCGGACGGCAGTCTTGCGGCGATCGCCTCAGGGGTTCCTGCGGCGATGGCGAAGACGAACTACGGCGACTTCACAGGCCCCATCAACGGCATCCATGGGTCCGTTCACATCTGGGTCGGCGGCACGATGTCGGATGCCTCGGTCTCGCCGGCGGATCCTGTCTTCTGGCTTCATCACGCCAACCTCGACCGGCTGTGGTGGGCTTGGTACAAGAGCGCGGCCGGCGGGCACCAAAACCCGCCGCTCGTCGGGGCCGATGCAGTCATGGATCCCTGGACGTACACGGAGACCGACGTCCGCAGCATCGCCGCACTCGGTTACGCCTATGTCTGAGCCGGCGGGCCAGTCTGCTACTCGATCGTCTCGAACGACGCGCGCAAGGACGGAGCGGGACGGCGGTTCGAGTCGCTGCCATCAGCTCCCCACGTCGTGAGGCACGACCACGTGGGCCTCGCAGGAGTTGGCGTTGCCGGCCGCATCACGCGCGACGTATGTGAGCGTGTACGTCCGGTCCCCGCCGTCTCCCGCCCGCCCCGCGCGAAGGAAGCCCGTGACGTCGGGTGTCCCGACGTCGAAACCGGCCGCGTCTGTCGCGGGAACGGCTGCGAGGACGAAGCCTCCGCTCCCGGAGGTCGCATCCGAGACGGTCACGTCGACCGAGACGGGGTCGAGCTTGCCGTTCGGCGGCCAGAGCGTCGCGGGCGTCGGCTCGCACGTGATCGACGGCGGCGTTGCGTCGCGCTTCACCGTCACCGACCGCGTTGCCGCTCCGCCGTCGCTCGTCGCGGTGCACGTCAGGGTGACGCCGTCGGTGTCCGACGTCACCGTCGTCGTCTCGCAACCGCTGGTCGAGAGCAGCGGCGACAAGGAGTCGGTGACGGTCCACGCGATCGTGACGTCGCCGGTGTACCAGTCGCCGCTCTTCGGTCCGGTCACGACGGGGACGATGGACGGCGGCGTCGTGTCGCGCATGATCGTCACCATGGCGCTCGACGTGCCCCCACGGTTGGTTGCCGTGCATGTGAACACCGTGCCCGCCGTGTCCTCC
>Ga0207657_10008990_pt1 | contig 10089 bp, 11 predicted proteins | sample KBSC33metaG_FD_184316 | JGI IMG/M metagenome (GOLD analysis project Ga0207657, IMG submission 184316) | Corn rhizosphere microbial communities from Kellogg Biological Station, Michigan, USA - KBS C3-3 metaG (SPAdes) (version 2) | ecosystem: Host-associated > Plants > Roots > Rhizosphere > Soil ... | reverse complement strand
TGAAGAGGTCGACGCGGAGCTGGACCGCGGTCGCCACCTTGTTGACGTTCTGGCCGCCGGGGCCGGTCGCAGCGAGGAAGCTTTCGCTGAGCGCATCTTCCGGAATGGAGACGTCCTCAGGCCGCATTAGCCCACTCGCCGAAATAGTCCGGAAGCGGTGCGGTGACGTCGATGGTCGCCTTGCCCTCGCGCGGAACGACCAGCCGCGAGGCATGGAGCAGCATCGGCCCGCCCGGAACTCCATAGACCCGGTCGCCGGCAATGCCGCGCCCGAATGCCTCGCGGGCGTGCGCGCGGATTTGGTGCGTGCGGCCCGTCCGCGGCTGAAACTCGACCAGAGTGGACCCATCGCGAACCGCGAGCCGGCGCCAGCGCGTAGTCGCGGCAAGGCCATGAGGATCGGACACCATTTTCCAGCCGGCTTCGGCGGTCGAATGCTTGGCGAGCGACAGGTCGATGACGCCATCTTCCTCGGCGATCTCGCTGGCGACGATGGCAAGATAATATTTCTCGACAGCGCGGGATTCGAAGGCCTGCTGAAAGATCCCGCGAGCCTTGGGTGTTCGCGCAAATAGGAGGCAACCGCTGGTGTCGGTGTCGAGCCGGTGCATCGGCGTCGGCGGGCGTTTGAAGCCGGCCTTCAATTCATCCAGCCTGGATGCGATCGAATCTCCCCCGCGCCGCGGGGTGTCGACCGGCAGCCCCCCAGGCTTGTCGATCACGATCGCCTCGGCGTCGATGAAGAGGATGCGGTCGGAGAGCATTGCCGCGCAGGTGCCACGCGTCAGTGCCGCAAGCAAACTTACGCTCGTCCCGAGCGAAGTCGAAGGGCGTGGCTCGAGCAGACTTGTAGCGCCCTTCGACTACGCGCCTGCGGCGCTACGCTCAGGCCGAGCGAAGGCTCTCGGCGAGAACGAATTGTGACTCCTATGCAACGAATCCAAGGAATCCATGCGGTTACACAATATTAACCTTTTCCCTTCAGACCTCGAATGGTTAATGGACGCTTCAAGGCCGTTAAGAGCGCGTAACGCTTTCGGGCCGTGAACGGGGGAAATCACGATGCGGGTGCTGCTGATCGAAGACGAGCCGACGACCGCGAAGGCGATCGAGCTGATGCTCGGGACCGAAGGCTTCAACGTCTACACGACCGACCTCGGGGAAGAGGGCCTCGATCTCGGCAAGCTGTACGATTACGACATCATTTGCCTCGACCTCAATCTGCCGGACATGCACGGCTACGACGTGCTCAAGAAGCTGCGCACGGCGAAGGTTTCGACGCCGGTGCTGATCCTTTCCGGCATTGGTGAAATGGACAGCAAGGTTCGTGCGCTGGGCTTCGGCGCCGACGACTATGTGACCAAGCCGTTCCACCGCGACGAGCTGGTCGCGCGAATTCACGCGATCGTCCGCCGCTCGAAGGGTCATTCGCAATCGGTCATCCGCACCGGCAAGCTCGCCGTGAACCTCGATGCGAAGACGGTCGAGGTCGACGGCAGCCGCGTGCACCTGACCGGCAAGGAATATGCGATGCTGGAGCTGCTGTCGCTCCGCAAGGGCACCACGCTGACGAAGGAAATGTTCCTCAACCACCTTTATGGCGGCATGGACGAGCCCGAGCTCAAAATCATCGACGTGTTCATCTGCAAGCTTCGCAAGAAGCTTTCGCTCGCTTGCGGCGGTGCCAATTATATCGAGACGGTCTGGGGCCGCGGCTACGTGCTTCGCGACGCCGACGAGGGCGAAGAGAGCGAGCCGCAGGCCGCGGTTGCCTGATCTCCGAATCTTCTGAAATAGATTGGGCGAGGCGTCGGAGGGGCGCCTCGCCCTTTTCTTTGGTCAGGACCGGCTCGCAGGGGACGAACCGGCCCTGACGGCGCGCGAACCTATTGAGGCTGGTTCGCGCAGGCGACGTCGTACTGTGACACCGACGCCGTGTTGCGCGAGTTCTGGGCCTGGGAGCCCGCGTAATGCGAGCCGCCGGTGCTGTCCTCGCCGCTGAAGGGCGATCCGCCACCCGGTGCATCGGCCGAATTGCCGGGGGTCGATCCACCGTCTGCAACAATATCCTCGCAGTCGGCACCCGGCTGGCCGTTCGCATTGCCGCTGTTCTGATGCCAATAGTTGGTGCCGTGATACTGGCCGTTTCCCGGCGGGGGCGGCTGGGTTTGGCCCGAGGCAACCGCCGGCGCGAACGCCAGCGCCGCGGCGCCAAGCAAGAGGATCTTCGCTTTCATAGCGCTTTCTCCTTGGTCATGCCGCCGGAGCGTGCACGCACGGGGGCTGACATGATGCGCACACGCTCCGGCGGCAGGCGTAGGTGCCCGCCGAGCGCGCGCGGGTTCAGTCCCGGTCTAGAGTACCCAGGACGCTCCCAGGACAAGTGTGCTGCGGCTGTGCCCGCGGCCGCGATAAAAATCCCGGCCCGGCGCACCAGCGCTCCAGGCGGCGTGCAATGACAATCGGCCAAGCTCGCGAGTTATGCCAAGGCGCCAATCCACTTCGCGCCGATAGCTCTGGCCGTACGGCGCGTGGAGCGGCACCTGGACGCCGACATGGCCGTCGACGTTCCATCGTCGCGCGGGGCTGACGCTGCCATTGACTTCGCCGTAGGCACTCCATCGGCCGCTCTCGAAATAATGCGGCGAGAGGAAAATCCTCGACGAGAGGGCCCCGCGCGCGATGCCGGCATAAAGCTCGGTATAGGAATTGCCGCGGGCAGCGCTCGAATAGCTGGAATAGGTCGAGTGCGTGATCCCGAAGTCGAGCGTCGTCCCGGACTTCAGCCGCTTCGCATAGCCTCCGGTCAGCTGCAGGGCGAGGGGCGCCGGACCGCTATTGCGAAAGACACCCGTCCCCGCCGCGTCGGCGTAGAAACCCGACGGATCGTCGAAGGCGAGATCGAGGATTGCAACGGGGCTGCCCTCGCTCAGCGAATAGCCGCGGAAGCGGAGGTCGCTGAACGCCGAAACGGTCGCGCCGACCTCGGCGCGTGCCGGTGCGGCAAAACCGATCCCGAGCACGGCGACAATGGTGAACCTAATGGGCGAACCGAGCGCTCGCGACCTGCGAAGCTCCGCACGAGCAGTCACAGCCGTTCGCCGCGCGCGCGACGGTCGCGCAGGCGTCGATGGTGCCGCCGAGGGGCCGGTCGGAGACGAGCGTCACATGGGCTGACCGCCGCTTCTGGCGGACAAGCGCGGCGAGGCCGCTCACGTGCGCGGCCGAGAAGGAGCTGCCATCGACGAGAAACCATCGTCCCCCAGGCTCCGTGGTTGGCACGTCGCGTCCGGGCGCAGTGTAAACGCGCGCGTCATCGCCTGCAAAGGAGCGGTCGGAGACGGCGATGACGCCCGGTACAGAAGCCGGGAATCCGCCGCCGGGCTTGCCGCTGTCGAAGGCGGTGACGACGACCGAGCCGCGCGACAGCGCCGCCTCGAGAAGGGTACGCAGCAGCCGGCTGTCCGGCCCGCTCAGGCTGAGGTTGATGACGTCGGCCCTGGCCTGGACCGCGAAATAAAATGCCTTGGCGAGGCTGAGACCGTCGCAGACCGTCCCCGAGCGCTGCTGCCAGCAGGCGCGCAGCCCGAGCAACCGCGCACCGGGAGCGACTCCGGCAATTCCGATGCCATTGTCGCTCTTGGCGGCGATGACTCCGGCAACCCCCGTCCCATGGTCCTCGGCGACCTCGGCCTGGCCGGCGACGAAGTTGCGGTTGACGACCAGTTGCCCGGCGAGGTCGGGATGATTGGCCTGAATGCCGCTGTCGATCACTGCGACTCTGATCCCGCGGCCGGTCGCTTCGCGATGCAGGTCGGCAAGGTCCCAGGCTTTGGCGGCCGGCTGGGCCGGATAGAGCGGGTCGTTGTGCGACGCCTTCGCTCCCTTCGCCGCGTATAGCTGCACGGGCTCGGCCCAGGCCACTTGCGAGTCGTGGGCAAGCTCTTCCGCGGCAGCCGCAGTCGAACGGCCGTCCGGCACCGCCATGATGAAGCAGTCGACCCCAATCATCGGCATCGGCCAGCCGTCGACGAACGCCAGGCCGTGCTGCCTCGCGATGCCGCGAGCGAGACGCTCCCGCGCGCCTCTCAGGACACCGTCGCCATAGTCGCCGCCGCCATAGCTTCCGTTGGGTCGGTAGTGATCCGGCGGATGCTGGACCATGACCAGTATCTGGCGGTCGGGCGCGATCGTGGCCGATCCCTGCGCAGCGGCCGGGCAGGACATCGTCAGGGCCATTAGGAAGACGCAGAAGCCGACCAGATTGCGAACCCAGGTCAAGAGGCCGGACCGTCGATCGGCTGCGCCATTAGCACGTGGCGGTCGCCGCGAAGCCGCGCGACGACTTGAGGGCGCGAGGAGGCCTGTACACGCAAGAGATAGGCGCCGCCCGCCGTCGGGCCGTCAACGAGCGAAGCACCATTCGATTGCAGCAAATCCCGCAATTGGGCTTCGGTGGTCTCCGCTCGGAACATCGCGATCACGTTCGCCGATGACGGCGCGGGCGCGGAGCCGAGCGTTCGATAATCGGGCTGGCCGAGGGACAGGAGGATGGCCCCGGCGGCGACCACGAAAGCGAGTTGCGCGACCGCCAGCGTGGCGATCGCCGGACGGCTCAAGCTCTCCCATAGCTCGGCCGCCTGCCCCCGAAGCTTGTCCCACAGGCGCTCGCGAGGCTGCGGGACGTCGATGCGCTGTCTCAGCCTCGCCCAGCCCGAATCGATTTGCGGACTCAGCTGCGCAAACTCATCGATCATTCGCCGCTCGGCAGCGAGCTGGCGTCGGCAATGGGCGCAGCTCGAAAGGTGATGCTCGACCATCGCGAGGTCTTCGTCATCGAGCTGCCCGGTCAGATACCACGGAATCAGCTCTTCGGCGTCGTGGTGCGGCTGGGCTCGGCTGAGGGTGGGATCCTGCATCGCCTCGCTCCTACAGCCAGTCGGCCAGCGTGCCCGATAGCGCCTGCCTGAGGCGGCGGCGGGCATGGAACATCCGGGTCTTCACCGTATCCACGGGGCAGCCCAGAATTTCGGCAATCTCGCGGTACCCGAGGTCGTGGAAGTAAGTGAGGTCGACGACCGCGCGCTGCTCGGCCGAAAGTCCTTCCATCGCGTCGACGAGAGCGCTGCGGATTCGGGATTGCTCCAGCTCGGCATCGGGTGCGGCATCATTGCTGACCCGGTTGTCGAATTGCTGGTCCTCGAGCGGGTCCGGCCACCGCATTCGCGCCTTCAGCGCCTTGCGATAGGCGATGGCGAACACCCAGGTGGACAATTTGCTCGTCCCCCTGAAGCTTGCCGCGGTGTTCCAGACCACCATCATCGTATCGTCGAGCACCTCTTCCACGAGCTGCGGGCGCTTCACGAGGTTGGTCAGGAACCGTGCCAGCCGCGGCTGGTAGATCCGGTACAGCCTCTCGAATGCGTCCAGGTCGTGCATCTTGACCCGCTCCAGCAGCTCACGCTCGCCGGGCGCCCCTGACGCTGAAGCACCGGTCGTGGGACGGCTCGCCGTCCCGGATGCACTCACTGATCAGCCCTCCTACCGCCGCATCGGTGCTCGTTGGCGGCGCAAAGGTTCACTCACGAAGCGACATAGCATCTTCAAGAGCGCGTGGCCTGGCGGAAAAGCCAGGCCGAAACGAACCACGGCAATCCGAACAGGACGACAAGGATCACGACCGCCGGGAAACCGGGCGGCTCCGTTGCCCCGATGCGCCACACGAGCACGATCACTGCAATGAGCATCTGTGCCGCCCCGGCGACAGTCATTGCACGCGCCATTCCAGCGGCCTGAAAGCGGGCTGCGATGCCTCCGGCGATCGCCATCAGGATCACGACGAAGAACATCAGGTTGGCCGGATTGCCCTCGTCGCCGATCATGCCGACAGCGCCGTTGATCCAGACCAGCAGGAAGCTCGTTCCGAGCGCCGTGGCGACTCCGCCTCGGTACGGCAAGTTGCCGCTGGCCCTGACGGTTAGCTCGAAAAGTCCGCCGACGGTCCCGAACATCGCGGCAGCGAAAATGAAATCGCTCGCCGTCCAATTCACTTCGGTTGTGAACTGCATCGCGATCAGCGGCAGCATGAGAAGGATGGTGACGGCGCCCCATCCAATGACCCTCCAGGGAATGCCGCGGCACGACCCTCCATCGTTCGCGTTGGTTGCCATTATCGAACCTCCATGCATGACTATTCGCCGAGCTTTGCGGCGAGTGCCGATGAAAGGCATGAGCAAGTCATGAGGTTTGACTGAAAAATGACGGCCCGTTTCGCATTCGAAGGATTCGTGCTCGACACGCGGGAGCGGCGCCTCATCGCCGGCGAGGAGCCGGTGGAGCTCAACGCACGCTACCTCGACGCGCTCGCGCTGCTGGTGCGCGATTGCGGCAAGCTCGTGCCCAAGGACCAGTTCCTCGACGAGGTGTGGCGCGGCGTGCCGGTCACCGACGAAGCGCTGACGCAATGCATCAAGACGCTTCGGCGCAAGCTCGGTGACGACGCCAACCGGCCGCGATTTATCGAAACGGTGCCCAAGCACGGCTACCGCTTCATCGCGCCGGTCGAGATGATCGAGGCGCAAGGCCCGACCGTTGTGCGAAGGCCGGCCACGGACGCGCGGCGGTGGCGAGAGTTCGTTTCGCTCCTTTCCGCGGGAATCGCGGGCGGAGGGGTCGCCGGCATTGTTGGCGGCCTCGTCTATGGATTCGCGGCGGCGTCGGAGCCCTTGCAGTCCGGGCCCGGAGCGCTCTCCGTCCTGCTGGTACTTCTCTGCGTGACGCTGCTCGTCGCGCTGATCGGCGCGGCCGGAGTCAGCGCCGGGGTCGCAACGGCTCGATTTGCGCGGCCCGCATCGCTTGCCTGGAGCGCGGTTGGAGGCGCGGCCGGCGGGCTACTCGTCGGCGCATTCGGCAAGCTTCTCGGCCTCGACGCCTTCACCCTGCTCGTCGGGCGTTCGCCCGGCAACATTACGGGCGGAAGCGAGGGAGCGCTGATCGGCGCGGCCGTCGGGATGGCCGCCGCACTCGCGCTACGAAATGCGTCCGCGCGTCGTGGGGCATTTCTCGGCGCGGTCTGCGGCGGAGTCGCCGGTGCAGCGATCATTCTCCTCGGCGGACGGCTGATGCTCGGCAGCCTCGAGCTGCTTATCAACGGATTCCCGAATTCGCGCCTGCGGCTCGAGCAGATCAGCCACGCCTTTGCCGATGTGCGGCTGAACAGCCTCGTTCACCTGTGCGCCGGCGTCATTGAGACGGGATTGTTCGCGGGCTGCGTGGTCGGCGCGATGACGCTCGCGCAACGGCGGATTGCGAAAGGCGATTAAGCGTCGATCAGCAGGCGGCTGCGCGAGCGGCGCGCCGGGAGGACGATCGATTTCGCCGCAGGCTCGACCTCGGCTTCGTCCATTCGCCGCCAGCCGTCACGGCCGAGGCGCTCCAGCGGCCTGAAGCTGGTCTTGTAGGCCATGCGGTTCGATCCCTCGACCCAATAGCCGAGATAGACGTAGGGCAGGCCCGCGCGGGCGGCGCGGACGATATGGTCGAGGATGATGTACGTCCCGAGCCCCTTTCGCGCCTCCGGCCCGACATCGAAGAAGCTGTAGATCATCGACAGGCCGTCGCTCTGCTGGTCCGACAGACAGGCGCCGACGAGCCGGCCGGGGCGGCCGTCGACCGACGGCTCGCGATATTCGATGACGTAGGTCCGCACAGGCGTCTGCTCGACCATGTCAGCGAAGTCGCTCTCGTCCATCTCGGCCATTCCGCCGCCCGGGTGGCGGACCGCGAGATAGCGGCGAAGGAGCTGATATTGCTCCTCGGTGGTCCACGGCTTGCACGCGCTGACCTCGAGGTCGGCATGGCGGCGAATGAGCTTGCGCTGGCTCGCGGTCGCCTCGAACTCCGCGGCAAGGACTCGAACCGAGACGCACGCCGAGCAATCGATGCAGCTCGGCCGATAGGCGACGGATTGGCTTCGGCGGAAGCCGATGCGGCCGAGGGCCTCGTTCAATTCGCTGGAGTGACGGCCGGTGAGCTCGGTGAAAACCTTCCGCTCGACCTTGCCCGGCAGGTACGGGCACGGACTAGGGTTCGTGACGAAAAATTTCGGGAAGCGGAAGGGTGCGCTCACCCGCGACCTCACTCAAATGGTTACGCAGCCGTTTATGCGACTGGTAAACGCCAATGAAAAGGCTTTGGTCGCGTCTTATTCGACGGAATCGAAATGCTGTCCCGCTCGGAGACAGGATTCTGCCGAGTCGATGCCGATTTCAGTCGAGTTGGGCCCGTTCGACCCTGAAGCCGGCCTTCTCGAGTCGCGCGACAACATCGTCGATCGTCTGCGGGTCCTTCGCCTCGCATTCGACCTCGATCACCGTGTCCTTTGCGGGGAGCGCGTTGAAGATCCGGCTGTGGCGGATTTCGATGACGTTGGCGCCCGCTTCGTAAACCTGGCGAGTGATCGCGGCGAGCGCTCCCGGTTGGTCCTGCACGGCCACGCGGAGGCGGGCGATGCGCCCCTCGCGCACGAGGTCGCGGACAAGCACGTTGGCGAGGAGATGCGTGTCGATGTTGCCGCCGCAGAGGATGGTGGCGACCTTCTTGCCGCGGAATCGCTCGGGCTCGTGGAGCATGGCGGCGAGGCCCGCCGCCCCTGCCCCTTCGACGACGGTCTTCTCGATGCCGACGAGCATCGCGACGGCGCGCTCGAGGTCGCGCTCGGGGACCAACACGACGTCGTCCGCATTGTCCTTGAGGATTCGCGAGGTGAGCTCGCCCGGCTGCTTGACGGCAATACCCTCGGCGAGCGTGTCGCCGCCCAAGGGCATGTGGCAGCCCTGGATCGCGCACTTCATCGAGGGGTAGAGCTCCGCCTCGACTCCGATCAGCTCGATCTCTGCCTTCAGCGCCCGGCTGGCGATCGAAACGCCCGACATCAGGCCTCCGCCGCCGATCGGCACCACGATCATGTCGAGGTCCGGCGCGTCCTCGAGCATTTCGAGCGCGACGGTCCCCGCCCCTGCGATGATCTGCGGATCGTCGAATGGATGGACGAAGACGAAACCTTTCTCGAGCGCGAGCTCGCGAGCGTGGGCGTAGGCGTCGTCGAACATGTCGCCGTGAAGCACGACCTCGGCGCCGTGGCCGGCCGTCTGAGTCACCTTCACCGTCGGCGTGTTCGCCGGCATGACGATGGTCGCGGGAATGCCGAGCCGCTTGGCGTGATAGGCGACCGCCTGCGCATGGTTGCCGGCCGATGCCGCGATCACCCCGCGATCGCGCTCCTCGGGCGACAATTGCAGCAATTTGTTGAGCGCACCGCGCTCCTTGTAGGCGGCAGTGAACTGGAGGTTCTCGAACTTCAGCCACACTTCGGCGCCGACGATTTCGGACAGCGTTCTGCTGATCAGCATCGGGGTGCGCACGACCGCGCCTTCGATGCGTTTCGCGGCGGCGCGGATGTCATCGATCGTGGGAGGTTGCAACATGGCTCGCGGCCTAGCCCTTCACGCAATAGCGAACAATGCTAAGCAGCCGCGATGCGCACCCTCCTCGCCATCGCCGCGGCGCTGCTGGCCTCCTCGGCACCAGCCGAAACACTGGTCAGCAACATCAACGGAATCCAGGTCGGGCCCGACGGCAAGCTGCAGCATTTCGGCGCGTTGCTGATCGACGACAACGGACGCGTCGAGTCCGTGATCAAATCCCCGCATCCGCGCGTGAAGCGATACGACCGGCTGATCGACGGCGAGGGCAAGACGCTCCTACCCGGCTTTATCGACGCGCACGGCCATGTGATGGACTTGGGCTTTGCCGCGCTGCACCTCGACCTCACCGGCGCGAAATCGCTTGCCGAGCTTCAGCAGCGCCTGCGCGATTATGCGGCGGCTCACCCGAACGACAGCTGGCTGATCGGCTTCGGCTGGAACCAGGAGTTGTGGCCGGACAAGAAATTCCCGACCGCTGGCGATCTCGATGCGGTCGTGTCTGATCGGCCCGTCGTGCTGGAGCGGGTGGATAGCCATGCCATTCTTGCGAACAGCGCCGCGATGCGCGCCGCCGGGGTGACGGCGACCACTCAAGCGCCTGCCG
>Ga0207657_10008986_pt1 | contig 10095 bp, 7 predicted proteins | sample KBSC33metaG_FD_184316 | JGI IMG/M metagenome (GOLD analysis project Ga0207657, IMG submission 184316) | Corn rhizosphere microbial communities from Kellogg Biological Station, Michigan, USA - KBS C3-3 metaG (SPAdes) (version 2) | ecosystem: Host-associated > Plants > Roots > Rhizosphere > Soil ... | reverse complement strand
ATGGTGCTTGACGTGGATGAAGAGCGCCGCCGCATTTCGCTCGGCATCAAGCAGACCCAGGCCAATCCGTGGGAGTCGTTCGCGGCGATCCACAAGAAGAACGATCGCGTGTCGGGCCAGATCAAGTCGATCACCGATTTCGGCATCTTCGTCGGCCTGGACGGCGGCATCGATGGCCTCGTGCATCTGTCCGACATCTCCTGGCAGAGCACCGGCGAAGACCTCGTGCGCAACTTCAAGAAGGGCGACACGGTGGAAGCCGTGGTGCTCGCGGTCGATCCGGAACGCGAGCGCATCAGCCTCGGCATCAAGCAGCTTGAGCAGGATCCGTTCGGCCAGTTCATGGCGGCGCATCCGCGCGGCAGCATCATCAACGGCACCGTCAAGGAAGTTGACGCCAAGGGTGCGACGATCGAACTCGGCGAAGGCGTCGAAGGCTATCTGCGCGCCAACGACATCGCCAAGGAACGCGTCGACGACGCCACGCATCACCTCAAAGTCGGCGACAAGGTCGAAGCCAAGTACACCGGCATGGACCGCAAGGGCCGGGTGTTGCAGCTGTCGATTCGTGCCAAGGACGAGGATGAGCTGGCGCAGGCGCTCGAGGACTACCAATCCGCTTCGCCCGGCACCACCAATCTCGGTGCGTTGCTCAAAGAGCAGATGAACAAGTCCGAGTGATGCTTTTTGCGATTCCTGCCCCCTTGAGTTAAGGGGGCGATCAAAGCCCCGCGCGAGCGGGGCTTTGATGGGGTTGTGGAGAATACGAGCGCCTAGTCGAAGACAGACGAGCCCAATGACAAAGTCCGAGCTTATCGAAGCCTTGGCTTCGCGCCAGAACCACCTCGCGTTCAATGACGTGGAATTGGCGGTGAAAAGCGTGATGGAGCAGATGAGCCAGGCACTGGCCAATGGCGAACGCATCGAGATTCGCGGCTTCGGCAGTTTTTCCCTGCACTTCCGACCGCCGCGCATGGGCCGCAATCCGAAGACCGGTTCCGCGGTCGCGCTGCCGGGCAAGCACGTTCCGCACTTCAAGCCGGGCAAGGAACTGCGCGAACGCGTCAACGAGAACACCAGCCCCATTCGCGGATAAGGCTGTGCCGCGCTGTCGCGGCCATCATCGGGTGAACGCATGCGTCTGGGACTGATTCTGCTTGCGCTCCTGTTTGCGGCCGTGGGCGCCGCATTCGGCGCGCTCAACGGTGAACACGTCGTTTTTGATTTCTATTTCTCGGCAATCAGCTTGCCGAAAGGCGCGGCGCTGTTGTGCGCCGTGTTGCTGGGCTGGCTGCTCGGCGGCATCGTCGTTTATTTCGGACTCGTCCTGCGTTTGCGCCGGCGCGTGCGCGTGCTCGCGCGCGAACTGAAAGCCAAGGACGCGCAAGTCCAGGAAGCGCGGACCGAAGCATGATTGCGCTGCCGTCGATCTTCCTTCCCGCCGTGGCTTTCCTGCTGCCGGTCGCGGCATTTTCCGGTTGGTATTTCGGTCGCCGCAGCAGTGAGCGCTCGCGTCGCGCCGGCGTCAGTGCGTTGTCGTCGAGTTATTTCCGTGGCTTGAATTACCTGCTCAACGAGCAGCCGGACAAGGCGATCGAGGTGTTTCTCAAGCTTGCCGAGTTCAACCGCGACACGGTGGAAACACATCTCGCGCTCGGCAACCTGTTCCGCCGCCGCGGCGAGGTCGATCGCGCCATTCGCGTACATCAGCATCTGATCGCGCGCCCCAATTTGAGCAACGAGGAGAAAACCGTCGCGTTGCTTGAGCTCGGCGAAGACTACATGCGCGCCGGTCTGCTCGACCGCGCCGAGACGCTGTTCAGTGATCTGGTCGCCATGGATGCGCATGTGCCGTCGGCGTTGCGCCACCTGATCGGCATCTATCAGCACGAGAAAGATTGGGACAAGGCCATCGACCACGCGCGTCGCCTGGAAAAAATCAGCGGCGAATCGGAAGGGCCGGTGGTCGCGCAGTTTTATTGCGAACTCGCCGAACAGGCGCGTGCGGCGCGCGACTTCGCCACCGCGCATACGCACCTGGAGCATGCGTTCGCCTGTCAGCCGGAATGCGTGCGAGCCTACATCGTGCTCGGCCACATCGAATTGCAACAGGGCAATGCCGAGGCGGCCGCGCAGGCGTTCGAGCGCGTGTCGACACTCGATGCGGACTTCGTGCCCGAAGTGCTGACGCCGCTGCTCGACTGCTACGCGCGCCTTTCGCAGATGCAACGCGCAGAGAAGTTCCTCGTCGACATCATCGAGCGCTCGCAGGGTGTGTCGCCAGTGATCGCGCTGGCGAAACTCTACGCAACCACGCGTGGCGAAGCCGCGGCGATCGAATTCCTGACGCGCCAGTTGCGCCAGCGCCCGTCCGTGCGCGGCCTCATGACCTTGATCGGCGCGACGCTCGATACTTCGCGTGGTGAAGCACGCGAGAACCTGCTGATTCTGCAGGACCTCACGCGCAAGCTGATCGAGGGCCAGGCCATGTACCGCTGCAACAAGTGCGGCTTCGGCGCGAAAGCGCATCATTGGCAGTGTCCGAGTTGCAAGACCTGGGGTTCGGTGCGTCCGATCCACGGCGTGGCCGGAGAATAGGCTGCATGGGCGATGCCGCGCCCGCTGTGCTCGCGATTGGCGCCGCGTTGATCGTGGTCGCATTACTTTCCGCCGCCGTTACCCAGCTCAGCATCCGCTATGCGCATCGCCGCGGAATGCTCGATCAGCCGGGGGTGCGACGTTCACATGACGTGCCGACACCGCGTGGCGGAGGCATTGGCATCGTCGTCGCGGCAATTGCGGTTTGTCTGTTCGAGCGCGTCATCAATGTCGACGCGCAACCGTGGCCGCTGATCGCCGGCATCCTCCTTGTCGCGACCGCAGGCTGGGTCGACGACCATCGCGGGCTCGGCGTGCTGCCGCGCCTTGCTCTGCACGCAATCGCCGCAGCGATCGTTGTGTGGTCATTGCAAGCTTCGATCGTGACCGGGCTGGAGTCACCAGCGCTGCGAGCTGGTGCATATGGAATCGCGCTGATCGCGTGCGTATGGTCGATCAATCTGCACAATTTCATGGACGGCATCAACGGACTGCTCGCAGCTCACGCGGGCTTCGTGCTGATCGTGCTTGCCGTGCTGTGCGCGACGACGTTGCGCGGTGGCGTACACGGCGCAATGCTTCTGCTCTGGGCGATCGCGACATTGGCATTCCTGCCATTCAATTTCCCGCGGGCGCGAGTTTTCATGGGCGATGTCGGCAGCGGCGTACTCGGGCTTTTGATCGCGGTCGGCGTGCTCTGGCAAATGCGGGTGGCGGAAACTGCCTCCGTAAGCGGACTGATTGCGTGCTCGGCATTCGTGATCGACGCGACCTGCAATCTGCTGTCGCGCATGCTGCGTGGCAAGCGCTGGTACAGCGCGCATCGCGAACACTTGTATCAATGGATGACTCGAACCGGCATGTCGCATGCTCGCGTCGTCGGGTGGTATGCGGGGTGGAACTTGTTCGTCGTCGTGCCAGTTCTTTATTGGCTCAATCATGACGCGCCGGCACGGCTGGATCATCAAACCGGCACGTTCCTCACGCGTGCGGATCTGGTTGCCGTGATCGGCATATACAGCGTAGGCATTGCCTTGTGGATTTTCGGCAAACGCTGGTGCCTCAACAGGGTAAAATCGCACCGCCATGCGTAATCTGATCGCCTTCATTCATCCACGCCTTGCCGTCGTGCTGCACGACCTGGGAATGGTATGGCTGGCATGGATGGCGACGAACTGGCTTCGTTACAGCTTCGAGCCGAATCCGCCGGCACTGGCGTGGCTGACGCCGGAAGTCGGCTTCGTACTGCTCGCGCAGGGCTTGGTGCTGTGGTGGACCGGGTTGTACAAGGGCTTGTGGCGCTTCGCCAGCCTGCCGGACCTGTGGAACATCATCCGCGCCGGTGTGCTCGGGGCACTTGGTATCGCCATCGCCCTGTTCCTGTACAACCGCCTTGCCACGGTGCCACGCGCGGTGCTGGTGCTGTATCCGGCCGTGCTCGTCGTGCTGCTCGGTGCGCCACGATTGGCTTACCGCTACTGGAAGGACAGTCGTTTCGATCTGATCGCGCGCGCACCCGCCAAGCGCGTGCTGGTGATCGGAGCGGGGCGCGCCGGCGAAGCGCTGCTGCGCGAGCTCGCGCGCGAAAACCGTTACCGGCCGGTCGGCTTGCTGGACGACGATGTCGCGCTGCGCGGCGCGAAGGTCCACGGTGTGCCGGTACTGGGCACCGTCGAGCATCTGCCGCAACTCGCACGCGAAGTCGCCGCAGAAATGCTGTTGATCGCGTTGCCCTCGGCAAACAATGCGCAGATGCAGCGTGTCGTCGAACTGTGCGAATCCACCGGCGTGCAATTCCGCACCGTGCCGCGCCTGCAGGACGTGGTTGCTGGCCGGATGAGTTTCAGCGAGTTGAAGGAGGTCGCGATCGAGGATCTGCTCGGCCGCGATCCGGTGCAACTCGATTGGACCGCGATCCGCACGGGCCTGTCCGGCAAGCGCGTGCTGATCACTGGCGGCGGCGGTTCGATTGGCTCGGAATTGTGCCGTCAGGTCGCGCGGCTCGGCGTCGAATCGATCACCGTGCTCGAACTTTCCGAGTACAACCTGTACAAGATCGAGCAGGAGCTGCGTCAGGAAATTCCCGATCTGCTGATCCACGCCGTGCTCGGCGATTGCGGCGACGCGCAGGTGTGCGAACGGGTCTTTGCGCTGGCACAACCGCAGGTCGTGTTTCATGCCGCCGCGTACAAGCATGTGCCGCTGTTGCAGAATCAGGTACGCGAAGCGTTCCGCAACAACGTGCTCGGAACGCAAATGGTCGCGCAAGCGGCGGATCGGCATGGCGTCGCGGTCTTCGTGCTGATTTCCACGGACAAGGCGGTGAATCCCACCAGTGTCATGGGCGCGTGCAAGCGCGTCGCCGAAATCTTCTGTCAGAACTTCGCGGCGAAGTCCGCCACGCACTTCATCACGGTGCGTTTCGGCAACGTGCTCGATTCCGCTGGCAGCGTCGTGCCGCTGTTTCGCGAGCAGATTCGCAATGGCGGACCGGTGACCGTCACGCATCCGGAAATCTCGCGCTATTTCATGACGATTCCCGAAGCTTGTCAGCTGATCCTGCAGGCCGGCGTGCTGGGTGCGGGCGGCGAAATCTTCGCGCTCGACATGGGCGAGCCGGTGAAGATCAGTTATCTCGCCGAACAGATGATTCGATTGGCGAACAAGGCACCCGGACGCGATATCAGTATTGTCTACACGGGCCTGCGCCCCGGCGAGAAATTGTTCGAAGAATTGTTCCACGCGCAGGAAAGTTACCAAAGCACGCGCCACGCCAAGATTTTCCTCAGCGCACCGCGCAGTATGTCGTGGGATCTGCTCGGCGCACAGCTGCGTCAGGCCGCCCAAGCCGTGCGCGATTACGACGAAGAAACCTTGCGCCGTATCCTCGTGTCGCTACTGCCGGAGTTCGCGCAGCGCGATGAAGCAGTGGCGGAAGTAGTTCCGATCGTTCGCCATCAAGCCTGAAAGGATTTCAGATGAGTCAACGTTTGCGCAAAGTGGTGTTTCCCGTAGCCGGTCTCGGCACGCGTTTTCTGCCGGCGAGCAAAGTCGTCGCCAAGGAGATGCTGCCGGTGCTCGACAAGCCGCTGATCCAGTACGCGGTCGACGAAGCGATTGATGCCGGCGCGGATACGCTGATTTTCGTGACCAATCGCTACAAGCATTCGATCGCCGACTATTTCGATGTCGCTTACGAACTCGAGCAGAAACTCGAACGTGCCGGCAAGAACGAACTGCTCGCCGCCGTGCGCAACGTGATTCCGAAACACGTGCGCTGCGTGTTCGTCACGCAATCCGAAGCGCTCGGTCTGGGTCACGCCGTGCTCTGCGCGAAACCCGTAGTCGGAGACGAGCCGTTCGGCGTGATCCTCCCGGACGACCTGATATGGAATCAGGGCAAAGGCGCGCTGCGGCAGATGGCGGAGTTCGCCGCCGCGGAAAACTCCGGCGTGATCGCGGTGGAAGAAGTGCCGCGCAGCGAGACGAACAAATACGGCATAGTCGACGCCACGCCGACCAGCGATCGCACAGCACTGATCAAGCATGTCGTCGAAAAGCCCAAACCGGAAGTCGCGCCGTCGAACCTGGCGATCGTCGGCCGCTATGTGTTGCCGGGCAAGATCTTCGAGCTGTTGGAATCGACCAAGCCTGGCGCGGGCGGCGAAATTCAGTTAACGGATGGCATCGCCGCGCTGCTGGACCAGCAGAAAGTCTATGCATACCGTTTTGACGGAACGCGCTTTGACTGCGGCAGCAAGCTCGGCCTGGTCAAGGCGACGCTGCATTTTGCGCTGCAGGATCCGGCCTTGGCTGATGCGACGCGCGAATTCGTGGCGGCAAGTCAGTAGAGTATCGTCATGCCGGCATGGTCGAACGAGGCGCGCTTGCGTGATGCGTTGAAGCGCATCACGCGCCGAAGTGAGGGGCATCCAGACCGCATGGACGCCATCTGTGCTGCTGCGTTTCACGTCCTTGTGACTGGATTGACTCGCTGCATCGGCAGCTCGCCCTTCGGGCCATTCGCTTCGCGAATGTTCGCTTCGGCGTCCTGCCTTCGCAGTCGGCAGTCCCTGCCGGAATGACGAGCATGGATCTCAGCTACATCCTCAACCACCTCGGCGAAGAACGCGACACCTATCGCGGCGCGGTGTCGCCGCCGATTTTCCAGAGTTCGATCTTCGCGTTCCCGCAAGTCGCGGCGATGCGCGAGGCATTTCGCGACGAGTACGCACGCACGACCTACACGCGCGGCAACAATCCGACTGTCGAAATTCTGCGCAAGAAAGTCGCGGCCCTGGAAGGCGCAGAAGATTGCCTGATGTTCGGCAGCGGCGCCGGCGCGATTGCGGCCGGCGTGATGGCGAGCGTGTCGGCTGGCGATCATGTGGTCTGCGTGCAGCGCCCGTATTCGTGGACGCGCACCTTGCTGCGCGATCTGCTGTCGCGCTTCGGCGTGACGAACACGTTCATCGACGGCACCGACATCGGCAATTTCGAGCACTCGCTCAATCCGCAGACGAAGCTGATCGTGCTCGAAAGCCCGAACTCGATGACGTTCGAGCAGCAGGATCTGGCCGCCGTGGCGAAGCTCGCGCGCGAGCGCGGCATTCGCACATTGTGCGACAACAGCTACGCCAGTCCGCTCAATCAGTCGCCGATTGCGCTCGGCATCGATCTGGTCGCGCATTCCGCGACGAAATATCTCAACGGCCACAGTGATGTCGTCGCCGGTGCGCTGTGCGGCAGTGAAAAGATTTTGCGCGAGGTATTCAAAGGCCCATTCATGACCTGCGGTGCGATCCTGGGCCCGCACGATGCGTGGCTGATGATCCGCGGTCTGCGCACGCTGCAGGTTCGCATGGAGCGTATCGCCGCGAGCACGCAGAAAGTGCTGGCATTCCTTCGATCGCACCAGCGCATCGAAAACGTCTACTACCCGCACAGCACGTCGAACCCGCAGTTCTCGCTGACGCGGGAACAGATGCACGGTGCCAGCGGCCTGCTGACGCTCGTCGTGCGCGCCGACGATGTTGCCGGCGTCGAGCGCTTCTGCAACTCGCTCAAGCGTTTTCTCATGACGGTATCGTGGGGCGGCTACGAATCGCTGATGTTCCCGGTGTGTGTCGTGCATCCGCCCGGCGCGCCGCTCAAATCCGGCGGCGTGTTGCCGCTGAACCTGGTGCGCCTGTCCATCGGGTTGGAGGAACCGGAAGTCTTGATCGCCGATCTGGAGCAGGCGCTGGCGCAGATCTGAAGTCAGCGCTTCGCCCCGCGCCGCCTGCGCGCGCGCACCAAGCTGCCCGCAAATCTCCACGTCAAAGTGGCTTGATGTCTAGCACGGACAGGAGCCTTTGGATACGATCGTGGTATTCCGGCAGATGTCCGCTTCTGGTTCGCTGCGGCGTTTGATACGGGATCATCTACATGGCGCGCAATGCGCTTTCTCACTGGGGAAAAGACAGGTATGGACGTTCTGCGCTTTCTGCTGCGTTTGCCGTTGCTGTTGCTGCGTGCGCTGTACTGGTTGATCAGCCGGATTACCGGCGAGTTTTCCTGGAGTGCGCCAGCGTGGTTGCGCGGCGTGGGCAGGGCAGCATCGCGCGCGGGTGCGGCAGTGCGCGCGCGACCCGCTCGTTTCGCTGGCGCGACAGCGGTCGCATTGGCGTTGGCGGCGGCGGGTTGGGGCGGGTATCGCTGGTATCAATCGCAGCCGCGGCCGATCGTCGAGCCGCCGGCGACATTTACGTTACAGGCGCCGGAAGTCACCGACTACGAGCAGACGCCGATCACGGTGCATCCGCTGACGCTGACGTTCAACCGTTCGGTGGCGCCGCTCGCGCTGGTCGGCAAGCAGGCGAGCGCGGGCATCGAGCTCAAACCGGAGCTGGCGGGCAAGTGGACCTGGGTTTCCGACCATGAACTGAGCTTCGCACCGAAAGACGACTGGCCGGTCGGCCAGGATTTCGACCTGCGTTTCGATCCCAAACTCGCTTTTGCCGAACACGCGAAAGTGGAAAAGGACCGTGCGCAGTTCAAGAGCGCGGATTTCGTTGCCAAGGTTTCGCAAACCGAGTTCTACCAGGACCCGCAGGATCCGGCGGCGAAGAAAGCGGTGATCTCGTTGCGCTTCACGCATCCGGTCGACACGGCGACGCTTGAACAGCGTGCGCATCTGAAACTCGAAGGCGTGCCGACGGGGTCCGGCGTGAAGAAGTTTGTCGTCACCTACGACGAGCACAAGCTGCAGGCGTTCGTGCATTCCGAACCGCTGTCGATTCCGAAGGACGACGCGCGCGTGGCGTTCACGCTGGACGCCGGCGTGCGCGCGGCACGCGGCGGCCCGGCGACGCCGAAACCTCTCGACGGCCAGGTCGCGATTCCCGGCTTGTACAGTCTCGGTATCGAAAACGTCTCGGCCACGCTGGTCGACAACGCGAAGTTCGAACCCGAACAGGTGTTGATCGTCGAGGCTTCGCAAGCGGTCAACGAGGCGGAAACCACCAAAGCCGTCAACGCCTGGGTGCTGCCGGAATTCAATCCGAAGACGCCGGAAGATCAGCGCACGGAACCCTACAGCTGGGGCACGGGCGACGTCGGCGAGGACACACTCAAGCAGTCGCAGAAGCTTGCGCTGGAAGCCGTGCCGACCGAGCGCGAGTTCGACGCGCTGCACAGTTTCAAGTTCCGCGCGGAACCAGGGCGCTACGTGTTCGTGAAGATCAACAAAGGCGTGCATTCGTTCGGCGGCTACGTGCTCGGCAGGGGGCGCAACGAAGTAGTGCAGGTGCCGCAATATCCGCACATCCTGCGCTTCATGGCCGACGGCGCGCTGTTGTCGCTGTCGGGCGAGAAGCGCGTTTCGGTCGTCGCGCGCAACGTGCCGGGCATGGAACTGGAAATCGCGCGTGTGCTGCCGGACCAGCTGCAGCACCTGGTCAGCTTCAATCGCGGCACCTACGCGAAGCCGGAGCTGTACTCGTTCAGTCCGGATCAGATCACCGAACGCTTCGTGCAGAAGACGCCGTTCTCCGCCGGCGACCCGGTGAAGGCGCACTACGAAGGCGTGGACCTGGCGCAATATCTCGGCGCCGGCGCCAACAGCAAGCGTGGAGTGTTCCTGCTCAAGCTCGCCAAGCTGAAACCTGAGGAGAAACCCAAGGCCACGGACGAGCAGGACGACTCGCAGAATGTCGACACGGTCGGCGAAGGTGAGGGCGAGGGCGATGCGGAAGGCGAGGCGGAGCCTTCGGATACGGGTGACGAAAGCAAAGTCGGCGATTCGCGCCTGATCGTCGTCACCGACCTAGGTGTCATTGCCAAGAAAGCACTCGACGGCAGCCAGGACGTGTTCGTGCAATCGATCCACAGCGGCGCGCCGGTGGACGGCGTGACGGTGGACGTGGTCGGCCGCAACGGCCAGACGCTGGTGACGCAAAATACCGACCGCGACGGCCACGTGCATTTCGATACGCTGGCCGGATTCACGCGCGAGAA
>Ga0207657_10008978_pt1 | contig 10099 bp, 7 predicted proteins | sample KBSC33metaG_FD_184316 | JGI IMG/M metagenome (GOLD analysis project Ga0207657, IMG submission 184316) | Corn rhizosphere microbial communities from Kellogg Biological Station, Michigan, USA - KBS C3-3 metaG (SPAdes) (version 2) | ecosystem: Host-associated > Plants > Roots > Rhizosphere > Soil ... | reverse complement strand
TGGGTAAGAGATTTTTCATACTCTTACAATGAGCCTATGGCAAAGCAATATTATAGTCATCCAGCTTTTGGCAATTATCCTGTAGTAGGAGTTAACTGGAAACAGGCTACTGCTTTCTGCGAATGGAGAACTCATTATTTAAATGCCTATTTAGAAAATAAAAATAGGGCTACAGAATCTCCGTTCCGCCTTCCAACAGAAGCGCAATGGGAATATGCTGCAAGAGGTGGCAGGTCACAATCTCCTTATCCATGGGGCGGTCCGTATCTCAGAAACCGAAAAGGATGTTTACTTGCCAACTTTAAACCAGGCCGTGGTAATTATCCTGAAGACGGTGGTTTTTATACCGTTCGTGCTGATGCTTACTGGCCTAACGATTTTGGATTATACAATATGGCGGGAAACGTAGCTGAATGGACATCATCTTTATATTATGAAGGCGGCTATAACTTTCAGCACGATATGAACCCCGATATTCGTTGGAATGCAAAAGATCAGGATCCTCCCCGCATGAAACGTAAAGTTATCCGCGGCGGAAGCTGGAAAGACGTTGGATATTTCTTACAGGTGAGCACAAGAGCTTATGAATACCAGGATACATCAAAATCTTACATAGGCTTCCGTTGTGTTATTGATTTACCCCCAGTTGCAAGTAAAAAGAAGTAGTAAATAAATATTATTCCATAGAAAAAATTTCTAGAAAAAATTTACTGGCCTATATTAATAGTTTTAATATGGGCTTTGTATTGTATAAACCTAATCAAATCCACATTAACATTAAAATTTAAAATCTAAATCATCATGGCCCAACAAACCAAAAGAAACTTTTTAACTCTCGTAGATGTTCTGGTAAGCGCCGGCGCAGCAGTCGTAATTTTTGCTGCCTGGGCAAAACTAACTCACCAACCTTATGCCGATACCCTTCTTGGAGTAGGCATGTGGACAGAAACGGGAATATTCCTTGTATATGCCGCTATTGAATGGGTAAAACCACAGAGCAGGCACGATCATGCTCCTGCAGTAGCAGAAACGGTAAAAGGTAATCCCGCTTTACAATCAATGGATAAAATGCTTATGGAAGCAGACATTACACCCGCTAATATGAAAAAACTTGGTGATAATTTCCAAAAATTAGGTACTACCGTTTCTCAATTAGGCGAAGTAGGAGATGTTGTAAAATCAACTGGCGATTTTTCTGCAAAAACTAAGGAAGCTACTTCAGCGCTTGGAATGATGAAAGAAGCTTATGTAAACTCTGCAAATACAATGAGTAGCTTTAACAGTGCAGCGGATAGCGCCAAAAACTTTCACAACCAGGTACAGGTGCTTACCAAAAATCTTGGTTCACTAAATACTATATATGAACTTGAATTGAATGAAAGCAACAATCACCTGAAAACTTTAAATAGTTTTTATGGAAGAATGGCAGAGGCAAGTGAAGTTATGATCTCTACTGTAGAAGATGCACAATCTACCAAAGAACAAATTAGTGCATTGGCTACCAACCTTGGAAAGTTAAACAATGTGTATGGTAATATGCTAAGCGCAATGCAGGGCAGACAATAAGAAAGTATAATCCAATTCGAAAACCAAAAAAATTAAAAATTAAAATACCATGGCATTACCCAGAGAACCAAGGCAGAAGATGATCAATGTTATGTACCTGGTACTAACAGCCATTCTTGCCCTGAACGTATCAAACGAGGTAATAAGTGCATTTAGAGTTGTAAATAAAAGTTTGGAAACTTCCAATACGAATATAGCTGCCTCAAATGAAACTTTATATAAGTCTTTAGAAGAAAAGCTTCATGAACCCCAGTCTGCAGAAAAAGCAGGCATTTGGGAACCTAAAGCAGTTCAGGCTGAACGCCTTTCCGCATCGATGTATACATATCTTGACAGCTTGAAACAGGCCCTTAAAGTGGCTGCTGATCTCAGGATGAAATATGATGAAAAGACAAAAGACAGTGTTGAAGATTTTAGGGCTGATAATCTTGATGCGTCAACAAGAATGTTTGAAACGAAAGGCGAAGGTGACAGGCTTAAAGAAAGGCTTGAGCAATACAAAAAAGATATGTTGAGTATAGATCCTTCGATTAGGGCTCAATTTGAAAAATCTTTTCCTGTAAATACCACGCCTCCTAAAACTGAAGATGACAAAAGAAAGGGTTTTACCCAGGCCTTCTTTCACATGACGCCTACTATTGCAGCAATTACTATATTGAGTAAGTTTCAAAATAATATTAAGAACGCTGAAAATGAAATTGTAACATATTGCCATAACCAAATTGGAAAAGTGGAAGTACACATGGACCAGGTAGGAGTATTAGTTGGGCAAAATTCAAACTATTTAATGCCTGGCCAGCAATTGCAAATTACTGCAGGTGTAGGCGCCTATAGTTCTGCTGCTGCACCTTCTATCTCTATTAACGGTAGTAATGTAAGCGTTGCGAACGGACAGGGAACATACACAACCACAGTTAGTGGCGCCGGTGAGCATACTGTAAATGTTAATGTATCTTTCAGGGATGAAAATAATAAAATTCAAACAAAGTCAGTTCCGGTTAAATATACTGTAGGTACTCCTGGAGGTGCTGCGGTGATGCTGGATAAGATGAATGTATTTTATATAGGATTGGATAATCCTGTTACTATTTCTTCCGGAACGGGTTGGGACAAAACAAAAGTAACCATGACGGGTGGAACTATATCACCTGCAGGCGGTGCTCCGGGTAAATTTAATGTCAGAGTTAGTAACCCTGGTGCTGCATCTATTACTGTAAATGCAGATGGCAAGGCAAGTACCTATCCCTTCAGAGTAAAAAGAATACCGGATCCTATTCTTATGGTTGGGCCAAGCAAGGGCGGCAGATTGCAATCTGTAGTTTTCAAGAATCAACAATTTTGCAGAGCAGATCTTGAGAATTTTGAATTTGATGCAAGATTTAACGTAGTTAGCGCCACGGTTTATTTTTCAGGTGCTAATTTCGTACCAGTGGTTACTGCCACTATTAATAGCGGAAATCTGGGTGAATTATCTGCGCAATTAGCAAAATGTATTCCTGGAACCTCGATTAATTTTGATAATGTAAGAGTGAAAGGACCTGATGGAACAGTAAGGACGATTCCTGGTCCGGGTTTCATATTATACTAAAGAAAAAATATTAATGATTATGAAAAATCTTATTGGAAAATGCCTGGTGCTTGCTTTCTGCTTCGGCATGATCGGTAATGTTGCAGATGCGCAGGCTAAGAAAAAGAAAACTACGCATACAACCCGTACAGTGAAGAAACGTACTACGGCGAAGCGAACTACTAACTCAAAAACCAAGGCAGATATTAATCCAAGTGCAAAGGTGGACACGGCTGTTGTAATTGCACCGGAACCGCCAAAAATTGATAGTTTACCTATCACTTTTGTAAAGAAATCTTTACGACCGGATGATGCAATAGAGCGTAACCTGGTTAAAGACAGGACTCCTTTGCCTTATGAATATCTACGTGAAGATGATGCCGTGTATCGTGAAAAAGTTTGGCGTGAAATTGATACCCGTGAGAAGATGAATTTACCATTCAGGTATTCAGCGAATGAAGATAATGGCAACCAGCGTTTTATTTCAATTTTATTTAAGGCCATACAAGATGGCCCGGATAATGGTGGGGTAACTGTTTTCAGTCCTTCTGATGATAGGTTTACAACTCCAATGACAGTAGCTGAAGTATCTAAAATGATAGCTGGTGAGCCTGTATCTGTTCCTCTTTATGATTCTGTAGGAACTGTTACTGGTTATAAACAAACCACTCCAGAAGTAAATCTTGATTCATTTTATAAATTTGAAATAAAGGAAGAAGTTATTTTCGATAAAGAAAGTTCAAGATTGTTTTGGAGAATTCTTGGCATTGCTCCAATGAAAAGGATAATCACTTCCCAGGGAATAGATCTTGGTGAAACACCTGTTTTTTGGGTATATTATCCTGATATGAGACCAATATTTGCTAAGTATGAAGTGTATAATGGTAAAAATTATGGAGCGCGCATGAGTTGGGAAGAGCTTTTTGAAAGCCGGATGTTTTATGGACGTATTGTTAAAAGTACCCTTGATAATCCGTTTGATCAAATGCTATCTCAACAGCAGGGCTTAAAAGATAACCGGATATTACAATTACTTGAAGGTGAAAATATTCAAAATAAAATATTTAATTACGAACAGAATTTGTGGAGTTACTAATAATCAAATAAAAAAGTATAAATAAAAAAGGAAGCAGGGATGCTTCCTTTTTATTTATTAATAGCAGTTCGAAATACCTTCGTTTTTGAAATGTGGGTAAACTAATTTTGCTATAGCTGACTAATTAATTTTTTCCTTTTATTTTTATGCCGGTTTTTCATAGGATATTGGATTTTAAACGGGGCTGGATTTTCATTCGGGCCCTTTTTATTTATAAAACAATTGATTTTATATTTCAGCATTATGAAAATGAGCAGTAATAATTTCAGCTTTTGAATTTCCGATAGCCCCCGCTAATTCCTCTTTTGAAAGTTCTTTTATTTTTTTTACTGATTTAAATTTTTTTAAAAGATTATCAGCAGTGTTTTTTCCAATACCTTTTATGCCTTCAAGCTCATTTACAAATGTTCCACGACTTCGCTGATTGCGATGAAAAGTAATACCAAAGCGATGTACCTCATCTCTTATTCTTCTTATAAGTTTTAAGCTTTCGCTATCCCATGGTAACTTAATAGATTGCTGGTCTCCGGGAAAAAAAATTTCTTCTTCATTTTTTGCAAGGCCTATTACTGTAGCTTTTCCATCTAATTCCATTTCGTGCAATCCCTCTACGGCTGCATTTAACTGCCCTTTGCCTCCATCAATAATTATAAGTTGAGGAAAAGGAATATTTTCCCTTTCAAGTCTTTTGTAACGTCTTGTTACAACTTCTTTCATGCTGGCAAAATCATTGATGCCGCTAACTGTTTTGATATTAAATTTTCGGTACTGGCTTTTATCTGGCAAGCCTTTTCTAAAATAAACCATTGCTGCCACGGGATAGCTTCCCTGGAAATTTGAGTTGTCAAAACACTCTATATGCAAAGGAATGTCTGGCAAATGAAGATCTTTTTGTAATTGCAACAGAACCGCATGCTTTTCATTTTCGCTTTTGTCTTCAAGCTGAAGCATTTTTTTACGCCTTAGCTCTTCAATGAAATAGTTCACATTTTTCTCAGAAAGCTCTAATAATTTTTTCTTATCACCTGCTTTTGGAATAGTAAGAATAACTCCTTCCTCAGGATAGTCTATTTCAAGCGGTAAAATAATTTCCTTTGCTTCACTTATAAAAGTATTGCGTAATTGTCCGATGGCAAATGCCAGTACCTCAGGGGTTGTTTCTTCAAGTTGCTGCTCCAGTACAATTGTTTTGGTAAGTATAATGGTGCCTTCATTGACCATTAAATAATTTACATAAGCAATATCTCCATCTTTTAAAATTGAGAAAACATCTACGCTTCCAACATGACCATTCACTACCCTTGATTTTGATTTATAATTTTGCAGATGCTCTATTTTCTTTCTTACCAATTCTGCTTTTTCAAATTCCATGTCGGCAGCGCATTGCTCCATTTCATTTTTAAAATGGCTAATAACTGGCGTAAGATTTCCTTTCATCAGATTTTTAAGCCTTGCAATACCATCGTTATAATCGTCAACGGTTTGCAAACCTTCGCAAGGGCCTTTGCAATTGCCAAGGTGATACTCCAGACAAACTTTAAATTTCCCTTTTCGTATATTCTGCTCCGTTAGGTTGAGCTTGCATGTGCGTAATTGTATATTTTGCTTTATAAATATCAGCAGTTCCCGCACTTTTCCTACAGAAGTGAAAGGGCCTAGGTATTGTGAGCCATCTTCAATTTTGGATCTTGTTAAAAAAACCCTGGGGAAAGGTTCATTTTTTATTACGATGTAGGGGTACGACTTGTCATCTTTAAGGTTGATATTAAACCTGGGCTGAAATTGTTTTATAAGCGAATTCTCAAGTAAAAAAGCATCCTGTTCACTATCTACGATAGTAAACTCTATCCTGTCAATTCTTCTTACAAGTTCATGTGTTTTATAGCCGGTAAAGGTTTTGGTGAAATAAGAACTTACTCTTTTGCGGATATTTTTTGCTTTCCCAACATAAATTAATTCTCTGTTCTTATCATAATATTTATAAATGCCGGGATTAACAGGTAATGTTTTTATTATACTTTGAAATACTTCTGTTGTCATATCTGTTCTTCATTTCACTTGTGGATTTATTCATTAAATCCCCATTTCATAATTTCCTCTTTTACTTCAGGATCTTTGCCTGGCGCCTGTTTTATAGTTCTTATACTACACCATTCATTTACTTTCCAGGTAAATTGGGTGGTTTCAGTTTCATCATTTTTCACTTCTTCCTTCACCATATAAATTCGCTGCACTTTATTTTTTTCCGGATCAATATAAACATCGAAATGATTTAATTTAATTGAATCTGGAAGTTCAATTTTTGGATCGTAAGAAAGTGTAACGGCATTAATAGTTTGATCCATAAATGATTTCTCACCAAAATATTTTTCAATTGAAGAAGAATCAATTACCGGATGAAGAAATGCAGCTGCGAACGGCCGGATATCTTTTTTTTTCATCCATATTGAATCTTTTTTATTTCCATTAATAATAATTTTTAATGGTGTTACAGGAAGGCTGTCAATTTCTTTTAACTGGCCTAAAAGAAATTCTGTTACCGGAAAGTATGATTGTGCATCTTCAGCGCTGGCAACAGGCGTAATCTTTCCTGTTTCCTTATCATTATTATTACAGGCAAAAAGGAGAAAAATCAAGATGAAATACAGGGCCGAAAATGATTTTTGCATTGAGCAAAATTACAAATAAAAACAGCGGTTTTTATTTTGAAATTCCAATTCTTAATCCGTAATCGATTAAATGTTCTTTTATGGTATAATCTGGTTTATAGGTTGAAAGCCACTGATAGCGGACATTCGGGCCAATTTGCCATTTGAGTTTATTTGAACGGAATGTCATAAACAAGCCAAAGTTGCTGCTCATATTCCACTTACGTAATAATGATGGGTCATTTATATAATTGCTGCCATCTGATGAAAGAAGATATGCATTACTTTTAAGTATCAAAGAAGGCGCAAAATTCGCCGCTGCATTAAACTGTAATTTTTTATTTCCGAACAGCTCGTATTGCAAGCCCAAAGGTAAAGATGCCTGTAAGCTATAATTTCTTAAAGGCACCGCTGATAATCCTGTACCGTCTCCATAGTGGGTCAAATAATTTTTCGCATAAATGACTCCTGTTTTTGAGTCTTTAAGCATTAAAGTACTTAAGGTAGGATGAACTTGATTTGAGATTATTTTATACCCTGAATATGTTACCTGCAGTCCCAAAGTAAACGAAAGCTTTTTGCTAATTTCGTAATTGAATTGAGTTCCTGCTTCAAACCCCAAAGATGAATTGTATATAATTCTATTTTCCTTTTGATTAATTGCCACCGCCGGTGAGCCAAGATTGGTAATTGGCTTAATTGGCTGGCCACTAAATGTAACACTGTTCACATTAGGTGCTGCATAAAAAACCCAACTTATTTTCGCATTTTTTTTGTGATGTAGCTTAGCCACGTTTTTGGTTTGAGCAGATTGTGGTTTATTGGGTAAAACTTTACGATCCGTTACACTGCTGCTGCTGGAAGACTTGTCTGCAGATAAAATACTTTCACTTTTATAAACCTGGATGTCCGGCTTTATTGTGTAAACATTATTCAAGTCAATATCTTTTTGTGGGTAATCTATTTTCAAATTATTATAATTTGAAATGTTAGTTTGCAAATTTAATTCAGCGTAGTAATCGTTGCTCTCAACCGTGGTAGGCTTGATATTAATCTGCTGTGATTTAACTTTATTATCCTGCTGAGAGATGGTATTGACATTATTTGCAGACTCCAAAACAGTTTTATTGAATGTCTGCGCATTCTTAGGAGAAGTGTTAGCAGCAATGTAAGAATGATTCGTATTAGTAGTATTACTGTTGGAAGAACTGCTTTCAGATTTCAATTTGTCGGCAATAATTTGTTGTGATAAAGTGGTATTGCTTGCATTTTTAAAATCATCTGCATTTGAAATATTGCTACGATTATTTGAAGACAGCGCACGAGCCTTAAGATTTTTATTTTGAGAAGAAAAATAGTCTTTACTGATATTATGCACCTGCGAACCTGTGTGAGTATTAAGATGCCCTACCACCACAAGTGTAAATATCAATAAAAACGACATTGCAACTGAAGGCCATCTTCTCCCGGGATGTAAATCGTTGTAGATACCATGCCATACTCTCTTTGATGGAATCATCTTAAAATCATCGGCATGTTCTTTCAAAGATTCCTCAAAATCATTCATTGAAAATCTGCGTTCCATTGTTCACATAATTTCAGTTATTGGTAATAAAGGTTAACATTATATTCGATCCTTAGAGCAACGTATTGCCCGAAATCATTCTCATCTTTTCTCTTGGTTTTTGAAGAATTTTCTTCTTTAAAAGAACTTCTTCAAGCATAGATTTTGCCCTTGTATATTGTGATCTGCTGGTGCTTTCTTCAATATCAAGAATACTGGCAATCTCTTTATGAGAATATCCTTCTATTGCATAAAGGTTCAGCACAGTTTTATAGCCTACCGGCAACAATCTTATACACTCAACTACCTGTTTTGCCTGCAAGATAGACGGGATATTATTTTCATTTAGGTAAATACTGTTTGCATGAAAAAGATCTACACTATCAGAAAATTTTTTATTCTTCTTTAATATATTTATACAAGTATGAACTATAATTCTTCTTATCCATCCTTCTAAGGCCCCCTGGCCTCTAAACTGGTGAATTTGAGAAAATACTTTTATAAATCCTTCCTGCATCATATCTTCAGCGTCTTCCCTGTTCCTGGCAAAACGATAACAAACACCTAACATTCTTGGGCTAAAACGACTATACAACACCTCTTGTGCAGCAGCTACATTATCAAGACAACCTTGAATCATTAGCTCTTCTGTCATAATTTTTGAGTAGTTTAACCCTACTAAGATAGGACAAAAAATAAGGAAAAATGCTGCTTAATAAATAAAAATGAATTGTTAAAGAGAATATTAATGAAGCTCTTGTTGAAAATACTGATATCTTCTCTTGCAGACTAAGTTAGTTTTATTCAATTAAAATATCTCCCGTCATCTTTTGTGGCACGGGAATTTGCATCATGGTTAAGATAGTAGGCGCAATATCAGCGAGCTTTCCTTTTTTTATATCATCTTTAAAAATATTGTCGATAATAAAAAGCGGTACCGGATTTAATGTATGTGCAGTATTAGGTGTACCATCTTCATTAATCATGTAATCAGCGTTGCCATGATCAGCGGTTAAGAATATAGTATAACCATTTTCGAGGCCGGCAGTCACTATTTTTTCCACGCATTTATCCACTGTCTCTACAGCTTTTATCACTGCATTCCAATCTCCTGTATGTCCCACCATGTCTGCGTTTGCGTAATTAAGGCAAATAAAATCAGCAGACTGGTTTTTTATTTCCGGCAGCAAAGCATCAGTTACTTCATTGGCGCTCATTTCGGGTTTCAAATCGTATGTTGCAACCTTTGGCGATGGAATCATTATCCTGCTTTCTCCATCGAAAGGCAGTTCCCGCCCGCCGCTAAAGAAGAATGTTACATGAGGATATTTTTCGGTTTCCGCAATTCTTATTTGTTTTTTATTCACGCCTGCGATTATCTCTCCTAATGTCTGTGTAAGATCGTCCTTTTCAAAAATTACGTGAATTTGTTTATAGGTATGATTATACATTGTCATGGTGGTATAATGAAGCCGTAAAGGGTTCATTTGATAATTAGGAAAAGCAGTTTGCGTAAGTGCTTCTGTAATCTCGCGGCAACGATCGGTACGAAAATTAAAGCAGATAACCGCATCGCCATCATTAATGGACGAGCCGGGAGTTTCTTCATTAATGATGGGTAATAAAAATTCATCTGTAATATCTTTTTTATAAGATGC
>Ga0207657_10008974_pt1 | contig 10102 bp, 8 predicted proteins | sample KBSC33metaG_FD_184316 | JGI IMG/M metagenome (GOLD analysis project Ga0207657, IMG submission 184316) | Corn rhizosphere microbial communities from Kellogg Biological Station, Michigan, USA - KBS C3-3 metaG (SPAdes) (version 2) | ecosystem: Host-associated > Plants > Roots > Rhizosphere > Soil ... | reverse complement strand
GACGATCGACTGGTCGACGGCGAAGTTCAGCCGCTCGACGTCGGCAAGCTCCTGCTCGGTCACCCCGGCGAGCTGATTGCGATGCTCGAGGATGGTGATCTTGCCGCCGCGCGACGCCTGCTGGGCGCGCAGCGCATCGACGATGCTGCGCCGCGCCTGGTCGGTCCAGTCGGCGCGCGGCTCGACCATTCCGCCGGTGGTCAGCGATCCGACTGTGACGTCCGGGCGCAGGACCAGAAGCTTGTAGTCGCCGCTCGGCGGGGTGAACTGGACGTCGGCGAACTGCCGCGTCTGAACGCAGCCGCCGGCAAGCAAGCCAGCCGCGATGGCCAATGCAAGACCCTGCTTCGGCATCGGACATGCCCCTCCCACGCTCGAACTACGGCACCTTCATGCCTCAACATTCGGGGAAAGAATAGTCCGCGATATTAACCGCTTAGCGGGCCACGCAATGGGTGCCGGGGACCTCGGCCAGGCAATGCCCGTCGACCGACCCGGGCTGCACCGGAAGGCCGATCATGCTCGCCAGGGTCGGCATGATGTCGGTCGTCTCGACCGAATGCTCGACGGCCGTGCCCGATGTGCCCGGGCGCCAGAACAGGATCGGCACGCGCCGGTCGTAATCCCACAGCGATCCGTGGGTCGCGACATGGGTGGTGGTGTTCGCGATCGGCGTGACGTCGCGCTTGAGGAGGACGAAGAAGTCGCCCGAGCGCCCTGCCAGATAGCTCGCCCGGACGCGCTGGATGAGGCTCCAGCTTTCGGGTGGGGTCGTCGGGACGGGAGTGGCGGCGATCTGGCTCGCGGTGAACACGGCTTCGACCTGCGGGTGCGCGCGGTACGCGGCGACCGCGGCTTGCAGAAGGCGGGCGCGGTCGGAAGCGCGAAGCCCGCGGTCGAGGTAGATGTCGCCGTAGCTGCCGTCACCCAGCAGTCCGGGTCCGCTAAGGCCAAGCCTGGCGACCAGCGCCTTGCCCATGCTGGCGATGTTGAGAGCCGGGTCGACACGCACCGCGTCTGCGACTCCGGCCAGGCGCTCGCGTTCGGGCACGTCATTTCCCCCGTGATCGGCGGTGAGCGCCACGGCATAATCGATCCCGCGGCTGTCGAGCACATCGAGGAAGTCGCCGATCTCGCGGTCGAGCTCGGTCAGCTGGAGGCACATTTCCTCGCCTTCGGTGCCATAGGTATGGCCGACATAATCGGTCGCCGACAGGCCGATCGTGAGGAGATCGGGGTCGGCCCGCTTGCCGAGCTGCATGGCATCGACGAGCGCGGCCGCCAGCGCCAGCGTGTCGCCATCGAACTCGGGCGAGGCGCGGAAAGCGGCCTGGTCGCCGGCGTCGCGGGCAAGGCGGCCGGAGCCGACCGGTTTGCCGCCGCCGGAAATCGCCACCTCGCGCGACCTGGATTCGCAGAATGGAGTCGTGCCGAGCGGCCCGCGCGCGCTCGCCAGGCCGGCCGCCGCAAGCGCATTCACCTTGGCCACGACCGGCGGCATCGCCACGCCGGCAAGGTCCGTGTCGTATTTTGCTCCGGTCCAGTACCAGCGCTGGTCGGGATTGTGGCCGCCCATCATCACTGCCGCGCGGTCCTTGCCGGCGACGGCGACGCTGCGGCTTCCGGGCCAGCGCGCCTTCATCAGCTCGCCGAGAGTCGGCACCAGCAGGTGCCTCGGCGAGACCTTGTAGGCGATCGAGCTGGTGCCGGGCACCGTCTCGTCCTCGGCGCAATAGACGCTCTTGTCGGAGCGGGCGATCGACTGGTCGATCCAGTTATTGTTGACGATGCCGGTGCGCGCCGGATGGTCTCCGGTGAGGATCGTCGAGTGGCCCGGGCAGGTCTCGGTCATCGCGTGGCTCTGGTAGCCGTTGCGGAACATTGTCCCCGATGCGAGGCGCGCAAGGCCGCTGGTGAACTGCGGGCGGTATTCGTCGAACAGGTTGGCCGAGAATTGGTCGACCGAGATGACGACGAGGAGCTTTGGGGGCTTGAGTGGTTGCGGCTGGGCGACGGCGGCCGTCGCGAACAGCGCCGCTGCGGCGAGAAACAATCTACGCATATGTCTCCTCATCGTCATTCCCGCGGACGCGGGAATCCATCTACTCTTTGTCGCTCGACAAGAAGATGGACCCCGGATCAAGTCCGGGGTGACGCGTTGATTAGCCCGTCAACTTCGCTCGCAGCCGCTCGTTGACGAGCTGCGGGTTGGCCTTGCCGGCCATCGCCTTCATCGTCTGGCCGACGAAGAAGCCGAACAGCGCCTCCTTGCCCGCCTTGTACTGCTCGACCTTGTCGGCGTTGGCGGCGAGCACCTTGTCGATCTCGGCGTCGATCGCGCCGGTGTCGCTGGTCTGCTTGAGCCCGCGGCTCTCGACGATCGCGGCGGCGCCCTCCCCGCTTTCGAGCATGATCTCGAACACCTGCTTGGCGATCGTGCCGGAGATGGTGCCGTCGGCGACGAGGCCAAGCAACTCGGTCGCCTGCGCCGGGGAGACCGGGCTCGCCTCGATGCTCTCGCCGCGGCGGTTGAGTGCGCCGAACAGCTCGGCAACGACCCAGTTCGCCGCCTGCTTCGGCTCCGCGCCTGCGTCGAGCAGCGCGTCGAACCAGCGCGCGGTCTCGACTTCGGCGGTTAAAACGCTGGCGTTGTAAGGCGTTATGCCGAGCGCTTCATAGCGCTTGCGCTTGGCATCGGGCAGCTCGGGCAAGGAACCGCGGCATTCGTCGAGGAACGCGTCGTCGAGCTCGAGCGGCAGCAGGTCCGGGTCCGGGAAATAGCGGTAATCGTGCGCGTCTTCCTTGGTCCGCAGCGTTCGGGTCACGCCCTTGTCGGGGTCGAACAGCCGGGTCTCCTGGACGATCTGGCCACCGTTCTCCAGCACTTCGACCTGGCGCTTGGCCTCATGCTCGACGACCGCCATGACGAAGCGCACCGAATTGACATTCTTGGTCTCGGTCCGCGTGCCCAGCTCACCGTCCGGCTTGCGCACGCTGACGTTGACGTCGGCGCGCATCGAGCCCTCTTCCATATTGCCGTCGCACGAGCCGACGTAGCGGAGGATCGCCCTCAGCTTCCTGAGGTAAGCGCCTGCTTCGGCGGGCGAACGCATGTCGGGCCGCGACACGATCTCCATCAGCGCGACGCCGCAGCGGTTGAGATCGACGTAGCTCATCGTCGCATGCTGGTCGTGCATCAGCTTGCCCGCGTCCTGCTCGACGTGGATGCGCTCGATGCCGATGCGCTTGGCGCTCACGTCGTCCTTCTCGTCGACCAGCACCTCGATCTCGCCCTCCCCGACCAGCGGGTGGTAGAGCTGGCTGATCTGATAGCCCTGCGGCAGGTCGGCGTAGAAATAGTTCTTGCGGTCGAACCGGCTCCACGCGTTGATCTTCGCGTCGAGCGCCATGCCGGTCCGCACCGCCTGGCGGATGCACTCCCTGTTGGGCACCGGGAGCATGCCGGGCATCGCAGCATCGACCAGGCTGACCTGCGTGTTCGGCTCCGCCCCGAACGCCGTCGCCGCGCCGGAGAAGAGCTTGGACGCGGTCGCCGTGATTTGCGCGTGGACCTCAAGGCCGATCACGACCTCCCACTCGCCGGTTTCGCCCTTGATCCGGAAAGGTGCGCCTGCGTCTGCCATCACCACCACTTCTCCGGCCGTGCGTTGAACCCGGCGCGCTCCTCGATCGCCAGCCCGGCGTTGAGCACCGTCTGCTCGTCCAGCTCGTTGCCGATAAGGTGAAGCCCCAACGGCAGCCCCTGCCCGTCGAGCCCACCCGGGACGCTCATGGCGGGCAGGCCGGCGAGGCTCGCCGGGACCGCGAACACGTCGTTCAAATACATGGCCAGGGGGTCCGTGGTCTCTCCAATGCCGAACGCCGCCGATGGCGCTGTCGGAGTCAGGATCACGTCGCACTGCTCGAAAGCATCGCGGAAGTCCTGCTTGATCAGCGCGCGCACCTTCTGCGCCTTGGTAAAGTAGGCGTCATAAAAGCCTGCGGACAGAACATAAGTCCCGATCATGATCCGGCGCTTGACCTCGGCGCCGAAGCCTTCCGCCCGGGTCGCCGAATACATGTCGTCGAGCGTCTTCACGCCTTCGACGCGCAGGCCGTAGCGAACGCCGTCGTAGCGGGCGAGGTTGGAAGACGCCTCGGCCGGCGCGATGATGTAATAGGTCGGCAGCGCATATTTGGTGTGCGGCAGTCTGATGGTGACCGGCGTCGCACCGGCGTCGCGCAGCCATTGAATGCCGCGGTCCCACAGATCGTTGATCTCCGCGGGCACGCCGTCGATGCGATATTCGGTTGGAATGCCGACGCGCTTGCCGCTGAGATCGCTCGACAAATTCGCTTCCCACTGCGGCACCGGCAGGTCGAGCGAGGTCGAATCCTTTGGGTCGAACCCGGCCATCGCCTCGAGCAGGATCGCGCAGTCGCGCACGCTCTTCGCCATCGGCCCGGCCTGGTCGAGCGAGCTGGCGAAGGCGACCACGCCCCAGCGCGAGCAGCGGCCGTAGGTCGGCTTGATCCCGCAGATGCCGGCGAACGCCGCGGGCTGGCGGATCGAGCCGCCGGTATCGGTGCCGGTTGCACCGGGCGCGATGCCGGCTGCGACCGCCGCCGCCGATCCGCCCGACGAACCGCCCGGAGTGAGGCCGACATTGCTGCCGTGCCTGCGCCATGGGCTGATCACCGGGCCATAGGCGCTGGTCTCGTTCGACGAGCCCATGGCGAACTCGTCCATGTTGAGCTTGCCGAGCATCCCCGCGCCCGCCTTGCGGAGGTTTGCGGTGACGGTGCTTTCGTAAGGAGGCTTGAACCCCTTGAGGATGCGGCTGCCGGCGGTCGTGTCGACGCCCTCGGTCGCGAACAAATCCTTGATGCCGAGCGGGATGCCGGCCAGCGCTCCGGTCGCCTTGCCGGAATCCGCCGCCTCGGCGGCCGCGAGCGCATCCTCGGGAGTCTCGATGGTGTAGGCGTTGAGCGTCTTCGCCGCCGCGACGGCGCTATTGAACGCCTCCGCCACCTCGCGAGCGCTGAACTCCCTCGACCCCAAACCGCGACGGAGGTCGGCGATGGTTTTGGAAGTCAGTTCCGACATCACAATTCCTCCCCGGCACGGGGAGGGGGACCATCCGCAGGATGGTGGAGGGGGCCCATAGTAGAAGCGGCCGACACGCGGGCCCCCTCCACCACGCCGCTTCGCGTCGCGGTCCCCCTCCCCGTTGCGGGGAGGATTTTAGCCAGTCGCATCATTCGATCACCTTCGGCACGGCGAAGAAGCCGTGCTGCGCCTCGGGCGCATTGGCGAGCACCGCGTCGCGGATGTTTCCGTCGGTCACGGCGTCGTCGCGCAGCCGCAGCTTGAGGTCGATCACCGTCGCCAGCGGCTCGACCCCGTCGGTGTCGACCTCGCCGAGCTGCTCGACCCAGCCGAGGATATTGTTGAGCTCCGGCACGAGCGCCTCGATCTCCGTATCGGTCATCCCGATGCGCGCGAGCTTGGCGATGTGCCTAACTTGTTCAGGGGAAACGGACATGCCGCGGGGCGATAGCGGCGGGGGTCGGGAGCGGCAAGCGGCGGCGCGCTTGCCCGGCTTCGCCCCCTCCCCTAACCGCCGGGCCCATGTGCGCGCGCCGCTTCCTGTTCGTGATCTTCATCCTGACCCTGCTGGTCGTCGCCGGCGCGTTCGCGATCTACCAGTGGGGCGGCCGGGTGCTGGTCGAGCAGGCGGTGCCCAAGGGCCATTTCGAGCCGGTCAAGGCCGGCGGTGGGCCGGATTACTCCGATGCGGCGAGCTGGATCGCGCGGCCGCAGTTGGCTGACGATCCCTCCCGCTGGCGCCCTGATGGGGTGGCTGGAGTCGCGAGCGGCAAGGCGGCGGTCTTCTACATCCACCCGACGACCTACCTGCAGACCGACCGCTGGAACGCCCCGCTCGACGCCGGCGGCGACACGGCGTTTCGAACCAACCTCTTCGTCCAGAGCCAGGCAAGCGCATTCAACGGCGCCGGCGAGATCTGGGCGCCGCGTTACCGCCAGGCGGCGTACGGCGCGTTCCTGCTCGATAGCCACGACGCCCAGGCCGCGCTCGACTTTGCCTATCGCGACGTCGCGGCGGCGTTCGACGAGTTCCTCAAGGAAGCCGGCGACCGGCCGATCATCCTTGCCGGGCACAGCCAGGGCGCACTGCATCTCGAACGACTGCTGCGGGAGAAGATCGCCGGCAAGCCGATCGCGAGACGGATCGTCGCGGCTTATGTCGTCGGCTGGCCGATCAGCACCAGCGCCGACCTTTCCGCGCTTGGCATGCCCGCGTGCACCGCGTCCGACCAAACAGGCTGCATCCTGTCATGGATGACCTTCGCCGATCCGCCCAATCCCGACTTCATCTTCCACGAATGGGAGAAAACGGCGGGCTTCAATGGCGACAAAAGGCGCAAGGAGGATACGCTCTGCGTGAACCCGATCACCGGGACGCAAGGCGCCGCGGCGCCCGCGCAGGACAATCCCGGCACGCTGATCCCGACTGCCGACATGCGTTCGGCGACGCTGGAAGCCGGTGCAGTCGGCGCGCGCTGCGACAAGGGACTGCTGATCCTCGACGGGCTGCCGCCCGAGCTCGGTTCGTTCGTGCTGCCGGGCAATAACTACCATGTGTACGATTACGCCTTGTTCTGGGGCGCGGTGCGGCGCGATGCGGAGCGGAGGCTCGCCGCATGGCGTCGCTGATCACGTCCTCGTGCGCGGAATTCGCTGACGCTCTCCCGAGTGCAGGCAAGCTCGTCGGACTCGACGTCGGGACCAGGACCATCGGCATCGCGATGTGTGACGCGGGCTGGCACTTCGCCGGGCCGCTCGAGACGATTCGCCGGACCAAGTTCACGCAGGATCTCGCCAGCCTCCGGCGGATCGTTGAGCATGAGCATGGCCAGGGGCTCGTCGTCGGCCTGCCGCTCAGCATGGACGGTCGCGATTCTCCGCGGACGCAGTCGGTCCGCGCCTTCGCCCGCAACCTCGCGCCTTTGGATCTCCCCATCCTGCTGTGGGATGAGCGCTGGTCGACGCAGGCCGTCGAGCGGGCGATGATCGAAGCGGACGTCAGCCGCGCGCGCCGCGCCGAGAAGGTCGATGCGCTGGCTGCGGCGCACATCCTGCAGGGCGCGATCGACGCGCTGGCCAACCTCCCCGCTCCCGAATAATCGCGACGCTCGTGGACCTGCTATCTATCGATTCGCTGAGCGACGGGGAGATCGCCGAGATCCTCGACCGGGCCAATGAATATTTCGCCGGCAATCGCGGCCGCCGATCGAGCGAGCGGCTGCACGGCAAGATCGTGTTCAACGTCTTTTATGAAAACTCGACCCGTACCGCGATGTCGTTCGCAACCGCCGCACACCGGCTCGGTGCCTCGGCGATTGCGCTGTCGGTCGAACGCAGCTCGGTCGCCAAGGGGGAGACGCTGGAGGATACCGCGCGCACGCTCAACGCGATGCGGCCCGACGCCCTCGTCATCCGCCATCGCGAGAATGGCGCTCCGGAAGTTGTCGCCGAGATCATGGAAGCTCCGGTGCTCAACGCCGGCGACGGCACGAATGAGCATCCCACCCAGGCATTGCTCGATGCCGCGAGCATCCGGCACCGGATCGGCCGCATCGACGGCCTGAAAGTGGCGATTTGCGGTGACATCCGCCACAGCCGCGTCGCCCGGTCGAACGCCAAGCTGTTGCCCCGGCTGGGCGCCGAGGTCCGGCTGGCGGGCCCGCCCGAACTGATGCCGGACGACGTGCCTTCACTGTCGATCGATGAGGCCATTGCCGACGCCGACGTCGTGATGATGCTGCGCGTCCAGCGCGAGCGCCTCGAAGCCGAGCTTGGCGATGCGCCCGGCGAGTATCTTTCCCGCTACGGCCTCACTCGCGACCGCCTGGCGATGGCGTCGGCGGATGCCGTCGTGATGCACCCTGGCCCGATGAACCGCGGCGTCGAGATCGACGGCGGCATTGCCGACGATCCCGGACGGTCCCTGGTCACGCTTCAGGTCGAAATGGGCGTGGCCGTGCGCATGGCCTGCCTCGAACTGGTGGTTGCCGGCGGGGTCTAGCGCCCCGCGTACTGTACCGGCGTGTCGCCGGCGAAGTTGCGGACGAAGCAGCTGCCGCCCTTCGCCTTGAGCGAATTGCAGAGCGCATTCGCTTCGCTGAACCCGCTGAAGCCGCGGACCGACAAGCGATAGAATGTCCCTTTCGGGCTCGCGAAGCGCGCGCTCATCGGGGCATAGGCCTTGAGCGCACCATATTTACGCGCGGCCTTGTCCCAGGCAGCGAGCACGCGGTCGGCCGAGCCATAGGAACCGAGCTGGACCACCGTCGAGGAATTGCCACGGTGAGCAGTCGCAACGGCGCGGCGCGGCTTGGCTACCTTCGGGGCCGCGTTCGTGTGCATCACCGAAGCGAGCACCGACTTAGCCTCGTCGACCGCCGATTGGGCGAGCGCCGCAAGGGTGCTGACGTGCGGCGGCGGCGGAGCCGGAGCAACGGCAACGACCGGAGCAGGAATTGCCTCGGGGGCTGCCGTCGCGACGAACGCCGGCTTTACGAGAGATTGGAACTCCGGCGCGACCTGTGCTGCCTTCTGATCGGCAAGTGCGGCCGCCGGAGCAGCCTCGGCGAGGCGAGTGTCGCCCTTGTTCAGGGCGAGCTGGACGGGCTGCCCGGCATCGCTTGCCGCCGGCGTTACGCCGACGAGCGCAGCGACCTGGTCGGAGGCGTGTTTCGGGCTGGCAAGCTGCATCCACTGCTGCATGCGCGCGTCGAGCTGGCCGGCCGGAACGTCCTGCGCGGCGATAGTCTTGGCTTCGGCCCAGTCACCACGCAGAGCGTGGGCGAGCGCGAGGTTCTGACGGACAGTCGCATCGGCCCCCGGCTCACGCGCGGCGGGATCGAGGACGGCGATTGCCTGATCGGCGCGGCCGGCAAGCGCGAGCGCCAGGCCATAATCGGAAGAGTCGAGCACCGCGCGACCGACGTTGAGGTCGCGGACAGCTTCGTCGTTCTTGCCAAGTGCAATCTGCACCAGCGCCAGCTTGAGCACGACCTGCGGCTGCTTGGGATAAATCGTCAGCGAATCCTTGTACGCCGCCTCGGCCGACCGGAAACGGCCGCCGGCAAAGTACGTATTTCCGAGCAGCGCACGGAAGCCGGCGTCGTCGGGGTTCTTGGCCACCGCTTTCTCCGCGAGGTCGATCGCTAGCGGTACCTGGTGAGCGTTTAGCGCCACTGCAGCGCGCGTCGCGAGGCCGAGATCGGCATCGGTCCTGCCGCCGAAATGCGATGCCGCGTCGACACGCGCTTGAGGCGCAGCGCAGCCGGCGATCATCGAACCGAGGACGATTAGCGAAGCTGTTGAGCTGAAGCGGAGCGGCTGGTTCATCACAATTACCCCCTATTTTTTGCCTTTGCGGCCAGCCCGTTGAGATCGGGCATGCGCTCGAGCAACTGGTCGAGCGCATCGGTCACCAACTGCTGCGCCGACCTTCCGTCGACGGCGCAAGCGAGCCGGAGCTTCAAATGGCGTTCGGGATCGAGGCGGAGCGTGAACGCCGCCTTTCCCTTGCTGCCTGCCGCAGCGCGCGTGCGCGGAGCGCGGCGCAGAGTGGGCTGGACCACCGGAACCACCTTCAGCGGTGCGGGCTGCTCGACCTCGGAGACGTCGATTTCCGCAGCGAGCGGCTCGAAAATCTCGGCGGTCTCATCAACTTCGTCGTCTTCGGACTCGTCGATCCCGTTCAGCCGCTCGACGATTTCTGCCTGCTGGTGGTGGACCGGTGAGTGCACCGGCGAATCGATCGGCGTGAGACCCGTCGGGTGAACCCGGGGAATCTCAACGATGTCCTCGCCGAATGCGTCATGCTCCGAATCGCGCGGCGCTTCCGCCGGCTTGGGCGGTTCGAAGCCCATGTCGTTCCAGCCGAGGTCCTCGAGACCGCTGGCACCTTGTCCGAAACCCTGCGGACGCATGGCCGGGCGGGCAGCGCCCTTGCGGGCGAGCAAACCGGAGGAGAGGGAAGCGAAAGGCTTGGCTTCAGTGGCCACC
>Ga0207657_10008973_pt1 | contig 10103 bp, 6 predicted proteins | sample KBSC33metaG_FD_184316 | JGI IMG/M metagenome (GOLD analysis project Ga0207657, IMG submission 184316) | Corn rhizosphere microbial communities from Kellogg Biological Station, Michigan, USA - KBS C3-3 metaG (SPAdes) (version 2) | ecosystem: Host-associated > Plants > Roots > Rhizosphere > Soil ... | reverse complement strand
CGGTTTCCGATTTCATTCAGCGTGCGCCTGAAGATGGTGAACCGGCAACGGAAAAAACCGAAGTATGGATGGCATACTCAAAATCGACAGTCTACTTCGTCTTTATCTGCCACGATAGCCATCCGAGCCTGATCCGCGATCATCTGGCCCGACGCGAGAATATCTTCTTCGACGATACGGTAAGCGTGCTGCTGGATCCTTTTCAGGATCGGCGTATCGGCGTGTATTTCACGGTGAATGCAGCCGGTGTACAGGCGGATGCTTCCTGGATGGAAAATAGTTACCCAAAGTACAGTTGGGACACCCAGTGGGATTCTGAAGGCCGCATTACTCCGGAAGGTTGGATGGCCTTGGTGGCGATTCCATTCCGCAGCCTGCGTTTTAATGGAAATCAGCCAGATTGGGGTGTAGTGTTCTCGCGGAATTTTCCGCGCAACTCCGAGATAGATTATTGGCCACGGGTTGCTGCGAATGTGAGCGGTACGTTGAGTCAGGAAGGCACTCTGCAGGGCATTGAAGGTGTTTCTGGCTCGCGCAATTTGCAGGTCAATCCCTATGTCCTTGCACAAAATGAGCGCCGCATGGATGTTGTTGACCCGGCGAATCCGTTCTTCAGTTCGCGCCATCTGCAGGGCGCGGCGGGCGGCGAAGCAAAGCTCATTCTGAATGACAGCTTTGTACTAGACACAACGGTGAACCCGGACTTCAGCGATGTGGAATCAGATCAGCCGCAGTTTACGGTGAATCAGCGTTTTTCGGTTTTCTTTCCGGAACTGCGTCAGTTTTTTCTGGAGAACTCAGAATATTTTTCAACACCGATTAACCTGGTGTACACGCGCACAATTGCACATCCATCGTGGGGTGTTCGCTTCACAGGCAAGAGCGGGAACACCAATGTGGGACTTTTCGCGACAGACGACCGTCTGCCTGGAGATTCTCTGGCTCCGAATGACCCGCTCTACCGCAAGCGTACGGTCGCCGCGGTTGGGCGGGTTTCGCGCGATCTGGGCACGGGATCCAATCTGGGCTTGATTTACACGGACAGGGAATTTGGAGATGGGTGGAATCGCGTGGGCGGCGCCGATTTTACGGCCCGTGTGGACGAGAACTGGACCGCCAAAGGACAGCTGTTGGCGAGTTCGACCATGGGCGATTTCGACAGCGGCACGCCACCCTCGTACTCAGCTGGCCCTGCTGGGCTGGTGCAGATTTCGCGCTCCGGTCACTCCTTTAATCTGTTCAACAACTACGCGGATATCAGCCCCGGATTCCAAACGCAGTTGGGCTTCATCCAGTCGTCTAATATCCGCCGCAACTACTTTCACGCTAGTCATCAGTGGTTTCCGAAGGAAAGAATTTACCAGAGCTTCGGGCTCGAAGTGAATCAGGAAGTCGCGTTCGATCACCAGGGCAATCGTGTTTACAGCTACTCAAACTTCAATCCGTTTTTGCATCTGCCACGAAGGATCGTGATTGCACCCTCGGTGGGCCAGAACTCCGACACAGTGAGCCCATCTTCCTATTCCGCACTGACGAACTACAGAAACTTCACTGAGAACTATGGCGGCCTGTGGATGCGCGGTGCCCCATGGACGCAGTTCAATTTCCAACTGGATTCGTACATCGGCGGCCATGTGAATTACAACCCGGTGGATGGAAAAGCGCCCTCGTTGCTCGATCGGCAAAGCGTGTCGTTGAACTTTACTGTGCAGCCGATCCATCAGTTGACGATCGACAATACTTATCTTCTTGATCGCAACTTCGCGGCACAAGATGGTCCATTTGTGTTTGAGAGCCAGACGATGCGCAGCAAAGTGAACTATCAATTTACGCGCTCGCTTTCAGCACGTTTGATTGCGGAGTTTGACTCCACATTGGCGAATCCGGCGGAAACTTCACTCTTACGCACAAAACAGATATCAACCCAGGCATTGTTCACGTGGCTGCCGCACCCGGGTACCGCCGTTTACCTCGGCTATACGAACGATCTGCAGAATATCGATCGCAGTTTGTGCAATCAAGTCGCAGGCGGCGGCTGCGATCTCGACAATACGGGTTTGCCGCGCGCCGACTCGTTGCTGAATGACGGAAAGCAGATCTTTCTGAAGGCTTCATACCTGTTTCGGTTCTGACGCCGGCGAGCGGTTTGTAAAGGGAAGGTTACGAAGAGCAAGACGGGCCTTGCAATGCCAAGGCGAGCCGCTTTGATGCTAAAGCTCTCTGTACAACAGATGCGACTATCTGTGGTTTCAGGGGCGTCTGGATGTATCCAAATGCGCCGTCCATCGTAGCCAGGATGCCACTGCGCAGGTCGCCGGGATGCGTTAGGACTACCACAGCCACTCCGGGAAACTGCTTACGAACGCGTTTTAGGAATCGCCCAGCTCCACGGATTTTGAGATCGCAAAGCACAGCATGATATTCCGAATTGCTCAAAGCTTGCGAAGCTTCTTCAAAGTCGGGGCACAGCGTGGCTGAAATTCCAAATTTGGTCACCGAAGAAAGAATGGATCTTGCATCATCTCCCAACAAGATTAAAGAAACGGGTGACCTACGTGGTTCCTTATGGACCACCTTGATCATTTGCACTCCACCGATGCGAAAAATGCTGCAATGAACATTGTGAACAGCATGCCTGGACTACCTGCTGGGGAAAATGCAAATCCGTACAGGGGAAGGTCGGGCGCAGTGACGTTCTAATCAATCTTCGCTTGATTGCCTGCACCGACAATAACACTATTGTTCGTCGTCCCCCGTGATTTAAGTCAATGCGGACGTAACCAATCGCATTCGGGCGCGATTCCTCTTGCATTTGCGCGATGGATCCGGATTGATGAGCTCTGCTCAGTTCCGGAGCGCATCTCGAAATGCGAGACAACAGTGTTGGCGGCGGCCTCGACGATCAAGTGCTGATCGCAGAGCCTGGGAGGGAGAGAGATGCTTTTTCTGATTTCCTTCGTTCACGATCCGAACTTATCACGAGTCGGGTGCAAAACACGGTTCGACTCTGAAATAAGCATTAGGAACTCGCCTTGATGAGTATTGCGCTCAGGGCAGGCACATAACAGGTAATTTGTGATCCACCGGTCGAGAGATTGTAAGAAGAGGATGGATGGGATGTGCCATCCGGAGAGATCGCCGAATTTTGAATGGCGACGCCGGAAGTTGCCGTGAGACTGGGGCCAGCCATGCCGGGGGTGTTTTGAGTCATTGTGATGAGCGAAGCAGAACTGGCGTTTTGAGGCAGCGAGATTGTCAATTCGAGATTCTGCGAAGTGTCTTTGTTAACGACGACTATATTCATGTTGCCGTCGGAATCTTTCACAGCATGTGCTGTGGCATTGACACCGCCTGCGGACAAGTTGGTTTGATGTAGATTGCCTTGTCCTGCAAGTGCAAACAGCATCATTCCATAAAACTCCGGCCGCACTTCGACCACTGCACCTGAGCTATCCGCGATCGGGGTATAGCCGCCGTAATTGCCACCACCATGAAGGTTGACTCCAACGGAGCCGCCCTCTGCGGCAGTGAACAAAAAATCAAGCACCCACAGCGCCGAGGCGTAGGAGTTGCTTACGCCAACCGCTCCTCCGTTGTAATAGGAGTTGCACTCGCCGAGACGAAACGGGATACCTATTGACTGGCTTGCAGTGTTCATCATGCTCAGGCAATTTGCCAGATTGAGGTCAGGGGAAAGGAGATTGACTGCTGTAGCATTCGAAGATTTTCCATCGCCCCGATAATAGTGCTGTGTCAAAAGAGAGAGGGAATCTCTGGTGAAGTGCTGCCCGAAAGGCACCGTCCAATTTGCCACGTTGCTACCGGAAGCGGGACCCGTAACGGGGACCCCCGGCGTAACCGCTACGATGGCGGAGCGGAATTGGGACCAGAGAGACTCAAACTGAGCCAGAGACCAGTTCCCGGCGAAATAGCAGTCAGGCGCTCCGTACCCGTCGCATTCATTGCCAATCTCAATGCCGAGCAGAGATGCTCCAAGTTTCTTTGCGACATAGCCAACCTCGTCTGCGGCCAATTGCGGTGTCGTTGTTCCATTGCCTGCGCCGCCAAGATTGATTCCGTAAATACAGCGCCATCCAGAGTTGCTTAGGACGGAAGCTAGCGCATCGACATCTGAGCTTGCGATTTGACCAGCGGTTCGACCTCGACCATCTGGAGTCCAAACGCAGCGATCAACGGAAAGTCCGCCGAGGCGCAATATGCCGGGGCCGAGTAGCCGTAATAAGCTGATCAGATCATCGTTGGTAGCGGAGAATAGCGATCCAGTCATCGCGGATTTCTCATATGAAAGTCCGGCAAACTCCGCACCAATGCTGCCGATGGTACTGGACGACACGCTGAGAAGACCATGAGATACCGCTCCTGCTGGAAGCGGTTGCACGTTTGCCGCGGCAGGCACCGACATCGCGCTGGTAGAGATCATTTGTGCCTTGTTGCATCCCGCCAGCACTGCGGTTGCGGAGAATCCTGCGAGGCCTTTGAGCAGGTGACGACGGGAGAGAGCAGAAATTGAATGAGAGCTGAACATGGCACCGGTCGGAGCGAAAGAGTCGCTACATTGATTTGATCGGCACTATTGCTCTCTTCCAAGCCCATTTGGTACCTCGAAAACTGCATTAAGTTGTAACGTGGCGATGAGTTACCAAATCGGGCAAATAAGCGTGATGCCGGAGATCTTTTTGCAATTTCACCTCATAGTCCGCATTGGAAAGTTCTCATTGATTATTGATGAGTTCGCGCTGACCAGACTGCAAGCAGGCCCAACTGGATTGAGTGGCTCGCAAGCTTCTCGATCGGCGCGTGAAGAGATAGTGCCCTAAGACACACATGGAAAAGCAGTGCACCCCGACAACCCGGGATTGCAGGGCAACACTGACGGGCAAAATGAGAAATGTGTGGTGGAATCTTGCGCCGGCATACGGGCTGCAACATTCTGCCGGTACAAGCCACAATACTTCAGTCTGACACCCTGGCGTTGCGAGTTATCAAGGACCTGAATCTGGAGTCCACGCCGGATTTTCAACCGCGATTGGGATTGCGCAGCAAATGTCGGCCTGAATATAGTGGTGCTGCCACGTTGGTCGTGGGTTGGAGCTGCGTGGACGAGTTTGGCTTCGGATGGAGCTCTCCTGATTGCCGTGTACCTGGCCGTGCCTGTGGAAGGCGTTCGGGAAGTACTGCATGCTGCCGATTAGCGGTTATAACAATGCGGGTCAGTTGCGCTCGTTAAAAGAAGAATCGTCAGTGCGTTCAGGCATACTAGGAAACTACCCGGCGCGCTACTTTAGCGAAAACTCAAGTTGCAGGGGAGGCGAGAGGGTGCGCACTGCGCTCATCTTTCGGGAACGAGTTCTTGCGCCGAGCGAGACATTCATTATGGAACAAGCGAAGCCGCTGCGCCGCTTTCAACCAATTCTCGTTGGTTTGCGCCGCAGCAGTCCGGCACTGAAGCATATGTTGCCAGAGGTCTTGCTTCGAAACGGCCACGATCTGGTTGACAAGTTCGCAGCCAGTGGCTTTCGCAAATTCCCGATTAATCCTTACTTTTTTAACCGGCTCAGATCAGTTGAGCCTTCGATTATCCACGCGCATTTTGCGGTGGATGCCATTCAAGCTATGTCAATTGCAGAGAGACTGGATTTGCCTCTGGTTGTCTCACTCCACGGCTTTGATATCACATCCACCGATGCTGCTCTCAGGACAAGTTTTGCCGGACGCCATTTCGTACAGCAAAAACAACAGCTATTCGATCGGGCAACTGCGTTTATCTGCGTCTCCCGTTTTCTTCGACAAGTTGCTTTAGAGGCAGGCTTTCCAGAATCCAAAGTTCACGTGCACTACACGGGGATCGATTGCGAACGCTTTCGTCCCAGCAGCATCAAGCGCGATTCGGATCTGGTTCTATTTGTCGGCAGGCTAGTGGAGAAGAAGGGGTGCGAATACCTCCTTCGTGCGATGGCGTTGGTGCAGAGAGAAAATGCGCGCGCGCATCTCGAGGTCATCGGCGACGGCCCCCTGCGTTCTTCTCTGGAATCGCTTGCCAGCGAGCTTAGTGTCCGCGTTTCTTTTCGCGGAACACAGAGCCCCGAGGAAGTGATTCGCAGCATGTCGCGTGCACGAATCCTGTGCAACCCGAGCGTCAAGGCATCCTCAGGGGATATGGAAGGATTCGGAATGGTGTTCGCAGAAGCTCAGGCGCTCGGAACGCCTGTGGTCAGTTTCGCGCACGCGGCGATACCGGAAGTTGTGAGCCATGGGAAGACCGGCCTGCTCTGCCCTGAAAGAGACGTGACGGCGCTTTCGTTGGCAATTAGAGAACTTCTCGACCATCAAAGGCTTTGGGACGCGATGAGTCTGACCGCGCGCGCATGGGTGAAAGAACGCTTTGACATCGCCACGCAGACTGAGAAGCTCGAAGCACTCTACGACGAGTGCATAGACCACCATCGACAGTGCGCCGGATAAACGGATTAGAGACTCAGCCAAGGAACGGATGGGCTTTGAGAAAACATTCAACGGAATTTTTAACGTGAGCCTGGACCGATTTCGGAGTCCACATTCCAGTCATCCCGAGAGAAACCGTCAGCTGCGGCAGATGGGTGACCAAAGCCATGAAGTGCTTCGAGGTTTGGCTGGAATTGTAAGGCAGCCGGATCTGGCTGTTCTTTTTATCAAAATGCCGAGAAAGAACCTGAGCGATGATGCGATTGCGCCGAGCGTACCAGGCATCAAAGTAGTTCTTTCCAACCGCGGGGTAGCTGGCACTTTCAGCAAACGCAAGCCGGCATACGAACCCCTCAAGTGGCGAAAGGATTTCGCTGACCAAGGCCAATCCGACGATCTCTAGAGCTATCTGTGTCGGCGGGAGTGTCTTTTCGCTGTCCGCGATGGCGCGACGGAGAGTCGCTTCACCATTGGCCAGGACGGTTCCGATCACTTCGATCAGGATGGCGTGTTTATCAGGAAACGCAGCATAGAGATCGCGCTTCGATACGTGAGCGCGGCGAGCGATTTCCTGGGTGGTCGCTGCTTCAAACGACGATTTGGAGAACACCTCAAGCGCAGCAGCTAAGATTCTGGAATGCCGCTCGTCACTCTTGGTGACTTTCGAGCCCAATAACGACATACTCTTTAAACTCGCTAAACTTACACGTTCGTTTGCAGATCTTTGCTTCAGGGAAAAGTAGTACAAGTGTTGGAGTGATTATAGAGGAGCTTTAACACTTCATCGACAAATCGGCGGGTTTCCATTAACTTCTTTTGTTCCGAATGAAGCAGATATCATGCAGGCTCTTGTCAGGAAGAGGTTCCTGCCATGCGAACGCCTCCAAGATTGAGGTGATTTGACGGGCCAGAGTTTTGAATCCGCGGGGTGCGAGGATGGAGTCGGTTTTTACAGGGAGGATTTTTTATCTATTGGTTGAGAATATGTCGGGGGCGGTGATGATTGAACTACGTGTCGGCTGATCCGTTCGCGCCTTGCACGCGGATGCAGGTATTGGGGGTGCTGACTGGATGGATTTTAGAAATCAAGAGGTTAAAATGGTCCGCGGAGGGATTTGAAGTCTCGTTCCCGAGTGATCACTTTGCACTTTCGACTCTTGGATTTAAAAGCAACCCTGATCAGATTAGGCTTGTCCTTCTTTCCCGATTCTCCTACCAGTGGACCGTATTCCGAAAGAAGTTGGTATCACTGGTATCACACAACTCTAGGAGGTGTTATCGCTCTCTGTGTGCGTCTGCTGGTCATCTCCTACAGACGAGGACATTGGCTTAGAGCGGGCTTGGCCATCCATCATTCAGTTGCTGGGCCTCAATCTCCGACAGAGTGATTCTTTGGTGTTTCGTGAGATTGTTGTGCCCGGAGATTTCCGCAGTTCTTGGGCTGCAGAGGTTCTCTAAATTGGCTCGAGCGCCCCACTCATTTGTGACGCATCCTTTGCCGTGCTTCAGTCAAATCCAGTTCTCCTTCTAGGTGCCGCATTACACTTTCTCCAATTCGCCCGTTGTCTCGCATCTCAATCAGCGCTCGACGTTCTGCTTGAACTGTAGATTCCGTAATCTCGCGAAACAATCGATAAGTCGCCGCTCTCGATTTCGCTTCGGCGTTACTTTCCCCACTCTGCGCTTTTCCTTGCTCCAGGTGGGCGATAGCCGCCTGAAGCATGATTCGGCGTGCTTCGGTCTCTTCTTCGCCCCTTGTGCTTTTGCTCGCTAATCCCAGAAATCGAATCATCATGGGTAGAGATAGTCCCTGCAAGACCATCGCTTGCACAAAACGACGATGGCGCATGAGTGAACACTCCGATATTTCGCTACAGCGGAACGAAGGCCGACGTTGACATCCGTGATCTGAAGGGAAATGATTGTGCAGTCTCGATACGAAGGAGTCCCTCAAAATGAGCGAGAAAGACCTCAAATCGGTCCTGACAAATCTCGCGGCCGCCCTTCCAGAACTGGAGACTGTCTATAAAGATATTCACGCCCATCCTGAGTTGTCGATGCAGGAAACCAGAACTGCCGGTATTGCGGCTGACCATCTACGCGCTGCCGGCTATGAGGTAAGGTCCGGTGTCGGAAAGACTGGTGTTGTAGGTCTGTTGCGGAATGGTGAGGGACCGGTCGTCATGTTGCGCGCCGACATGGACGCGCTGCCGGTAGAAGAGGCCACGGGTTTGCCCTACGCCAGCAAGATCACAGCCACTGACTCCGCCGGGAAGACCGTACCTGTGATGCATGCGTGCGGGCACGACACGCATGTTACCTGGCTGATAGGCGCGAGTTCGCTTCTTGCCAAGTCTCGCGATACTTGGAAGGGAACGTTGATGCCCGTATTCCAACCGGCGGAGGAAACTGCGGCAGGTGCGCAGGCGATGATCGACGACGGGCTCTTTAAGCGCTTCCCCAAGCCTGATGTCATTCTCGGCCAGCATGTCATGAGCTTGCCCGCCGGGGTCATTGCAAGCCGTCCTGGGACCATCACCTCCGCCGGCGACAGTCTGCAGATTCGTCTGTTCGGGCGAGGTGCGCACGGTTCCATGCCCGAGGCCAGCATCGATCCTGTCGTGATGGCCGCTGCAACTGTGATGCGTCTACAAACCATCGTCTCCCGGGAGGTCGCGGCGAATGAAGCCGCGGTGGTTACGATCGGTGCACTGCAGGCAGGCACAAAAGAAAATGTGATTCCCGGTGAGGCGATCATCAAGCTAAACGTGCGCACCTATGACCCGGGCGTACGTAAACGCGTGCTTGATGCAGTGGAGCGGATCGTCAATGCCGAAGCCGCGGCCTCGGGCGCTCCAAAGAAACCGGAGATCACGGTTTTGGATCGCTATCCTCTGGTGACGAACGACCCAAATGCGACAAAACGAGTGGCCGACGCTTTGCGGCAGTACTTTCCTGTTGACCATGTGGTGGATACGAAGCCGACGCCGGCGAGCGAAGACTTTGGTTCGTTCGGTGCCGAATGGGGCGTGCCATCCGTATTCTGGTTTGTTGGCGGCATCGACCCTGGGATCTATGCGAAAGCCAAAGAGGAGGGAAAAATAGGCGAGATCCCGACCAACCACAACCCGCGTTTTGCGCCGGTAATCCATCCGACCTTAGAGATAGGCGTAAAAGCGCTTGTAGTTGCCGCGCATGCCTGGCTCGCCGCGTGACGAACACCGGTATCCGGATGGCCCCGGAGCATCGGTACATTCCAGAAGGTCGCAAAGCGGCGAGTGGCCGTGATCAGACCACGCCCTCAGTTCGATCCCATGCACACATGTTCAACATTGAGCAGATTTTCGCTTGAGAAAAGTTGTAAACAGCAATGCGGGGTTCTCTGCCCTACACCATCGTCGAGAGGATTCGCTCAGAGAGAGGAATCCAGGCACACCAAGATTCTTCATGGTTTCGCCTCAGGTTCTATTTAGAGGTCAGGCGCTACTGTCGTCGAGCAGCGCAGAGGAGAGAGTATGAATGACCTAACGAAAATCGCTCAGCTGAAAGACGATGGGATGAAAAAAGCACTCGAAACCAGCAAGAGCGTTGCCGGCCCGGCCTTCATTGAGCTGCCTGGATTTCAGGGCAATGACAAACTG
>Ga0207657_10008969_pt1 | contig 10104 bp, 10 predicted proteins | sample KBSC33metaG_FD_184316 | JGI IMG/M metagenome (GOLD analysis project Ga0207657, IMG submission 184316) | Corn rhizosphere microbial communities from Kellogg Biological Station, Michigan, USA - KBS C3-3 metaG (SPAdes) (version 2) | ecosystem: Host-associated > Plants > Roots > Rhizosphere > Soil ... | reverse complement strand
CCCGCCAGCCGCGAAGCAACCGGCTGCTCCGGCGGCAACACCACCCGCTTCGCCGGCGACGAAACAGCCACCGGCTGCCGCGCCGCGTCAGCTTGAGCGAACTGCACCTGCGCAGGGAACGACACCTGCCCCGGCGCCCGGCGCCAAGCAGGCCCCCACCCCGCCGGCACCGAGCCGCACCGAGCCGCCATCCGGCGCGAAGCAGCCACCTGCAGCTCAAACCACACCGGCGCCGACCCCAACGCCCCCACCGGGCGCCAGCACGACAACTCCGCCTGCAACGAACCCGCAAGCGGCACCCGCACAACGGCCCACTACGGGTCCAGCGGCGACAACACCACCTCCGGCCGGGCAACCGCCCGCGGCAGCCACTCGCCCCGGCGCACCGGGAGCAACGCCCCCGACCGCCCCCGGCGGACAAACCGCAGCTCCGCCAGCCCCCGGTGGCCAAACCGCTGCGCCTCAGGCACGACCCGTGCGCCCGGCGCCGCCGACCGTTACGGCTCCGTTGCCGCCACCGCCACCCTCGCAAGCCGCGACGACGCCGATCCGGCCCGACGCTGCGCCGCAGGGGCCGCGACGCATGGAAGATTTCCGTTCGGAGCGGCGCGAAACCCAGCAGGGTGGCCGCACCATCATCACCGAACCCGGCCGCGTCATCGTGCGCGACCCAAGCGGCCAGTCGTTCATTCGTCACAACGAGGAGGATCGTTTCCGGCGCGGCGCGCGCGACATCCGGCAGGAGCGAGTCGGCAACGATACCCGCACCATCGTGGTGCGGCCTGACGGCACGCAGATCATCACCGTCAACGATCGCGACGGCCGGATGCTGCGCCGGATTCGCCGCGACGAACGCGGCCGCGAAATTATCCTCATTGACAACAGCTATCGTGGCGGCGGCCGGGGACGTGCCGGAGCCGTCGCGGCAGGCGTGGTCGCGGGGGCGATCGGCGGATATTTCGTGACGTTGCCGCCGCCGGTCATCCGCATCCCGCGCGACCGTTACATCGTCGAGGCCGAAGATGCGCCGCCGGAGCTGATTTACGACACCCTGATCGCACCGCCGGTGGAGCGGATCGAACGTCGCTATTCGCTCGACGAGATTCGCTACAGCCCGTCGGTACGCGAACGCATGCCGAGCATCGATCTCGACAGCATCAACTTCGAGACCGGTTCATGGGAGATTCCTCCCGATCAGGCTTCGAAGCTGCAGGCGATCGCGGACGGCCTCAACAAGGCGATCGAGCGCAATCCGCGGGCGGTGTTCCTGATCGAAGGCCACACCGACGCCGTCGGATCGGATGTCGACAACCTGTCGCTGTCGGATCGCCGCGCGCAATCGGCGGCGGAGTTGCTGACACAGCAATTCAACGTGCCGCCGGAAAACCTGACGTCGCAAGGTTACGGCGAGCAGTATCTGAAGGTGCAGACCGACGGCCCGTCACGCGAGAACCGCCGCGTCACCATCCGCAACATCACGCCGTTGCTGAACGGCGGACAGGCGTCACTGCCGCCACCGCCTCCCGGCACCGCGCCGCCGCGCCGCTGAATCGAGTGAGGTATTGAAACGAAAACGGCCGGGAGCAATCCCGGCCGTTTTTATTTCAGTCATTGCGAGCGAAGCGAATTGAGCTTGATGGAGTGATCGCAGGCGCCTTGTTCAGCTCTTGTCGTTCTCGAGTTTCGGGATGTTCGCGCCCTCCGAGGCCGACAGCAAACCCGTCTTCGCGTAGAGACGCAGCTTGGCGCGGGTATCGGTGATGTCGAGGTTGCGCATGGTCAGTTGACCGATGCGATCCGCTGGCGTGAACGGCGCATCCTCAACCTTCTCCATGCTCAACCGCTCCGGCGCATAGGTCAGGTTGGGGCTCTCGGTGTTCAGGATCGAATAGTCATTGCCGCGGCGCAGTTCGAGCGTCACCTCGCCGGTGATTGCGCGGGCCACCCAGCGCTGCGCGGTTTCGCGCAGCATCAGGGCCTGGGAATCGAACCACCGCCCCTGGTAGAGCAATCGGCCAAGCCGCATGCCGCTGATCCGGTATTGCTCGATGGTATCTTCGTTGTGGATGCCGGTGACGAGACGTTCATACGCGATGTGCAGCAGCGCCATGGCTGGCGCTTCGTAGATGCCGCGGCTCTTTGCCTCGATGATGCGGTTCTCGATCTGGTCGCTCATGCCAAGGCCATGCCGGCCGCCGATTGTGTTGGCCTCAAGAAACATCGCAACCGGATCGGCGAAGGTCTTGCCGTTGAGCGCGACGGGCTGCCCCTCTTCAAACCGGACCGAGACCCTCTCGGCCTTGACGACACAATCGTCTCGCCAGAATGGCACGCCCATGATGGGGTTGACGATCTTGATGCCGCTGTCGAGGTGTTCGAGATCCTTAGCCTCATGGGTCGCACCGAGGATATTGCTGTCGGTCGAGTAGGCCTTTTCGGCGCTCATCTTGTAGGCGAATCCGTTGGCGGTCATGAACGCCGACATTTCCGCCCGGCCGCCCAGCTCGTCGATGAACTGCTGGTCGAGCCACGGCTTGTAGATCCGCAACTCCGGATTGGTCAGCAGTCCGTAGCGGTAGAACCGCTCGATATCGTTGCCCTTGTAGGTCGAGCCATCGCCCCAGATGTTGACGCCATCCTCCTTCATGGCCGAGACCAGCATGGTGCCGGTCACGGCGCGGCCGAGAGGCGTGGTGTTGAAATAAGCGATGCCGCCGGTCGAGACGTGGAAGGCGCCCGATTGGATGGCGGCAATGCCTTCGTGGACCAATTGCGTCCGGCAATCCACGAGTCGGGCTTTCGCAGCGCCAAACTCCATGGCTTTGCGTGGAATCTCGTCGTAGTCGGCTTCGTCAGGCTGGCCGAGATTGGCGGTATAGGCGAAGACGCGCGCACCTTTTTGCTTCATCCACAGCAGCGCTGCGCTGGTGTCGAGCCCGCCCGAGAAAGCGATGCCGACGTTTTCGCCTTTGGGCAGGCTCTTTAAAATCGTACTCATGAAGCTTCCAATCGACCGATTTTCGCGTGTGGTTTGAGTACGCGAATATCAAACTTCGCGCCACCGGGCACGCGTTTAAATGTGGTTTATGGCAATGGCAGCGGCCCGACATCGCGCCCGAGCCATCTCCGGCTCAGCCGGTAACCGGGCCACGCCAGCCGCGTCAGCGCGGCGTCGATCCGCGCATCGGTGGTCCGGGTGGAGGCCCACCGATAGATGATGCCGTGGAGCAGCCAGATGACGAGAAACGTCACCAGGCCGGCGATGGAGACGTCGGTAAAGAAGTGGCCGCCGAACGCCATGCGCAACCCGCTGGTGAGCGCGCCGAACACCACGGCGGCGGTGTAGGCGAGCGGCCGCCAGCTTGGCGGCGCCAGCGCGGCGGGGGCCAGCGTCCAGAACGCGGTGGCGCCCTCGCCGGAGAAGAACGAGCAGTTCCGGCCGCAGCCGCCGCGCGGATCCCACCACGGCACGAACGGCAACGCGCCATTGAATTGCGTCACCGCCACCGGACGAGGCCGTCCCCAAAAGCTCTTGAAGGTGAAGTTGGTCAGCACGCCGGCGGATAGCAGCAGCGTCAGCAGCAAGAACGCGACCGTGCGGCCACGAACCAGCAACGGCCGGTCGGGGCGGATGAACTTCATCGTCAGCGCGACGATCGCCGGCAGCGCGAAGGCCCACGCCACCCACATCGCGGCATTGCGCGCGAAATCCGCATAGGGGTTGAGCCGGAGCGGAAAATCCTTGATCGCCGGATCGTAGAACAGCGCGGCGAGGCGCAGGTCCAGTTCGGGATAAACGCCAAACACCACGCCGACGACGAGCGCGAGGCCGAGCCCAATGAAAAGTCCGGTCCGATTCATGGGCGGGGTTTATCGTGTTTTCAGGTGAAGTGGAAACCGGGTCGCGCGAGGAAAACGCATCAAAGCGAGATTCAAGCGTGCGGAAGCGGCGGCGGTGGCGAACGGCGCGGCTCGCGCCACGCGCCGGCATTGCGGCCGGCGATGATCCAGTAGACCATGCCGGCGACGATCCCCGCGCCGGTCATGATCTCAAGCTCGCGGCGCACGATGCCGTCGAAATGCATGGTCGCGGGATCGAACGGCAACAACCCGAGATAGCAGGCAAGACCGACCGCCGCGCCGCCGAGCGCGTAGGTCAGCGCGCGGCGGATGTAGAACGCCTCGGTGATGGCGACCACCAGCATCGCCGGCACCAGCGCGAAGCCGCTGACAAAAATGAAACCGAACCCGAGCAGGATATTCAATGCATTGGGGTCGATCGGGCCAATCGAAATATCGCTCCAGTCGGGAAACAGCAGCGCCGCGACGACGATCATCCCGGCCGCGAGGCTGGCGAACAGAAATCCGAACAGGATGACGAACAGACGGCCGATCAGCGCCATGATTGAAATCCATCAAGGGAAGAAACGAACCTGTCCTCCGTCATGCCCGGGCGAAAGCGCGACTTCGCGCTTGATGTCCCGGGTATCCACGTCTTTGGCCCCACGAAGCAAAGACGTGGATGGCCGGAACAAGTCCGGCCATGACGAATCTCAACGCATCGCTCGTTAATCGCCTGTGGCACTTCAATCCGTCATCGCCATGGCGCGCAGCGCCTGGCGTTCGCGCGCCGAGAGCTTCTCGGTTTCCGACTTGAGCTGGCCGCAGGCGGCGAGAATGTCGCGGCCGCGCGGCGTGCGCACCGGCGAGGAATAACCGGCATTGAAAACATACTCGGAGAATTTCTCGATCTGCTCCCAGTCCGAGCATTCGTAACGCGTGCCGGGCCATGGATTGAACGGGATCAGATTGATCTTGGCCGGGATGCCGTTGAGCAGCTTGACCAGCAATTTGGCATCATCGAGCGAATCGTTGACGCCCTTCAGCATCACATACTCGAACGTGATGCGCCGCGCATTCGACGCGCCGGGATAGTCGCGGCAAGCCTGCAGCAATTCCGCGATCGGATATTTCTTGTTCAGCGGCACCAGTTCGTCGCGCAACTCGTCGCGCACCGCGTGCAGCGAGATCGCCAGCGACACGCCGATCTCGGCGCCGGTGCGCGCGATGTTCGGCACCACGCCCGAGGTCGACAGCGTGATGCGGCGCTTCGAGATGCCGATGCCGTCGCCATCGGCGACGATCAGCAGCGCATCGCGCACCGCGTCAAAATTATACAACGGCTCGCCCATGCCCATCATCACGATGTTGGTGACGAGGCGGCTGCCGGTCGGCGTGACGCGGTCGGCCCAATCGTTCAGACGATCGCGCGCCACCATGATCTGGCCGACGATCTCGCCGGCGGTGAGGTTGCGCACCAGCCGCTGCGTGCCGGTGTGGCAGAACGAACAGTTCAGCGTGCAGCCGACTTGCGAGGACACGCACAAGGTGCCGCGATCGGTTTCCGGAATGTAGACGCACTCGACCTCGTGGGCCTTTTCGCCCTCGAGGCCGCTCGGCAGCCGCAGCAGCCATTTGCGGGTGCCGTCGTTGGAGATCTGTTCGGCCACCACTTCGGGCCGCGCCACCGTGAAATGCTGCGCGAGCTCGGCGCGCATCTCTTTCGAGATGGTGGTCATGGCGTCGAAGTCCTGCACGCCGCGCACATAGATCCAGTGCCAGAGCTGCTGCACGCGCATCTTGTGCTGCGCCGGCGCGACGCCGATGGCGGCGAGCTTCTCGATCAACTCCGCGCGCGACAATCCGACCAGCGACGGCTTGGCGGGCGGCACATAGGTCTCGAGCGCAATCTTCTCCAGCGGCGCGGCGGCGCGCGCGAGGTTATCGCTGCGCAGCACGTCATCGGCCTCGGTGGAAATCTGGGTCATGGGGTTCACGGTACTCGGCAAGCGCTCGAAGGATCGGCTTCACATAAGCCTTTCAGCCGCTTGTGGAAAGGCGGCGCGGGCCGAAACGGCCATATTATGGGCTTCGGGAACCCTGCCCGACCATCCAAAACGCAATGAATTCAGGCCAAGCTGTCCTTATCCCGAGGCATTGCCCTCATCCTGAGGAGCGCGCTCTTACGCGCGTCTCGAAGGATGGGTGAGGTGCACGTCCTCATGGTTCGAGACGCGTTGCTGCGCAACGCCCTCACCATGAGGGGCAAGGTATTAAGGCGTAAGGCACCACCCCGTGAGGGGAACGCCGTCCGCGGACCAAGATTCATCCTGCTTCAGCGGCATTCCTGCGCGATACGGTCCAGCGCCTGCGACAGGCCCTTCAGCGAAAACACGTCGGTGGTCTGGGTTCCCCTGCCGGAGACGGCCTTGACGGTGGCATCGGCGCTCTTGCGCATCCCCTCGACCAGCTTGGCTTCCTCGGCCGCGTTCTTGATCCACAGGCCGTCGCCCTGGGTATACATCGCATAGTTGGCGCCGCCGACTTCGAGCGTGGATTCCGAACCCGGCTTGACCGGATAACCCACCATGATCGAGACCTCGTTGGCGACCTTTTCGGATGGGCGCGTCGAGATGAAGGCATAGGCCGGATCGCGCGGACGATTCGGCGGGTTGGTTTTCGACGACGACGGCTTGGCGAGCGCGAAACAAACCTTCTTGCCGCTGGGCGATGCCGTATAGGCGCCCCAGCCGCCGAACTGACCGAGCAGCGTCGGCTCGGCGCCGCCGGTGTGCTTGGCTTCCGGTTTCGCCGGAGCCTGCTTTGCCGGAGCTTGCTTCTTCGACGCGGCTTGCGCCAGCGCGAGGGTCGATCCCCCACACACCAGCGCACCTGCCGTCAAAATTATCAGCGTTCGCCGCACGGACATTACCGGGCCTCGTTCTCGCAGGATTGTGACTGGAAGATGGCTTCGCATCATTCGCCGCCCCGAATCTGCAATAAACGCGAATCACCGTCATGGGAAGGGCAGCAATTATTACGGTATCGTCACGCGCCTTTAGTGTTGCGCGCCGCCTGCCGTTGCGCGGCCCATTGCGCATCGGTCCATTGCAGCAGGTCTTCCGCGCCGGAACTGCGCAGATGCGATCCGCCATCCTGCACCACCATCTCGCCGTTGATGTAAGAGGCCTGATCGGAAATCAGGAAGCTTGCGAGATTGGCGAGTTCGCTGTGGTCGCCGACGCGCCCGAGCGGATTTCTCTCCGCGCCATCGCCGCGGCCTTCGGGCCGAAGCTGCCCCGATGCGCCCGGCGTCGGAAACGATCCCGGCGCGATGGCGACGGTGCGGATGCCTTTCGGCCCCCATTCCACCGCGAGACTTTTGGTCATCGCCAGAAGCGCGGACTTGGCCATCGCCGATGGCACGGTGAACGCGCGGCCGGTGATGGTCGATGTCGAAAGAATGCTCAGCACTACACCGCGATGATCCGATTCGATCCAGCGCCGGCCGACACCGAGCGTGCAATACAACGCGCCGTGCAAGGTCGGCGCGAGGATCGCATCCGCGGCACGTGGCGACAGCTGTTCGGTTTGCGCGATGAAGGTCGCGGCGGCGTTGTTGACCAGCACGTCCAGCGGCGCATCGCGCCAGATCGCGTCCATCATGGTGTCGACGGCAGCGGCGTCGCGAATGTCGCACGACATCGCATGCACTGTCGCTGCGGTTTCATTGCGTAGCCGCGTCGCGGTCTCCTCCAGCATCGTTGTCCTTCGGCCACAGATGACAAGCTCGGCGCCGAGTTCGCCGAAGCGCCGCGCCATCGCCGCGCCGAGGCCGGAACCGCCGCCGGTGATCAGTATCCGTTTGCCCGCGAGCAGGTTGTTTTCGAACATTGTTTCAATGCCTTCCACGTGCCGGAAAATGCGCGTAACCGCGAATCCGATTGTAGCCCACCCGCAAATCCGGCAAAACGACGGACAGTCCTCTCCCCTTTCGCAACTTCAGGTGTGTTCATGAAAGCGATCCTCTGCTCCCAGTATTGCGGCCCCGACGATCTCGTGTTGGCGGACATTCCCGATCCGGTTGCCGGTCCCGGCGAAGCGGTGATCGCAATCAAGGCGGCGGCGCTGAACTTTTTCGATCTGCTGATGATCCAGGGCAAGTACCAGATCAAGCCGCCGTTCCCGTTCTCGCCGTCGGCGGAAGTTGCCGGCGTCATCGAGAGCGTCGGCGCAGGCGTTACCGACTTGAAGATCGGCGATCGCGTCGTGGCGTCGTGCGGCCACAACGGCGCGCGCGAGAAGATCGCGCTGCCGGCTGCATCGATCGTCAAGATTCCGGACAACCTCGACTACGATCGCGCCGCCGGCATCATCATCATCTACGGCACCGCGCTGCATGCGCTGGAAGATCGCGCCAGCCCGAAGCCCGGCGAAACGCTGGCGGTGCTCGGCGCTGCCGGCGGCACCGGCCTCGCGGCGTGCGAACTCGGCAAGCTGATGGGCCTCAAAGTGATCGCCTGCGCGTCGTCGGACGAGAAACTCGAATTCGCCAAGGCGCACGGCGCAGAGCTGACGCTCAACTACGCCAAGGAAGACCTCAAGGAAGGCCTGAAGAAACTGACCGGCGGCAAGGGCGCCGATATCATTTTCGATCCGGTCGGCGGCACATATGCCGAGGCTGCGCTGCGCGCCATCGCGTGGGAGGGCCGCTTCCTGGTGATCGGTTTCGCCGCCGGCGACATTCCGAAGATGCCGCTCAACCTCGCGCTGCTGAAAGGCTGCGACATTCGCGGCGTGTTCTGGGGCGCATGGACCAGGATCAATCCCGAGAAGAACCGCGCCAATCTCGAGAAGCTGGTGAAGTGGACGGCGGAAGGAAAAATCTCGTCGCACGTCGACCGCACCTTCCCGTTGGCGCAGACTGCCGATGCGCTCAAGGTGCTCGCCGGCCGCAAGGCGATGGGCAAGGTCATCCTGCATCCGTGAGGGAGCAGTAGCACACGCCGTAGTCGTCCCTGCGAAGGCAGGGACGACTGGGCGTTCTAGTTACCGCTCACGCCGCATCGCTTTCCGCCAGCCCGCGCGCAATCGCGGCGCGCGCGGCGTCGCGGTGATCGGGGCGGATGTGGCTGGCCACGGTGCGGATCGCGGTCGCGAGCACCGCGGCATCGTCGGTGAATCCCAGAATCGGCAGCATATCTGGAATGAAATCGAACGGCAGGATGAAATAGGCGATGGCGCCCAGCAACGCCATCTGCACATGCCGCGGTGTCTGTCGGTCGAACGCGCAGTAATACGCCGCCAGCAAATCCTCGGCGAACGGCAGTTGCGCCGCCACGCGTTTCAGCTTGCGCCAGAAATCCTTGCGAACACGCGCGCGATCTTTCGCCAGCCGTTGCGCCGGTTCGAAATCGAACGTCTCGCCGGTTGCCATCGCCAGGTTCCCTCACGCGGCGTCAGTCGCCGCATGAGACGAAATTGGTGATGTCGGGTCATCGTTACAAGATCGCGTCAAGCCACGCCCAGTTGCGCGGCGATGGCATTCATCGCCTTGGCGAGCGCGACATCCAGCGCCGTCACGCCACCGGCGTCATGCGTCGCCAGCACCACCTCGACGGTCTTGTAGACGTTGCGCCATTCCGGATGATGGTCGTTCTTCTCGGCGACCAGCGCCGCGCGCGCCATGAAGCCGAACGCCTCGTTGAAGTCCTTGAAGGTGAATGTCCGGGCGATCGCCTCGCGGCCGTCCACCTCGGACCAGCCCTTGAGTTCCTTCAGCGCGGTGTGACGCGCCTCCGCCGACAATCGCTCCGCCATGGTCGTCCTCCTGTGTCCGCATGAACCTTATTCTAACACCGACGCACAGATTTCGGAGCCCCGCCACAATAATGGACCAAACACCGTCCAAAGGCGGCAGGGGTACCATGACGATGACGTGAAGCCGCGTTGCCGAACCGATCTGCTAGACTGATCTCATTCATCTTATCGGGCCGCCGACATTGAGCACCAACCGACTGCCGACTGGATCGACCGCGGCCGGCGCCGAACACGACGGGCCACCCGTGCCGCTGTCGGCGCGTTCGGTGAAGCGCAAGATGACGCTGATTACGCTGGCGGGAACGCTGGCGCTGGTCGGCGCGATCACCGGCGCCTACTATTTCGCCATGCGGCCGGTGACGTTGCGGATCGCGGTCGGACCACCCAACAGCGAAGACGTCAAGGTCATCCAGGGGCTGACGCAGGCATTCGCCCGCCAGCACA
>Ga0207657_10008966_pt1 | contig 10106 bp, 8 predicted proteins | sample KBSC33metaG_FD_184316 | JGI IMG/M metagenome (GOLD analysis project Ga0207657, IMG submission 184316) | Corn rhizosphere microbial communities from Kellogg Biological Station, Michigan, USA - KBS C3-3 metaG (SPAdes) (version 2) | ecosystem: Host-associated > Plants > Roots > Rhizosphere > Soil ... | reverse complement strand
ACCGGGATTCGCGGATTCGCGATTCGATACTCGGATCCCGAGCGCTTCAAATCCCGAATCCCGAATCCCACATCCCGTTCGTCTCTATGCCCCGACGCGCTGTCCCGCGGCCGCGGCGGCCTGCGGCTGCGGCGCCGGCTGTGCCGCGGGCTTTCCGCTCTGCGGCGCTGGCGTCGCGGCGGCGCCGCCCTTGCGCTGCATGTCGACGCTGCCCCGGAAATGCGCCCCCTCGGCAATGGCGACGCGCGGCGAGATGATGTCGCCGTCGACCGACCCGTTGTCGCGGATGTCGACCTTGTCGCTCGCGGTGACGTTGCCCGTGACCTCGCCCAGAACCACCACCGACTTGGCGAACACCTGGGCCTTGATCTTGCCGTTGGGCCCGATCGTCAGCACGTGCTCACGCAGTTGGATCGTGCCCTCGACATGACCCTCGATGGTCAGATCCTCACTGCCATTCAGCTCGCCTTTGATGACCACCGATTTGCCGATGTTCACGATGTCCTTCTCCATGTGATGGCTCGCCTCTGCTCGGACCCCAGGAGTCCCAGCCATGGCCGGAGCCGGCGGCTGCGGCGCGGCCGACGGTTGCCCACTCGAGGGTCGGGTCGCTTCATCGCGTTTCCACATCTAATCAATCCTCCGCCTGTCGCTTCCCGGGGCGCTTGGGTGTCTGCCGTGGTGTGCTGGACCGGAAAAGTGCAGTCAGTATATGGAACACCCCGGATGTTGTCTAGTCCTTTTGATACCTGGGGTTAGCGGCAGTGATACAATGAACGATTCACCATGCGTGTATACTTTGACTACAACGCCACCACGCCTCTTTCCCCCGAGGTCCTCGACGCTCTTATCGGCACGAGCCGCGATATCTTTGGTAACGCCTCCAGCGTGCATCATTTTGGCCAGCAGGCGAAGGCGGCGCTCGATCAGGCCCGCAGCGCCCTGGCCACCCTGCTGAACGCCGACCCGTCCGAAATCGTCTTCACGGCCGGCGGCACCGAATCCGACAACTTCGCGATTCGCGGCGCCGCCGACGCGCTCGAGCCTACGGGCCGGCGCCATCTCGTGGCGAGCGCGATCGAGCACGAGGCGGTGCTCAACACGCTCAAGGCGCTGGCACGGCGCGGCTGGCGAACCACGCTGATTCCACTGACGGCGTCCGGGATCGTCGACCCCGAACGCGTCCGCGCGGCGGTCACCGACGAGACAGCGCTCGTTTCGGTGATGCACGCCAACAACGAGATCGGCACGATTCAGCCGATCGCCGAGATCGCCGCGATCGCGCACGAGCGCGGCGCGTTGATGCACACCGACGCGGTGCAGTCAGCGGGAAAGATTCCGGTCGACGTGCGCGCGCTCGGCGTCGATCTCCTGTCGCTCTCGGCGCACAAATTCAACGGACCCAAGGGCGCCGGCATCCTCTGGGTGAAGCGCGGCACGCGCATGCAGCCGATCCTGACGGGCGGGAAACACGAGCGAAGCCGGCGCGCCGGGACGGAGAACGTGCCGGCGATTGCGGGCATGGGCGTCGCCGCCGCACAGGCGCGCACGAAGATGACCGCCGAGGGCGCGCGCGTCGGCGCGCTGCGCGACCGGCTCGAAGCAGGCATCCTGCGCGAGGTGCCGGGCACGCAGGTCAACGGCTCGCGCGAGCACCGCGTGCCGAACACGACCAACGTCAGCTTCGATCGCGTGGAAGCCGAGACCCTGCTGATTGCGCTCGATCTCGAAGGCATCGCCGTGTCCACCGGATCGGCGTGCTCCTCGGGGACGCTGGAGCCCTCGCACGTCCTGCGCGCGATGGGGCTGCCGGCGCCGCGCACGCAAAGCTCGCTGCGCTTCAGCCTCGGTCTCTTCTCGACGGAGGCGGAGGTGGATCGGGTCATCGCCGTGCTGCCGCAGCTGGTCGAGAAGCTGCGCGGCCTCGCACGAAAGCCGGCGCACGCGGGGCGTTAGTCTTGAACCACGAAGACTCGAAGGACACGAAGTCTTCGTGGTTTTCGTGTCTTCGTGATGAAGTGAAAGCTACGGGATAAATGCGGATAGTGGTCGCGATGTCAGGCGGTGTCGATTCATCGGTGGCCGCGGCGCTGCTCGCCGAGCAGAGCCACGACGTCATCGGTCTGTCGATGCAGCTCTACGATCAGAGCGATCCGGAGCGCAGCTTCGGCAGCTGCTGTTCGCTCGACGACCTGCACGACGCGCGGCGCGTCGCGGCGGCGATCGGCATCCCCCACTACATCGTGAACTTCGAAGCGCAGTTCGACGCGCAGGTCGTGGCGAACTTCGTCAACGAATACGCGTCCGGCCGCACGCCGCTGCCCTGCGCGCACTGCAACAGCGACCTCAAGTTCGCGACGCTGCTCGATCGCGCGCGCGGCTTCGGCGCCGACGCGGTCGCCACCGGACACTACGCGCGGGTCGATCGCGACGCCGCGACCGGCCGCTATCGCCTCCGGCGCGGCGCTGATGCCTCGAAGGATCAATCGTACTTTCTCTTCTCACTGACGCAAGATCAGTTGGCGTGCGCCGTCTTCCCCGTCGGCGATCGTCCGAAGGACACCGTGCGCGACTACGCACGGCGACTGCAGCTGCCGGTCGCCGACAAGCCGGACAGCCAGGAGATCTGCTTCATTCCCGACGATGACTACGCCGCGTTCGTGATGAAGCATGCGCCTCACGCCGCGCACGACGGCGCCATCGTCGACGAGCAGGGACGCGTGGTGGGCGGACACTCGGGCATTCACCGCTTCACCGTCGGACAGCGCAAGGGTCTGGGCTTGTCGTCATCGTCCACCGGCGCGCCGATGTACGTCCTCGCGCTGAAGCCGGAGTCGCATGAAGTGGTGGTGGGACCGAAGGCGTCGCTCGAACGCGCGGCGCTGACGGCGTCGGGCGTGAACTGGATCGCCGCCGAGCCGGAGGGATGGCTGCGTGTCACGGCGCAGATCCGTCATCGTCATCAGCCGGCGCCGGCGCGCGTTCGCGCGCTGGAGAACCGACGCGCCGAGATCGTGTTCGACGCGCCGCAGATCGCCATCGCACCAGGTCAGGCCGTCGTGCTGTATGAGGGCGACGCGGTCGTCGGCGGAGGCTGGATTGACTGAAATTTACAATTAGGAATCAGGAATTCCTAATTCCTAACTGTAAATTCCTGATTGTTACGACTGCAGGTGTTCAGGAATCCCGTCGAGATAGTGCTCCGCATCGAGCGCCGCCATGCAGCCGCTGCCGGCGGCGGTGATCGCTTGCCGATAGATGTGGTCCTGCACATCGCCGCACGCGAACACACCCGGCACGCTCGTCTTCGCGCCGTCGTGCGTGATGATGTAGCCGTTAGCGTCGAGCTCAACCTGGCCGTGGAACAGCGACGTGTTCGGCGTGTGGCCGATCGCGACGAATACGCCGCTCACCGGCACCTCGGTCTTCGCGCCGGTATCCACGTGGCGCAGCACCATCCCGGTCACCTCGCCCTTGCCACCGTCGAGGATCGCCTCTACTTCTTGGTTCAGGGCCCAGGCAATCTTCGGATTGGCGCGCGCCTTCTCCTGCATGATCTTCGACGCGCGCAGCGTGTCGCGCCGGTGCACGAGCGTCACCTTCGTCGCAAAGCGCGTGAGGTAGACCGCCTCCTCCATCGCCGAGTCGCCGCCGCCGACGACGGCGATGTCCTGGTTGCGAAAGAAGAAGCCGTCGCACGTCGCACAGGTCGAGACGCCGTGTCCCATCAGCGCGCGTTCGGCGGGCAACCCAAGCAGCCGCGCCGACGCGCCGGTGGCGATGATGACGGTCTTCGCCGTGTACTCACGCTCGGCGGTGCGGACGACGAAGGGACTGACGCAGAAATCGACGTTGGTGACCTGGTCCTGCACGATCTCGGCGCCGAACCGTTCCGCCTGCGCGCGCATGGTCATCATCAGCTCGGGCCCCATGACGCCGTCCTTGTGCCCGGGAAAGTTCTCGACCAGCGTGGTCAACATCAACTGTCCACCCGCTTCGAGTCCTTCGATCAACAGCGGCTGCAGATTGGCGCGGGCGGCATACAACGCGGCGGTCAATCCCGCGGGGCCGGAGCCGATGATGAGCACGTTACGGAGAGACATGGATTTTTGGGGATCTGCGGATCTGGGGATCTGGGAATTTGGGAATCTTCGAGAATCTGAGAATCTGAGAATTTGAGGATCTGAGAATTTAAGGCCGCCGAAAAGATGTGGATTGTCTGTGACTGAAATTCCCCAGATTCCCAGATTCTCAGAGACCTAGATCGCTAGATTCTCAAACCCCTACATCCTCAGATTCTCAAATTTATTAGATGTGCTTGTCGATAACTTTTTTCAGTTCGTCCTTGCCCGCCAGGCCGACCACCGATTCAACCACCTGGCCGCCCTTGAACAGCAGCAGCGCCGGAATGCCGCGAATCTGGAACTTCATCGCGACGCTCGGATTCTCGTCCACGTTCAGCTTACCGATCGTCACCTTGCCGGCATAGTCGGTCGCCAGCGCGTCCACCGTCGGGCCCAGCCGTTTGCACGGGCCACACCACTCCGCCCAGAAATCGACGAGCACCGGCCCGCCCGCTTTGATGACCGTGTCTTCGAAGTTGCCGTCTGTAAAGGTCTGCACGTTGTCGGATGCCATCACGTCTCCCTGGGTTGTCCCTACCGCGCCCTCTTCGCGATGGCGCCCTCGTATATTTTGACGTACTCCTGAGCCGAACGGTCCCACGAATGATCGACGGCCATTCCTGACCGTTGGATCGCCCGCCAGTCGTCCGGCCGCCCGAACCACATCAACGCGCGGCGCAGCGTCTCGAGCAGCGCTCCCGCGGTGTAATCGTGAAACACGAACCCCTGCCCGCGACCGTTCCGCGTCGAAGCCGCGTCCAAAACATCCGCGACCGTGTCCGCCAGGCCGCCGACCGCGTGCACGATGGGCACCGTGCCGTAGCGAAGACTGTACATCTGATTGAGTCCGCACGGCTCGAACCGGGACGGCATCAGAAACATGTCGGCGCCGCCTTCGATCAGGTGCGCGAGCTCCTCGTCGAAGCCGATATGCACGCCAATCCGATCGGGATACTTGGCGGCCAGCCTCGTCCACAGATCCTGGTACTGCTCGTCGCCCGTGCCGAGCACGGCGAAGGTGGCGTCGAGACGCGGAAGATCGTCGGCCAGCGCCGCGATGAGATCGAGCCCCTTCTGATCGACCATCCGCGAGATCATGCCGATGAGCGGCCGGGACGCGCGCGCTTCAACAGGCAACCCGTACCGCGCCAGCACCGCCGATTTCGCCGCGGCCTTGGCGTCCAGATGCGCCGCATCGTAGGGCTTGGGCAGAAACACATCGTCAGCCGGATTCCATTCCGACGTGTCGATGCCGTTGAGGATGCCCGAGAGATCGCCCGCGCGCCGGCGCAGAATGCCGTCGAATCCAAAACCGAGCTCCGGCGTCTGGATCTCCTTCGCGTACGTGCGGCTCACGGTCGTGATCGCGTCCGCGTGATTGATCCCGCCTTTCAGAAAACTGATGCGGCCCCAGAACTCGAGCTCCTCCACCGTGAACAGACTCCACGGGAGATCGAGACGCGGCAGCCAGTCGGGTTCGAACAATCCCTGGTAGGCGAGATTGTGGATCGTGAAGACACTCGGAATGCCGCCGAGCCGCGGATGCGTGGCGTAGAGCGTGCGCAAATAGACCGGTCCAAGACCCGCCTGCCAATCGTGCGCGTGGACCACGTCCGGCGGCGTGCCCTGCCGGGCGACGAATTCGAGCGCCGCGCGCGCGAGCATCGCGAACCGGCGCGCGTTGTCGGGAAAATCGATGTTGTCGACGTGGTACAACCCGTCGCGGTCGAACAGTGCGGGGCAGTCGATGAGCAGCGCGTGCGCGCCGTCCGCCATCGGCGCGCGATGAAACGACACATCGTACGTGAAGGCGCCAATCGTGATCGGAAACGTGTCGACGACCGTCCCCGCCGCGACGCCGCGATACCGCGGCAGCGCCACCGTCACGTCCCACCCGATCCGAGCCAGTGCCGGCGGCAAGGCGCCGAGCACGTCCGCCAGACCGCCCGTCTTGGCGAACGGCAGCGCCTCGGAGCCGAGCATCAACACGGACCGTGCATTCGCCATCAGCCTTTCGCCATCAGCCATGAGCCCTCAGCCATTCACCCCGTCTCCTTACCGCCCTCCTTACCGCCGCGCCCGTCCTTTCGCAGCGGCCTCGAGCGCCCGGCCGCGCGCCGCCTCCTGCTCCGCCTCCCCGCGGCGGCCCTGCCGCGAATAAATATCCGCGATGACGTAGTGCCCGAGCGGCGCGTACTCGCTGTCGGGGCCGAGCTCGATGCCCTTTCGCGCGAGCGCGAGCGCCTCGTCGAATCGCTGGCCGAGATCCAGATACAGCTTCGCCAGGTACAAATGTCCTTCGGCGAAGCTCGGATTCACTTCGATCGCGTGGCGGTACGCATCGGCTTGCGCCGCGCGGTCGCCGAGCCCTGCGTACACTTTCCCCAGGTTGAACCACGCCTTGTAGCTCGCCTGCGGATGCAGCTCGATCTCCTTGCGGTATTCCGCGATCGCCTCCTGCGCGTGGCCGCGTTCTTCCGCCACCAGCGCCAGATTGAAATGCGCGAGACGCACATCGGGATTCTCGGCAACCGCCGCGCGAATCTCGCGTTCCGCCGTCGTCGTATCGCCGCGCTTCAGCGCGACGACGCCGAGGGCGTTGCGCGCCGCGACGAGATTCGGCTCGAGCGCGATCGCCTGACGCAGCTCGCGTTCCGCCGCGTCGAGGTCGCCGCGATCCAGCAGGATCTCCGCCGTCGAGTAGCGGACCTGCGCGTTCTTGGGATCGAGCTGCAGAAACCGCTGGAAGCCGACGAGCGCTTCGTCGTCGCGTCCAATCTGACGATAGGCGTTCGCCAGATTGACGACCGCCATGTCATCGTCGGGCTTCAGTGCGAGCGCGTGCTGGAAGTACTGGATCGCTTCCCGTGCGCGGCCGACCTTGGCGTAGACGTTGCCCAGCATGAACCACGCGTCGATCACTTTCGGATCCTCACGCACGACGTCGTTCAGCATCGTCACCACTTCGTCGAACGCCGCATCGTCCTTCGAGATGTCGCGCGCGTGTGTGATCTTGTTGAAGAGGCCGACCTTGTCCTTGGGATCGGCCAGGCCGGTGCGTGCCGCGTCCGGCGGCGCGGTGGCGACGAATGTGCCAACGTAACCGAGCGCGGCAAGACGCGCGCGCGCGTCGGGATCGACCTCGGTCGGGTGCGACCCGTTTGAGTCGTGATGGGTGAACGCGTCTTCGCGCTCGCGCAGACGGTCGAGCATCCGCTGGCCCAGCGCCCGGCGGTCGGCGAACAGATCGTGATGCTCGCCGGGATCGTCCTGCAGGTCGTAGAGCTCCGGACGAGGCGCGGCGATCAATTTGTAGCGGCCCGTGCGCATCGCGCGGAGATCGCTCCAGCCGAAATGATGGAGCGGATACATCGCCTCCGAGTACGTCTCGAGGCCGAGCTCTTTTTTCGCGCCGGTCATCAGCGGCGCGACGCTGATGCCTTCGATGCCTGTCGGCGGCGGCACGCCCAGCAGCTCGAGCACGGTCGGCATCACGTCCACGCTGCGCACGACGTCGCCGACGCGGCGGCCCCCCGTAGTCGAAGAAAACGGCGCGCGGACGATCAACGGCACGTGCACGGTGCTCTCGTAGATGAAGAAGCCGTGCGTCGCTTCCCCGTGCTCGGTCAGACTCTCGCCGTGATCGCCCATGACGACGATGATGGTTTTATCGAGAAGGCGGTGGGCGTCCAGATATGAGAGGACGCGGCCGACCTGGGCATCGTCGAACGCGATCTCGCCGACGTAGGGGCGATCGCGGTAGATCGATTTGTACGGCTCCGGCGGCTCATATGGCGAGTGCGCGTCGTACAGATGGATCCAACCGAAGAAGCGCGACGAAGCGGCGTGATCGAGCCACTTGAGCGCCTCGTCCATCACTTCGTTGCCGGGCCGCTGGATCGCTCCAAGCGAGATGGCTTTGTACTTCGACAGATCGAAGTGATCGAAGTAGGTGTCGAAGCCCTGATTGATACCCCATTTCGAGTCGAGCACGTACGCGCCGATGAAAGCGCCCGTCGTGAAGCCGCGCGCTTTCAGGAGCTCGGCGAGCGTCGTCTCGCGCGCGTCGAGATAGAAGCCGCCGTTGTCGCGAACGCCGTGCTCGGGCGGAAATTTTCCCGTGAACAGCGACGAGTGCGCCGGCAGCGTCAACGGGGCGGGAGAAGCGGCTTGTTCGAACAGGACACCTTCGCGGGCGAGACGGTCGAGGTTGGGGGTCTGGACGGCCGCATAGCCGTAGGCACCAATTCGATCGGCACGAGTGGTATCCAAAGTGATGAAGAGGACGTTCAAGTCATCTTGTTTGACGCCGGAGGGCAGATGACCCAACGCCAGATGATTCGCCGACTGCACGTTCGGCGATCGGGTGAGCCAGAACGCGCCAGCGATCGCGGCGACGCTGACAGCCGCGATGGCCGCTTTCCATTTTTTGGATCGCATCACGAAATTGACGCGTTCGATTGTATCAATGCTTGACGTTGGCAAGCCGAGGGGATACAAACATCGACGCGCGAACGTCGCGCATTTGCAATACCTTTCGCGGATGGATGGAGGCTATCGTGAAACGCTCGTCAGCTCCGATCAGAAAGGTGTGCGCAGGCGCGATCGCACTGGCGATCGGTGTTCTGTGCGTCGCACCGCCCTCTCACGCCGATGACGCCGCGGCGCGGCATTCGATCGCGGCGCTCTCCCCCGCCGCGCTCGCGCGACTGGCGCAGCAACCGCCGCCGGAAACGCCGGCCACTGCCGACAACGGATCGTTCTTCAAAACGAAGCGAGGCGTCGCGGTGCTCGTCCTGCTGGGCGCTGGATTCGGCTACACGCTGTACTCGAAATCCCACGATCGCGTGCTTTCGGCTGTGCGGTAAGCGAGGAGATCAACGATGAGACGAATCGTCCAATCCGCGGTCGTCGCGCTCGTGGTGCTCGCGCCTGCCGCCGTCGCTCCGCTCTTGGCTCAGACGTTCTCTGGCACCATCACCGGCACCGTTCGCGACGATCAAGGCGGCGTGCTGCCGGGCGTCTCGGTGACGCTCACGGGCAAGACCGGCTCGAAGACCATTCAGACCGACGCGACCGGCGTCTATCGCTTCCCCGCCGTCGAGCCGGGCAGCTACGAAGTCGCCGCCGATCTGGCCGGATTCAAGCCGGCGCGTCAAGGCGGCATCGAAGTCACGGTCGGCTCCTCGCTGAACGTCGACCTGATGATGCACGTCGGCGGCTTGTCGGAGACGGTGAGCGTTGTCGGCGAAACGCCGGTGGTGGACACCAAGAGCAGCGCGACGCAGACGGAGGTGTCGCAGGATCTGCTCTACAACGCGCCGATCACCCGCACGGCGATCAATGTCTTCAACGTGATGCCGGGCGCCAACAGCAATTCGGTGTACGGCGGCGAGGCGAGCTCGGCCAACGCGCTGCTCATCGACGGCGTCGACACGCGCGATCCGGAGAGCGGCACGGCGTGGACGTTCTACAACTACAACATGGTGCAGGAAGTCCAGATTCAGGGCCTTGGCGCGCCGGCCGAGTACGGCGGCTTCACCGGCGCGGTGGTCAACACGATCACGAAGTCCGGCGGCAACCGCTTCGCGGGCTTGTTCGACTTCATCGGCAGCGGCAGCGGGCTGAACAGCAACAACATCACGCCGGCGATCGCCACAGCCAATCCGTCGCTTGCCTCTCCGGCGATCACGAAGAAGTACGCCGACTTCACAACGCAGCTGGGCGGTCCGCTGAAAGCGGACAAGCTGTTCTTCTTCCTCAGCGCGCAGCGCTTCCAGCTCGACACCAATCCGAGCGGTCCGGTGACGAACAATCATCAGGTGAGCCCGCGGTTCAATCTGAAGCTCACGTGGCAGCCGACGCCAAGCGACAACTACATGGTGTCCTTGCAGTACGACGGCTACAACATCATCGGCCGCGCGGGTGTATCGGCGCTGCTGGCGACTGACGCGCTCACCAACCGCGAGGACGCGCCCGAGT
>Ga0207657_10008964_pt1 | contig 10108 bp, 7 predicted proteins | sample KBSC33metaG_FD_184316 | JGI IMG/M metagenome (GOLD analysis project Ga0207657, IMG submission 184316) | Corn rhizosphere microbial communities from Kellogg Biological Station, Michigan, USA - KBS C3-3 metaG (SPAdes) (version 2) | ecosystem: Host-associated > Plants > Roots > Rhizosphere > Soil ... | reverse complement strand
GCGACGATCGTGGCCATCGACGACCAGGTGGTGCGCGAACAGGGCGGCTATCCGCTCGCCCGCCTCAAGCTTGCCAACATCATCGACGAAATCGCCCGCTTCAAACCGAAGGTGATCGCGGTCGATCTGCTGCTCGTCGACGCAGGCGCGCCGGACGGCGATGCGGCGTTGGCGCGGGCATTGGGGAATACCAACGCAGTGATCGCAGCCGCGGCGGTTTTCGCCACAGCCAAGCAATCGGTCGCCACCGGAGGCGACGAACCGCTCGCCCACCTGCCTACCGCCGCGCGGTTCCTGTTGCCGTTGAAGATATTCGCGGATCGGGCCGGCGTTGGCATTGTCAATTTGACAACAGACCAGACCGGAATCCCCCGCTCGATCCCGATGCTGTTTCGCACCGCCGATTCCGTGCTGGTATCGCTGCCGTTGCGCGTCGCGGCCGCCGCGGCCGGCGCGGATTTCAAAATCGAACCGGGCAATTTCGCGCTGGCGGGAAAAAATATTCCGGCCGACGCCGATCAGGAGCTTCCGGTTTCATTCTACGGTCCGCACGGCACCATCCGAACCATCAGCGCGGCGTCCGTGCTCAACGGCAAGCTTGACGGCAGCGACATTGCGGATCGGGTCGTCGTGATCGGCGTGACCGTCACCGGCGGCGGCGATTTTTTCCCGACGCCGTTCGATCCCGTGATGCCGGGCGTCGAAGTCATTTCCACCGCGATCACCCATCTGCTGGCGAAGGACGCGCCGCTGCGGAATCAATCCGTGCGCCTCACCGATGCTGCCGTGGCCATCGTGCTGCCGATGCTGCTGATCGGCTTGCTGGCGTGGCGACGCAACGTCGTCGGCCTGCTCGCCATCGCGGCGGTGGTTGCGATCTGGTCGGCGGTCAACGTCGCGGCTTTTTCGCACGGCATCTGGATGAGCGCGGCATTGCCGATCGCGGCGGCGGCTCCGCCAACTATTCTGTTCGGCGCGCTGCAGATCTGGATGGGCCGGCGGCGGGCACAGTATTTCGCCGCGGAAAGCCATTTGCTGCAGCAGTTTCAGGCGCCGGGTTTGCGCGACTGGCTGGTCAAGAATCCGGACTTCCTCAACGAGCCGGTGCACCAGAATGCCGCGATCGTCTTCATCGATCTTTCCAGATTCACCTCGCTCAGCGAATCCGCCGGATCGGATGCCAGTCGCGCATTGCTGAAATCCTTTCATGCCCTGGTCGATGAGGCGGCGTCGGCCAATAGTGGCGTCGTTACCAGTTTCATGGGCGACGGCGCGATGATCCTGTTCGGCTTGCCACAACCTACGGCCGGCGACCCCGCCAACGCGGCGCGCTGCTGCATCGATCTCTGTGCCCGCGCCGAGCAATGGCTGGATTCCCTGCCGCCCGCGCTCGCGAAGCAGATCGGTTTCAAGATCGGCACCCATTGCGGCGAGATCGTCGCGTCGCGGCTGGGCGGCGAAAGCTATCAACACATCACGGCGACCGGCGACACTGTCAATGTCGCAAGCCGGTTGATGGCAATCGCCGCGAGCCATGGCGCCGAAGTCGCGCTGAGCGATGAGATGTTGCGTGAGGCCGGCAGCGACTGTCCGCTGCGCACCTCAGGCAGCCTCATTGGTCCGACCGAGGTGAATATCCGGGGGCGATCCGGTTCGCTCAACATCTGGTTTTGGCGCAGCGATAGAGCTGCCAGCCTGTAGTGACATGAAGGCGACTGACGGCACTTTCAATGCGGCGATAAGGCAAGCGTGATCGCGCCAGCGCAACTCGGCGCTTGCGAAGAATTCGGACCTGCCTCAATTTCTGCGGAGAGCCGGCGGTTTGCAGGCCGGGTTTGGTTGGCGCACGTCCAGGGAGATTACGCATGACCACGACCTCGCCAGCGGTGCGCCGTGTGCGCCTCGCGCTCGCGCTTGCCGCGTTCGCATTGCCGGCGGCTGCATTTGCGCAAGACGCTCCGCCGCAGGCGCAAACGCCGCCCGCGGCCGCCACGCCGGAGCGCCGCGCTCCCGCAACGCCGCCGCGCGCCAATATCACGACCGCGCCGAACCCCGAGCAGCACCGCCTGCCGCCGGACTCGACAACCAAACAGACGCTGGCGCTGCCCGGCCGCACGCTGGCGTTTTCCGCCAGCGTCGGCTCGATCCGCCTTTACAACGACAAGGGCGAGCCGGAAGCCGATATCGTCACCACCGCCTATCAACTCGACGGCGCCGACCCACGCACCCGGCCGGTGACCTTCCTGTTCAACGGCGGGCCGGGCTCCGCCTCCGCGTGGCTGCAATTCGGCAATGCCGGGCCGTGGCGGCTGGCGGCATGGAAGGACGCCGTGAGTGCGTCGGCATCGCCGGAGCTGCAGCCCAATGCCGAAACCTGGCTCGACTTCACCGACCTTGTGTTCGTCGATCCGGTCTCGACCGGCTACAGCCGCTTCGTCACCACCGACAAGGATCGGCGCAAGGAATTCTTCACGGTCAACGGCGACGCCTCGTCGATCGCGGTAACGATCCGGCGCTGGCTGGAAAAATCCGGCCGCCTGCTGTCACCCAAATATGTCGCCGGCGAAAGCTACGGCGGCATTCGCGGACCGAAGGTGGCGCGCAATCTGCAAATCCAGCAAGGCGTCGGGATCAAGGGCCTGATCCTGATCTCGCCGGTGCTCGACTTCCGTGAATTCACCGGCTCCAGCATCCTGCAATATGTCGCAAGCCTGCCGACCATGACCGCCGTGGTGCGCGAAGCCAAAGGCGCCGTCAGCCGCGCCGACCTCGCGGACGTCGAAAAATATGCGCAGACCGATTTCCTGCTCGATCTGGTCCGGGGCGAGGCCGACACCGACGCCACGCAACGGATCGCCGACAAATTCGCGGCGTTCACGGGAGTCGATCAGGCGTTGAGCCGCAGGCTGGCCGGCCGTTTCGATCCGATCGAATTCCGCCGCGAACTCGATCGCCGCGATGGCAAGGTGCGCGGCCGCTACGACGCATCGATCTCGGGCCTCGATCCGTATCCGGATTCGAGCTTCTATCATTTCGGCGATCCGTCCTCCGATCCGCTGGTCGCGCCGCTCACCAGTGCTGCGGTCGACCTCACGACACGTCAGCTCAATTGGCGTCCCGACGGGTCGTATCGCCTCTTCAACCAGGGCGTCGAGAAGGCCTGGAATTTCGGCCGCGGCATCAATCCCCCGGATTCGATCGGCGAGCTGCGGCAACTGCTGGCGCTCGATCCGAAGCTGAAACTGCTGGTGGCGCACGGACTGTTCGATCTGGCCACGCCGTACTTCGGATCGAAAATCGTACTCGATCAACTGCCGGCCTACGCAACGTCGGATCGCGTCAAGCTGGTGGTTTATCCCGGCGGGCACATGTTCTATTCTCGCGAGGCGTCGCGGCAGGCCTTCCGCTCCGAAGCCGAAGCGATGATGAAGTGAGTTGAATACGAATTATGTCGAAGACCACGCGCGCCACGCAGGCGCTGGACAAGCTTGGCGTTAAATTCACGCTGCACAGCTATGACTACGATCCGGATGCCGAGCGCATCGGCCTGCAGGCGGCAGAGGCCATCGGCGCCGAACCGCGCCGCGTGCTGAAGACGCTGATGGCCGAGGTCGACGGCAAGCCGGTCTGCGTCGTGGTGCCGTCGGACGGCGAAGTCAGCATGAAGAAGCTGGCAAGCGTGTTTCGCGGCAAGAGCGCCAAGATGATGAAGCCGCCCGATGCCGAGCGGCTGACCGGCTATCATGTCGGCGGCATCAGCCCGTTCGGCCAGAAAAAGCGCGTGCCGACCGCGATCGAACAGGCGTCACTGCGCGAGGCCAGCGTATTCATCAACGGCGGCCAGCGCGGCTTGCAAATCCAGATCGATCCGAATGTGGCCTGCGAGGCGCTGTCGGCAATCGTTGCGGATGTCGTGGCGTAACGACAATGCTGCAAGGACATCCAACTTGTCATGCGCGGACTTGATCACGGATGTTGTGCCCTTACCGATAACCCGCCGCCTGCAACTCGAACAATTCGGAATAGCGGCCGGGCTGCGCCAGCAGTTCCTCGTGGGTGCCGGCGGCCTCCACCTTGCCGTCTGCAAGAACCAGAATGCGATCGGCCATCCGCACGCTGGAGAAACGGTGCGAAATGAGGACCGCCGTCTTGCCTTCGCTCAATTCCTTGAAGCGCTTGAACACTTCGAATTCGGAGCGGGCATCGAGCGCGGCGGTGGGCTCGTCGAGGATCAGCACCTGCGCGTCGCGCATGTAGGCGCGCGCAATCGCCATCTTCTGCCATTCGCCGCCGGACAGTTCGACGCCGTTCTTGAAACGCTTGCCGATCATCTGCCGATAGCCCGCCGGCAATTTCGCAATCACCTCGTCGGCCTGGCTTTGCATCGCGGCGCGTTCGATGCGCGCCTGATCGTCGCGCGCACTGATCTTGCCGACCGCGATGTTGTCGGCGGCGGTGAAATTGTAGCGCACGAAATCCTGGAAGATGACGCCCATGTTGCCGCGCAGCGCATCGAGATCGTAGTCGCGCAGGTCATGTCCATCGAGCAGGATGCGGCCCTCGTCCGGATCGTAAAGCCGGGTCAGGAGCTTCACCAGCGTGGTCTTGCCGGCGCCGTTCTCGCCGACCAGCGCAACCACTTCGCCGGCGTTGAGGCGGAAGCTGAGATGGCGCACCGCCCAGCGTTCCGCGCCGGGATAGATGAAGCCGACATCCTCGAACACAAAGCCTTCGCGGATCGGCTGCGGGAACGGGCGCGGATTTTCCGGCGACAGGATTTCCGGCTCGACCTCGAAGAACGAGAACAGGTCGTTGAGATACAGCGCCTGCCCCGCCACCGTCGAGAAACTGGTCAGCAGTCCCTCGAGCAGATTGCGCAATCGACGAAACGAGCCGGAGAGAAACGTCAGGTCGCCGATGGAGAATTCGCCGGCCAATGTGCGCCACGCAATGTAGGCGTAGGCGACGTAATAACCGACCGTGCCGAGCGCGGTGAACAGCCCGCCCCATGTCGCACGCCGTACCGCAAGCCTGCGATTGGCGGCATAGAAATCCGTCGCCAGCCGCACGTAGCGATCGATCAGGAACCCGTTGAGGCCGAAGATCTTCACTTCCTTGGCGGTATCGACGCCGGCGGCGGTCTGGCGGACATAATCGAGTTCGCGCCGTTCCGGCGTGCGGCCGTAGTCCAGCGAATAGCTCTGCGCGTTGAAATGCGCCTCGCCGAGAAAGGCCGGCACCAGCGCCAGCAGCAGCAACACGATCAGCCACGGCGCGTAGACGACGAGGCCCGCGGCGAAACTCGCCACCGTGACGATATCCTGCGCCTGCCCGAACAACTGCCCCATCAACGACATCCGGCCTGCGGTCTGGCGGCGCGCGCGTTCGAGCTGGTCCTGGAATTCGGCGTCCTCGAAATCTTCCAGGTCGAGCGTCGCGGCGTGCTGCATCAGGCGCACGCTCGACGCATTGGTGACGCGCTCCGACAACAGGCTGTCGATCAGCGACACCACGCGCCCCGAGATGTCCGCCAGCACGGCCAACGCGAATTCGGCGAACAGCAGCAGCGCCAGCCAGTTCAGCAAGCCGCTGTCGCGCCATTGCTGCAGCGACTGCGGCCGCGCCGGCATCTGCACCAGCATCACCACGTCGTCGATGATGAGCTTGCCGATATAAAGACTGATGACCGGCAGCAGCGCGCGCGTCAGCCGCAGCACCAGCGATCCCGCCATCAGATGCGGGCTGGTGCGCCACACCATCGCGAGGAACGGCCACAGGTTTCTGAGCGCGCCGACGCGGGCCTTGAAGGACTGGTCTTTCGGCGGCGGCAATGGCGGCCCGCCTGGATTTGGCCCACGCGATCCGGCCGGTTGCCGCCCGCCATTGCTGTATTGTCTGGGCATCGCGGCTACGCGACCGGGCGCGGCCGGCGCGGTCTGCCCTGTGCGCATTCCAGCGCGGCGCGATCCCACTTCGCGCCGTCCGCGGCGGCTTCATAGGTGGACTGCAGGAATTGCAGCAGCGCCTCGTCGGGTGACGATGCGGTGCGGACCGCGTCGTAAGGCAGCAGGAATTCGCCGAGGTCCTTGCTGAAGAACGCCGCATCCGGCCGCACCCTCGCCGATGCGAATCCATCCGGCGCAGGATAGGCGTAGGAATAGAATGCCGGATAGTCGACGGCGCCGCCGCCAGGCCAGAAGCCGGCGCTGCTGACTTCGTGCGAATAGGCCTCGCGCACGACGTCGTCGGGCAGATTAGGAACGCCGCCGGGATGCAGCGGTGCGCGGCGGCCGGAAAACCGCGTCACCGCGAGATCGAAGCTGCCCCAGAAGAAATGCACCGGGCTCGCCTTGCCGAGAAAGGCGGTGCGAAATTCGCGGAACACCCGATCCGCACTCGCCAGCACGCGCCAGAAACGCTGCGCCGCATCGGCATCGTAGGAAGCATGCTTCCGGTCGTCGCCGAAACGTACCGCATCCACGATCTCGTTCGGCATATCGTCGATCGTTACCTTGATGCCGATATCTGCCAACGCAGCCATCGCAGCCGCATAGAAGTCCGCGACCGATTGCGGCTTCAACGGCAACTGCCGCCGCGCGCCGTCGCTGGTGGCGATGATGAGAACATGATCGAGAAAATCGAAATCGATCTGGAAGGTGCGCGCACCATCCGGGATCGGCGAGGTCGTCAATCCGCGCGCCGTGACATACAGCGTCACGTGCCAGGAATGATTGAGCCACGGCGTCCGCGCGAGCCGGACCTTGCCGACGATCTGCGTCCACAGTTGCAACGTCTCGCAGGTGTCGCGCCACGCGGCATAGGGCAATTCCGGCCACGGCTCGAAGGCAGATGAAGAGTGGCTCATGATCGACCATCCGTCGTTGACGCCCTGCACACGCTACACTGGTCGTCGCAGCCGGAAAACCAGAGAGATTGTGATCGCGCGGCGCGCGCCCGCCAGCCGCGCAAATTTCTGGAATCCCTCAAAAGCAGAGCGCGGCGAAGATGTCCTTCGCCGCGCTCCTCTTACTCGCTGGTCCAGACGCTGAGCGCGCCCGATCGCAAATCCTAGAGACCTGTACGGGCGATCCCAGCGAGGGTCCGGCGTTTAGAATGAGTCACTGGATCACCTCCTTTCGTTGGTTGTGGTCCTGTAACTATAGGCCCTCACGCACAGCAATCCAGTTGGAACACGCGTCATGCACAGTGCGCACTTCGTATGATCCGTCACGGCGGCGCACCACCGCACCGGGCAATGGCGGGAATCGCACGCATGGCACCAATTCCCGCCAGCCCCTTGCGGTGACGGCGATTTCTGCCACAACTCGCCGCATTCCACAGCGAGGACGATGTGACCGATCTGGCTCCTGCTCCATCCCGCGCGCGATTCGCGTGGCTGGCCGACCAACCCTATCTGCTGCTCAGCCTGACATCGCTGTTCTGGGCCGGCAATGCCGTTATCGGGCGCTATTCCGCAGGCCATATTCCGCCGGTGACGCTGTCGTTCATTCGCTGGGTCGGCGCGCTGCTGGTGGTGTTACCGTTCGCCTGGCCGCATCTGGTGCGCGACTGGCCGCTGGTCCGCGCCCGCCTTGGCGTCATGCTGGTGATCTCGATCACCGGCATCAGCGCCTTCAACACGCTGCAATACTCGGCGCTGGAATACACCCAGGCGCTCAACGTGCTGCTGCTGCAATCGGCCGTGCCGCTCGTCGTGGCGATATGGTCGCTGGTGCTGCTCGGCGTTCGCCTGACATGGGCGCAGGCGGCGGGAATTACCGCGTCGATCTGCGGCGTGATGGTGATCCTGTTGCGCGGCGACCTGACGACGCTGGCCAACATCACATTCAATCGCGGCGACCTGATCTTCACCGCCGGACTGGTGGTGATCGGTTTCTATTCGGTGATGACGCTGAAGCGCCCGGCGATTCACCCGTGGTCGTTTCTCGCCTTCACGTTCGGTTGCGGCGCGCTGTTTCTGGTGCCGCTGCTGATCTGGGAATTGCTGACGCGTCCGGTCATGCAGGTCACGTCATCCAACCTGCTCGTGCTGGGTTACGTGGTCGTGTTTCCCTCGGTGCTGTCGTATCTGTGTTTCAATCGCGGCGTCCAGTTGATCGGCGCCAATCGCGCCGCGCCATTCTTTCACCTGATCCCGGTGTTCGGCGCGGCGATGGCCATTCTGCTGCTCGGCGAGAAGCCGCAATTGTTTCACATCATCGGTTTCGCGCTGGTGATCGCCGGCGTCGTCGTGGCAGCGCGCAAATAGTCCCTTGCGCGCTGGCCGCCGCGTTCGGCGTTGCTTTCGGTGGCTTGAGAAAATTGCTATGGTCCGCGCAAGCGCCGCAGACGCTTAAGCACCCCCGGCGCAAGCAAGGGAGCAACGTCATGACCCGATTGACCGTCCGGCTCGCCGCGCTCGGCATTGCAGCGTTTGGTTTCGGCGCATTCGGCGCCACGGTTGCGCATGCGCAGACCATGACGCTGACCAGCCCCGACATCAAGGAAGGCGGCACCATCGCCAGCGAACAGGTGTTCAAGGGCTTCGGCTGCACCGGCAGCAACATGTCGCCGGCGCTGTCATGGAGCGGCGCGCCGGCCAACACCAAGAGCTTTGCGCTCAGCATCTACGATCCCGATGCGCCGACCGGCAGCGGCTGGTGGCACTGGGTGGTCTACAACATTCCGGCCGGCACGACCTCGCTGCCCAAGGATGCCGGCAATGCGAGCAAAGGACTGATGCCCAAGGGCGCAATCCAGAGCCGCACCGATTTCGGCAGCGGCGGCTATGGCGGCCCCTGCCCGCCGCCGGGCGACAAGCCGCACCGTTATCAGATCACGGTGTTCGCGGTCGATGTCGACACGCTGCCCAACGCCAAGGATGCCAACACCTCGGCCGCGCTGGTCGGCTTCGACCTGAATTTCCACACACTGGCGAAGGCGACGCTGACCGGCATGTACGGCCGCTGACCTGACGGCGACATTGCGACCTTCGAGGTGCCCATCGGCATACATCGGAGGCGCGCGCAGGTCCGCGGTTCATTCGAGCATGGGACCGTCCCGGTATCGTCTCTTGTCGGCGCCGCCGCGCCAGGGCAAATGGAGATTTCCAGGACAGCACCAGCGAATGACCGCCGACGACCGCTCATTGCCACACCGCAGCGCGATCGGCTGGCTCGCCAATCAACCCTATCTGCTGCTCAGCCTGACATCCCTGTTCTGGGCCGGCAACATCGTGCTCGGCCGCTACGTCGCCGGCCATGTCCCTCCGGTTACGCTGACCTTGATCCGCTGGGTCGGGGCGATGGCGATCCTGCTGCCGCTGGCGATGCCACATCTGCGCCGCGACTGGCCCGCGCTCCGCGCCAAGCTTCCGCTGTTGCTGGTGCTGTCCGCAACCGGCTTCGCCATCAACAACGTGCTGTCCTACTGGGCGCTGCAATTCACGCAAGCGCTGAACGGGCTGCTGATTCAATCAGCGGGACCGTTGTTCGTAGCGTTGTGGTCGCTGGCGCTGTTCGGCCTGCGGCTGACGCGCGGGCAATTCTTCGGCATCCTGATTTCGCTGATCGGCGTGCTGACCATCATCCTGCGCGGCGATTTCGCCATGCTCGGCAGCATCCGCTTCAACCTCGGCGACATCATGTATGTCGCCGCGATGGTCGCGTTCGGCCTGTATTCTGCCCTGATGCCGCGACGGCCACGCACCCATCCGCTGTCGCTGATCGTGTTCACGATGGGTGGCGGCGCACTTCTGCTGCTGCCATGCGCAATCTGGGAAGGTGCGTCCGGCGCAACGCTGACGTTCGATGCGCTGACCATGGCGACCATCGGCTACATCATCATCTTCCCGTCAGCGCTGGCCTACCTCTGCTTCAATCGCGGCATCGCCTTGATCGGCCCCAACCGCGCTGCGCCGTTCTTCCATTTGATGCCGGTATTCGGCTCGGTGATGGCGATCCTGTTCCTCGGCGAGCGATTTCAACTGTTCCACATCGTCGGCTATGCGCTGGTGCTGGCCGGCGTGATGATCGCGTCCCGGAAGTAATCTGAACGCTCGACGCTTTGAACTGAAAACGGCGCTGGTGTTATCCAGCGCCGTCAGATC
>Ga0207657_10008961_pt1 | contig 10110 bp, 13 predicted proteins | sample KBSC33metaG_FD_184316 | JGI IMG/M metagenome (GOLD analysis project Ga0207657, IMG submission 184316) | Corn rhizosphere microbial communities from Kellogg Biological Station, Michigan, USA - KBS C3-3 metaG (SPAdes) (version 2) | ecosystem: Host-associated > Plants > Roots > Rhizosphere > Soil ... | reverse complement strand
CGTACTTCCCGCCCCAACCATTGAACCCGAATCCCTGTGCTCTGCGGTTCTTCCCCGCGCCAAGCACGACCGCTGCCGTATCGCGAAGCCAGATGTCGCCGAACGGTTCGACGATCACCTCGGCGAACGGACAGAGCCGGCGCGCGGTATTCGCGGCGCCTTCATGCGCCGCCACCAACCACACCTTCTCGCCGCGCCCACTGGCATGCACCGCCTCCGCAAAGGCCGCGACCTCGCGCTCGGCCGGCTTGAGATCGCCGAGCCACAGTTCGGGGTCGCTCGGAAAGCCGATCCAGACCGCCTCGTGCGGCGCCCATTCAGGTGGGGGAGGGAGGAGCATCGGCGAGCCGCTAACAGGGGTGTGAGCCGGCGCCAAGGACGATAGCTTGCTTCCTTCGAGCCGGCGTGCACAATACCCTTGCCGAGCGAGGGGGTTTCGATGTTGCGTAGGAGGGTTGGTGTCCTCGTTGCGGCGGTCGCCGCAACATGGACTGGTTGTGCTTTTGCTCAAGCGAATGCGGCGACTGCGAATATAGCGCCAGCACCGACCGCCGCCGCTGTACAAGTCCATTCTCTGGCGGAAGACGCCAAGACGTTCGGGACGCGGGAATTCCTCCGAAATGCCGACATCAGCCCGAATGGCAAGAAAGTGGTCATTCTGGTCTCTGCTGCGGGAGCGGCAACAACCGCCAATGTTATCGACATCCCCACCGGTGCCATCACCAGGCTGGCCCAGACCAGCGGTCGACCGGAGCGGCTCTCCGTATGCCAGTTCGCGGGCGATCAGCATGTGGTTTGCCAGTATGGCGGAGTGGATCATGTCGGCACGATTCTCGCCGCCTTCTCTCGCATGTTCAGCATTGGAACCGATGGCACGAAGCTCCGTCAGCTCGGGCAGCGGGAGAGCGACCGTGGCGAATATGTCATGCAATCCGATGGAGACGTGATCGACTGGATGGTTGGCGCGGAAGGCAAGTTGCTGATGGAACGGACCTACGTCCCCGAAGTCGGCACCACCGGGCACCTCATGAGTCGCACCAAAGCCGGTCTTGGGGTGGACGTCGTCGATCTGGACACGCTCAAGGAGACGGCCGTCGAGCGGCCTCGCGAGCAGGTCACGAACTATTGGACCGACGGACGCGGCAACGTGCGCGTCATGGCATCTTCGGCGAAGGATCAACTCACGGGAGATTTGATCGGCACCGAGACGTTCCAATACCGCACTTCAGGCAGCAAGGAGTGGGTGCCGCTTGGTGAATATGACGAGATGACGAGGGAGGGCATCTATCCTCTCGCTATAGACGGTGAGCGCAATGCATTGTTCGCGCGGCAGCGCATCAACGGGCGGGACGCCCTGGTCCAGATCGCGCTCGACGGCACCAAGGCGACTACGCTCATCGCCAAGAACGACCGCGTCGACATTGACGACGTAGTGAGATTCGGCCGTGGCCAGCGGGTGATCGGCTACACCTATGCGGACGAGCGCCGCAAGATCGTCTATTTCGACCCGGAATTCGAAAAGCTCCGCAACGCACTCGCGCGTGCCGTACCTAACGCCGCCGGCCTCGATTTCATGGGATCGTCCAGCGACGGGCAACAGCTCCTCGTCCTTGCGTCGTCGGATACCAATCCGGGAGTGTTCTACGTCTTTTCCCGACCAACTCACTCCTTGGTGGAAGTCGGCCGAATCCGCCCCGAGCTCGAAGGCCGAACTCTGGCCTCGGTCAAGCCGATCGAGGTCCCCGCCGCCGACGGCACCCTCATACCCGCATACCTGACGCTGCCGCCGGGCAGCAGCGGAAAGGGTCTCCCCGCAGTCGTCCTGCCGCACGGCGGCCCCAGCGCTCGCGACGAATGGGGGTTCGACTGGTTGCCGCAGTTCCTGGCTGCCAGGGGGTACGCCGTGATCCAGCCCAATTACCGCGGCTCGGACGGGTATGGGGACGCGTGGCTCGCCAAGAACGGCTTCCAGGGATGGCGTACGTCGATCGGGGACGTCACTGCGGCCGCGAAGTACCTGGTGTCTCAAGGAATCGCAAAGCCGGACAAGCTTGCGATCGTCGGATGGTCCTACGGCGGATATGCCGCACTTCAATCGGCGGTCACCGAACCGACGCTGTACAAAGCGGCGATCGCGATTGCGCCGGTGACCGACTTCGCGATGACCAAGGCCGATGCGCAGGATTATACCAACGCGGAGCTCGTGAAGCGCCTGATCGGTTCTGGGCCTCACATCACCGAGGGATCGCCATTACAGAATGCCGCGCGAATCCAGATCCCTGTGCTGCTTGTCCACGGCGACATGGATGTCAACGTCAATATCCATCAGAGCCAGGCCATGCTGGGGGCGCTCAAGAGAGTCGGCACATCCGCCGATATGGTGACATTCAGCGGCCTCGATCACCAGCTCGACGACACCGATGCGCGGGTCGCGATGCTCACCAAGATCGGCGAGCTGCTGGACCGAACCATCGGGCGCTGAGACGATAAGAAAAGGGCGGATCGGCGAGCACCGTCAGCCCTTTTCTCCGAATTCGCGTCCAGCTTAGCGCGAGTAGAACTCGATCACGAGGTTCGGTTCCATCCGTACGGGATAGGGGACCTCGTCGAGCTTGGGCACTCGGGTGTAGGTGATCTTCGCAGTGCCGTCCGGAACCACGTAGTCGGGGATGTCGCGCTCGGCGAGACCCTGCGCTTCGACCACGAGCGCCATCTCCTGCGCCTTGGGACCGAGCTCGACCACGTCGCCGACGTTCACTCGGCGGCTGGCGATGTTGCATTTCACGCCGTTGACCCGGACGTGCCCATGGCTGACCAGCTGGCGTGCCGCCCAGATCGTCGGCGCGAACTTGGCGCGATACACGACCATGTCGAGCCGGCGCTCGAGGAGGCCGATGAGGTTCTGCGAAGCGTCGCCCTTCATCGCGATCGCCTGAGTGTAGTTCTTCTTGAACTGCTTCTCGGTGATGTCGCCGTAATAGCCTTTGAGCTTCTGCTTCGCGCGCAGCTGAATGCCGTAATCGCTGATCTTGCTCTTGCGGCGCTGGCCGTGCTGGCCGGGGCCATATTCGCGGCGGTTGACCGGGCTTTTGGGGCGTCCGAAGACGTTCTCGCCCATGCGGCGGTCGAGCTTGTATTTGGCGCTGGTGCGCTTCGTCACTGTCGTTCTCCAATTCGCGTCTGTCGTCGAGTGCCCGGAACCGCACCGCCAATCCTTGCGACTGGCGCGATCACCGCTTCACCGGGCATGCGGGATCAATTGCGAGTGGCGCCCATGCAGAGAAACGCCAGCCGCGTCAAGGTTTTGGCGACTTCTCTTAGCGCGGAGAGGCCGACAGCCCCTTCCCGAAATACTTGTTCAGGACGTTTTCCATTGAGTATTTGCTCTGCTCGGCAATCTCGGCCCATTGTGCCTCGGTCCGGCAGACCCGTTGCGGAATTCGTGTCCCGATGACCGACTCGAGCTGGCAGACGATCTTGTTCGGGTTCTTCACGCCTTGCGGGCTGCCGATCGTTATCACGGGAGAGAGCAGAAGGAGCGAGATCGTAAGCATAAGCCCAACTCCTGAACCAGGTGCCGCACAACTTCGAAGCCCATCAAATATACCAGCCGCTCACGTTCTTCGGCAACACTGTTGGCTGCATTCCAGAACGAGGTCGACGAGCGGGGTCTATCGGCGTATTTCACATGGGCAAGGCTGGAGGGTTCGATGAACAGGATTTTGGCCGCTCCGTTGCTCGTGGCTTTAGCAGCCGCTTCGCCGTCGCAACCCGTGGTTCAGGTAGCGACAGGTGACTGGAGCCAGCTGCCTCAGCTCCAACCCGTCAGCTACGACCATCTCAGCATGGCGATCATGACAAAGGTCTATCAGATAGGGCGGGAGCATAGGTGCCGACTGCCAGGGCAGTCCGGCAACCGCATCGACATGTCGATCTCATTCGCGGCGCAGTTTAGCCCGGACGGTCAGCTCACCCGCCTGCTGGTTCCGGCAATGAACTGTCCGGAAGCGGAGTCGTGGATCGGAGGAACGTTGGTCAAGTCGCTGCAGGGCGGCGATTTCCGCAGGCCCGTGAACAATCCCGAAGGTTGGTACCGAGGGGATTTAAGTTTCTATTACGAGGGCTGATCCCGACTATTCCGGTGGATTGCCTGTGTCGTTCTGCTTGTTCTTGTTCGAGCTGACGTCGTCTTCCGTCTCTCGCTCGATCTGATCCCATTGTGCCTTGGTGTGACAAATGCGCTGCGCGATGCGCGTTTGTCCGATGTCTTCCATATGGCAGATCAGCTTGTCTTTCGGAGCAGCGGCAGCGGCCGTCGTCGTCGTCGTCGGTAATGCGGACGGAGCACTTGCCATCTGGGCAAGAAGCAGCACCTGGATCAGCATCGTCATGAGACCTCCCCGTCTCGTCGGGCTCTATTGTGGGGTCGACCGAGGCAGGGCGTACGGGTCCGGCCTGATGATGTCCTGCTTTTGAATATCCGAGATAGCGTCCTCGGCTTCGACCTTGTCGCGCTGCCACTCGGCTGCCGTCTTGCAGATCGTTCGACGACCCATTCGTGTGCCCGTCTCATCGATATGACGGCAGACCATTCGCTCTTTGACCGGAGTTGCTGCCACTTGCGCAGGTCCGACTGAGCCTGCCTGCGTTACTGCCACAGCGTACGCCATCAACATGACAATCATTTCAGCCTCCCTGTCTCAGGAATTGTCACGCATTTCGCATCAGCGTTCAAGTCTGCTGCGCCTCTTAGCAGAGGCAGCCTGATCGCACCATCGACACCAAGTTCGGCGGGGGATATTATCGTCGCAACGGGGAGATTGAGCATGAGACTGGCCGCACTCCTTCCGATCGCATTCGCGTTGATTGGGGCGTCGCCCGGACAACCCGTCGTGGAGGTCTCCGGGGGCGATTGGAGCCAGCTCCCGGCGCTCGAGTTCCGCGGCTACAATCATCTCACCAGCACCGCCATGAGCCGCATTTATCGGCTCGGCTATGAACGGAGATGCCGGCTGCCCGGGATGTCCGGTCATCACATCGACTTCAATGTCTCGTTCGCCGCTCAATATGGTGCTGACGGGCACTTGGCGCGCCTGGTCCTGCCGAAGCTGAATTGCCCGGAAGCCGAGGCCTGGCTCGGCGGAACTCTGGTGCAAGCGATCAAGAGTGGCGACTATCGCCGGACGGAGGAGAACCCGGAGGGCTGGTATCAAGGCGCCTTCAGCTTCTATTACGAAGGCTGAGGTCAGACCGCTGCCCAGCTAGTTCGGGCTGATCCCGCCCTGCACGAGGGGCTTCGGATATTCCAGATCCCGCCCTTGACGCATCTGCAGCAAGTGCTGGGCCTCGTCCTGCTCGTTCGTCCACTCCGACTGGGTCTTGCAGATGAGCCGACCAGCCACTCGACTACCGGGTTCATCCATATGACGGCAGACCATGTTTTCGCTCGTTAGCTTCTGTGGGGCGCGCGCATGCGCAGCCGAGCTACTCAACGCGATTCCCGCTGCTGCCAGAACAATCACAGTCTTCCCCAGCTGTTGCGTATCGACCTGGTCGGCTGGTTGAATCTATCTCGACCTCGGCGGCGCCACAAGCGCTCGCAAGATGCCGCGCACTGCCTTTACCTCCCGCGATGACCAGCCCGTCTTCGTGAAGATCGTCCGGATCGTGTTGCGCGTCGCCTGCATTCGTGATGGCGGGTGGAAGTAGCCTTTAGCGAGAAGCTCTTCGTCCAGTTGCCGGATGAGGCCATCAACTTCCGCCTGGGGAGCAGGAGGCTCGAGTTCCTTTGCGGTCGGTTGCGCGAGTGCACTCTGCTTCGACCATTCATAGGCAAGCAGGATCACCGCTTGAGCGAGGTTCAGCGAGCCGAACTCGGGGTTGATCGGAACGGTGACGATTGCGTTCGCCAGCGCTACGTCCTCAGTCTCGAGGCCGGATCGTTCCGGACCAAACAAGATCGCGGATCGTGCCGGCTGCCCCGCTATGCGGTCTGTCATCTCCACGGGTCCGAGCACCGGCATGACGAGGTCGCGGCGGCGCACGGTCGAGGCGAACACCTGGCTGCAGTCGGCGATCGCCTCGGCAACGGTGTCGAACACAAGCGCTTGTTCAAGGACAATGTCGGCGCCGCTCGCCGCCGGTCCGGCATCCGGGTTCGGCCAGCCATCGCGGGGGGCGACCAGCCGCATCTCGGTGAGCCCGAAGTTCAGCATCGCGCGTGCGGCCTTGCCGATATTCTGGCCGAGCTGCGGACGGACGAGGACGATGACGGGCTTCGCCGGAATAGTCACAGCAGCCGATCGTGTCCCGTGGGCGGAGCCCCTTCCTTCTCGACCCGCTCGGCGATCTCGGCGAAATCGCCGGGGTCGCTGAAGTCCCTGTAGATGCTTGCAAACCGGATGTAGGCGACGTGGTCGAGCGCCTTGAGGCCGACCATCACCGCCTCGCCGATGCGAGCAGAACGCACCTCGTCGCCGAGAGTCTCCATCTGGCGCTGGACTCCGCTCACCAGCCGGTCGATCCGCGCCGGGTCGATGTCGCGCTTGCGGCAGGCGTGGCCGATCGCCCGAGCGAGCTTGTCCCGGTCGAACGGCTCCCTCTTTCCCTCCTTCTTGATGACGGTGAGGTCGCGCAGCTGGACTCGCTCGAAGGTGGTGAAGCGGGCGCCGCACGCCTCGCACTGACGGCGGCGGCGGATCGCTGCCCCGTCCTCGCTCGGCCGGCTGTCCTTAACCTGGCTGTCCTCGTGCGCGCAAAATGGGCAGCGCATCCGTTATCCCTGATAGATCGGGAAGCGCGCGCACAGCTCGCGAACGCGTTCGTTGACCTGGCTCTCGACTGGGCCGTTGCTTTCGAGCCCATTCGCCTTGAGCCCGTCGAGCACGTCGGCGACCATGTCGGCGATATCGTGGAACTCGGTCTCGCCGAAACCTCGAGTTGTGCCCGCAGGCGAGCCCACGCGGATGCCGCTGGTCTGCACTGGCGGAAGGGGGTCGAACGGGACGCCGTTCTTGTTGCAGGTGATGCCGGCACGCTCGAGGCTCTCGTCCGCATCCTTGCCGGTGAGCCCGAGTGGCCTCAGGTCGACCAGCGCGAGGTGCGTGTCGGTGCCGCCGGCGACCAGGTCGGCCCCACGCTCCTTTAGGCGGTTGGCGAGCGCGCGCGCATTGGCGATCACCGCCTTCGCGTAGGCCTTGAACTCGGGCTCCAGTGCCTCACCGAACGCAACAGCCTTGGCAGCGATGACATGCATCAGCGGTCCGCCCTGAAGGCCGGGGAAGACGGCCGAATTGATTTTCTTCGCGATGGCTTCGTCGTCGGTGAGGACCATGCCGCCGCGGGGGCCGCGGAGGGTCTTGTGCGTGGTCGTCGTCACCACATGTGCATGGCCGAACGGCGTCGGATGTTCGCCTGCGGCGACCAATCCCGCGAAGTGAGCCATGTCGACGAGAAACAGCGCTCCGACTTCATCGCAAATCTCGCGGAAGCGGGCGAAGTCGAAGTGGCGGGGATAAGCGGAACCTCCCGCGATGATGAGCTTCGGCCGATGCTCCCTGGCCAGTCTCTCGACCTCCTCGAAGTCGACGAGGTGATTGTCCTGACGAACGCCGTACTGGACGGCGTTGAACCACTTGCCCGACTGCGCCGGCGGAGCGCCGTGGGTCAGGTGCCCGCCCGCCGCGAGGCTGAGTCCCATGATCGTGTCGCCGGGCTTCAACAGCGCCAGCATGACCGCACCGTTGGCCTGCGCGCCCGAATGCGGTTGCACGTTGGCGAACTGGCAGCCGAACAGCTTCTTCGCGCGCTCGATGGCCAGCGTCTCGACCGTGTCCGACGGAGCGCAGCCCTGGTAATAGCGGCGGCCCGGATAGCCTTCCGCATATTTGTTGGTCAGGACCGATCCCTGCGCCTCCAGCACCGCCTTGCTGACGATGTTTTCGGACGCGATCAGCTCGATCTGGGTCTGCTCGCGGCGGAGCTCGGCGCGGATCCCGTCTTCGACGGCAGGATCATTTTCGCTGAGACCGCTGGTGAAGAAGCCTTTCGGCACTCGGTAGCGCGTGTCGCGGTCGAGGTCTGGAGCGGTCGCCATCAATCAGATTCCTGCAGGAGGTGGGATAGCTGCTCGACGCGGCGCTGGTGGCGGCCGCCTTCGAATTGGCAAATGAGAAATTCGGTGACGCAAGCGCGAGCCATGTCGCTGCCGATGAGCCGGGCGCCCATCGCAATCACGTTGGCGTCGTTGTGCTCGCGCGCCAGACGCGCGGAGAGTGGGTCGCTCACGCGGGCGCAGCGGCACCGGGGATCGCGGTTGACCGCGATCGAGATGCCGATTCCCGAGCCGCAGATCGCAATTCCCCGGTCTGCCTCACCTGAGCCCACAGCTCGCGCGAGCTTAGCGCCAAATTCGGGGTAATCGACACTCTCGGGCCCGTTGGTTCCAAGGTCGATCACCTCTTCCCCGCTCTTGCGGAGCCACTCGGCAAGCTCGTCCTTCAGCAGATAGCCGGCGTGGTCGGCGGCGAGGGCAATGCGCATGGTTGGGACCCTAGCGCGAGCAACGGAGCAATGCCACCGCGCCGGACGGCAATTTCGTCAGCCCCGAGGATGAATCCCGAGCCGGAGCGCGGCTCGGCCGAGCGCGAGCTTCAACCGACGAAAGGGGCTCTCCGCGACGTAGTAGGTCACCATCATCGACACCCGCTCGCCGTCCGCGTCGCTTGCGGTGGCCGCGCTGTGCCAACTCTTTGTGAGGGCAACGGGGAAGGCGTACCCGCTTGCAGGCAGAAACGGCATTTGCGTCCTCCGGTTGGCCGCCTTGCCGTCCTTGCCCTCGTGGAAGATCGTGCCGATGTCGCGCTGCGATTCATCCGCCGGCAGGTAGAACTGAACCGTGATCGCCTTGCGGGCGACGTCGCTGTGAATGCCGATGCGGTAACCCGGCTGGTCCCTCAGCAGGATCGGGATCGCTCTCATCCGGATCTTCTCGGCGGCTTTCCCGAACCTTCGTTCGAGCACGGAGCGGAACTTGCGCTTGAACGCCTGTTCGAGGCCGGGCGAGCAGAGCGCCTCCGCGACCGGCATCCAAACGGACCGCTGCGGCTCGGGAAGCCGCCGCAGCAGTTCGGGATAGAGGTACATCCGCAGGCGCGTGCTCGTGCCGTCCTTCTGCACGGCATCGTGATGCTTGAGGTAGTGAAAAGACCCGCGATCAGGCAGCGCGGCAAGCAGTGTGTCGTAGGTCGCAGGATCAACCACCTGCTCCATGGCAATGTGGTCGAAAGGCGAATGCCGAAGCTCCGCGCGGTCCACCGCTTCGATCAGCTGCTGCTCGATTGAGTCCCGCGAGTCGCCGCCGCGGGTTACTGCTGCCTGGACGTTCACCTAGGCGGCCTCTCGGAGCTCCTCACGGCTCCAGATTTCACTCAGCGCCCCAACCAGCTCGTCCATCATCTCGGGCGTGTGCTGCGGACCCGGCGTGAAGCGCAGGCGCTCGGTCCCGCGGGGCACGGTCGGGAAGTTGATCGGCTGCACGTAAAGCCCGTACTCGGCGAGCAGGATGTCGCTGATCTTCTTGGCCTTGATCGGGCAGCCGACCAGCAGTGGAACGATATGCGTGCAGCTCGGCAGCGCCGGCAGCCCCGCCGCGGCGAATTTCGCCTTCAGCATCGCCGCCGCTTCCTGCTGCGCCCGGCGCTCCTCGTTGCAGGCTTTGAGGTGGCGCACGCTGGCGAGCGCACCCGCAACCAGCACAGGCGAGAGGCTGGTCGTGAAAATGAACCCCGGCGCGTAACTGCGAATGCAGTCGATGATGGTTCGGTCGGCTGCGATATAGCCGCCCATGACACCGAAGGCCTTGCCGAGCGTCCCTTCGATGATCGTCAGCCGGTGCGCAACGGCATCCCGTTCGGAGATCCCGCCGCCCGTGTCGCCATACATCCCGACGGCGTGGACCTCGTCGAGGTAGGTGAGGGCGTTGTACTTGTCGGCGAGATCGCAAATGGCCACGACCGGCGCGATGTCGGCGTCCATTGAATAGACGCTTTCGAACGCGACCAGCTTGGGCGTTTCCGGTTCCTCCGCGGCCAGCAGCTCCTCGAGATGCTC
>Ga0207657_10008959_pt1 | contig 10111 bp, 10 predicted proteins | sample KBSC33metaG_FD_184316 | JGI IMG/M metagenome (GOLD analysis project Ga0207657, IMG submission 184316) | Corn rhizosphere microbial communities from Kellogg Biological Station, Michigan, USA - KBS C3-3 metaG (SPAdes) (version 2) | ecosystem: Host-associated > Plants > Roots > Rhizosphere > Soil ... | reverse complement strand
GGGCATTGCCCTGCCGGCGCTGCTGCTCGATCATCCGGCCACCTGGTGGGTGTCGGGCCAGATCTGGCTGATGCCGCTGGTCATCGTCGGTGGCCTGCTGATCGTCCGCAAGCTGCGCCGGTTCGACCTGGTCCTGGCCTTCGCCGTCGCCAACCTCGCCGCCACGGTGTTCACCGGCAACCTCGCGGACGCCTGGGGCTCGGTACAGATCGCGCTCCTCAGCTCCCCGTTCTTCTTCTTCGCCTTCGTGATGCTGACCGAGCCGCTCACGGCGCCGCAGGGGCGGTTCCTGCGGGTCTGCTACGCCGCTTTGGTGGGCGTTCTCGCCTCGCCCAACATCGCCATCGCCGGCTACTACTTCACCCCCGAAATCGCGCTGCTCGTCGGCAACCTTTTCACCCTGCTCGTCAGCCCCAAGGGCCGGGTCGTGCTCACCCTCGAGCGCATCGAGCACGTCGCGGCCGACATCTACGATTTCGTCTTCCGCCCCGATCGCCCCCTGGCCTTCGCGGCGGGGCAGTACCTCGAATGGACGCTGCCGCTGCGGCGGCCCGACAGCCGCGGCAACCGGCGCTACTTCACCATCGCCTCGGCGCCGACCGAGGACGCCGTCCGGCTGGGGGTGAAATTCGTCGAGAACGGCAGTGCGTTCAAGCAGCAGCTCTCCGGGCTGCGGCCGGGCGACCAGGTCGTCGCCTCGCAGCTGGCGGGCAGCTTCACCCTGCCGCGCAGCCGCAAGCGCAAGCTCGCCTTCGTCGCCGGCGGCATCGGCGTGACGCCGTTCCGCAGCATGCTCGCCGAGCTGCTGGCCCGGCAGGAGAAGCGCGACATCGTGATGCTGTATGGCAGCAACCGCATCGACGAGTTCGCCTATGCCGGCATCTTCAGGCGCGCCCGCGAGGAGCTCGGGATCCGAACCAGCTACATCGTCCGCGACCCGCAGGGCGCGCCGCCGGACATGCCCATCGGGCTCATCGATGAGCAGTTCGTGCGCGACAAGATGCCGGACTTCGCCGACCGCGTCTTCTACGTCTCCGGCCCGCAGGCCATGGTGTCCGCCACCAAAGAGGTGCTGCGCCGGCTCGGCGTCCCATCACGGCGGATCAGAACGGATTTCTTCCCGGGGCTCGCCTGAGGACGGCAGGAACCACTGCCTGCGGCTTGACCCAGATCAAGCCGCAGCGCTGCCGGGTCGCGACAATGCAGCATCCCAAAAAGGAGGTTCGCATGACAGATGATCCGAAGGCCGCCTGGAAGACCTTTGTCGAGGAAATGGAAGTGTCGGGCAAGCACCTGCTGTCCGAGATCAACCGGCTGATCGCCGAGGGCAATGTGCGCAAGCTGGTCGTCAAGACCGACGATGGCCACGTGTTCCTGACGATCCCGCTGACCGCCGGCGCGGTAGCCGGCGGCATCCTGACACTGGGGGCCCCCTGGCTGGCCATTCTCGCCGCGGTGGCGGGCCTGGTTGCCAACATAAAGCTCGAAGTCACGCGCGACGAAGCGCCGCCGACGGAAGCGTTCACCAAGACCGACAATCCCGCGCCCGTGCCGCCGGAAATGAAGCATTGAAGCGCTGGGCTTCCCGGTTGTTCCGGGGAGCCCGTCTTGCGACCTGGTCCATGGGCCAGCTCGATTAGAACGATGTCGGTCCACTCTCGCTGCGAAGGCCCCGGTATGCGTGCGGCGCAACCTCGAACGCAGCTCAATATTCGTAACTGATGCTGCTGATCTCGAGCTCGATGTAGGTCAGGTCGCCAGTCGCCAGCTTCCAGACGGCCGAGCCGGTCGAGGGAAGGCTGAGCCCGTCGAAGTCACGATAGCCACCCACCGGTGTCTCCCAGGTCTCGATGCTGCGGGTGCCGGTGTTGTAGCGCTGCGCCCGGAAGTTAACGAGGCGGCCATCCGCATCTACAATGAACAGCGCCTCAGCAGTGTCGCCCCGATCCGACAGCGTGACCCGAAAAGAGGTCTCGTCGACGGCCGTGATGACCGCGTTGGGACCAAGCAGGGCGGCCGGAAACCACATGGCTTCGTTGAGATAGCGCATCAGACCGGCGGCCTTGAGTTCGTCGCCATGCTCATCGGCGACAGGTACGAGGCCGAGCAGTCTGATCAGGATGCTGCCCTGGCCGTCGAGATACTCGTCGCGGCCTAAGGCAATTGGCGTCACCCTGGATGGCAGGAAGGCTTGCCACACGAAAGCGGGCGGGCTTGTCGAATAGGTTTCGTCTGCCTCGAGCGCCATCCAGTTGGCCTCGCCGCTCGACCGGATGCGACCACGCTGAGCCAGCCTGACGATGCGCGGGATCGGCTTCCCCACCACACCGGCGTGGCGGAAGTAACGCCTGGCCGGCGGCGGCAGCGTGGCGAGAGTCTCGTCCGTAATTGCACTCGGCATCGGCCGAGCCGAGGCGAGAAGGCGGTCGACATCGCCACGGATCGCGTGAGACGTCCGCCAATACCCTGCGACGACGACGATGCTTACGACCACGACGAGAGTGGTGATCGCAGCTGCAATGATCCCGATGGGACTCACGGCTTGCGGTTGCGCGAGGCCATGACGATGAAGGCGACGCCGGCGAGGCAGAGAAAGGCGAGCATCCCGATGCCCGCAAATGTCCAGAAGATGTCCATCCTCGATGCTCCTAGGTCGCGAAGGGTTGACGGATGATCGTCTTCAGGCGTTCGGGGGCGACGCGACGGGGATCGCTGAGGTAGATCTCGTGGTGGCGACCACTGAGTTTGCCGCCCTGCTCCGCAATGAAGGCGTGCAGTCTTTCGATGTTCGGGGCCTCGGCTGAGTAGGGCCCGGTATGCAGGAGCTGCGCGGCGCGTCCTTCCGCGAACCGTTCCAGCCTGAGCTTACCGAGCATCTCGTTCGGTCGCTTCAGTCCGGCGGCTGCGATGGCGGCATCGACATGCGTCCGCGTGACGAAGTCCGGCTGCATGATCATGGCGGTCCAGTGCCACTTGGCCCGATCGCCCCGCACGAAGCTTGCCATGTCGTCGGCCCACCACAGGCCCTCGAGCGGCATGACCTTGTAGTCGACGCGTTCGGGGCCGCGCTTGAAGGTGAACTTCAGCGTGAACGAGACGCCATAAAGCGCCCCGATCGCTGCGGCGTAGTCGGCCGACGTGTTCGGATCGCCCTGTCCATCGACCATCAGATAGCTCATGGGTGGCAGGTCGACCACGGCGGGTGCCGCCGCGGCCGTGTAGAACTGCTTAAGCTGCTTGCGCAGATCAAGGCGATCGAGGGTCTTGGGCATCTATTGCGCCACGTAGCCGCCGTCGACCAGATGGTAGGACCCGGTGATGAACGAGGCCCGATCCGAAAGCAGGAAGCAGGTCAATGCTGAGACCTCTTCCGGCCGCCCAAGCCGCTGGATGGGGTGCATACCGGCGATATACTTGAGCGTCGCGGCGTCGAGGTTCTTGGCCAGCAACGGCGTATCGATGAAACCCGGCCCGACAGCGTTGATGCGAATGCCCTTGGCGGCATATTCCATCGCCGCGACCTTGGTCATGCCGACCAGAGCGTGCTTGGCCGAGGTGTAGGCGACGGCCGTCGCAAAGCCGACACTGCCCAGGATCGAGGCCATGTTCACGATGGCGCCACCGCCGGACTTCAAGATGGCCGGGATCTCATAGCGAAGGCCGTAGAACACCCCATTGAGGTTGATATCCATGACGGTCTTCCACCCATCGAGCGGATATTCCCCGGTCAGTGCGGCCGGACCGCCGATGCCGGCGTTGTTTACCGCCAGATGCAACCCGCCATAGGTCTTTTCGGCAAACGCGACCATGGCCGCGTTCTGTTCCGCACTGGCGACGTCGATGGCGCAGCCCGTTGCGGTGCCTCCGGCGGCCTTCACCGCCGCCACTACGCGATCGATGCCGGTCTGGTCGCGATCGGCCACGACCACTTTCGCGCCGTTCGCCGCCAGCTCCTTGACGATTGCTTCACCGATGCCCGAGCCACCGCCCGTAACGATCGCAATCTTACCTTCGAATTGAGCCATCGATCCCTCCAGTGGATTATTGTTCTGATACTATGACGAACCGGACCCTGCTCGGTCTTGATCGCGGTCAAGTCGCGATCTGTTCACGCCCGGTGCATGCGGTCGGCGGCTCGAAAGAACTTGCGCGCAACGGCGACGATCTGCGCATCGGTAGGATGATCCATCGCTTCGATCCCCCACACTCGCTTTGCAAGCATCGGATAGAGGTGGGCGATATGACCTGCGAACTCGGTTCGCGCCGTTCCCGGTCCAACGATAATGACCCCGCGGAACCCGCCGAGCTTGCTCGCGACCTCGTCGAAGAACTCCTTGTCCGGCGGCGCCTTGCCGAGGTGGACGTGATCGGCGCGCCGGTGGATGTGCAACGGCGCGTGCTTGTCATGGATGACGACCTCGTCGACGTCGTCCACGGAGATACCGAAGACCTTGGCTTCGCGATGATCGATCCAAACGCAGCAATTCTTGTGAGACACTTCTGGCTTCCTTGCAGGTGTGAAGATTGGTCGGCGAGACCGCCGATCAGTGACGATCCGGGTTATCGATGTAGACCCCTTGCCGGCCATCCCAGAGGATGCGGCCGTTCTGGAGGAGCAGCGCAAGCACGCCCTCGGCAATCATGTTGCGGTGAGCCGGGTCGAGATCGGTCCGTAGGCCAAGCACGTCGGCGACCACGGATGGCGACAGGCCTTTCCCATGCTCGGTAAGCAACGCCACCACCGCGTCCTCGATGTACTGCATTCCCAACTGGGCCCGCTCGCGTTGGGCAAGGTCTCTCATGATGCGCTCTCTTCTTGTTCTGCCAGTGCGACCTGGCGCTTTACTGCAATGAAGCTGTCCGGGCTGACCGACACAGAGTCGATCCCGCAACGAACGAGAAAGCGCGCGAAGTCGGGGTGATCGCTCGGCGCCTGACCGCATAGTCCGATCTTGGCGCCGGCCAGATGCGCTTCGGTGATCGCGTGTTCGATCATCCACTTGACGGCCTCGTCCTGCTCGTCGAACAGGCCCGCCAGCGTGCCGGAGTCGCGATCGACGCCGAGGGTGAGCTGGGTCAGGTCGTTGGAGCCGATGGAGAAGCCGTCAAAACGATCGGCGAAAGCGCGAGCCAGGATGACGTTAGAGGGGATCTCACACATCACGTAGACCTGCAGGCCATCGACGCCACGCGTCAGGCCATTGCGAGACATGACCTCGAGGACCTTGTCGGCCTCAACCGGAGACCGGCAGAACGGGATCATCACAACGACATTGCTGAAGCCGAGTTCTTTGCGCAATCTCGCTATGGCGCGGCACTCGAGCGCAAACCCGGCCTCATACTGGGGCGAGTAGTAGCGAGATGCACCACGGAACCCCAGCATGGGGTTCTCTTCGGTTGGTTCGAATTCCAGTCCGCCAAGCAGCCCGGCATACTCGTTGGTTTTGAAGTCGCTCATGCGGATGATGACCGGGCGCGGGTGGGCCACCGCCGCGATCCGTGCCAAGCCGCGTGACAACCGGTCGACGAAGTATTCAGATTTGTCGGCATAGCCCTCCGTCAGCTTTGCGATCTCGGCCTTGGCGCCTTCGTCCTTGAGCTGATCGAACTTCAGCAGTGCCATGGGGTGGACGCGGATCGCATTGGCGATCACGAACTCCATCCGGGCAAGTCCAACGCCGTCGGCCGGCAACTGCCACCAGCGAAAGGCCGCGCCAGGATTGCCCAGATTGAGCATCACATGCGTCTTCGTCGCCGGCAGGTCGGTCACATCCAGATCGAGCACCTCGAACCTGGCGGTACCGTCGTAGACGAAACCCTCATCGCCCTCGGCGCAGGAGATGCTGACGTCTTGCCCGGTATGAAGGATATGGGTGGCGTTGCCGGTTCCGACGATGGCGGGCAGCCCGAGCTCGCGGCTGACGATGGCCGCATGTGACGTGCGGCCGCCGTGGTCGGTGACGATCGCCGCGGCACGCTTCATCACCGGCACCCAGTCGGGATCGGTGGTGGATGTCACCAGCACGGCGCCGTCGATGAACTTGTCGATGTCCTTGACGTTCTCGATGAGGCAAACCTGCCCGGTAACGACGGCGTCGCCGATGGCGATGCCGGAAGTGAGCGTCTTGCCCTTCTGACTGATCGTGAAGCTTCGCAGCTCGCCGCCGGTGCGGCGGGACTGCACGGTCTCAGGCCGGGCCTGGACGATGAACATCTCGCCGGTCTGCCCGTCGCGCGCCCACTCCATGTCCATTGGACAGCCATAGTGCTCCTCGATCTTGACCGCCCAGCGGGACAGGCCGAGGATTTCGTCGTCGCTGAGCACGAACGCGGCCTGCTCGGCCTTCGACGTCGGCACATTGCGTGTTGCCCGGTCGCCTGTGGCGTAGATCATCTTGATCGCTTTGCCGCCGCGGACCTTCTCGACGATCGGCTTCAGGGCCGGGGTGGCGAGAAATGGCTTGAACACCACGTATTCGTCCGGGTCGACCGCACCTTGCACAACGTTCTCGCCAAGTCCCCAGGCGGCGTTGATCAACACCACTTTGTCGAAGCCGGTCTCGGTATCGATCGAGAACATCACGCCGGAACCGCCCGTATCGGAGCGCACCATTTGCTGCACGCCGATCGACAGGCCGACTTTCATGTGGTCGAAGCCTTTGGTCTGGCGGTAGCTGATGGCCCGATCGGTAAAGAGCGAGGCGTAGCAGCGCCGACAGGCGACCAGCAGGGCGGCCTCGCCCTGGACGTTGAGAAATGTCTCCTGCTGCCCGGCAAAGCTCGCATCCGGCAGATCCTCGGCGGTGGCGCTCGAGCGCACCGCGACGGCGAGATTGTCTTGCCCGGCGCGGCGGCAGAGTTCGGCGTAGGAGGTACGGATTGACTTCGCGAGTTCCTCGGGCCACGCGCCCTGCAGGATGAGTTGACGTATCGCGCTGCCCACGTCGGGCAACGACCTCCGACCCTCGGTCCAGTCCTCGATCAGCGACGCAATCTTGTCGCGGCAGGAATTGCTGTCGATGAATGACCAGTAGGCGTCAGCCGTCGTGGCAAAGCCCGGCGGCACCTTGATGCCGTGGTCGCTCAGAGCACAGACCATTTCTCCCAGCGAGGCGTTCTTGCCTCCGACACGGGCGACATCGCCGCGTCCGAGCGTTTCGAACCAATCGATCATGGGAAGCTTCGTGAGCATTGCCAACCTCCGGCCGGTGCATCTGATGACCGGACAGTCGCCTTTGGCAGACACGGGCACTTTGATCGGCATCAAATGCGACACGCCGTCGGTGACCATAGTGTCGGGTATCAGATCAGGAGGAACACGATGACCGAGAATTCACGCCACGCCTTGGTGGGCGCCATCGGCGGCACCTATATCAGCCTCGCGGTCATGGATATCGATGAGTATTCGGTCGCGAACTTCGCGCTGCTGAACAGCGCCAACTTCAAGAGCCCGATGGAGGCGATCGAGCGCTATCTCAAGTCGCTGCCGCGGGTGCCCAACAAGGTTGGACTGTCGATCGCCGGTTCGGTGGATGCCGAACGCGCCAAGATGAGCCATCTGCCGTGGAGCTTCGATTGGAACGATATTCGTGCGGTGACGCATGCTACCCACATCGCCTTCATCAATGAGTTCGAAGCCATCGCTCTCGCAACGCCGACGTTGAGCAGTTACGATCTGATCAACCTCAACACCGGGACGATGAAACGGACTTCGACACGCGCCGTGATCAGCGCAGGCACCGGTCTCGGTGCCGCGGCGCTGGTGTGGACCGGAAGCAAGTGGCATGCAGTCTCAGGCGTGAGCCGGCTCGCGTCGTTTCCTGATCCCCTGGGTCATGAATTCGACATCCGGCCCGTGATCGCGCATGAAGGCTTTGTGCACGCCGGTCAGATCCTCACCGGCCGTGGGCTGGTGGTGCTTTATGAGGCGATGGCCAAGGCAGATGGGCGCGACCCGGCTAAGCTCACTGCGCCGGAGATCACCAAGCTTGGTCTGTCCGGCGAAGACGAGACGGCCAAGCGCGCATTGGAGCTGATGGCAATCTGGCTCGGCCGCTTCGCGGGCGACGTGGCGCTCCACTATGGAGCGACCGGCGGCGTCTATCTGGCGGGTGGAATGCCTGCCAATATCGTACCCGCGCTGCAGACTCGGCATTTCCTGGAAGCCTTCGAGGGTGTGGGGGAGCGGCGCGACTACCTGACCGACGCACCGGTGTATGTGATCAAGGCCGGCGCCGACGCGGGCCTGCGGGGAGCCGCGGTTGCGGTCGCCAATAGCCTGCCGGTGCGTCCGACCAACGTGCACCGCCTGCGCGCCTGACATGGGACACCTCACGCCGCACGTTCGTGAAGTCCTCAGCTGGTACGATGGCGAGCGGCCGGGCGTGAAGGCCAATCTTGCCCGGATGCTGATGCACGGCCGCCTCGGCGGGTCGGGCAAGCTGGTGATCCTGCCGGTCGACCAGGGCTTCGAGCATGGCCCGGCGCGCAGCTTCGCGCCGAACCCGGCGGCCTATGATCCGCGCTATCACTTCGATCTGGCGATCGAGGCGGGACTCAGCGCTTTTGCGGCCCCTCTGGGGCTGCTCGCGGCGGGTGCTGACCACTACGCCGGCGAGATCCCGCTCATCCTCAAGGCCAACAACGCCAACAGTCTGGGGACGATCAAGGACGAGGCCATCACCGCGACCATCCGCGACGCCCTGGAACTGGGCTGCTGCGCGGTCGGCTACACGATCTACCCGGGCTCGGAACGCCAATATGAGATGTTCGAGGAAATCCGGGCCGGGGCGGCGGAGGCCAAGGCCAGCGGACTGGCGGTGGTGATCTGGGCCTATCCGCGCGGCGGCCAGCTCGACGCCAAGGCGGAGACGGCGCTCGACGTGGTCGCCTATGGGGCGCATCTGGCGGCGCTGCTGGGCGCGCACATCATCAAGGTCAAGCCGCCCACCTCCTACATCGCGCAGCCCGAGGCCCGCGCCGCCTATCCGGAGGGCGCAGGCTACGAGCAGCTGCAGCAGCGTATCGCACATGTGGTACAGGCAGCGTTCAACGGGCGAAAACTCGTGATATTCTCCGGCGGCGCAGCGAGAACAGACAGTGACATTCTCGCCGAAGTGCTGGCGATTCATCGCGGCGGCGGCCACGGCTCGATCATCGGCCGCAACGCCTTCCAGCGCCCGCGCGCGCAGGCGCTGAAGCTGCTGAACCGGATCATCGATATCCATTTGGGCAGGGATTGAGATGCTTCCCGTCCTTACGGTCACCCTCAACCCGGCGCTCGATGTGACAACGTCGGTCGAGCGCCTGAAGCCCTTGCAGAAGCTGCGTTGCGCCGCGCCACGGTTGCATCCGGGGGGTGGCGGAGTGAACGTCTCCCGCGCCATCAAGGAACTCGGCGGCGAGAGCCGCGCATTTGTCGCGGTCGGCGGGCAGACCGGCGGTCAACTTCGACGGTTGCTTGATCGCGCTGGATTGGACGTCGACTACTGGCCGCTGTCCGGGGAAACGCGCACGTCGTTCACCGTGATGGACGAAGCCGCCAAGGTGCCCTACCGGTTCCTCCTCCCCGGACCATCGGTTTCGCCGTTCGAGGCGGATGCGATCCTGGCGCGGCTTGCGACCCTGATCCGGCAACACACCGGTTATGTGGTGGCCAGCGGCAGCCTGCCGCCGGGGGTTCCCGATGACTTCTATGCGCATCTCGCGCGCCGAACACGCGAGCTCGGCGGCAGGTTCGTGATCGACAGCCACGGTGCCGCGTTACGCGCCGCCACTGAGGAACGCCCTTTTCTTGTTCGGCTGAACCACCTCGAAGCGCAGGAGCTGCTCGGCGGCGAAGCCAACGCTGCGGCGCACATTCTGGCGACGCAACTGTTGGCACGCGGCTTGGCCGAAGTGGCGATTGTAACCCTCGGCGAGCGCGGGGCGATTGTCGCGACGTCCGAACACCAGATTGAGATTCAGCCGCCGCGCGTGGCAGTCAGAAGTGGCGTCGGGGCCGGCGACAGCTTCGTCGCCGCTTTGGTTATGGGCCTTGCCAGCGGGTGGCCGCTGGAGGACGCGGCGCGCTATGGGGTCGCGGCGGCAGCCGCCGCAGTCACGACCGAGG
>Ga0207657_10008956_pt1 | contig 10112 bp, 7 predicted proteins | sample KBSC33metaG_FD_184316 | JGI IMG/M metagenome (GOLD analysis project Ga0207657, IMG submission 184316) | Corn rhizosphere microbial communities from Kellogg Biological Station, Michigan, USA - KBS C3-3 metaG (SPAdes) (version 2) | ecosystem: Host-associated > Plants > Roots > Rhizosphere > Soil ... | reverse complement strand
AGATCTCTTCGGACCCGCCGATGTTGAACACCTTGCCGTTTGCGGCCGGGTTGTCCAGCAGGCGCGTAAGCGCGTCGATGCAGTCGTCCACATATGTGAAATTGCGGGTCTGGCCGCCGTCGCCGAACACGCGGATGGGATCGCCGGCCAGAGCGGAGCGCACAAACGCCGGGAGCACCATGCCATAGCGCGCGCTTTGACGCGGTCCCACGATGTTGAAGAATCGCGTAACGATCACTGGAATTCCGTAGGACGCATGATACGCCAAGGCCAGGAATTCGTCGAGTTTTTTCGCGGTGGCATAGGACCAGCGTTCGATGCTGGCGGGCCCCAGGATCGAATCGGAATTTTCGCACAGGGATTCGGCGTCGTTCTTGCCATAGACTTCCGAAGTGCTGGCGATCAGCACGCCCTTACCGGATTCGGCGCAGGCGCTGAGGACGTTGTCGCAGCCGTCGATGTTGATCTTGAGAGACGACAGCGGGTCCTGCAAAATACGGCGCACGCCCACGGCGGCGGCCAGATGAATCACGCGGTCGCTTGCGGCTACCAGCCGGCCGACCAAGGCGCGGCTCAGCACGCTGCCCTGGACAAATTCGAAATGGGGATGGCCTGTCAGAGCAGACAGGTTGTCAAGCGAGCCGGTGCTGAGGTCGTCGAGCACCGTGACGCGATGGCCCTGCAAAATCAGGCGTTCGGAAAGATGGGAGCCGATGAAGCCCGCTCCGCCAGTGATAAGGAATCGCATATGTGTGTTCTTCTCTCTTAAGGTTGAATGCCTAAACTGACGTAAAAGCCTTGATACCAGCCGTTCTGCGCGAGCAAGGTATAATTCCTCCGCTCGTAGGAGCCGTAGAGCCGCAGCGCTTCGCCGAGCTTTATGGAAAGCCGGGTCGTGACCGACCAATTCGGCATGTAAGCGGCGGAACTCAGGATCTGTTGCGAGCCGCCCTCTCCGCGAAGCTCCCAGGACAGCCACTTTTTGACTTCCCCGTGAGTATTCACGAACCCGTCGTAGCGGCCGTAGTGATCGGGCGTAAAGAATCCGGAAACCGGCAGCGTGTACTGAGCGTACGCTTCATGGGAAGTCAAAGCGCCGGCGTCCAGGTTGAAGCCGCGGTGGTAAAGCAGATTCCGGGTGAACACGGCGTCTCCGTGCCAACTGGTGTTTTGATCGCTCCACCAGCGGCGGTCTAGCTTTACGCTGGCCGAAGTTTTGGAATTGAACCAATAGCGGACCTCCGCAAAGCCACCGATGGAGGCGATGCCCTGGTCGATCGCGCGCGGCGTGACCTTTAGGAACTCGCGTTGCGAGCCGAGCGATACCGTCCAGCGATCCCAGGGGGAGCCCGAGAGCACCGCGTTATAAGTGGGCCGCAGAGTGCCGTTACCGGAGCGAGCCGATCCCCCGCCCGCCAGCGAAAGGTGCACGCCGGGAGCTACCAGAGCGGTTCCGCTTAGCGCGAATTCGCGCACCGACGCGCGATCGCGTCCGTCGGTGAAGATTCCGCCAGTGGGCGCCGAAGAGTAAAACTGCGAGGCATTCAGGCCGAGGCTGTGATCGCCCCGGATGGGAATGGTTACAGCGGTCGAATACATGGTGTCGTGAATGCCGTCGGAATCGTTATAGATCGAGACCGGGAGTTCGCTATGGATCCGGTCCATCTCGCTCAGCCGGCTTTCGAGATAGCTGGCCATGTCGTTGCTGGAGGGCGAGTCCGGCAGGCTACGGGCTTCCTCGGAAGCCGCGTGATTCAGACCCAGAGCTTCCAAAGTGGCGACATGCGCCACGCGGGCGATGGGGAGATCCGGCGCCAGATTTACAGCCTGTTCGGCGTCGCGGCGCCCTTCCCAGCTCCGGTTCCCTGCCCAGAACAGAACTTCGGCGCGTCGCGCCAGCACCTGCGCGTTATGGGGATCGCGCTCGAGGATGCGGTCGCAAATCTTTTCCGCCTTGGCGTAGTTGCCCTGCGCCTGTAGCAGATCGACGTAATCGAGAGCGGCTGACGTATCGGTGGGATTGAGGTTGAGATACTCTTCAAAAGAGCGGCCTGCCGCGGCCCGATTGCCCGACCACATTTGATTGTGTGCGCGGCCCAGCAGCGCCGGCTGAAGGCGGGCGCGATCTCCGGAGGCGGCCTTTACCAATGCGTCGAAACATACGGCGGCTTCGGCGGGACGCTGCATCCCATTAAGAACGTCGCAGCGGAACGCCATCGCTTCGGTCTCCTGGCGTAGAGGCGCGCTGCCGAGGATTCCGAGAGACTGTTCGTTCTGTCCGGCCCACGCGAGCAACTTAGCCAGCCTCAGCAGGAGCGCCGGGTCGTCGTGCTTTTGCGCCAGCATTTGCTGAACGACCACGATGGCTTCCGGGTAGCGGCCGCCCATGGAATAAGAACCTGCCAGCGCGTCCGCGGTATCCATATCCGACGGATCAGCTTTGTGGTAGCGCTCTAACTCAGCCAGGCGCTGCGCGTAATCCGGAGGAAGTGTATTCTGCGCGGTTGCGAGCGTCGCTGACGCCAGCAGCAGCCCAATGAAGTAGATTCGAGCGTGAGTCGCCATTACTTTTTCCACTCCCGATTTCCCCCGGCCAGATCGGCGAGGCAGCGGACGGAGGCGATGACATCCACGCCCAGCCCCAACAGCCGGACGGGCGTAGCCGGCACAATCATGGCTGCGCATTTAAACCGGCTACCGGAATCCGCTGTGATCATGATCAGAAGCATGCAGAGGACGGCTTCGACGCCAATGGTTATGAAAAACACTTCCGGGTTAAATACAAAGAGGTACAGGAGGATCAGCGGATACGTGAGTTTTTCGAGCAGCGAAACCAGTTCCAGCCAACCCACTGGACGTCCATTCCGGCGCGTGACTTCCTCGCCCCAGGCGGCGCGGTACTGTTCCTGGACCTTGCGTTTTCCCTCGCCTTCGAGCTGCTGCTCCGTTTTCCCACGCTTTACGAACAGGCGCTTAATATGACGCAGCGGTGAGAGGGGCAGATCGCTGAAATAGTAGGTCGACTGGAGAAACGCGGATGACCACATAAACAACTGCCGAGGCAGACGCGTGATGGGTGGCTCGGTCGACTCGCAATGAACTCCAATGACTTGCATGCTGCGGTAACCCTTCCAGTTGAAGAAGTGTCCGATGTAAATGTCTTCGGACATCGACATGTTGTCGCCGACGCGCGGCTTGGCGTAGGTGAAACACTCCTGGAGCCGGTTCACCTTGTACGCGACGGCGCAACCCACCGGATTGAGTTGGCCGCCGAACAATTTGAGCGTTCCGTCATACAACGTCCGCTGCAGCAGAATGTACATGGGCGTGCGATAGAGGATTGTGAGAGTCGTCAGGAAGCGCAGCCAGAATCCTTCTTTCGCGGGGGTGGACAGGCCGAACTCGGACTGAACGGCGCGAACATTCTCGTCCGCCTTGGCGATCTGATTGCGGCGACGCTGCGTCAGCGGCATCACTTCGCCGCAGGCGGCGGAGACACCCGCATTTTTGAATAATTCTTCCACCAGCCGCGAAATATAGTTGGGGCTGACCAGGACGGTGTCGGCATCCAGGATGACCATGGCATCCGCGTCGGTCTGCTCGCAGAACTCCCTTAACGAAGGGGTCTTGCCGATCGATTTCTCCCGTCTGACGAGTTGGATCTCACGCCCGCTGAGTTGGCGGTAGCGCTCGACCACCTGACTGGTCTGATCCGTGGAGCCGTCGTCGAAAACCACGACTCTCCGGTAGGGAAAATCTTGCTGGGCGAGCGAGGAGAGCGCCAAAGCAATGGCCTTTTCCTCATTCTTGGCCGGGAGGACTACGTCGACTACGACGTTTCTCCAATCGACCGTGGGAGTCGAAACCGTGCGATCCCAGCCGCGCAGCTTGCCGATCATCGCCATCATCAAGCTCGGTGACAAAAACCAGTAAGAAATTGAAGCCATAGTCCCGTTACTCTCGGTATTTGAGGGTAGCGGGGAAACCGCAAGTCTGCCCATCCGCCGGTAGTACTATTTTGAAAACCGAAAGACTAAGGACAATACGGTGATTACCTTAGGTGGAAACGGTTCCGCCAAAAGATACAGCTCATAGGCCCCCCGCCGGATAGGTTCTAAAGGCGGATAAGTTCTAAATGAGGATAAGCGGCGAGCAATGAGTTCGTGATGCGCGTAAGCGAACCGATAAGGGCCTTATGTCGAGATTGCGGCGGACGGCGCGCGGGGGCGTGACCGTCGCGCTCAGCCTGGGGCTGGAAATGGTCAGCCCGGACCAAACTTCTCCGCGCGAACGGATGCTCGGCGCGTTGGTAGTCGCGGGCGGAAAGATAGCGTGGCCTTTTTGAGCCCGGCTGACATGACACACATGCTCAGCCTGTTCTTCTTACTGGGCGCCGCGCTCCAGCTTGACGCCCAAGCGCCTGGGCCGGCGTTCGATGAGTATCAGGTGAAGGCCGCGTTTCTATATAACTTTGCCAAGTTCGTGGAGTGGCCAGCGGGCACCTTCGCGAACGCCAGTGACCCAATCGGGATCTGTATTGTCGGCCAGAATCCCTTCGGGTCGGCCCTGGGAAATATGGTCGAAGGCAAGAAGGTGGGAGACCGGGCTTTTGTGGTCCGGCGACTCGCGGACACGCAGCAAGCCAGCGAGTGCCAGATTCTGTTTATCGGAGCTTCGGAGTGGAAGAGGACGGCGGCATTGCTGGATGCAGTGAAGGGCGCGGCGATTCTGACGGTGGGAGAAACCGGCGATTTCACTTCGCTGGGCGGGATCATTGCCTTCCGGCTGGAAGGCCCGCGGGTCCACATTCAAATCGCCCTTGATACCGCGGAGCATTCCAAGCTTAGGATCAGCTCCAAACTGCTTAGCTTGGCGGAGATCGCGAAGAGGCAACCATGAAAATGCCTGCGTGTTACCGGAATCTTCGGGTCGCTCAAAAAGTTCAATTGGCCGGCATGCTGGTGGGCCTGACCGCGACGCTATTGGGCAGCGCTTCTCTGCTCATCGACGGCCAGATTCAGGGCCGCGATGGGATGCGCCGCGACCTGGGGGTGTTGGCGGACATCGTCAGCGCCAACAGCACCGCGGCACTCACGTTTAACGATCCTTCGGCGGCCGGGGAACTGCTGGCCACGCTCCGGGCCAAGCAGCACATCACGGCAGCGTTCCTCTATTCGGCTGATGGAAAAGTGTTTGCAGCCTATCACCGCGAGCCGGCACTGAAAGGCGCTGCCGCGCCGCGTCTGCGCAAGGACGGCGGCGTGTTCGGTTCCCAGCGCTTGGTTGAATTCAAGAGCATTCGCAGCGCCGGTCAAAAAATCGGGACGGTGGAACTGGAGTCCGACCTGGGTGAACTCAGCAGACGGCTGCAACACTTCCTGTGGGTGGTCTTGGCGGTCATACTGGGGGCCTCGCTGGTAGCCGTCTTCCTCTCCTCGCGGCTGCAACGCTCGATCCTGGAGCCGATTGCCCACCTGGCCGCGGTGGCCCGCTTGGTGTCCACCGGCAAGAACTATAGTGCGCGCGCGCTGAAGCAATCCGATGACGATCTGGGGCAACTCACCGACAGCTTCAACGAAATGCTGGCGGAAATCCAGCAACGCGATGAAGCGCTGCTGCGCAATCGCGACCAATTGGAACAGACCGTGGCGGCACGCACCGAGGAACTGGTCAAATCCAACGCGCAGCTATTGGAGGCCAAGGAAAAGGCGGAAGCCGCCAGCCACGCGAAAAGCGAATTCCTGGCCAATATGAGCCATGAAATCCGCACTCCAATGAACGGCGTGATGGGCATGACCGAACTGGTGCTCGACACCGATCTCACCTGCGAGCAGCGGGATTATCTAAATACCGTGAAGGCGTCGGCCGACTCCATGCTGTCGGTGATCAACGACATTCTGGACTTTTCGAAAATCGAGGCGGGCCGGCTGGAACTGGATCCGGTCTCCTTCAATATTCGCGACCTGGTGGAAGAGACGGTCCGGGCGCTGGCGCTGCGGGCGCACGAAAAGGGTCTGGAACTAACCTGCGATGTGCTGCCGGAAGTCCCGGAGTTTGTGGTGGGCGACGTAACGCGAATCCGGCAAGTGATGGTAAATCTTTTGGGGAATGCCGTCAAGTTCACCCAGCAGGGCGAAGTGGAACTGGAAGTAATCCTGCTATCCCGGACGGCCGTTGAATTGTGCCTGCAATTCTCGGTTCGGGACACCGGCATCGGCATTCCGCTGGGCAAGCAGAAGATGATCTTCGACGCGTTTTCGCAAGCCGACGGCTCGACTACCCGCAAATTCGGGGGCACCGGACTGGGGCTGACGATTTCGGCGCGCCTCGTGGAGGCCATGGGGGGGAAGATCTGGGTGGAAAGCATCCCGCCTCAGGGGAGCTGTTTTCGTTTCACGGCGGAGCTGGGCGTTTCGAGTGAAACCCGGCAGCTGGCGAGACTGGCGGAGGCGATTCCGCTGGCCGGGATACGCGTAGTGGTGGTAGACGACAACCTTACGAACCGGCGCATTCTGTCGGACATGCTGTGGGGCTGGGGCATGCTGCCGGCGCCGGCGGCCAGCGGTCCGGAAGCTTTGGGCCATCTGCGCCGCGGGCTCCAGCGCGGCCAGCCCTACAGCCTGGTTCTGACCGACGTCCATATGCCGGAGATGGACGGCTTCGAGCTAGTGAAGCGGATTCATGAGACGCCGGGATTGGCCCAGCCGGTGATTCTGATGCTCACCTCCGGAGACCGCGGCGACGATATCGCGCGCTGCCGGAAACTGGGGATTTCGTCATACCTCACCAAGCCGGTTCGACGCGCCGAGCTGCGTGCGGCGATTATTGCGGCGCTGGCGCGCGAGTCCGCACCGATAGATCTCGCCGGCCAGCCGAGCGGCGCCGCAACCGAGGGCTTGCAACCGGCCCACGCCTTTAGCTGCCGCATTCTTCTCACCGAGGATAACGCCGTCAATCAGCGGGTCGCCGTGCGAATTCTCGAGAAGGCCGGACATGTGGTCGCCATCGCCGAAAACGGCAAGGTGGCTTTACGGATGCTGCAAGAGCAAAACTTCGACCTGATCCTTATGGATGTCCAGATGCCTGAGATGGGCGGCTTTGAGGCCACCGCGCTGATCCGCGAGAAGGAAGAGCGCACAGGCCACCACATCCCCATCGTCGCGATGACCGCCCACGCGATGGCCGGCGACCGCGAACGCTGCCTCGACGCCGGAATGGACGACTATCTCGCCAAGCCGGTGGCCGCCTCCTCGCTGCTGGAGATGGTGGCGCAATATCACCCGAGGCCCTCGCCGGTCGAAGTTGTCTAGGACCCGCCCTCAAAACCGGTGTCGGAGTGAAAGAGCGGGGGGACCCGAGCCATCAGGAGCGTTTCGCGTCACGTGACAGCGGTACCCGACCAGACGCGTGCGAGGGCCGCGTTTCCTTTCGGCCCGACGACCAAGCTTCACTCCGCCTCAGCGCGTCGCGGGAGGCGCTAAATCCACTGCGTCTGCCGACGCGGAACTTCCGGCATGCCTGGGGGTGATATTAAGCCACGCTGACGGGATCCGCCAACCGCTCGCAAGAAGGCGTTTCTCCCGCGGGCGGGGCGAAGAGCGGCGACACCAGGGAGAAGTACCCGGCCGGGTTGCCGTTACGGTCGCACATCAGGACGGTCAGCACCGCGCACTCCTGCTCCCCGGCGCTGGTGCGCAGAACCAGGGACTCGGGGCGGTGCGCGCCGCCAATCAACTGTGTAGAAAGCATGGCACGCGCGGCCGCCTCCGACTGGGGCGTGATTACCTGGTAGATGCTCTTGTGCAGCGCATCGGCGGCGGAAACGCCAAACAGACGCTCCGCGGCCGCATTAAAGAAGGTCAGGTTTCCTCGCAAATCGTGCGCGAAGGCGGCGTTGCCTATGTGGCTGAGAATTTCCAGCAAGGCGGCGCGGGTATCTTGCACGGCATGCTCGAAACGCCCGTTTTCGCGGGCGATCCGGTCGAGCGCCGCCGCGTTCCACCAGATAAAGAGCGCCAGCAGGAGCATGGTGGCGACCACATGCAGCACCAGCCCTAGAAGCGGTCCAAACCAGCCCGCATCCTGACCCTTGATCCGCAAGAAGCCCAGCCCGATCGGAATCAACAAAGAGGCCGGGAGCAGCCGCCGCGCCATGGCGCCGCCGACGCTGCTGCTGGTCATGACGGTCATAAGAGTGTGGTGAGCGTTCGAGCTGACGACGCCCAGCGACAAGATAAGCAGGAGCACCGCCGTCATGGTAGGCACGGTCAGATAGTCCGGCAGCGCCTGCGGCGCCAGCCACCCGTAACCGCTGGCAACCAGGGCCGCGGTCGAAATGGTGGTGACCACCAGCGCGACAATCTGGCAGAGCGAGTTCCGACCCGCGCTGAGCAGGACCAACGCGCACCCGAGCAGATAAAAGCACAGCGCGACCGCCGCCGGCATCGACCCCGGCATCGCCGCGGTGGAATCGCGCACGATGAACTTGTCGATGCCCAGATTAAGGTGGAACCAGATATTCGCGAGTGAAAGCAGCCCCAGCAGGCCGACCGAGATCCGGAACAGCTTGCAGGCAGTGTGAGCCCAGGGCGTGACGCCGTCGTAACGCGCGAGGCGCAGCGAGAAGCCTACCAGAATGAAGCCGAGGGCCGAGTTGGGATGCACCTGGGAAATGAACCACAAGTGGCGGATCACATAGACCGGCAGCACCGACCAGCCGCACAGCGCCACCAAGCCGGCGGCAATTCCAACCAGTCCAATACTTTGCGAGACGTCGAGCGCCTGGGCCAGAGTCCCGTGCTGCGTGTCGTGCCTAAGAATCTTCACTACCAGAATGTCCGCTTTCGATGGACCGCTCGTCCTTCTGTTCTTTTCGGTCCGGGGGAACGATTCTTTAAAGGAGTCTCAGGACTGCGGCCGCGGAATCAGGGCGCGGAAGCGGATGCTACACTGGTCACAGCCCTGCGGGCGAACGTGGCGGAACTGGCAGACGCACTGGATTTAGGTTCCAGCGGTTAACAGCCATGTGGGTTCGACCCCCACCGTTCGCACCACTCAGAAAACACGATAGTTAATAGAAAAATTCCACCCTCGACGGCGGGCTTAATTTTGGACCAGTAGCAAATAACGAAGCAAATAATTCGGGCGGGCTTGGCCCGCTTGCCACGGATCGGAACGACAGCGCGGCACGCTGGCGGTTTGCTTCGTTTGCTTCGCCACGCTTGCAGGAGACGCCCCCGGTTCATTCCGTGTCTCGCGGTTACAGGGTTCAAGCCGATGTACACCCCACATTCGCGGCCTTGCCCATCCACCGCCGCCGCTGCTTTCGCCAGCGATGCGGCGTCGCTATAGAACTTCGATAGCGGGGGTCCGTTCTTCTGGATCACTCGCAGCTCCGCCACGTGTGCGGGGAATGTTGAACCAGGAAGGAGCTCCACTATTCGGCGGATTGAATCTTTAAACTGCTCTGGCGCGGAAACGGGCACTCCCGTCTCGATGTCGATTGCAAGTGTGCTCACGCTGTTGCCCCATTTAGGCTGATGCCTTCAAACTCGGCGTCTTCATCGGACTGCAACTGAATCAGTTCCGCCGTGGGCGCGGGTCAGCATCCGTGAGGACGTAGCCGCATAGGCTAAGATTCAAGGCCGCTGCCGCTGCAACCATCGCCGCGCTTGGCTCCGTGAGGCAGTGAGCAACGCGATGGAAGAGGTAGGTGCGCGGGTCTTCGTCTAGAGTGCCACCGCCGTGCCTATGGTCGGTTGCGCCGCATCGTGGGCACTCCGACACGTCCCAACTATAGGACCCGCAGGCATTCACCACTAGTTCTGCGGGCGCTGCCAGATAGCGCGGTTCGGTTTTGGTGGTGTCCATTACGCCGCCTCCAGTTCTGCTTTGTGCTTCTTCAGGCAGATTGCCAAGCTGCGCCGCACCAGCTTTGACATTGTGTAGTTTGATCCCGTTCGCTTCATGAAGTCCGAAACGAACTGGTTGATGTTGGCTAACTCTTCGGCGGAAAGCCGAAAGCAAATGATATTGGCTGACATGGTTACGCTCCAAAATTCGAATTGGGCGGGGGTCTGTGGACCGAGCCGGGCCGGGGTTCTTCTGCGTCT
>Ga0207657_10008955_pt1 | contig 10112 bp, 10 predicted proteins | sample KBSC33metaG_FD_184316 | JGI IMG/M metagenome (GOLD analysis project Ga0207657, IMG submission 184316) | Corn rhizosphere microbial communities from Kellogg Biological Station, Michigan, USA - KBS C3-3 metaG (SPAdes) (version 2) | ecosystem: Host-associated > Plants > Roots > Rhizosphere > Soil ... | reverse complement strand
CCGTTCGCCTCGTTGTGCTTGTCGTTGTAGGAAACCAGGTCGTTGAGGGTGAAGCCGTCGTGACACGTCACGAAGTTGACGCTCTGCTCGGCCTCGCGCTCCTGGTGACCATAGATCTCGGGGCTTCCGATCAGCCGGTCGGCCAGACGCCGAACCGAGCCACCAGCCGTCCCGAAAAGAAGGACGGCACGAACATGCCAATCAGATGCAGCTGGATGATGTGGGCGCCATCGCCGATGGGGTAGCCGCAGGCCACGGCGGCAAGCGGTGCGGCCGTCATCACCAGGGTCATCGCCGCGGCGGACGCCATGGTGGTCGCCACCCCTGCGCCGAAGATCGGCTGGCGGATGATCTGGCGAAGCGGCCGCGGCGGCACGTCCGAGACCAGCGCGACCGGCTCGATATCGCGATAGAGCGAGAGGGTCACGCCGGTCGCCAACAGAGCCAGTACCGCGACGAGCATATAGGCGCCGGCAAACATCACGCCGGGGATCAGCGTGCTGGTCAGCGCTGCCAGCGCCGGTCCGGCCAAAGCCGCGAGCACGCCGCCGGCGAGCACGGTCGAGATGGCGCGGCTCTTGAACTCGGTCGAGACCGAGTCGGCCGCGGCGATCGAATAGTATTGCGCGAAGCCCTGATAGGCGCCGATCAGCGCCGTGCCGAGGCAGAAGATCCAGAACGACGAATGGAACACGGCAAAGACCGAGATCAGGCCGCCGGCGGTGCCGCAGAGCGATCCGACCGCAAAGCCGAGTCTGCGGCCGATCCGGCCCAGGATATACGCCGCGAAGACCGTGACGATCGCCGAACCGACGGTGATCAGCGCGAAGGGCAGGGTGGCGAGCGCCTTGTCCGGTGCCAGTTGATAGCCGGTAATCCCCGTCAGGGTCAGATCGACGGAGATGCCGCAGACATAGAGGCCCTGGCTGAGCGCCAGAACGAAGGCGTTGCGACTGCCGGGGCCCTTCGGTCCGAATGACGAGAGAAGCATGAGTGACGCTCGCGATGACGTCTCTGCAGTTTCTACCTCCAGGCCTGTGGCAGCAATGCCATTCATGCATCAAATTCTGCCATGCTGCGGCGTGCCCGGCCGTTGACGCTGATCGAGGTGGTGGGTAAAGAGCCGCCCGTGCGTTCCACACACCCTGAGCTCTGACCCGCCGGCGTCCGCCTTTCGGACGTGAAGAGGCCGTTTGAAACGACCGGTTCATATTCACCGGCCGCCGCCTTCGGGAACGCATCTGAACAAGACCGGGTACCTCAGGAGTCCATGATGACCCCCGCACAAAAGCCGCTCTGGCAGCGGTTCCTTCTGTTCCTCGTGCCGCTGATGCTCAGCAACATCCTGCAGGCGATGAGCGGCACCATCAACAACATCTTCATCGGCCAGCTGGTCGGCGTCGACGCGCTTGCGGCTGCCGCCGCATTCTTTCCGATCCTGTTCTTCCTGATGAGCTTCATCATCGGCCTGGCGTCAGGCTCGACCGTGCTCATCGGCCAGGCCTTCGGCGCCAAGAACGAGCTCAAGGTCAAGGAGATCGCCGGCACCACCATGACGGTGACGTTCCTCGCGGGCGTGTTTGTCGCCATCGTGGGCGGCCTCTTCATCCGGCCGATCATGAGCGTGCTCGGCGTGCCGCCAAACATCCTCGAGCAGTCGACGACCTACGGCCTCATCATCCTCATCGGCATGCCGGGCTTCTTCGTCTATCTGATCGCGACTTCGATCCTGCGCGGCGTCGGCGACACGACGACACCGCTGGTGGCGCTGGTGATGTCGATCCTCGTCGGCCTGGTGGTGACTCCCGGTCTCATCCTGGGATGGGGCGGGCTGCCCAGGATCGGGCTCTATGCGGCGGCGGTGGCCTTCATCGTCGGCTTCGTCGTGGTGCTGGTGTTCCTGTTCTTCTACCTCAGGGCGCGCAAGCACCCGCTGGCGCCCGATCGCGTGTTCCTCACGCATCTGGGCATCGATTTCGTGCTGCTGCGCACCATCCTTCGGCTCGGCGTACCGGCCGGCGTGCAGATGATCGTGTCGTCGGTCGCCGCGATCGTGGTGGTCGGCATCATCAACCGCTTCGGCTCGGACGCGACGGCCGCCTATGGCGCGGTCGGGCAGGTGATGAGCTACGTGCAGTTCCCGGCGATGTCGATCGGCATCGCCGCCTCGATCTTCGGGGCGCAGGCGATCGGCGCCGGACAGCAGGACCGGCTCGGCCATATCACCCGCACCGCGATGGTGATGAACCTCATCATCACCGGCTCGCTGATCCTCATCGCCTACATCTTCAGCCAGGCGCTGGTGCAGCTCTTCATTACCGATCCCAAGGTCGTGGTCGTGACTGAAACGCTGCTCCACATTGTGCTGTGGAGCGTGGTGATGTTCGGCTTCTCGGTGATCCTGTCGGGCATCATGCGCTCATCGGGCGACGTGCTGATCCCGATGCTGATCAGCCTGGGCACCATCGTGCTCGTCGAGACGCCGCTGGCGCTCTATCTGTCGACGACGCCGCTCGGGCTCAACGGCATCTGGACCGCCTATGCCACGAGCTTCTGCACGATGTTCGCGCTGCAGGCGATCTACTACTGGTTCTTCTGGCGCCGGAAGCCGATCAAGAAGCTGGTTTAGGCAGCTTCTCTTCCAACCAGCGCACCGCGAAGGGCACCATCTCCTGGGCGCGGACGAGAATGGAGGGCGCGGCGCCGATGGTGCCGCGTCTGCCGTTTCCGGCGGCGAAGAACTCTTCGACCACAGTGGTGAAGTAATCCTCCGGCAGGCCATCGGGCGAGTTGCTGGTGTCGAATTCCTCGAACCAGCGCCAGGTCGGCGTGCCGTCGATCAGCAGGGGGCTCTCGTAGCGCTTGATGCGCTTGGGGAAGTAGTCGGCGAGGTGCTCCGCATGGTGCAGAAGGGTCATCTTGTCGCACGGGCAGCCGATGAGCATGGTCTTGCCGTCGGCCTCGACCAGCTTGCCGAGCGGCGAGCTCCGGCCATAGCCATAGTCGAGCGCGTGATCGGCGGTGAACCACCCGGCACGGCCGCCCAGGGCGGCCATCGAGGCGCCGGGATTGCCCGAGCGCAGGGCGCCGGGTGTGGTGCGCAGCAGCTCGGGCCAGAAGCCGTTGTCGCGGGTGGCGCGCGAGGTCAGCGGATCGAAGGGCGGGATATCGTCGCGACGTTCGGGGAAGGCCTCGAAGTCGTCCTGGTCCTGCCAGTCGGTGTAGCCGAGGATGGTGCCCGCCGGGCCAACGACATCGCGCGTCGCCTCGAGCAGCGCGTCCGGCCCGCCGATGATGCGGCCGATCGAGCGGAGGCCGGCATGCACCAGCACATCGTCGCCGGGCTCGAGCCCGATTGCCTGGAGGTCGGCGGCGAGGCTTCGCCGCGTCGCGGGCTCAGGGCTCAGTTGGCCGCGCCGGCATAGCGCCGGGTCTCGGGCTGCGGAGCCTCGGCCGCATTGTGGATGCGGTCGTAATTGGTGCGCGCCTCGTTGACCGAATGCATGTGCTGGGCTGCCCAGTTCCAGAGCTCGTCCAGCGGGTTGGTCAGGGTCCGGCCGAGTTCGGTCAACTGGTATTCGACGCGCGGTGGAATCTCCGGATAGACGGTGCGGATCACCAGCCCGTCGCGCTCGAGATTGCGCAGCGTCAGGGTCAGCATGCGCTGGCTGATGCCACCGATCGAATGGCGCAATTCATTGAAACGCATGGTCTTTCTGGTCAGATGCCCGACCACCATGACGCTCCATTTGTCGCCGATCCGGTTGAGGATGTCGCCCATGGCGCCGCAGATCTGCACCTGGTCGCCTTCAGCTCGAAAAGCCATCGGAATCTCCGTCGTTTCCCGCAATATAGGGTAGGTTACTGTCTGTGCCTAGGGCTCAGAACGTTATTGTTGACACGTCCCGCCTCGGATGGCTTTTCGGGACGGAACAGCGGGAGGCCCAGATGAGCGAAGACCGAATCCACGAGCTGGTGGATCAGATGACCCTGGCCGAGCAGGTGAGCCTGCTCTCGGGCGAAGATTTCTGGTCGCTGCCGGCCATCGCGCGGCTCGGCATCCACAAGTTGAGGGTCACCGACGGCCCCAATGGCGCGCGCGGCGGTGGCGGGCTGGTGGGCGGCGTGAAGTCGGCGGCGTTCCCGGTCGGCATCGCGATCGGCGCCAGCTGGAACCCGGCCCTGGCCCGCGAGATCGGCAACGCACTCGCCGACGAGGTGAAGTCCAAGGGCGCGCATGTGTCGCTGTCACCCACGGTCAACATCCACCGCTCGGTGACCAATGGCCGCAATTTCGAGTGCTACTCGGAGGATCCGGTGCTGACCGGCAAGCTGGCAGTCGGCTTCATCACGGGCCTGCAGCAGCAGGGCATCGCGGCGACGATCAAGCATTTCGTCGGCAACGAATCCGAGATCGAGCGCACCACGATGAGCTCGGAGATCGACGAGCGCACCCTGCGCGAGGTCTATCTGGTGCCGTTCGAGCAGGCGGTGAAGGTCGCCGGCACCTGGGCCATCATGAGTTCCTACAACCGGCTCAACGGCACCTATACGAGCGAGAACCGCTGGTTGCTCACGGAGGTGCTGCGCGGCGACTGGAACTATACGGGCGTCGTCATGTCCGACTGGTTCGGCTCGCACTCGACTGCGCCCACCATCACGGCCGGGCTTGATCTCGAGATGCCCGGCCCGCCGCGCGACCGCGGCCAGAAGCTGATCGATGCGGTCGAATCGGGCGCGGTCAGCCGCGACGCGGTGCGCGAGCGGACCATCAACGTGCTGCGGCTCGCATTGCGCACCGGCGCCATCGACGACGACCGACCCTGGGAGGAGCATGCCGACGACCGGCCGGCGCACCGCGCGCTGATCCGTCGCGCCGGCGCCGAAGCCGCCGTTCTGCTCAAGAACGATGGTCTATTGCCGCTCGACCTGGCCAGGACCGGTAAGATTGCGGTGATCGGCCCGAACGCGAAGACGGCGCAGATCATGGGCGGCGGCAGCGCGCAGCTCAACCCGCATTACACAATCTCGCCGTGGGATGGCCTGGTTGCTGCGTTCGGGACGGACCGGCTGAGCTACGCCGAGGGCGCGCGCAACAACCGCTTCGAGCCGCGCTTCGACGGCCCCTACAGCGTCGACTACTTCAATTCGCCCGATCTCAGCGGCCCGGTGGTCCACACCGGGACCGAGGCGCTCGGCGACATGTTCCTGATCGGCGCCATCGGCGAGGGCAAGGTCGACATGTCGAACTGGTCGGCACGCTTCACCGCCACCTTCACGCCAGAGATCAGCGGCGACTACCGGATCGGCCTCGTCTCGGCCGGCTACTCGCGTGCCAAGGTCGACGGCAAGCTCGTCGCCGATGCCTGGACGAACTGGAAGCCGGGTCGGACCTATTTCGAGGAAGGCAATGACGAGGTCGTGGGCAGCATCCGGCTCGAGGCCGGGCGCACCTATACGGTCGAGATTGAATTCGGCAAGAAGCCGGCGCAGATGCTCGATCTCGCGGCGCTCAGGATCGGCATCGGCCTGCCGCTCGGCGATGAGGCGATTGCCGAGGCGGTGCGCGCCGCCAAGGCGGCCGACGTGGCCGTTGTGTGCATCGGTCGCAATGGTGAATGGGACACCGAAGGCAGCGACCTGCTCGACATCAAGCTGCCCGGCCGGCAGGACGAGCTCGTGACTGCCGTCGCAGCCGCCAACCCGCGCACCGTCGTGGTGCTGCAGACCGGTGGCCCGGTCGAGATGCCGTGGCTCGACAAGGTCGCGGCGGTGGTCGAGGCCTGGTACCCGGGCCAGGAGGCCGGCAACGCCATCGCCGATGTGCTGACCGGCGTCGCCGAGCCGGGCGGGCGTCTGTCGCAGAGCTTCCCCGTCCGCTGGAACGACAATCCGGTTCATTCGCAGGATCGGGAGATCTACCCTGGTCTCAACGGCAAGGTGCGCTACGAAGAAGGCGTCTTCGTCGGCTACCGCCACTACGACCGGCAGGGGATTACGCCGCTGTTCCCGTTCGGCTTCGGCCTCAGCTACACGAGCTTCGAGCTTGCTGACCTCGCGCTCGACGAGAGCGCCTTCGACAGCGACGGCAAGGTGGTGGTGTGGGCCAGCCTCACCAATACCGGCAAGCGCGCCGGCAGCACGGTGGTGCAGCTCTATGTCGGCGACGAGGAGTCGGCGGTGCCGCGTCCGATCAAGGAGCTCAAAGCCTTCGAAAAGGTCGGGCTCGGGGCGGGCGAGAGCAGGCGCCTGCGCTTCGAGCTCACCGGCCGCGACTTCACCTGGTTCGACGTGGCCCAGCGGCAGTGGGTCGCCGAGCCCGGCAGTTTTGGCATCATGGTCGGCCTGTCGGCGACCGACATCCGGCTGACCGGAGTGGTTCGCCTGACGACGCCACTCGCGCTCCCGGTCTAGGCTGCCCTGACCTGTGGCATGCCCGCATATTGCCGGGCATGCATGGCGACGTAGTAGCGCAGCTGGTCGTCGGCCAGTCCCAGCGCGTCGAGGACCTTCTCGGCAAAGCTCACCGGGGCGGTCGCGGAGGCCGTGATCACCCCGTCGGCGCTCACGGCCGCGGGCACGTCGCGATAGCCGGCCTTGCCGCGATATCCCGTATCGTCGAGATAGCCGACGCCGTTACTGGTATGGGGCACAGCGTCGAGCACGCCTGTCCTGGCAAGCGCAACGGTGCCGTCGCAGATGCCTGCAACAGTCTTGCCGGCCTGCCGGGCCGCCTGGACGACCGCGGTGATGTCGGGCGCGCCCACCTGCTTCCAGGCACTGCCGCCGCAGACCACCAGGGCGTCGAGAGCAGCCGGGTCGATGGCCTCGATCGCCATGTCGGGGGTGACCCTCATGCCGCCCATCGAGGTGACGGGCTTGCCGCCAGGGGACGCGTAGGCGGTTTCCGCCCTGTAGAAGCCTTTGGCGACCGCGTTCAGCAAGGTGGTTTCCCAGTCGGCAAAACCCTCGGTCAGGATGGTGACGATGCGGGGCATGGTGTTCTCCTTTGTCGGTGGCTGAACGCTAAACTCGCTGCGCGCCAGATTGTGGCAGCAGGCAGCGGTTCAAAAGCGCGTCAGGGCCCGCCTCCATCCTTGAGGCGGTCACAGTCTGGCGCTAGAAGCAGGCCACTGATTTTTCACTGGAAGTTCTCTTTGATGCAGGCAGCGCGATTCGCCCGGCGACTCATTTTGTGCCTCGCGCTTCTTGCCTCCGGTGTCGCCCCTGCCTCAGCCATCCCGATGCTGCTGGTCGATGCGGCCACCCTGCAGGTGCTCTATTCGGAAGATGCCGGCCAGCCCTGGCACCCCGCGTCGGTGACCAAGCTGATGACCGCCTACCTCGCCTTCGCGGCGATCAAGGATGGGCGCGTCACGCTCGACACGCCGGTCACTGTCAGCCAGCACGCCTGGAACCAGGCGCCGGCCAAGTCCGGCCTCGCAGTGGGGGAGTCCGTGAGCCTCAAGGACGCCCTCTACATCATGCTGGTGAAATCGGCGAACGACATGGCGGTCGCCATCGCCGAGACCATCGGCAATGGCGATGAAAAGACCTTCGTCGCGCAGATGAACCTGATGGCCAAGCAGATGGGCATGACGGCCACGCACTATGACAACCCCAACGGTCTCAAGAGCCCCGGGCAGATCAGTTCGGCGCGCGACCTGGCGATCATCGCCCTCTATGTGAAACGCGATTTCCCCGAATACGCGCCGATCTTTTCGACGCAATTCGTGCAGCTCGGTACGCACAAGCTCGAAACGAGCAACGGGCTGTTGCAGCACTTCCAGGGCACCACCGGCATGAAGACCGGCTATATCTGCCAGTCCGGCCTCAACATCGTGGCGACGGTCGAGCGCGATGGCCGCTCGCTGCTGGCGGTGGTGCTCGGTGCGTCCTCGGTGCGCGAGCGCAACGAGCTCACGGCACAGCTTTTCCTGCGCGGGCTCGCCGGGGAGCTGGCACCAACCGGCCAGACTGTGCTCGACATCAAGGACGTCGATGCCGATCCGGTCGACATGAGCCCGCTGATCTGCGGCAAGAAGGCCAAGACCTACGTCAAGCAGCGCATGGCCGACTTTCCCTATGGCCTAAAGGGCAAGCCGAGCTTCCTCACCGACAAGATCGTGGGCCCGACCTATGTGGCCACCGAGCTCGGCAAGACCGCCGATGATGTGCCGCTGCCCCGCCCGCGGCCCGACGCTGCGCCGGCGGCGGTCGCAAGCAACTAGCCCGCAGCGACCTGCGGCGTCATCCTCGCGAAAGCAGGAATCCAGGAGTCATTCACATTGGGCCCGGTCGATGGGCGCCGCGATCCCTGCTTTCGCGGGGATGACGTCAGGCGATAGTCGCGGATTTCGAAATGACAAAGCTGAGCACGTCGCCCTCGTTCGAGGTGGCGCAGCCGTGGCCGTTCTGCGTGCAGTAGAGCGGGATATCAATCTTGGCCATCGGATCGGTTGCAAGGACGGTGAGCGCCGCACCGGCCGGCATTTGGGCCAGCCGCTTTTCCATCTTCAGCACCGGCAGCGGGCAGCGGAGCCCGCGTGCGTCGAGCACCTCAGGCAAGAACGATCACCCAGTACACGCCATAGGGCGAAGCGGCATCGTAGATCGCCGCAACGCCAGCCTTGGTAGCGCTCTTGTCGACAAGCGCCGGCGCGTCGGTGGGCGAGTTGCGCCAGCCCGAGAAGGTTTCGGCGAAGGTGAAGTAGCCGGCCGAGTAGCGGATCTGCACGACGCCCGCCGGTTTCGCCGGCTGCTTGCCGGTCTTGGCATATTGGGTGGCAAGCTGCTGCGCCTGCGCGTCGAGTCCGGCGTCTTCAGTCAGCGCACCGGCGCCGCTTTGCGACCGGTAGTTGTTGACGATCCCGAGCGCCTCGACGCGATTGAGTTGTGCCCCGGGTGTGTCCATGCGTTGCGACAGGCCCGGCGACAGAGCACCGCCGCTCGAGCACGCCCCCAAAGCCAGAATAGCGAGGATCGGCAGGGCGCGGAGGATGGCAAAGCGCATGTGGCGGGAAGTCCTTGAGTCGGAACGAGGAAGGCACAGGGGAACGCGATTATCCCGGCAGCAATAGGGCCGCAACCGGCTTCACGACCTAAATCTGTGCTCCGTAAAATTCACGGAAATTCGAGGTATTTTTCCTGAACCAAAAATGAAAGTCCGCCTCAGGACCGGTTCAACAGCGATGAGAGAAAAAGCGGACAACGGACGGAATGGACCGTCCACCCACAACCTGAGGAACTCGACCATGAACAAGCGTATCACTCTGGCCGTTGCCGGCCTCGCCGCCACTGTCACCATCGCGTTTAGCTCCAGTGCCTTCGCCCTCTTCCCGGTGATCCCGCTGCCGCCGCTCAAGCTCAACGTGCCGCATCACCACCACACGATGGATCTCACCTGCCGCGTGCGTGGTGACAATCTGTTCATCACCAATTTCGGCGATGCCAATGCCGACTCCGGCCGCCAGGTCTCGTGGGCCAGCACCACGGGCGACGAAGGCACGCTGCTGCTCCCCAAGATGCTCGCGCCGGGCGAAGAAGTGATGATCGCCGAAGTGCTGACCGAGATGGCCGGCCCGGGCGACGAATGCCAGGCGGCGTTCGTCTGATCTCACTCTGACTCGTCGTTCTTGTCCGAGGGCCTCCCCTCGACCCTGCAACCCTTCCGGTTCCCCCACCGGAAGGGTTCGTCGTTTCGGGGAAGTGATTCCGTGTGGCTCAGCGGCTACTGCAGCTTCGCCTGACACTTGCCATCGGGGCCGAGCGTCGCCTTCAGCGCCCCGTTGTCGGGCAAGTAGTCTCCCGGCTTTACATCCCTGGGCAAGGTGAACTCGCCGTGCTCGCCGGTGGCGGGCACCTGCCAGTGGATCACCATTCCAGACGGCAGCGTAGTGTTGCCGCTGTTGCGAAAGTAGAGATCGGCGGTCTTGCGATCGGCGCGGCAGATGACCAGGGTCAGCGGGTCGTTCCGCACATCGCGGGCAAGGTTGAAGGTCGTATCTCCACCGGCGGCCCCACCCTTGTTGTCAGGCGGATTCGAGCTCGTAGGCGGAGCGGAACTGGTTGGTGGTGGAGTGTAGGGAGGGCTTGACGTGGGGGGCGAGGTG
>Ga0207657_10008952_pt1 | contig 10116 bp, 8 predicted proteins | sample KBSC33metaG_FD_184316 | JGI IMG/M metagenome (GOLD analysis project Ga0207657, IMG submission 184316) | Corn rhizosphere microbial communities from Kellogg Biological Station, Michigan, USA - KBS C3-3 metaG (SPAdes) (version 2) | ecosystem: Host-associated > Plants > Roots > Rhizosphere > Soil ... | reverse complement strand
TCTCTCTATAAATACAAAAAAAAGTATGTTTATCAGTTCGTAAAAATTTATTCAGAACCATCACTGATGAGTGCTGAATAAATTCAAATACGTGATCAGTAAAACTTAAAAAAAAGAGGCTGCGATTTCTTCAAAAAAAATAACGCAGCCTCTATGCTTTATCTCAGGCACTTTTCTTTAAACCGATTGGCAGCAGTTCTGATACAGTTGTTTCCCATGCTTTAACTTTTGCTTCCAGTTCTTCCAGATTCAGAATTTCATCTTTCTTCTTTTCGAAGATCGGAAGGTCAATCAGTTCTGAGTTATGTTTAAAGCTTACCTGTAAAAAAATTGCTGTAAGAAACTCATATAATTTTCTTTTCTTCAATGCGCCTGCCTCTATATTGTTGTATTGTTTTTTTATGGTGCATCCTTCTACATCTTTAAGATTGATTGTAATGCAGGTGGGTTGATCATTGCTTTGCTCTACGTAAAAAAGCCTTCTTTTTAATTTATCTAATCCTATGAATTTACTGCCCACAATATCATGCTTTGAAAAACCCAATTTGAATTTTCTTAGAAATTCATTCATATTCCAGGAACGTTGAACCTTATTTTTTTTATATTGAAATAAAGGCGCAATAATTTGTGTCATAGTGAACAATTTAATTACTGTGAAATATTTTTTTAACTACTCTGTTTATAATTTGTATTCAATAAAGAAAACACTGCAATAATATTTCGCATCAAATCTTTCTGTTGTATTATGCCCGTGCTTTATGATCCTTTACTATTATTTTAGAAAGTATAGATGCCCAATGTTGTGCCTTTGCTTCCAATTCTGCCATTTCATACACGCTGTTGAAACCGGAGTCATAAAATGATATTGAAACGGGTTCAGCACTATTTACAAAATCGAACCTTATAGCAATGGATGTAAGATGCGTTTCTATCTTACTTTTCTTTTCTGTTCCAATATTTACGTTCTCATATTCTTTTGCAACCATGCAATTTTTTATTTCAGCCATATAAATACAAATGACACTTTCCACAGGCGCAAATTGAAAAACTAAAAGTGTTCTTTTTAGGTCATCAAAGCCTAATATCTTGTTTCGTAGCACTTCCTGGCTTGAAAAAGACAAGTCATATTTAGAACCTGCTTCATTAAAGAGATTAAGGAATTTTTCCTTTTGTTTCCTTTCGTTTTTCTTGTTTAAATAAATAAAGAGTAAACAAAAAAGTATAATGCCTGCAATGATAATTGCAGCAATAATTAAACTTGACATGATCAGACAATTAAAATAGGTGATAAAATAATGTACCTCATCAAAGGCGTGAAAGAGAGAGATTAACTAAAAACCATTAGCCAAATGTTAGAAATAGAAAAGTAAAGTAATCACCAATAATAATGCCGTGGAAAAATTAATTTCAATCCTATTGGTTTACAGTAAAAGTAAGATGCAACAAAATATTTTTTTTCAGGAAGGAACTTTGTGTTGTTTGTAAAAGTAATTGTGTTGACAAAGTTTGCATAAGTCAAGAACCTGAATGAAGCATTTGAACTTCCGCTATTTTTGAAAAGTATAACAGGAGAAGAATCATGACTTGAATAATCGATCGATTCTTTGTCAAAGCTTCTATTTTCAATCTCAGTTAGTGATTGTTTTGCTGATACTTCACCGGCTTTGCTCTCGGAAGGAGCAATAAAGAAGAAAGAAAATAATATGAAAAGTAGCAAGCGTTGCATTGTTGTAAAGATATAATATGATATTATAATAAACCCTTAATGTTGTAGCCCTTTGCGATCATTATATTTCAGCAGATTCTTTAAAAAAACCGACCTTAGTTTGAAGCCTTTGTTTCTCATTAAAAAGTTAATATGAATTGGCTGCTTATTTATGAGATTGTTTACTTAGTTGTTCTTATCCTGGTATGTTTACGTATTATTTATGATACAAGAAGCACCACCAAAACATTAGCCTATCTGCTGTTTGCAATTTTTGTTCCTTTCGGCGGCATGCTCTTTTATTTTCTTTTCGGAATCAATTATCGTAACAAAAAAATGTACAGCAAAAAGCTTTTTGAAAATAAAGACCTGGCAGAAAAATTAAAAGAAGATTTATATAAATATTCCAAACAAACCTTTAACCAAAGCGATGCTGCCGTTCAAAGCAATAAAGAATTGGCATATATGCTGGTGAAGGATACAAACAGTCCTTTAACCGCGAATAATTCTGTAAAGATTTTAGTGAACGGAGAAAATAAATTTCCTGAAGTGCTGGAAGCATTAAGCAAAGCAAAAAACCACATCCATATTGAATACTATATTTATGAAGATGGTGAAATAGGCAGAGAAGTTGAAAAGCTTCTCATTCAAAAAGCAAAAGAGGGCGTAACAGTCAGATTTATTTATGATGATTTTGGAAGCCGTTCAATTCGCAGAAATTTAGTGCACCGGCTTAAAGCAAATGATGTAAAAGCTTTTCCTTTTTTGAAAATTTATTTTATTGCTTTTGCCAATCGTCTTAATTACCGCAATCATCGAAAAATAATTGTGGTAGATGGAACCACTGCTTTTGTTGGTGGCATTAACGTTAGCGACAGATATATCAATAAGCCTGGAGATAAAAAAACTCTTTTCTGGCGAGATACTCATTTACGTATTGACGGTCCCGGTGTACAGTATCTTCAATATCTTTTTTTATGCGACTGGAATTTTTGTGCCAATAAGAAATTACAACCGGATAAGTACTTTTTTCCACACCTGAATGCAACGTCAATTAAAAGTAATAAGGTGGTTCAGATAGCTGCCAGTGGTCCTGATTCTGAAACGCCCACTATTTTATTTTCTATTCTGCAAGCAATAAACCTGGCGACAAAGGAAATTCTTATTACAACTCCTTATTTCATTCCCGGAGAAAGTTTGCTTGATGCTCTTATTATTGCTTCTCTTGGCGGCGTTTCGGTAAAGCTGCTGGTGCCGGGAATCTCGGATTCCTTCCTTGTTAATTTTGCTGCACGATCTTATTATAATGATCTGCTAAATGCAGGCATTGAAATTTATCAATACACCAAAGGATTTGTTCACGCTAAAACGTTGGTTGCAGACAAAAAGATTGCGATTGTCGGTACAGCTAATATGGATTTCAGAAGCTTCGATTTAAACTTTGAAGTTAATGCGATTGTTTATGACATTGATATAGCCAAAGAACTCACTGAAGTTTTTTATGAAGACTTAAAAGATGCGGAAAGAATTGATGCGGCAGCCTGGAACACCCGTTCTATGTATAAGCAAATGCTTGAAAAAACGGCAAGGCTCGTATCGCCGATGTTATAACTTTAAAATATTTACAATTCAGGATGAAAACATTTTACCAGCTCAGCAAAGAAGAAGTTATCGATCAGCTTCAAACATCTTTCGTTGGTTTAAAAAAGGATGTGGTGCCAGCTCTTCGCGAAAAATTTGGAGAAAATGTTTTACAGGAAGCAAAACAAAAAAGCAAATTATCTATTCTTCTTGGTCAGCTCAATGATATAATGATCATCATCCTGATTATTGCTGCAGGCATTTCATTTTTTGTTGGAGAACATACAGATGCTTTTGTCATCATAGCAATAATTATAGCAAACGCATGGATGGGATACTCTCAGGAAAGTAAAGCAGAGGAATCCATTAAAATGCTGAAAAAAATGGCAGCGCAATTTGCACTCGTGATTCGCGATAATAAGCCGGTAAAAATTGAAGCCGGCAAATTAGTGCCTGGTGACGTGATTTTGCTGGAAGCGGGAAGTATTGTGCCGGCAGATGGCAGGTTGATTGAAGTGAGCGCTTTTAAAACAGACGAAGCTTCTTTAACAGGAGAAAGTCATTCCATAGAAAAAACAACTGAAGTAATAAGCGGAGATAATCTTGTTCCCGGTGACCAGCTTAATATGGTTTTCAAGGGAACAATAGTGAGCAATGGATCTGCCAGAGCAGTAGTCACCTCTACCGGAATGAATACTGAGATAGGAAAAATTGCCGGCTTACTCGATATTGGTTTTCAAAAAACACCTCTTCAAAAAAGGCTTGCGGTGTTCAGCAAACAATTGGCTGTAGTTGTCATACTCATTTGCGTGATTGTATTTGTGTTTGGATTATGGCGCGGCGAACCTGCATTTCAAATGTTTTTGACAGCCCTGTCGCTGGCTGTTGCGGCTTTACCCGAAGCCCTTCCGGCAGTGATAACAATTGCACTTGCCCGTGGTGCTGCGAGAATGGTAAAGCAAAAAGCATTAATCAGAAAACTTCCTGCTGTGGAAACTTTGGGCTCAGTTACCTATATCTGCACCGACAAAACCGGGACACTTACACAAAATGTAATGACAGTTGAAAAAATGCAGGCGACTGATAATAACGAAGAGTTATTGGAATATGCCATGCTCTTAAATAATGAAGTGAGATCATCAGATAATGATGAATTGTTAGGAGATTCTACAGAAACAGCATTGGTTTATTATGCTTTAAAAGATGGCTATACAAAAGAGGAAGCAGATACAAAATATCCGTTATTATTAAAACTGCCTTTTGATTCATCTCGAATGCGGATGAGTACTCTACATAGAAATGGAGATAAATGGATTTTATTTACTAAAGGTGCTCCTGGAAAAATAGCAGCAGTACTATCTGAGAAGTACAAAGACAGCATTCAGGAATGGTTACATGTGAATGAGGGATGGGCAAAGGATGGGTTGAGAGTTTTATTTTTTGCCTATAAAATTTTTGAGCAAGAGCCCCACAAATTGGAAGTAAGTTTAGAAAAAGACATGGACTTTTTAGGAATGACCGCCATGATTGACCCGCCACGCGAGGAAGTTATTGATGCTATACGCCAATGTAAAACAGCAGGAATTAAAACTGTGATGATAACCGGAGACCAGCAGCTTACGGCTAAAGCCATTGCGGTGCGCTTGCAACTAATCGATGAAGGTGAGGAAGCAAAGACAGGTGCTGATTTGGATAAACTTGGAGAAGAAGAATTTAATGAAAAAGTAAAAAAGATTTTTGTGTATGCAAGAGTATCTCCTGAACAAAAATTAAATATTGTAAAAGCGCTGCAAAGCACCGGTGAATTTGTAGCAATGACTGGTGATGGCGTGAATGATGCTCCATCTTTAAAACAGGCAGACATAGGTTTAGCGATGGGTATAACCGGTACTGATGTAGCCAAAGAAGCATCAGATATGATCCTGCTTGATGATAATTTTGCCACCATTGTTAAAGCTGTAAAAGAAGGAAGAAGAATTTATGAAAATATAAGAAAATTCATTTTATATGTGCTCTCCTGTAACCTGAGTGAAATTCTTACTTTGTTCTTTGCACCGATTCTTGGATTTGCTATTCCATTACTTCCTATCCACATCTTATGGATAAATTTAGTGACAGATGGTTTGCCCGGTATTGCTCTTGTTGCGGAACCTGCGGAAGAAGGTATCATGCATCGACCACCAAGACCTCCGAAAGAAAACCTGTTTGCAGGAGGGTTAATATTAAAAATAATTTTTTCAGCAATTGTTTTAACGCTGTCTGCACTTTTTATTCAATGGTGGGCGGTAAAGGAGGGATATGATGTAAAAACCCAGCAAACAATGGTGTTTACAACGTTATGTTTTGTTCAATTAGGCAATGCACTTTCTGTTCGTGCAGTTTATCATTCTCTCTTCGTTAAAGGAATATTTGCAAATAAAGGAATGTGGGGCGCAATTATCCTTACAGTAATTCTGCAATTATTAATTGTTTACATCCCCTTCTTACAACCAGTGTTCAAAACAACAACTTTAAATTCGAATGCTATTGAATTAATTTCTTTGGTTACACTTGCATCACTTCTTTGCATTGAGTTGATGAAATATTTGTCAAATAAGATTAGAAATGTTTAATGATTGCGAAATTCTATTCCCGGAGAAATATCTTTCTTTTTCTTTTCGCGATTCAGGAGTAAAACATAACTACGATTTTTCACGGCTAAATGTTCCCGATATGAGCAAATCCTCTGACATCATCCTTTATGCTGATAACGTAAATCAAATTCTTTTAAAGCCGGTTACTTCTCTTTATCAAAAACGTGTCTTAAACGAAGATGTTGAAGAATCGATAGTTGAACAAGCCTCTCTTTTGTCGCGTCATGCACCAATAACAGTAACCGTCTATTTGCCCGCATCAGCAAACTACAGAGAAGAAGAAATAGCTACAGCAGTACATCATCACTTTACATTTCTTGAAAAAAAATCAAAAACACAAATAAAGCAAGTGTTACAACATGGGGGAAGAAGCCTTATAATTGGTTTTGCGTTTCTCACCTTTATGGTTTTATTGTCAGAAGCAGGAAGATCTCTTTTTTCTATGGGGGGTTTATTTGTAACAATTAGAGAGTCGCTTGCAATTCTCGGATGGGTAGCTTTTTGGAGACCTGCAGAATTATTACTTTACGATTGGTATCCATTCAAGCGGAATGCAAAATTATTTGACAGATTAAAAAGAAGTAAAGTGCAAATCATTACCGGCAATAATACCGGTTCAAAATAATAGCTGTAATCTTTCAATATAATGGATTCTATTACACATATTGCTCTTGGGGCATGCATTGGAGAAGCTGCTTTTTCAAAACAAATCGGTAAAAAAGCTCTTATATTAGGAGCAATTGCTCAAAGCTTTCCGGATGTTGATATTGCTGCGTCTCTTTGGTTGTCTCCAACTGAAAACCTTTTGTTTCACCGTGGATTTACTCACTCGATCTTCTTTGGATTAATTGCAGCTATACCATTGGCTTTTTCAGTAAAAAAAATTTTACATCTGCAAATTTTTTCGTTGACAAAAATGTCTGTTTTCTTTTGTTTGCAAATATGGTTGCATGCTTTGTTAGACACTTGCAATGCATATGGTACCGGTCTTTTTGAACCATTCAGTCATCAACGCTTTTCATTTCATTTACTGTTTGTTGCCGATCCTTTTTTCTCTTTATCAATAGTAATTGCCTTTGTTGCATTGATTATTTTAAGGGATAATCATTCCACAAGAAGAGGATGGTTATTTGCAGGTTTCATTCCTGCTGCCGCATATTTGCTTTATACAATTTTCAATAAAGTATCAATAGATAACAAGATAGAGCAATCTTTATCTGATCGGCATATCTCATACAACAGTGTTATAATCACACCCACGCCTTTCAATAGTTTGTTATGGTATGTTGTTGCGGCTGCAGATAGTGGTTACTTTATTGGTTATCGTTCTGTATTTGACGAAGACACATTAACCACAAGCTTTACTTACTTTCAAAAAAATGAAGACCCTTTGCAAAAAGTTGACAAAGCTACAGACATAAAGCAGTTAATACAATTTGCGGGCAATTATTATACACTTGAACAAACAGGTGATACGCTTGTTTTTAATGTATTGCGCTTTGGACAAGTGGCTGGTTGGGAGAACCCGAAAGCTAATTTTGTCTTTCAATATTTTCTCAATCCTTATTACAATAATACCTTGGTTGTTCAACGAGGGCGCTTCAAGGGATGGAATAAAAAAAGTTTAGTTTCAATGTTTATTCGTATAAAGGGGAAAAATTAATTTCCCTATTAAGTCCTTCAGAGATTGTGTCATCGTTTTTGCAATAGTTATTTAAAAGCCGTTCCGGATTTTCTATCAATAGCTGCTCCTCTCCGTAAATATTCATTAAGCGAAAACATATCGCTTCCTTTTACGGCAATGGAGCGGAATAACCATTACACCCAATATAAAATTTAGAACCTAATGACAAAGACTATTAAATCTCATTACGAAAACCTGATTATTGGTTTTGGCAAGGGCGGAAAAACGTTGGCAGCGTGGTTAGCAAAGCAAGGGCAGGAAGTAGCTCTTATTGAAATGTCTGATAAAATGTATGGAGGTTCATGCATAAACGTAGCCTGCATACCCACAAAATATCTGATTAAAAGCGCCGAAGAAAAATTGCCCTACGAAAAAGCTTTTACCGAAAAAAATGAGCTCACTTCCTTTCTCAGAAAATTAAATTATGGCAACATAGAAAAATTGCCTTCTGCTATCGTTATCACAGGGCAAGCCTTTTTTATCTCGCCAACTGAAGTGCAAATAAAATTTAGCGGCATTAATGAGGAAAAGACCATTCAGGCAAATCGCATTTTTATTAATACCGGGTCTCAGCCTTTTCTGCCGCCTATAACAGGCATAGAAAAATCTAAAAAAATTTTCACGAGCATTTCTTTAATGGAACAAGCTGTGTTGTTTAAGCAACTTATCATCATTGGCGGCGGGTTTATTGGATTGGAATTTGCTGATATGTATGCAAAATTTGGTGCAGAAGTAACTGTATTGGAAAGCGGAGAAACCTTTCTGCCCAGAGAAGACAAAGACATCGCAGATGAAGTTTTGAAGGTGCTTACTGAAAAAGGAATAAACATCATTTTGGGCGCTTCTGTTGAAAGAATAGAAGATACAAAAGACGATAATGCATGTGTCCGGTATAAAAATAAAGAGGGAAAGCTTATTTCGGCAATTGGGTCAGCTATCCTGATAGCCACTGGAAGAAAACCAATGACAGAAGGATTGAATTTGAAAGCAGCGGGAATAAATACAGACCCTAAAGGATATATAGAGGTAGATGAATTTTTGAAGACAAATGTTCCTAACATATGGGCAATTGGCGACATTAATGGAGGGCCGCAGTTTACCTATATTTCTTTAGATGATTTTCGTATTATCAGAGACCAGCTATCCGGAGGCAAATACATTTCCGCTAATCAAAGAAAACAAGTGGCTTCTTCTGTTTTTATAACGCCCCAATTAGCGCATATTGGTCTTCGCGAAAAAGAAGCAGTAGAAAAAGGGTATGATTTCAAAGTTGCAAAACTACCTGCTGCAAACGTGGTTCGTGCCCGCATAGATGGCAACACTAATGGTCTTTTAAAAACTGTGATTGACTTCAAAACCAATAAAATTCTGGGTTGCACTTTATTTTGTAATGATGCCAATGAAATGATTAATACCATTCAGGTTGCGATGAATTGTGGATTGGATTATCAAATGGTAAGAGATACAATCTACACGCATCCATCCATGACCGAAGCATTTAATGACCTGTATTCTTTAATTTAAAATCAAATTCAAACGGATTAATGGGAGGATTGTAATTTTCAGCAGCTTCCGAAAAACTTTATTTCCTCACAATAAATTTTTAACCTATGGGACGATTACAAAACAAAGTTGCCATTATAACAGGTGGCGCAATGGGAATGGGTGCTGCAACGGCTGAGCTTTTTGCCAAAGAAGGCGCCAAAGTGGTCATTGCTGATTTTAATGAAGAAAAAGGGCGGGAACAGACTAATAAAATAAAAGCAGCACGCGGCGAATGTTCATTTGTGAAAACTGATGTTTCCAAATCTGAAGATGTTCAAAACATGGTAAAATTTACCGTTGACACTTACGGGAAACTTGATGTTGCCCTCAATAACGCCGCCATTACCCCTGATGATAAGCCGATTGCAGAGTTTGATGAAGACTATTGGGACAGGTTGATGTCAATTGATTTAAAAGGCGTGGCGCTTTGCCTTAAGTATGAAATCAGGCAAATGATGGCTCAGGGCACAGGCGGTTCCATTATCAACACTTCTTCTGTGAGTGGTATCCGTCCGCAACCATCCAACCCCGCTTATATTTCTGCAAAACACGCTGTGATTGGTTTAACCAAAAGTGCGGCGATTGATTATTCACCTCACCAAATCAGAATTAATTCTGTAGCGCCGGGAGCCATTGATACGCCGATGTTGAGAGGCGCAATTGAACAGTTTGGTTTTAACGCAGAAGAGTATGCCAAACAACTAAGCATGCTTGGAAGATTTGCCAAAGCCGAAGAAGTAGCACAGGCACATTTATGGTTAGCTTCCGATGATGCTTCTTATGTAACAGGTGCTGTTGTTGCTGTTGACGGCGGTTACACTGCGATGTAAATTTCAATAGGTTTCAGGAAAAAAGGAGCCTGATCTCTAAAAGCTTCCATGTTACAAATACGTTCAAGCTACGAAAGCGGTTCGGGCGGTGGTGCGCTAGAGGCAGGTTTGGAGCTGTCTTCCGGCAGTGGGATAAAT
>Ga0207657_10008950_pt1 | contig 10118 bp, 5 predicted proteins | sample KBSC33metaG_FD_184316 | JGI IMG/M metagenome (GOLD analysis project Ga0207657, IMG submission 184316) | Corn rhizosphere microbial communities from Kellogg Biological Station, Michigan, USA - KBS C3-3 metaG (SPAdes) (version 2) | ecosystem: Host-associated > Plants > Roots > Rhizosphere > Soil ... | reverse complement strand
TTTGAATAAAGTTGATTTCCATCGGCCGATACATTATCAAAGTATAGATCACGCTCTTTCATTATTACCATTTCAATTCCACAAGACAAACGTGCTATGTCATTGGTATAAATCAACTCTTTCCATTCAAATAAAATATTTGTTTTGGGAAACCGGACATATAAATGCCAAAAGTGATTTTGTTTTGAGGCGATCCAGTTGATGTTACCTGTAAAAAAAGGCATGAAAGTCTGGTTGCTGTCTGCGATATTAATTTTCAGCCTGGGTTTGTAATCAAACTGGTCAAAAACATCTTTATATACTCCTTCACTCAACCATGTATCCCTGATAAAAATTTCGGTCGCAGGATAAGAACTGCTTACATTCGGATAATCGTCTTTATTCATTTCATAATCCGCATCTATTGCTTTTAATGCAATTGCAATTTTCTCATAATCCTTTTTTGCAGCATCTATTAGTAACTGTTGTCTTAAGCCAAACCTAACCTGATTCACTCCGGCCTGTTCAATATTTTCTAAGAGGTTATACAGGTAACCCGGAGATACTATACCTCCCTTGAAATTTATTTTAAATTGAAAGGCTTGTCGCATATTCTTTATTTATTAACTAAACCAAATTCCTTAATTGCTCCCGGAAAGTTTCTGTTCTCATGACCAGGTCTCGTTAATTTCATTAATGAAAATCTTTTGAGATTACTTAATGATCTCCATTGATGCAATGAAATTTTCCAATTATATTTTGCGAGTTCCTGTTGCAATGAAAAAGGGATTTCATTAGTATGCGTCCATTCGGGGTCCGGATCGATAGGCAAATCAGTGGCTGCTTTCCCACTATATCTATAAACTAATTCTTGTAAATAATTGCGATAAAGCTGAAGCTCTGCCGGTTTATCGCAATCCATCTCACACAGAATGTTTTTTTCAGCAGGATTGAATTCACTCCATTCTTTTAACCTCAATTTGATACCGCATGCATCTAATTTAAATCGAACCATCATGGGAATGCAACGAATTCCGTCTTCTACAAAATCTTTTTCAAACTGAAAATAGATGGCGTGGTTATTACCTGGTTCCACGATGACATTATGAATTTCCTTTACTTTTTCTTTAACCATTGATAACTTTTATTTTTAAATTCAATAAGTGGCTATTTAATTCCCGCTCCAGGATAGATTTAACTTCGGGGCGGCAACTACCACACCCCATGCCGGCACCCGAGAGCTGGCACAATTGAACGAGATCTTTACAACCCTCATTTATTTTATTGGTAATATTTCCTTCTCCGACACCAGCGCAACTGCATACTAGTTTTCCTATTGCTGGTTCTGCCTTTTTCCCGCTTCTTAACAACTGCATTCGCCTTTCACTAAGCTCAATTTTATTTTCTATCAAATCCCTGAATTCAAGAAACTCAGTTTTATCTCCAATTAATATAGCACCCACCAGGCGATCATTATGAATAATACATTTTTTATAATAGCATTTTGCCTTATCAATAAAAACCACTTCTTCATATGTTGGATCATCAGGCGCCTCTGCAAGTCCCAGCGAACAAACATCGGTACCATGCATTTTTAAAATATTCATCAATAAGGAACCACTATAATATTTTGAAATATCCCCGCTTAAATGTTTTGCAACAATAGCCGCCTGTTGTTCTGCAGCGGCTGTAATGCCATATAAGAAGCCTTTAAACTCAGCCACTTCACCAATAGCATAAACAGAAGGATCGTTAGTTTGCAAATATTCATCTACCAGTAAACCCCGGTTACATGTTAAACCCGCTTCCCTTGCTATCTCAATATTAGGAATCGTGCCAACGGCAATAATGATAGCCTGGCAATCAATAGTTACACCGCTTTTTAAACGGATTCCATCAATAGTTTCTCTTCCAATAAATCTTTCAACTTCATCATTGTAGTAAATCTGTATTCCTTTGTCGCTTAATACTTCATGCAACAACTGGCTTCCAAGCGAATCCAGTTGCCTGTCCATCAGTCGGGATATACGCTGTATAATGGTAACCTCAATTTGTACTTCATGAAGGGAAGCTGCAAGTTCAATACCTAATAACCCACCGCCTATTATGATTACTTTTCCCTTTGATGGATCAATATGCTGTTTAAACTTATCAGCATCAACCCTGTTCCGCATAGTAAAGATACCCTGCAATTGCGGCGCGTCCTTCAACATCGCAGCCTTGCTGCCTGTAGCCATTATAAGTACATCGTAAGTATGAATTTTGCCATCACTATCGAAAAGCAATTTTTGTTCTCTATCAATTTTTTCTATACTAAGGCCGCGATGTAAACTTAAATTATAATCAAATTCTTCCTCCCTTTTCATCTTCACAAGATGCTCCCATTTTTGAGCTCCGCTTATATAATCGGGGAGTAATACCCTGTTATAAAAAGGAAAATTTTCTTTACTAAATACAACTATTTCGTCTTCTTCATTCAGGGCACGGTAAGCTTTAATAAATCCAAAGGCTCCTGCTCCTGCTCCTATAATTACAATTTTTTCTTTTCTTTTTTTATATGAATTTACTTCTACAGCACTGAATTTAAAGTCAGGCTGTTTAGAGGTAGGGTCCAGCAGATTATTAGTTAGATTATTAGCCCGGTTCAAGTCGCTATTGAGTATTTTGCCCCAATGCATAGGAAGAAACACTACCCCTTTTTTAATATCGGTTGAATATTTGGCTTTCACACGTACATTGCCTCTTGCACTTTTTACTTCAATCAAATCTCCCTCACCGATACTTCTTTTTGCGGCATCTTCGGGATGAATCTCTAAAAAGGATTCACTGATGTGTTGTTTCAATTTATTAATCATGCCTGTTTTGCTCATCGTGTGCCATTGGTCACGGATACGGCCGGTTGTAAGAATCAGGGGATAGCTGGCGTTAGGTTGCTCACTTTCGTTGGCATCCGGAACAGAATGAATAATGGCTCTTCGGGAAGGCGTGTAAAATTTTTTATCAGTGAATAACCTTGTCGTTCCATTATTTTTTGATTGTTTTGGAAAGGGCCATTGAACTGAATGTTTTAGTTTTAGGATATCATAACTTAATCCACTAATATCAATATGAGTTCCTTCGGTCAAAGCACAATGTTCAGCATATATCTCCGCTGAATTCGTATAACCGAATCCGCTATACCCCATCTTTTGAGCGAACCGGCAAATAATTTCGACATCGGGGAGTGCCTCACCGGGAGCTTGAGTTATTTTATTTAAATAGCTGATCCGGCGATCTGCATTAGTCATGGTGCCTTCCTTTTCGCCCCAGGAAGCAGCAGGCAAGACCACATCAGCATATTTCAAAGTTTCGGGGGTACTGCTTATTTCCTGCACCACTACAAATTTTGCTTTTCTTAGTCCTTCTTCTGCAATGCGTGCATCGGGCAGACTTACCAATGGATTGGTACATAAAATCCATATCGCTTTTAATTTTCCACTATTCAATTCCTCAAACATTTCGGTAGCCGTTAATCCTGCTTTTGGTTGAATAGTTCCAATTGGGATTTGCCAGAATTTTTCTACAGCTTTCCTGTCTTCGGGATCTGCTAAATTTCTGTGAGCCGGTAATAAATTAGACAAGCCACCAACTTCCCTTCCACCCATTGCATTGGGCTGTCCCGTTAAAGAAAATGGCCCGGCGCCTGGTTTCCCGATTTGCCCGGTAATTAGATTTAGATTGACGATCGACAGATTCTTATTAACTCCAATTACACTCTGATTTAATCCCATTGTCCACATGCTAACAAAACCTTTTGCGTTGCCTATATACGATGCAGTAAGACGAATATCCTTTTCTTTTAAGCCACATAGTTTTGCCGCTTCCTCAACAGTTAGTTTGAAAACATTTTTTGTGTAATTTTCAAAACCTTCTGTATGGTCCTGAATAAAGCCAATATTAATATCTCCCTGCTCAATTAAACAACGCCCGATTGCGTGGTGCAATATTACGTCTGTGCCAGGATTGAGTTGTAAATGTATATCAGCCATTGAGCAGGTTTGAGTCTTGCGTGGATCACTCACAATTATTTTTAGTTCCGGATTTTTTTCTTTTGCTGCTTCAATCCTTCTCCATAAAATCGGATGGCACCATGCCGGATTGGCGCCCGCTACAAAAATGCAATCGGCTAATTCCAGATCTTCATAGCTTACAGGAACGCTATCTTCACCCAGGCTCATTTTATATGCTGCCACGGCACTACTCATGCATAACCTGCTATTAGTATCAATATTATTACTCCCGATAAAACCTTTCATTAGTTTATTGACAACATAATATTCTTCTGTTAAACATTGTCCTGAGACATAAAATGCCACAGAATCAGGGCCATATTTTTCAATCAATGTTTTGAAAACAATTGCCGTTCTATCCAGCGCAGTATCCCACGAGACCCTTTGTCTCGCATGATTTTTACTATATCTCATTTCCGGATAATGTAAGCGATTGGTTTTATCCATTACCGTATAATGCAAATTCATTCCTTTGCTGCATAGCAGACCTTTATTCACAGGATGTTCTTTATCTCCTTCAACCCTAAGAGTACCGTTTTTCCCCTTTTGCATTATGATACCACAGCCAACTCCACAATAACAACAGGTTGTTCTTGCTCCCTCTAATTGAGCGGTAACAGAATTATTTTTAATTTCTATTTCGTTCACGTATTTATAATTGATTTTACATACAGTCTTAAAAAAAGTAGTGGCTATACCACCTGAAGCAGGCTTTTTTCAAGAATATCTTTGTCTTTTTGCCTCTTGTTCAAAATTTTGATATGGAGGGTATAATTAGTAGCTAATATGATCAGCGAAACTCCTATAACTATATAACCGATATATTGAAATGCCTGTACATAGGTTATGCTTTCTGATTTAAATAAAAAACCAAATAACATACCGCCGGCATTACCGCCAGCGCCAACAATTCCGCTTACCATGCCCACGTTTTTTTCATTTAAAAAAGGAGTGATCCCATAGGTGGCTCCATTTGCCATCTTTAGAAACAAAGCGAAACTGAGCATAGAAACTATTGCTAATATCAAACTTCCTGCATGCGCAAAAAAAATGATGCCAATTCCTTCCATAAATAACATGGCCGCTAATAAAAGACCTTTGCCCTTAAGACCAAATTTTTTACCAACTTGATCTGAAGCCTTACCACCCAGGGCTCTTGCAAAAATATTCATGAATCCAAAAGTTCCCGCCCAAAAACCTGCAGATTGCAGGCTTAATTTGAATGTGTCTGTGAAGTGCAAAGCCGCTACCCCATCAAATGTTATTTCCATACCAAAGCAAACAGCGTAAGCCAATGCAAGCGACCAAACACGCCAGTCTGAAAGTATGCTCCAATCAATTTTGGATGCACCTTTTCTTTCTTTTTGGATTTCATCAAAATTACCTGCCGGTGTATCTTTCGTATAACGGTAATAGATAAACGCCATTATTAACAGCATCAGGCCGGGAACGATCATTGCGTAACGCCATGCCTCTGCTTTTGTGTAACCAAATCCTACTATCATAGCGAATATCAGTGGCATCACCATATTGGTAACACCACCGCCAAGATTGCCCCAGCCGCCAGTGAAGGCATTAGCCGTTCCTTTAATATTTGGGGCAAACATCAGGGATGTATGAAACTGCGTAACTACAAACGATGCCCCTATAACTCCAATGGCTAGACGAAATAAAAGAAAACTTGTGTAGCTGTGCGCCAGCCCAACAAGAAACACCGGAATGGAACCTATGATCAGAAGAGCAGTATGTGTCTTACGCGGCCCCCAGTTATCCACAATTCTGCCAATAATTAAACGGGCAAAAATAGTTGCCGTGACTGCAGCAATGATAGTATTACCTACTTCCGATTTTGTAAGACCAAGGTCTTGCCGTATCGTTGGCATCAAAGGTGCCAAACCAAACCATCCAAAAAAGCAAACAAAAAATGTGAGCCATGTAATCTGGAAGGTTCTCATTTGAACGCCTTTAAACCTGAACACATTTAATTTAGTAAGCGGGAGATTATGATTGTTAGCTGCTGACATGGGTAATACTTTTAGATTCATATTTTGATTAAACTATTGGTTCGATTTTACATGAATAGAAATTCCCGTTTAAGTTGACAATAATTTAAAATTCACCCCCGGTTCAATTTCCACATCGGCCGGGGATTTTTTATTTTAATCTTTTTCAATTCCTATAAACACGATTCCATCTTCTATCTTTACAGGATAGGTTTGTATTTTACATTCATCTCCATTCAGGCATTTACCAGTAGCTAATGAGAAAGTCTTCTTATGAAAAGGGCAGGCAATTTTCGGCTCATCATTTTGTGAGCCAATAATGCCGCGGCTCAAGGCCATTTGCCTTCGATGTGGACACAGGTTTTGGGTTGCATACCACTCCCCCCTGCGGGCAAATTGAAATAATGCAATTTGAGTGTCTTCAAATTTTACACAAACTCCTCCATTAGAAGGAACATCCTGTGTGAGGCAGGCAGTAAACCAGGTAATTTTTGTTTCGTTTGTTGTTGTCATATTCTGTGGTTTTAATTTTATTGTTATTCCAATTCTTTTCATTTTCCCATAAACATTATACCATGATATGCCAGGCATGCTGGTATAATCAATCAGGCAATCGTAAAGACAAGGTGGTTACTATAAAATTTTAGTGTGGCAGTACGGATTATTTATCACTGCGTATTTAATTTTATAGTAATTATCATTTTTTTATTTGTAGCTTAATAATATTAACCATCACTTCCAGTCGGCAGCTTTTTTCTGTTCTCTCAGGGTTTCGAATTTCACTGATGGATCCTTTTCTCCCGGAGCATTTACAAAGTGACTAAATCGCTTCCTGATTTCAGGGTTTTCAACGGCTTCTTTCCATTCGCATTTATAACAATCCACCAGTACCTGCATTTCGGCTTCCCACTGCGCTGCCATACCAAGACTGTCATTCACTACAACATTGCGGAGATAGTCAATGCCGCCTTCCATTTTATTAAGCCAGGTAGCTGTCCGTGTTAACGTATCTGCCGTTCTTATGTAAAACATTAAAAAGCGGTCAAGATATTTTATACAGGTTTCATTATCCACGTCAGTTGCTAATAGCAATGCATGTTGCGGGTTGCTTCCTCCATTACCACATACAAAAAGATTCCAACCTTTTTCTGTAGCGATGACGCCAAAGTCTTTACTCTTTGCTTCTGCGCATTCCCTTACGCAACCGCTTACGCCGCCTTTAATTTTATGAGGCGAACGCAAACCCCGATAACGTTCTTCTATACGTATGGCAAAACTAACGCTGTCGTGTAACCCAAAACGACACCAGGTGCTGCCAACGCAACTCTTCACCGTACGCAAGGCTTTGCCATAAGCATGGCCGCTTTCAAATCCGGCGTCAATTAATTGACTCCATATTGCGGGCAAATCATCCAAATGAGCACCGAACATGTCTATACGCTGGCCGCCTGTTATTTTCGTGTAGAGATTGTACTTTTTTGCAACCTGGCCAATCACAATCAGCTTGTCTGGTGTAATTTCTCCTCCCGGTATTCTTGGTACAACCGAATAGGTGCCTCCTTTTTGTATGTTTGCCAAAAAACGATCATTGCTGTCCTGGGCTGTGTCATTGCCTTTCTTCAAAATCATTTCTCCCCATAAACTTGCAAGAATAGATACAACAGGAGGCTTGCATAATTCACATCCTTCTCCCGTTCCTAATTTGCCCAGTACCTCATCATAAGACTTTAATTTGTGCAGTTTTATAAGGTCAAACATTTCCTGGCGGCTATAATTAAAATGTTCACAGAGCACATTTCTTATATATTTACCTTGCGATTTCATGGTATATAGCATCAGGTCCTTTACCATTGGAAGACAGCCTCCGCAGCCCGTTCCAGCTTTCGTGCATTTTTTTATTGTATCAATATTTTCACAACCTTGTTCTGAAACTGCACTGCATATATCCCGCTTAGTTACACTTTCACAACTGCAAATCACCGATTCATCAGGTAAGTCCTGAATTCCGGCTCCTGGTTCACTTCCGGGACTACTTTTCCCCAATATCAAATCTTCAGGATTAGGAGGTAATACCACTTTATTCTTACAGGTTTGCAACAGCATATTATATTGAGTGGCTTCTCCAACCAAAATGCCTCCCAGCAATTCCTTGCCGTTTGCTGAAACATTGATCCTTTTATAAATTCCCTTTATGGTATCTTCAAAAACTAACGTTTTGACATTTTCTCCCGTTATAAAGGGCTCTCCAAAACTGGCTACGTCAATTCCTATTAGTTTTAGCTTGGTGCTCATATCAAAACCAGTAAATTCCTTCTGGCCATCTGTCAGATTTGTTACGACCACATCAGCCATTTCATAGCCTGGAGCAACAAGGCCATAGATCATATCTTTATATAACGCACATTCTCCAATGGCGAAAATATAAGGATCATTTGTCTGTAATTTTTCGTTGACTACAATACCGCCACGATACCCTGTTTCAAGCCCGCATAGTTTTGCAAGCTCGTCCCTGGGTTTTATACCGGCAGAAATGACTAACATGTCTACATCAATGGTTGTACCATCTGAAAACTTCATTCCGGTAATGCTCTCTTCACCCAATATTTCATTTGTATTTTTATTGGTGTGAATTTGCAGACCCAACATTTCCAATTTATTTTTTAAAATGCCAGCGCCCGGGTCATCTATTTGACGCGGCATTAATCTTGAGGCAAACTCTATAACGTGTGTATTGGAAATTCCAAGGTCAAGCATCGCTTTGGCAGCTTCAAGGCCCAAAAGGCCGCCACCAATAACAGCGCCCGTTTTCGACTTTTGGGCATGGCCCGACATCAGTTCAAGGTCTTCGATGGTTCTATAGATAAAGACACCTTCTTTTTCAACACCTGGTATTGGGGGAACAAATGCAGCCGAACCCGTAGCCAGGATAAGATAATCATAAGACTCGGTAATTCCTTTGTGAGACTGTACTTTTTTTGCATCCCGGTCTATATGTAGAACCGGGTCCCCAAGATATAGCGCAATATTGTTATCCTTATACCAATCTAATCCCGCCAATGTAAGATCCTCAGCGGTTTTACCGGCAAAAAATTCACTTAAATGAACTCTGTCATAGGCCGGCCGGATTTCTTCACCAAAAACCACGATTTCTGATTCCGGCGCTTTTGCTATTAATTTTTCACAAAACTTATAACCTACCATTCCATTTCCGATAATTACTATTTTCATGACATTTTGATTTCATGTTTAACGAAATTATCAAGCAATTATCATATTATAATAAATAACATCTAAATTTCATTACGCCTTTTTATCACTTTTTACTATCTTCACTATAAAATAAATCATAAATTTAGGACATTAATTTTATTTTCAAGATATATTTTATGAATTTATTTGTATATTTTTTATTATAATGTATTTAAATATGCCAAAACCCAAACTTTTTCTGGTAGGTGCAGGGCCCGGGGACCCCGAGTTAATCACTATAAAAGCTGTTAGAATTATTGCCGAAGCCCCCGTAATATTATATGATGCTTTGGTTAATAAAGAGATATTAAAGTATGCCTCTTCAAATGCTGTGAAACGGTTTGTAGGAAAAAAGTATGGCTGCAATTCTATTTCCCAGGAGAGAATTAACACGCTGATTGTGAAATATGCCTACTCCCACGGCCATGTGGTCCGGCTGAAAGGTGGAGACCCTTTTGTTTTTGGAAGAGCCATGGAAGAAATTGAAGCAGCGCGAAATGCTGATATTGAGATAGAAGTTGTGCCTGGCATATCCAGTGCAATTGCAGTACCAGCGTCAAAAATGATTCCCCTGACTTGCAGGGGAGTCAATGAAAGTTTTTGGGTTACAACAGGAACTACTCAATCAGGTCAAATTTCAAAAGATATAAAACTTGCTGCGGAGTCAAATGCCACGGTTGTTATTTTAATGGCAATGAGTAAACTGCACGAAATTATGGATATATTCAAAACATATAATAAAGAAGACACGCCTGTTGCTATTGTCCAGAATGGTACTACTAAAAATGAAAAAATGGTAATTGGAACCGTAAAGGACATTTGCCTTAAATCTCATTTA
>Ga0207657_10008949_pt1 | contig 10118 bp, 9 predicted proteins | sample KBSC33metaG_FD_184316 | JGI IMG/M metagenome (GOLD analysis project Ga0207657, IMG submission 184316) | Corn rhizosphere microbial communities from Kellogg Biological Station, Michigan, USA - KBS C3-3 metaG (SPAdes) (version 2) | ecosystem: Host-associated > Plants > Roots > Rhizosphere > Soil ... | reverse complement strand
GACTTTTCACAACAGCTGCTACGCATGGAGCAAATTGACGGGCAGCGATCAGGGACGATCGCACTATTCCTGCGTGACGATGTTGCCCTTCACGTTGAACTTCTGCGCGATCTGCTCGCGCGTGGATTCGGCGACATTTCGCGATGCAAACGGGCCGGCGCGCACGCGCCACAACTTGCCCTTGGCGGTGCTCACGCTGTCCACGTAACCGTCGATACCTTGCCCGCGCAGGCGGTCGCGCATCCTGTTCGCGGAAGCCTCGTCGCTGTAGGCCGCGAGTTGCACCGCCCATGCTCCGGGCTGTTTGGCGGCGATGGCGGATGCGGGCGCGTCACCGGTCTGGTTGACGACCCCCGAATCGATGCTCATCGAAACCTTTTCGAAAGCCTTCAGCCTGAGGCGCGCAGCCTCGGCTTCGGCACGGCTTTGGAACGGCCCTACCCGCACGCGCATCACCGCTTTGCCCTGCCAGGTTTCCGGCGAGGCGAGCGCGGCGAACCCATGCTGCTTCGCCTGCGCGACCAGCTTGTCCGCGCTGGCGCGATTGGCATAGACGCCAAGGTTGACCGTGTACAGCGTACCGGCCGCCGCGCCCGCACCACCGGCAATCGGTTCGGCTTTCACAGGGGCCGACGCCGCGGGCGCCGAAGGCGTCGGCGTCCTGGCGACCGCAGCCGCGGGTTCGGGTTTGGGCGCCACCACGGCGGGCGCGCTGGTGGCGGGCGCCGATGCCGGCGCGCTAGCCGTGGGCTCGGTGGTCGCCTCGATCGGCAACCCGGAACTCAGCGGCTGCAACGCCGCGGCCGGATGGCCTTCCAGGTTGAGCGTCGCGACATGGTCGGGGTCGTTGATCGCCGCCGCGGTGCTGGAGCCCGCGCTGGCGCCATCCGGACCGACCTGCAGTACACGCGTCTGCATTTCGCCGCTCGGTTCCGGCACCGCCTTGATGCTGGCCGGCGGCGCACCGGAGTCGGAACTTGGCAGCAGCATCGGCACGAAGATTACCGCCAGTGCGATCAGCACCGCGGCGCCGAGCAAGCGTGTTTTCAAACCTGATTCCATGTCAGCGACACCACGATGCGAGGCACTGGCGTTGAGCTGCGCGCAGCAGGCGCGTCCGCTCGAACGCCGAAGCCACGGACGGACAGAATTATAGCGGGGCCGCCTCACGCAGCACCGGGCCGACCACGTGAAAACTCCCGAACGCGATGATGCGGTCATCGGCGGATGCATCCGCGCGCGCCGCGACCAGCGCGGCGGGAATGTCGGGATACCCTGCGCAGTTCACCTCGGGCAACACGGCGCGCACGCGTGCCGTCAGCCGCGCCACGGTTTCGCCGCGTGGCGATTCGTCATCCAGCCCCGCCAGATACCAGTGCCCGATGCGCGCGCCCAGCGCCGCGACCACGCCTTCGATATCCTTGTCCGCGAGCGCGCCGAACACCGCGCGCGTCTCGCCCTGCACCGGATGCCGATCCAGCCAACGCGCGAGTTCGCGCGCCGCCTGCGGATTGTGGCCGACGTCGACGACGAGGTCTGGGTTGCTTGTCAGGTGTTGCAGGCGACCCGGCAACAGCGGTGCCGAGTGTCCGGAATACCGCCCCTTCTCCAGCGCGCGGGCATCCCAGTGCACGCGATCGCCCAACGCGTGCAACGCCGCGACGGCCGTGGCCGCGTTGTGGAACTGAAAGGCGCCTTCGAGGGCAAGCTCTCCGGCCAGCAGAATTTGCGTACCGAACTCCTCCTCCCGCGCCACGTAACGCGATTGGTCCGGGTCACGATGCCACCAGCGCAACGCATCGGTCCGTGGTTCCCAGCCGAAATCGCGGCCCAGCACTTGCACCTGCGCGCCGATGTCGCGGGCGTGGTCCAGCAGCGATCGCGGCGGGTTGGTTTCGCCCACGATCGCGGGTTTGCCCGCCCGGAAAATGCCCGCCTTTTCGCGCCCGATCGATTCGCGGTCGGGACCGAGGTATTCCATGTGGTCAAGATCGACCGTCACCACCACCGCGCAATCGGCGTCGATGATGTTCACCGCGTCCAGCCGGCCACCCAATCCGACTTCCAGCAGCGCGACCTCCAGTCCGGCGCGCGCGAACACGTCGAACGTCGCCAGCGTGCCGAATTCGAAATACGTCAGCGTGATATCGCCGCGCGCGGCTTCGACGCGTTCGAACGCCGCGACCAGCTCGGCATCGTCCGCTTCCACCGCATCCACGCGCACGCGTTCGTTGTAGCGCAGGATGTGCGGCGACGTGTAGGCGCCCACGCGCATGCCGCCCACGCGCAACAGGGTTTCCAGGAACACCACCGTGGAACCCTTGCCGTTGGTGCCGCCGACCGTGATCACCATCGGCGCGGGTCGTGGCGCGCCCATGCGCTGCCAGACCTCGCGCACGCGGTCGAGGCCCATGTCGATGCCACGCGCATGGATTTGTTGCTGGTATTGCAACCATTCGGTGAGGGTTTTCATGACCCATGCATCAATTCGGAAAGCGCCCGGACGCACGCGGGAAAAAGGCAGGATTGTCATCCCCGCCGCTGCGCGGCGACTCCCTTCCGTTGGAAGGGGGTAAGTTCCACGAACAGCGCAAGGCGTTACGCAACCTTCGCGCGGTGCGTCAGGATCGCCAGCAGATCGGCGATGCGATCGCGCAATTCGCGGCGATCGCAGATCATGTCGATCGCGCCGTGTTCCAGCAGGAACTCCGAGCGCTGGAAGCCTTCTGGCAGCGTCTCGCGCACCGTCTGCTCGATCACGCGCGGGCCGGCGAAACCGATCAGTGCCTTCGGTTCCGCGATGTGGATGTCGCCCAGCATCGCGAGGCTCGCCGACACACCGCCGGTGGTCGGGTGCGTCAGCACCACGATGTACGGCAGCCCCGCGGCGCGCAGGCGCGCCAGTGCGGCGGAGGTCTTGGCCATCTGCAGCAGCGATTGCAGGCCTTCCTGCATGCGCGCGCCCCCGGTGGCGGTGAAGCAGATGAAAGACGCCTTGCCGCGCAGCGCCGCTTCGGCGGCGCGCGTGATCTTTTCGCCAACCACCGAACCCATCGAGCCGCCCATGTAGGAAAACTCGAATGCGCAAGCGACCACCGGCATGCCCTTGACGCTGCCTTCGATGGAAACCAGTGCGTCCTTCTCGCCGGTGGCTTTCTGCGCGGCGAGGATGCGGTCGCGGTACTTCTTGGAGTCCTTGAACTTCAGCGCATCGACCGGGCCCATGCCTGCGTCGAGTTCATTGCCGCCCTCGTCGAGGAACGCAGTGAGGCGCGCGCGCGCGCTGATGGGATGATGGTGGCCGCACTTCGGGCACACCATGAGGTTGCGCTCGAGTTCGGGCCGATAGAGCCCGATGCCGCAACCGGAACACTTTTCCCAAACGCCTTCCGGCACCTTGCCGCGACCGGCCGTGCCTTCGGTACGGATTTTTGGCGTGGTCAGTTTCTGCAACCAGGACACGAGGGATTCCCCGTTGGATTACAGCCGCCAAGGATACACCGCCCGGCAATCCCGCCGGAAGCATGCCGCTGCCCGTGTAGTGCATCAATTCGAAAACAAGCTCATTGGCGTTGAGGCAATGAGCCTCGGAGGCTGAACGCCATTGTTCCTTGGCTTCCGGCCGATCCCCGTTCAAGGCCGGTCCAACGCTCAGAGCCTGCCGGGACTCGATCCGGGGACGAACGGAAGTTCAACCCGCCGTACGTGGGGTGGTTTCAGCGATCCCCCCGGGCAGTGTCGACATCGATCCGTCCCCACACAAGCTTCCACGCCAGCAACAGGCAAATCGTCCCGCCGATCGCCAGCATGATCTTGCCGAGCTGTTGTTGGTCGCTCAAAAGATAGTTGCTGCACAACCGCACCGGCGAAACCAGGTACAGCCAGCCCAACCGAAACGTCATCGCGACCCCCTCGACCAGGAACACGCCGCGCACGACGAACCCCGCCCGCGGCCAACTGATCGCCAGCGGCCCCCCGATCAACAGCGGGACGCTGATGAATTTTGCGATCTCGATCGGCGGCGCATCCAGCGCCGCATCCAGTGCACGTGGCAACATCCATACGATCGCCGTCAACGAGGCCAGCACGAATCCGCTGATGCCGCTGCGGTTCCATGCGACCACCGCACCAATCCACCGACGTGGCGCGAACAACGCCATGCGCCATCCCGCGAACGCAAGCATCGGGATCTGGACCAGCATCTGCAGGGTCATCGTGGCCTCAAGTGCATGCCGAACCGGCGGCAGCGCGAGCGCCAGCCACAGCGCCACTCCAAGCCATGAGCCCCAGCGCGGCGACACGATCACTGCTCCGAACCTTGGAGGACGTATTGCTCCGCCTGGCCCGGCGCATCCCAGTCCGTGATCGCGACCAGCCGCCCGCGCGGATCGACCACCGCAATCGCAGCGTTGTGGACGTAGCCGCCCAGTCCGTCGGGTACCGCGATCACGCCGAACACGTGTTTCAGCGTAGCGAGATCCTTCACGTTGGTCGGGCGCACTGCAAGCCAGCCTTTCCCGTGGTCGCCTGAGCGGCGCTGATACCCGGCAAGTCGCGCCGGATCGTCGTGGGTGGCATCGAAGCTGACGCTGACGAGCGTCACTTGGCCCTCTGCAATCGGGCGGGCCAGCCTGCGCTGCAATTGCGCGAATTCGCTGCCCTGGACCGAGCAATACGTCATGCAGCGGGTGTAGATGAAGTCCACCAGCAGCCAACGTCCGCGCAGGCTGGCAAAGCTGGTCATCTGTCCGCCGGCGGTCTGCAGCGGCACTGGCGGTAGTGCACGGGGATGTTCGCGCACCCCGATTCGGCGCGCTGTTTCGGAAGTGAACGCCCGGAAGCCGTCGGTGGCGGCCGCGAGGGTCGCCACACCTGCGGCGAGAAGCAATAGGCTAACCAGCAGCGTTCGTAGTACCGACACCGACAACTCCGGGTGACGGCGATGGCGGCTTCAGCAGTCCGACGGTGATACGGATCGCGAAATACAGCATCGCCAGCACGACCAAAATGGCGCCGATCGAGCCGATCTTGTCGGTGAAAGTCCATGCCTGCAGGTGCTCAGCCATGCGCCGCGGCACGCTTACGCGACCGCCGTCGAGGAACCCGAACACGAATATCAGACCGCCAATGAGGAAGACGGGGAAACCCATTTTGTCCGCGCCCGAATTCGGCGGCGCGTTCGCGCGACTGCCGATCACGTGGAACATCAGCGACAAGGCCATCGCCAGCACGCCGAGCAGGATGTAGAAATGGAAATGACCCGGAACCCACTGGGTGTTGTGCATCGCCGAATTGATGCGGATCGTGCCATCTAGGATGGCCGGCACGATACCCGCGGCCCAGCCGAACATCGACAGGATCATCAGCCGGGATGGCATGGTCCAGCGGATATTGGAGCGGTAGATGTTGGTGAGCGCCCCGTACGCGGTCACCAGGAACACCGGGAATCCGGCGCCCCACGAAACGATCTGGCCCATGATCGCCAGCCAGCGCGGTTGCGCGAAATCCATCAACAGATGGTGCGGGAACACGACGACCACGAACACGGTGCTGACCGCCCACGACCACAGGAACGGACGCGAAATGGGATAGGGCTTGCCGGTGTAGCGTGGCAGCAGTTCGTAGATCGCGATCACGCCCATGTAGATCGTGGCGTTGATGTACATGTGCCCGAACCAGTAGATCAGGTTCTTGGCGACCAGCGCATTGAGCACTACCTGCGGATAGAAGATGTTGATCAGGCTCATCACGAGCACTACGGCACCGGCCAGGATGCCCAGCGAGTTCGTGATGATCACCATGGTGCTCGCGACGACCGCCTTCGGGTGGTCGGGATCGATCTTGCCGCCGAACAACCATTGCAGGCCCAGCGCACGACCCAGGTTGCCGTGCACCTTGATGATTCCCGCCGCCGCATCGAGGTAGAAGATCAGCGAACCGACACCGATCAGGAGATAGCCCAGCATGAACAAGGCCGACGAATCAGCCGTCCACATCCCCACGCCATGCACCGGCAGCGGATACAGGAATGTCCACAGCGCGCCATAGCCGCCGACGAAGATCGACGCGATGATGCACAACGCCCCGAGCAGGAACAGCACGAAATTCGCAACAAACGCCCACAGGTGCAACCGGACGTACTTGCGCAGGAAGTACCACATGACCGCCGTGGTCGCCAGCGATAGGGTTCCGACCATCCCGGCACCGTGCATGGACAGAAGTTTATAGAAAAGGTCGGGCGGCATGCTCAGCCACTTGGCTTGGCTCATGCGCATGATCAGGCCGATCAGCATCATCAGTACGAACAGCGCGACGGCCGTGATGATGTACAAATTGAAGGCTGCGCGGACACCGCCCGCGAGCCGCTCGTCGTCGGGATACATGGTGAGCGAAGCCATGGTCACTCCCCTTTGGCTGCGACTACCTGGAGGGTAGTCTTCATGGGCGCATGCCCGAGCCCGCAATACTCGAGGCATTGCACCGTGTAGGTTCCGGGTTCCTTGAAGGTGTGCAGCAACTTGTTGGTGTAACCCGGCATCGCCTGGGACTGGGTCACGATGAGGCCGTCCGGCGCATAAAGGGCGAATCCGTGGTTGACGTCGTCGCTGGTGACGCGAAACTCGACCACGCTGCCGGCCTTCACGGTGGTGGGTGTCATCTGCCACGACCATTGGCGCCCGACCACGTCGACGACCTGTTGCGCATCGAGCGTGTCGTGCTGCGGCGGGATGGGAAAATGACGAAGCGTGGCCCAACTTCCGGCGACGAAACCAACGAACAGCACCACGAACAGCCACGCCTGCAGCGCGTGCGCCGTGCGCGTGGATTTGCGGGTCGCATCTTGGTCAGCGGGCTTGCCCGCCTGGATGATGACGTGGATGAAGCCCAATGCGACCAGCCCCATCCCCACCAACGCGATCGTCCAAACGACATTCTGCAGGATCATGGAGGGACCCTCCTACGCTGCAGCAGCGGGTGGCCCCTTATACACCCGCCATCAAAGGGCGTCTTGATCTATATCAATATGCTATAAGTTCGTTATAATTCAATGTATTACATTAACACTGCTGCCTGCGAGTCCATTCAAGCGCTGTTTCCGAGGTCGTTGAGCGCAGCCCGAATCGGAGCAAGGAACCCGCGCGCACGACCGCACGCATCTTCGGTCGAGGCCGCCCCGGCCAGCGTTCCGACCAGCGCCGAGCCGATGACGACCGCGTCCGCGAATGTAGCGACGGCCTTCGCACTGGCTGCATCCTTGATGCCGAAGCCGACCGCGACCGGCACCGCGGCGCGCCGGCGAATTTCACCGACTCGTTGGGCAATGTCCGTGACCGACAACCTGGCCGCGCCGGTGATGCCGGCAAACGACACGTAATACAGATAGCCCTCGGCCATTTCGATGGCGCGCGCCAGCCGTGCATCCGACGTCGTGGGCGCCGCAAGCAGGACGCGTTGCAAGCCCGCGTCGCGCAGCGGCTGCATGGTCGCGTCTTCCTCGATCGGGCAATCGACGACGAGCACCCCATCGACGCCCGCATCGGCGGCTTCATGCGCGAAGCGTTCGATGCCGTGGATCTCGATCGGATTCAGGTAACCCATCAGCACGATCGGCGTTTCCGCGTCGCGCTTGCGGAAGGCGCGCACCCAGCCCAGGATGTCATCGATGCCGACCTTGTGGCGCAACGCGCGTTCGTCGGCGTGCTGGATCACGGGCCCGTCCGCCATCGGATCGGAAAACGGCACGCCGAGTTCGATCGCGTCCGCACCGGCGTCGACCAGCGCGTGCATCAGGGCAACGGTCGCGTCCGGAAGCGGATCGCCCGCGGTGATGAAGGGGATCAGCCCGGTGCGCTGACTCGCGCGGAGTTGCTCGAAGCGTGCGTGGATGCGGTTCATTGGCAAAAGGGACAAGAGATGAGTGGTGAGGGCGAATCTTCGATGCAATCGGGCAGGTCCAACAAGGTTGCCCCGCCCTGCGCGGAAATTGCACAGACGAGAGACCGCGTGCCCGGAGCACCCTCGCTACTCGTCCCTCGCCCCTCGCTTCTCATAGCTCGATATGCTCCCGCTGCGCGATCGTATGCACGTCCTTGTCGCCGCGCCCCGACAGGTTGCACAGGATCAGCTTGTCTTTCGGCAATTCGCGCGCGAGCTTGATGGCCTGCGCGACCGCGTGGCTGGATTCCAGCGCCGCAAGGATGCCTTCGGTTTCGCACAACAGATGGAACGCTGCCAATGCTTCATCGTCGGTGATGCCGACGTATTCGGCGCGCCCGGTGTCTTTCAGGAACGCGTGCTCCGGGCCGACCCCGGGATAATCGAGCCCGGCCGACACCGAATGCGTTTCGGTGATCTGGCCATCGTCGTCGCAAAGAACATACGTGCGATTGCCATGCAACACGCCGGGCCGGCCGGCCGCGAGCGATGCCGCATGATGGCCGGTCGCGATGCCCTCGCCCGCCGCTTCCGCACCCACGATGCGCACGTCGCGATCATTGAGGAACGCATGGAACAAGCCGATCGCATTCGAGCCGCCGCCCACGCACGCGGTCAGCACATCGGGCAGGCGTCCGAACCGTTCCAGCATCTGCGTACGCGCTTCGCGCCCGACCACCGCGTTGAAGTCACGCACCATCATGGGGTACGGATGCGGGCCCGCTACCGTGCCGATGATGTAGAACGTGTCGGCAACGTTGGTCACCCAGTCACGCAGGGCTTCGTTCAATGCGTCCTTCAGGGTTTGCGAACCGGACGTCACCGGCACCACTTCCGCGCCCAGCAATTTCATCCGGTACACGTTGATCTTTTGGCGCTCGATGTCCACCGCACCCATGTATACGACGCACTTCATCCCGAAGCGCGCGCACACCGTCGCAGTCGCGACACCGTGCTGTCCCGCGCCGGTTTCGGCGATGATCCGCCGCTTGCCCATCGCGCGCGCCACCAGCGCCTGGCCGATGGTGTTGTTGATCTTGTGCGCGCCGGTGTGGTTCAGATCCTCGCGCTTCAACAGGATCTGTGCACCACCGATGCGGTCCGACAACCGCTTCGCGTGATAGATCGGCGACGGTCGACCGACGTAGTGCTTCGAGTCGTCGGCGAATTCCTTCTGGAATGCCGGATCATCACGGAGGCGTGTGTACGCCGCGGTCAACTCCTCCAGCGGCGCGATCAGCGTTTCCGCAACAAACGTGCCGCCATACACACCGAAGCGGCCATGCGCGTCGGGATAAGCGTGGTAGTCGATGTCTCTCATGTGTTTCCAGGATCCATGTCCACGGCGATTGGGCGCAGCGGCGCTGAAGGTCACAGGTTCCGACGCGCGCCCTGCTTCAACTGTTCGACCGTTTCGGCCGTGAGCGGACCGAGCACGCCGCGGCGCTGCTCGGGAATGTGCGCGGCCGGATCATTGTCGCCGAACACGTAGTAGTCCAGCAGGTTGCGCCACGCCGCGCGTTCGGCCGGCGGCAGCGCGCGAAACGCAAGCAAGCAGTGATACAACGCGGCTCGCCCGTGCCCGCTGACGTAACCCGGCACGTCGATCGGGTTCCACCAGTAGTTGACCAGCGCGTTCAATTGTTCCAGCGATTCGACGTGGTGCCACCACAATGGCGGGATGTAGATGGCGTCGCCCTCGTCCAGTTCGGCTGCCTGCGCCGTTGCCAGCGCGAGCTTCAGGCGCGGATAGCGTGGATCGTCCGGACGATCCAGCCGCGCCATGCTGATCGCGGCGCCGGTGGGCGCGTAATCCAGCGGACCGACGTAAAGATTCGGCAGCTGCTCAGGCGGGAACAGCGTGAAGCGGCGCGTGCCGCACACCACGCAGGCGATGTTCTGCTGCGAATCGAAATGCGTCGGCGTGACGGTGCGGTTGCCCATCCACAAGCGCGGCTCGATGCCTGGGGGGAGGAACGGCAGGCTGTGATCGACCAGCAGATCCGGCAGGCACTCGCGGATCAGCACGCTCTGGATCACCAAGCCCGGCGCGTGCGGGCGCTGGCTGTATCCCGCCAGCCGCTGCAGCCCGAGCGTGATCGGCACCTTGAAATGCTGGTAGTTGAAATCGCCGAGATCGGAGCTGTAGCCGATGATGCCTTCAGCGTCCGGTGCAATCAGCA
>Ga0207657_10008946_pt1 | contig 10119 bp, 5 predicted proteins | sample KBSC33metaG_FD_184316 | JGI IMG/M metagenome (GOLD analysis project Ga0207657, IMG submission 184316) | Corn rhizosphere microbial communities from Kellogg Biological Station, Michigan, USA - KBS C3-3 metaG (SPAdes) (version 2) | ecosystem: Host-associated > Plants > Roots > Rhizosphere > Soil ... | reverse complement strand
ATGATCGTCGCGATGCAGTCGACGTTCTCGAGCGTCAGCGTGAGGTATCCGTCGATGTCGGAGGCACTCGCGGTGAAACGCCGCTCCATGGCCCACGGCGTGTCGTGGACCCACATCACCACCTGCTCATTGGCGCCGAAATAGGGGTCGGGGATCTCGCCGGCTTCGAGCAGCGCGGTGTGCACGTCTCCGGGCAGCATGATCTTCGCCCTCGTCTTTGCCTTCGGTGACGTCAGCGCGTACTCGCCGGACAGGTCGAGCTCGGAATAGGCCGTGGCCGGCCGTGCGGCGGTGGCGGATCTCGCCATGCAGTCCTCCCAAACGCGCCGCGGTCTTTTTCAGCCGGACAGAAATGCAAACGTTTGCATTCTGGCGCGCCGGCCTTCTTAACGGCCCACCAGACAGGTGCCAATGGGCTCGACGGCATTCTCCCCGCTTGACACGTGACCATTTAGTCACCTATCGTCGAAATCGTGGATGCCGTCTTCAAGGCGCTGAGTGATCCCACGCGGCGCCAATTGCTCGACACCCTGCGCGACAGGGGCGGACTGACTCTCACCGAGCTCGAACAGGGGCTCGGCATGACGCGGTTCGGGGTGATGAAGCACCTCAAGGTGCTGGAAGAGGCAAACCTGGTGCTGACCCGCCGGGACGGGCGGTTCAAGTACCACTACCTCAACGCGCTTCCGATCCAGGAAGTCGCCGATCGCTGGATGGCGCCCTACGGCAAGCCGCTGGCCCGGTTCGCGTTGGATCTGAAGCACGCGCTGGAGAGAACATTGCCGATGGCCGACAAACCCGATCTCGTCTTTTCGACTTACATCCGCACCACGCCGGAGCGGCTCTGGGATGCCCTCACCAAGCCTGAGATGACCCAGAACTATTACTATGGCGGCCGCGTGCAGGCCGATCTCAGGGTCGGTGGCCGCTTCTGCTACCTCGACCCGCAGGGCGAGATAAATCTCGACGGCGAAGTGCTCGAGATCGATCCGCCGAAAAAGCTCGTCACCACCTTCAAGGCCGCGTGGTCGCCGCCCGAGGGCGAGGTGACGCGCGTGATGTACGAGATCGAGCCGATGGGCGAGGTCTGCAGGTTCACCATGACCCACTTCGATTACGAGAAATCGAGGGCCGGGGTCGAAGAAGGCTGGCCGATCATCATCTCCGGCCTCAAGACGTTCCTCGAGACCGGCCGGCCGCTCAACATTCCGATCATGGGCGGCTGAAGCAACGTTTTACAACAAGGGAGACGACAATGACCAAATACCTGCTGAACTATCATGGCGGCTCGGCCCCGCAGAGCAAGGAAGAAGGCGAGCGCGTCATGAAGGCCTGGACCGATTGGATGGGCGGCCTCGGCAAGGCCCTTGTCGACGGCGGCAATCCCGCCGGCCCGAGCAAGACCATTGCCGCGAACGGCAAGGTCAGCGACGGCGGCGGCGCCAATCCGTCGACCGGCTATTCGATCCTCGAGGCCCGGTCGCTGGACGATGCGGTCGGCCTCTCCAAGGGCTGCCCGATCTTCAAGTCCGGCGGCTCGGTCGAAATCGCCGAGTTGATGGCGATGTAATCGGCGGGCGGGCTCGAGAGCCCGCCCTCTCCTACTCTGCCGCCTCTTCGGCCGGCGCGGCGTCCGCGTCGGCCTCGAGGAAGCCGCCCGACTGCCGGAGCCAGAGCTTGGCGTATTCGCCGCCCAGCTCGAGCAGTTCGGCGTGCGTTCCCTGCTCGACGATCCGGCCCTGCTCGATCACCACCAGCCGGTCGAGCGCCGCGATGGTCGACAGCCGGTGGGCAATGGCGATCACCGTCTTGCCCCGCATCAGCACCTGCAACTGGCTCTGGATCGCGGCCTCGACCTCGCTGTCGAGCGCCGAGGTTGCTTCGTCGAGCACGAGGATCGGCGCGTTCTTGAGCAGCACGCGGGCAATGGCGACACGCTGCCGCTGGCCGCCGCTCAGCTTGACGCCACGCTCGCCGACATGGGCGTCGTAGCCGGTGCGGCCCTTGGGATCGACCAGCGTCTGGATGAAATCGTGCGCTTCGGCGAGCTTCGCGGCGGCGACGATTTCCTCCTCGGTCGCATCGGGCCGGCCATAAGCGATGTTCTCCCGCACCGAGCGATGCAGCAGCGAGGTGTCCTGCGTCACCACGCCGATCTGTGCGCGCAGCGATTCCTGCGTGACAGAGCCCACGTCGGTGCCATCGACCAGCACCTTGCCGCCCTCCGCGTCGTAGAAGCGGAGCAGCAAGTTGACGATCGTCGACTTGCCGGCGCCGGATCGGCCGACGAGGCCGACCTTCTCGCCTGGACGGATGTGCAGGTCGAAATCGTCGATCACGCCGGCTTCCTTGCCGTAATGGAACGTCACCTTGTCGAAACGGATGTCGCCGTGCACCGCTGGCATTGCGAGCGCGGCCGGCTTGTCGACGACGGTCGGAGCGATCGAGAAGGCATTCATGCCGGTCCGGACGGTGCCGACATTTTCGAACAGCGCCGTCAGCTCCCACATGATCCAGCCGCCCAGGCCGAAGAAGCGCAGCGCCAGGGCCGCGGCAGTCGCGACGGCGCCAATCGACACGCCATTGGCGAGCCAGAGCGCAATGCCGATGCCGAGAACTGCCGCCAGCAACAGCAGGGTCAGCACGTAGATCGAAACGTTGAGCGCGGTGGCGATGCGCATCTGCCGATAGACCGTGGGCAGGAACTCGTCCATCGCCTCGCGCACGTAACCCTCCTCGCGCTGCGAGTGCGAGAACAGCTTGACCGTGGGGATGTTGGTATAGGCGTCAACGACGCGGCCCGTCATCAGCGCGCGGGCATTGGCTTGAGCAGCAGAGGTCTCGGCGAAACGGGGAATGAAGTAGCGCAGCAAGCCGCCATAGGCGCAGACCCAGACGATGAACGGGATCGCCAGCCGCCAGTCGTTGGTCGCGGCGAGGACGACCGCGCCGACAAAGTAGAACACCACGTAGTTGAGGACGTCGAACAGCTTCATGGCGGTGTCGCGCACCGCCAGAGCCGTCTGCATCAGATTGGTGGCGATGCGGCCGGCGAACTCGTCCTGGAAGTAGGTCATCGACTGGCGCAGCACCCAGCGGTGCAGCATCCAGCGGATGCGCTGCGGCAGGTTCCCCATCAGGCCCTGGTTGATGACGCTGGCCTGGGTAACGGCGACGACCGGCAGGATGAGCAGGATCAGCGCCGCCATCAGGGCGAGATGCCACCACTCCGTTTGCAGGAAGGTGGCGCGGTCGGCCTTGCCGAGCCAATCGACGACATTGCCGATAAAGCCGAACAGCGTCACTTCGCTCAGGGCGATGATGGCGGTGCAAATCGCCATCAGCAGCAGCCAGCGCTTGGCGCCGCGGACATAGAACAGGAAGAAGGCCAGCATCTGCCGTGGCGGCTGCGTCGGTTCGGCAGTCGGATAGGGATCGAGGCGGCGTTCGAACCAGCGCAGCATGGATATCACCCGGCAATTGAATTGAACGCAGAGCTTGACGCGGCTGGGGGCCGCGGGCTTGTTGCGTGCCGACCGCGACACACCTTCCTGCTGCCGCAATTGGCGCATTGAGGAAAATGCCGTCGGGCCGGACTATAAGATTACTAGAAGAATCGGCCGCCTGCCAGCCACGGCGGGATTTTCGATCAAGGACAGTTTCACGGCATGCGCACCGAAACCGAGCATACGATCTTTCTCAAGGACTACGCGCCCACGCCCTATACGATCGACAAGGTCGAGCTCGACGTCCGCATCGTGCCTGAGACCGCACAGGTACGCGCACTACTCACCATTTCGCCGCGTCCCGGCACGGTTCCTGGCGCGCCGCTCGTCCTCGATGCGGACGAACTGACGCTGCGCTCGATTGCGGTCGATGGATTGCCGCTGCCCCTCACGGCGTACGAGACCTCACCGACGACGCTGACCCTGGTTGAGCCGCCGGGCCGAACCTTCGTGCTCGAGACCGAAGTGACGCTGGAGCCCGAAAAGAACCTCAGGCTCATGGGCCTTTACCGCTCGGGCGGCACGTGGTGCACACAGTGCGAGCCCGAGGGCTTCCGCCGCATCACATACTACTACGACCGTCCGGACATCCTCGCGCCATTCAAGGTCACGATGACGGCCGACAAGGCGATGGCGCCGGTGCTCCTCGCCAACGGCAACCTCGTCGAGCAGGGCGACATCGACGGCGGCGAGCATTATGCGGTGTGGGAAGACCCGTTCCCCAAGCCGTCGTACCTGTTTGCCATGGTCGCGGGCGACCTGGGCTCAATTCACGACGAGTTCACCACCCAGAGCGGCCGCAAGGTCGCGCTCGGCGTCTACTGCACGCACGGCCGAGAGGACGAGTGCCTGTTCGCCATGGACTCGCTCAAGCGCTCGATGGCGTGGGACGAACGCCGCTTCGGCCGCGAGTACGATCTCGACATCTTCAACATCGTGGCCGTGTCCGACTTCAACTTCGGCGCGATGGAGAACAAGGGCCTCAATATCTTCAACGACAAGCTGGTGTTCACAAAGCCCGAGACGGCGACCGACGATGACTATTACGGCGTCGAGCGCGTCATCGCGCACGAGTACTTCCACAACTGGACCGGCGACCGTGTCACCTGCCGCGACTGGTTCCAGCTCTGCCTCAAGGAAGGCCTGACGGTTTATCGCGACCAGGAGTTCACCTCCGACGAGCGGTCCCGGCCGGTCAAGCGCATCGATGACGTGCGCCTGCTGCGCGCGACGCAGTTCGTCGAGGACAGTGGCCCACTCGCCCATGCAGCCCGGCCGGACCGCTATAAGGAGATCAACAACTTCTATACGACCACGGTCTACGAGAAGGGCGCCGAGATCGTGCGCATGCTCGCGACCCTGCTCGGCCAGGCCGGCTTCCGGCGCGGCATGGACCTGTATTTCGAGCGGCACGACGGCGAGGCGACCACCATCGAGGCCTTCATCAAGAGCTTCGAGGATGCCAATGGCGTCAACCTGCAGCAGTTCCAGACCTGGTACCTGCAGGCAGGCACGCCGGAGGTCACGGTCGCCGATAGCTACGATGCCGCGACGCAGACCTACAAGCTGACGCTCAGCCAGAATACCGCTCCAACCCCGGGCCAGCCGGACAAGCAGCCGCTGGTGGTGCCGGTGAAGTTCGGCCTCATCGGGCCGAACGGCTCGCCCATGGGCTGGCGCAGCGCCAGTGGCGACGTACGCGACGACATGCTGGTGCTCGATGGCCCGAGCGCCACCTTCGAGTTCAAGGGCGTGCCGAACAGGCCGGTGCCGTCGCTGTTCCGGGAGTTCTCGGCGCCGGTGAAGGTGGTGAATACGCTCACCCAGGCCGACCGGCTGTTCCTCGCCCGCCACGACAGCGATCCGTTCAACCGCTGGCAGTCGCTGCAGGACGTGGCGCTGGCGCTCATGCTCGGCGCCATCGGCGGCACGCCGTGGGGCGACAGCGACGTTGCGGCGCTGGCCGACGCGCTGAGCGACACCATTACGGCCAAGTCGCTCGACCCCTCGTTCAAGGCGCTGACGCTGTCGCTGCCCGGCGAATCCGTGGTCGCGCGGGCGATCGGCAGCAATGTCGATCCGGATCGCATCCGGGCGGTGCGGCTCGACCTGCTCGAATCGCTGGCGCGCCGGCTCGCGGGGGTGCTGACGGAGAGCTATCGCGCCAACGTCCCGCAGGGCCCCTACTCGACCGACATTGCACAGTCGGGGATGCGCTCGCTCAAGAACGCCTGCCTGGCGCTGCTGGTGCTCGGCGGCGGCGACGGTCCTGGGCTCGCACGCGAACAATACGAGTCCGCGGCCAACATGACCGACCGGTATGCGGCGCTGGCGGCGAGCGTGAGCGCATGGACGCCCCACGCGGAGGCGCTGCTCGGCAATTTCCGCACGATGTTCACCGCCGACCCGCTGGTGCTCGACAAGTGGCTCGTCCTCAACGCCGTGGCTCCGGAGCCCAACGTGGTGCAGCGCGTCACTGCCATCCTCGCGGACCCGAGCTTTCCCAGGAACAATCCCAACCGCCTGCGTGCATTGGTCGGCAGCTTCGCGCTCTCCAATCCATCGAAGTTCGCCAAGGCCGATGGATCGGGATTCCGCTTCGTCACCGAGTTCGTGGCCGACATCGACAAGCGCAATCCGTCGGTCGCCTCGCGCATCCTCACCGCCTTCCGCATCTGGCGCAGCTACGAGCCGGCGCGCCAGGGAGCGGCGGAAGCTGCGCTCACGGCGCTGCGTGATGCGGGAGGGCTCAGCCGAAACACCGCGGACATTCTCGAACGAACGCTTGCAGGTTAACGAAGGCCTAACGTAGAAGAATTTTTCTTCGACCTCTAAGTGACTCTTTCGACTCGTGAATTCCGGACGTGTGACAGGGCCTGCAGCTTACCCCTATGGACAGGCGCAAGCGGCTGATTCAGATTGCAAATCAGGGCGTGGCGTACACCTGTTTTTGCGATCTTTTTCGGGGCGATGCATGCAGTCGGCGGAGGCATCCGGCGTCCGGGCACAAGGAGTGGATTCGCGCTCCAGCTCTGACCTGCGTTCCCGACTTGTGACGTTTCTCGGCTCTATTTCCATTCTCACCTACGCCATAGCGGTTGTCGCTCTGGTCTCGGCCGGGCTCTATGTGGTGAGCGACGCGACGCGGACGCTGGAGGACGTGCATCAGCGCAATGTCCTCGTGGCCCAGGTCAATGCCGCCCAGCCTCGGCTGCTTCGCCAGTTCGCCATGCCGGCCGCGGCCCGCAGCCTCGCGCCTGTCGACGAGAACGGTGCGACGCGCGGCATCATCGGCCGCGGTGCGCTCGCCTTCGCACTGGCGTTCCTGATCATCGGATTCGGTTACCGCCGGCGCTCGCCGGACGTTCCCGGGACCGGCACCAGCATGCGCGACCTACTGGGCACCATCCCGTATGGAGTCGCATGCTGGGGCGAAGACGGCCGCCTGGTCGTGTGCAACGAGCAGTACAGCTCGCGCCTCAACGCCGATCCGGTGGACTCGCGGCCGGGCGCGCTCTACTCGGCCTCGATCCGCCGGCTGGTGCAAGGCGGCTACATGGAGCTCGTCAGCGACGACGCGCAGAGCCGCATGATCGAGCTGCACCGCGAAGACGGCTCCTGCCTCGTGATCGACGAGCGGCCGCTCGACGGCGGCGGCTTCGTCACGCTGGTCACCGACGTCACGGAGAACCGCCGCACCGACGATCTGCTCGTCTCGATCCGCGAGGAACAGCGCGTGTTGGCCCGGCGCTACCACGAGGAGAAACTCCGGGCCGAGGCGGCGAGCCGCTCCAAGACCTCGTTCCTCGCCCACCTGAGCCACGAGATCCGCACGCCGCTCAACCACATCATCGGCTTTGCCGAGCTGATGCGGCACGAGACTTACGGCCCGCTCGGCGACGACCGTTACTCCGAATATGTGGAATCGATCCGCACCTCGGGCCAGCGGCTCCTGAGCTTCTTTGCCTCGATCCTCGACTATGCCGAGCTCGAAGGGGGGCGCCGCTCGCTGCAGGAAGAAGAGCTCAGCACCGACGAGCTGCTCGCCGCCGCGACGCGCCGCTTCTCGGCGCTGGCGCAGCGCAAGGGCATCGCGCTGTCGCTCGGCACGCCCTGCGGCGCCTCGATCATCGGCGACCGCTTCTCGCTCGACCGCGTGCTCGGCAATATCGTCGACAACGCCATCCGCTACACGCCCGCCGGCGGCCGCGTACTGATCGCCGCCTATGCCGCGGCGGACGGTGTGGTGATCGAAGTGACCGATACCGGCATCGGCATGAGCCCCGAGCGGCTTTCATCGCTGTCGCAGCCCTTCGCCTATGGCGATGCCGCATTGACTCGCGACCGCGAGGGCGCCGGCCTCGGTCTCGCGATCGCGCGCACCATCGTCGAGCTCAGCGGCGGACGGCTTGCTATCGACAGCCGCCTCAGTCTTGGCACCACGGTCGCGATCTCGCTGCCGCTCCACAGCAACGCCGGAACGATCCACGTCGCGGCCTAGAACGTTCGCGCCTTCGCGTACCAGCGCGCCGCGACCTCGCGGACCTCGCCGCGCATCTCCTCGATGTCCTCGGTCAGCCGCGCAAAACTCGGCGTGTTGGTGAGCTGCGCCAGCAGGTCCCGGAACGCATCGGTCCAGCCTTCGGTCCGGAAGGGATCGGCCAACGCCGCGCTCATCACCTGCAGGACCGTGGTGTAGGTGGCGTGGATCTCGGCGAGGCGCGCGCCTTCCGGCACCAGTCCGATCTCGCCGAGCCGTGCCAGCACGATCGCCGTCTGTGCCTGCGGCCGGTCGATCGCCGGGCGCGCCAGAAGTTGCGCGGATTGGGCGATGAACTCGAGATCGATGAGGCCGCCATCGACCAGCTTGAGGTCGAACGGATGCCGCGGCGGCCGCTCCTTGGCCATCAGTGCCCGCATCGACAGCACGTCCTCGACGATCTTGGCCGCGTCGGGCTTTTTCCCCAGCACCTCTGCGATCGCGGCTTCAATGTCGTCGCCGAAGCCGTCGTCGGCTTCGATGGCGCGGGCGCGGGTCAGGGCCAGATGCTCCCACGTCCACGCGCCCTCCCGCTGGTAGCGGCGGAAGGCGTCGAGGCTGCTGGCGAGCGGTCCGGCGCTGCCCGAGGGCCTCAGCCGCATATCGGCCTCGTACAGCACGCCCTCGGAGGTCGGGGCTGTCACTGCCGCGACGAGCCGCTGCGTCAGGCGCGCGAAATACTGCGTCACCGCCAGGGGCTTTTCGCCGTCGGACTCTTCGGCGGCGCCGGCGACGTCGTACATCAGGATGAAGTCGAGATCGGACGACGCCGTCATCTCGCGGCTCGCCATCTTGCCGAAGGCCAAGAGACCAACGCGGGCGCCGGGGACGCGCCCATAGCGCGGCTCGAATTCGCGGCGCACCGCAGCGAACAGCTGGTGCAGCAGCGTCTCGGCCAGCGCCGTGAACTGCTCGCCCGCCTGCCGGGCGCTCACCGTCCCCGAGAGCAGCCCTGCCGCGATCAGGAACTTCTGCTCCTGCCCGATGATGCGGGCGCGGTCGATCACCTCCTGGTAGTCGCGCCCATCCGCCAGGAACGCATCGACCTTGCCGACGAGCGCCGACCGGCGGCTGACCTCGTCGGCGAAGGCCGGGTCGATCAAAGCATCCATCACATGGGCGCGGTGGATCACTGCCTCGGCCATGCGCGGCGCTGAGGCCATGAGTTGCACCAGCAATTCGCGCAGGTCGGCGTGGCTGCGCAACAAGGCAAAGAGCTGCACGCCCGACGGCAGCCTTCCGAGGAAGTTGTCGAAACGCTGAAAGGCCAGATCGGCGTTGCCGGCTCTGGCGATGGTGGTCAGCAGCGCCGGCAGCAGCTCGGTGAGGTGTGCGCGCGCCGCGGCGGCGCGCGTTGCGCCATAGCCGCCATAGTGCCATTTGCGGATCGTGGCGGAGACCATAGCCGGATCATGGAATCCCATTTTGCTCAGGGTCTCGAGCGTCGCCGGATCGTCGTCGCTGCCGGTGAACACGAGGTTGCCACCGGCCGCGCCGAGGCTCTCCTTTTCGCGGAACAGCTCGGCGTAATAGGTCTGCACGCAGCCGAGCGCCGTCCTATAGTCGGCCTCGAACGCCCCTGCGCAGCCGAGCCACACGAGCCATTCGTGTTTCGCAGGATCGAACGTCTCGAGGCCGGCGCTCGCGATGAATTTCTGCCGCTGTTCGTACCCGAGGCCCCAGATGTTACGCCGGCGCTCGAGGTTGTTGTACATCCCGCCCAGATAGGCCGGGGCGTCGCCGTTCGAAACGAGCCCCCGCCGCGCGCCGACGATGAGCGGGACGTGCTCGATGCCCACGGGGCATTGATTCTCGCAGGCGCCGCACGTCGTGCACTGCCACAGCACTTTCTCGCTGTACACGTCCGCGAGCTTCCGATCCTGCTGGCCCGCCAGGAGCGCGTCCTTTGTCTGCAGGATGATCGCCTTCGGGTTCAGCTCCTTCCCCGCTCCCCATGCCGGACAGTTCACCTGACACCGGCCGCATTCGACGCACGTAAACGCATCGAGGACCGACTTGCTGCCAAGATTCGCGACTGTCTCGAGCCCGACCTCCTCCTTCTCGAAGTCGAGG
>Ga0207657_10008943_pt1 | contig 10121 bp, 8 predicted proteins | sample KBSC33metaG_FD_184316 | JGI IMG/M metagenome (GOLD analysis project Ga0207657, IMG submission 184316) | Corn rhizosphere microbial communities from Kellogg Biological Station, Michigan, USA - KBS C3-3 metaG (SPAdes) (version 2) | ecosystem: Host-associated > Plants > Roots > Rhizosphere > Soil ... | reverse complement strand
GACGATCTGTTTCGCCCACAGCGAATAGAAGCCGACTGGCCCCATCGAGACGACGTAGCCGAACGCGAGCACCATCGGCGAGACGAACACCGGGATCAGCACCAGTACTTCGATGAGCCGCTGCGCGGGAAGATCGGTGCGGGTCAGCAGGAACGCCAGCGCCGCGCCCATCGGCAGCGCGATCAATACCATGCCTGCGGCGATCACGACCGAGTTGAACAGCGACGTCCAGAAATCGGGGTCGGCGAATATGAACGCGTAAGCATCGACCCCGAGGTGCCGCTCCGGGTTGAAGAACGGCGCGTTGAGGAAGCTTTGCCAGAAGATCAGCGCCAGCGGCGTAAGCACCACCAGCGCGGTGACCGCGACGACCGACGTGCGCGGCAAGCTGAAGCTGCGGGCGATCATCGCTGATGGATCTTGGTTGCCATCCCGGGTCCCGCCCGCCGCTTTGAGTGCCGACGTCGCCGCCGACCGATTTCAGCAGCGCACGCCGATCGACGCTACGCCATCGGTCTCATTTGCGCGCGAGCGCCGTCTGCCACTGCTTGAGAAACGCCAGCCGTTTGGTCTGGTCGAGACCTTGCAGCAGATCGTCGCTGACCGCGATCGGCTTGACCGCGCTGCCGAGGTCCTTCGAGAAGCCGACGCCGGAGTCCTTGCCGGTCATGTCGGTGCGCACCGAGTAGAGCTCGGCCTGTTCGGCGGCGATCGTCTGTCCGCGCTTGGACAGCACATAGTCGAGCCACAGGCGGGCGGCGTTCGGGTTTTTGGCGTTCTTCGACACGAAGATCAACCGCGACAGCACAAGGTTGTAATCGGTCGTGAATGCGACGCCGAGCGACGGGTCTTTTTTCGCCCGCGTGAGCGCGTACGACCCGAGCACGTTGTACCCCAGCAGATTCTCGCCGGAGGAAACGCGCTCCAGCATCGTGCCGGTCGACGACTGCACTTTGAGGCTGCGCGCGCCCAGCGCCTTGACCAGATCCCAGAACTGCGGATCGAGCCTGGCGTCCTGGTTGGCGAGCATGAAGCCGACACCCGATTTCTCCGGGTCGTAGGCGGTGACCTTGTTCTGGTACTTGTCGCCCTTGGTGTTGAGCAGCTTGACGAGGTCGGCGTGCGTCTTGGGCACGTCCTCGGGAGGCACGAGGCGCTTGTTGTAGACGATCGCGATCGGCTCGAACGTCGTCGCGTAGATCGTATCCTTCCAGTGCGCCCAGGCCGGAAGCGCCGCGGCTTCCGGCGACTTGTAGACCGCTGCCAGGCCGTCGGCGGCCAGCTTCATCTGCAGGTCCATCGACGAGCTCCAGACCGCATCGGCCGAAGCCGCCTTGGCGGCGCTTTCGCTGATGTAGCGGTTATAGACCTCGGTCGAATTCAAGTCGGTGTATTCGACCTTGACGCCGGGAAACGCCGCCTCGAAGTCCTTGATCAGCGGCGTGACCAGCTTGGCGTCGGTGGTCGAGTAGACGACGACCTTGCCTTCCTTTTTCGCGCCGTCGACGATCGCCTTGTAATCGGCCGGATAGCCGGCGGGCACCTGCGCCTGCGCGCCTGCTGCGAGCGCCATCGCGCCAAAGACGAGCGACAAAATCCCGGTCAAGCGCATTGCGAACTCCTTCTGGTATTGGTCACAGCGGTGCCGCCAGGTCGCCTTCGGCGAGCGGCTCTGGCGGCCAGTTTACACCTTCCGGTCCGACGGTATCCGGCCCGGGCGCCGGGGGCGTCGCAGCGCGCTCGGCCTCCATCGGGGCGCGGTCGAAGATCCATTGTTTCAGACGCCGCGATGCAAGCGCGATAGCGCCGACTTCAGCGCTTCGATCTCGTCACGAAGCTCGCCGACGCTTTGCTTGAGCGCGGCGATTTCGCTTTGCAGCGCGTCGCTGCGCCCAGGAGCCTCGGTGGCGCCGGCGTCGACCGGAACTTCGACCGGAGGTCCCGACAACAGATGCATCCAGCGGTTTTCCCGTGCACCGGGGAGCCTGGGCAGCATGGCCACCAGCGCTCCGGCGCTGCGCTGCTGGAGCTCGTGCAGAAATCCCTCGACCGCCGAGCCGTCGGCGAACCGGTGCAGGCGATCGCAGTTGATGCGAAGCTCGCCGACGGTCTGCGGTCCGCGCAGCATCATCGCGGCGAGCAGCGCCACCGCCTGCGACGGCAGACTCAGCGCGCGCTCGATGTTGTGCGCGTAGCGCATCACCCGGCCGCCGCTCGATTCGATAACCAGCGATTCGCCGCGCAGCCGGTCGATGCCGGCCTGAACCTCGCTCTCGCTCGCGTGCAGCACCGGATCGCGGCTGGTTTTCTGGTTGCATCCGGCGGTCAGCGCGTTGAGGCTCAGCGGATAGATGTCCGGCACCGTGTGCTGCTTTTCGACCAGCACGCCGAGAATGCGCGCCTCGAGCAGCGACAAGGCGGGTGGATTCATCGCAAGCTCAGAAACATGTCGCCCCGGCGCAGGCCGGGGCCCAATCTTGGATCCCCGCCTTCGCGGGGATGACGCAGCCGTTTCCAATCGCGGCGACGCTGCGCGTCTTGCTCTTGGACGGCTGTGTCACTTGCGACCGTATTTTCCGGTGAATGTCGCCTTGCCGATCTGATTGGCGTTGATCATGAAAGCCGGCCAGCGCCCCGCTCGACCCTTGAACACCTGCGCTTCGGCTATCGTCGCACCCGGCTTGATTTCGGCGCTCGACAAGGTGAACGACCCGGCGGCAAGCGCGACAGCGGGCAGCAGCGCAGCGACCCACAGCAAACGGCGAAGCATCATCCCTCCTTCGGGCGGTCGACGGGAAGAAAACGTAAGTCTAAACCGGCCTTTGTCCGGTGCGGAATGCGCGGCATCGCTGCCAAAGGCGCCCGCCCGGCGGTCGTTGCGCTATGATGCCCGGTTGAACGAGCCTCGCTCGCCGGCATTTCCTAAGATCCTCATGGCCAACGCTCCCGAAGTCACCAACATGGCGCTCTTCTGCGATTTCGAGAATGTCGCGCTCGGCGTCCAGGACGCCAAGTACGAGCGTTTCGACATCGGCAAGGTGCTCGAACGCCTGCTGCTCAAGGGCAGCATCGTCGTCAAGAAAGCCTACTGCGACTGGGATCGCTACAAGGCGTTCAAGGCGCCGATGCACGAAGCTTCGTTCGAGCTGATCGAAATTCCGCATGTCCGCCAGTCGGGCAAGAATTCGGCCGACATCCGCATGGTCGTCGACGCACTCGATCTTTGCTATACCAAGTCGCACGTCGAGACTTTCGTGATCATCAGCGGCGACTCCGATTTCTCGCCGCTGGTGTCCAAGTTACGCGAGAACAACAAGGTGGTGATCGGCGTCGGCGTCAAGAATTCGACCTCGGACCTGCTGATCGCGAATTGCGACGAGTTCATCTTTTACGACGACCTTGTGCGCGAGCAGAAGAAGGCGGAGTCGCGCAAGGCCGGCGCCAGGAAAGCGGCAGGGGCGGCCGGCGCAAGGAAAAAGAGCGAAGCGCTTCCCGCGCACGTCGACGGCAGGGACGCTTCCCAGGCCCAGGCGCGGCCGGACGGGAAACAAGGCGACGCCGCCCGCCAGCAGGAGGCGATCGACATCATCGTGAGCACCATCGAGGCGCTGGCCTCCGAGCGCGGCGGTGACGACAAGATCTGGGGGTCGATGGTCAAACAGGCGGTCAAGCGCGTGCGTCCCGGCTTCAACGAATCGTATTACGGCTTCCGCTCGTTCAACGGCATGCTGGAAGCCGCCGAGCAGGCGGGAAGCCTTCGACTCGAGCGCGACGAAAAATCCGGCGGCTATATCGTCCACCTGGCGGCACAGGAAGAGTGATGCCGATCCGCTGCCCGCGTCTCGCGCTGGCGTGCGTCATCGGCCTGGCGGTGGTCCGCGCAGCGGCGGCAGCCGAAGCGGAGCTTGCCGTCACCATCGCCGGACGCACGACGACCTACGCGCCGGCCAGCCTGCTGGGCATGCCGGCGGCGGCCAGCATCACCGTACCGAACGACGTCGCCTACAAGCGCGATATGAGCTTTCGCGCGGTGCCTGCGGCACGCCTGCTCGCCGGCGCCGGGCCCGATGACACGCTGCGCTTCGTCGCAAGCGATGGCTTCGTCGCGACTATTCCCGCGGCACTGCTGCTCTCACACGGCGGCGCGGTCCCCTATATCGCGGTCGAACCGCCCGATGCGCCTTGGCCGGCGCTCAAGCCGGAGGGGGGGCCAAGCGCGGGGCCGTTCTACCTGGTCTGGCTGAACCCGCAACAGTCCCGCATCACGCCCGAGCAGTGGCCGTACCAGATCGCCCGCATCGCGGACGTTCTGCCACTGGTCAAGCGCTATCCGATGCTTGCCCCGGCGGCGTCTGCGCACGAAACGGTGCGGCGCGGATACGCCGTGTTCGAAAAAAACTGCTCGGTCTGCCATACGCTGAACCTCGGGGGCGATGCAACGATCGGCCCTGACCTCAACGTGCCGTACAACCCGACCGAGTACATGCGCGTCGATGCGCTGCGCCGGCTCATTCGCGATCCGCAAACGCTGCGCCGCTGGCCGGCCGCGAAGATGCCCGCCTTCGAGCCGAAATTGCTCAGCGACCGTGATCTGACCGATTTGCTGGCCTACCTGCGGCACATGGCCGACCGCAAGATCGCGGTGCCCGCCGGCAAATAGCGCCCGCGAGTCGTCGCGGCGGCGCAAGCTGCGGCGGGTGCGGCAAGATCTCTCCTGATCTTCATGCTTTACCGCCTTGCCGCCGATGCCGTCCTGGCAGCGCATCTGGCATTCGTGCTGTTCGTGGTCTGCGGCGGCCTGCTGGTATTGCGCACGCCGCGTTTGGCGTGGCTGCATCTTCCCGCGGTGGCGTGGGGCGCCTTCGTCGAGCTCAGCGGATCGATCTGCCCGCTGACGCCGCTGGAAGTCACGCTGCGTCGCGGCGCCGGCGAGGCAGGATACGGCGGCGACTTCATCGAGCACTACCTGGTCTCACTGATCTATCCGGCCGGGTTGACGCGCGAGCTGCAGATGGCGCTCGGCGCCGCGGCGCTGCTGCTCAACCTGATCGTCTATTTCATTTTATGGCGGCGCCGGTCGATCCGGCGCTGACCAGGCGACGTCGAGCTTTTCCATCAGCCGGCGAGCATTCGCCGGGGCTTCGACCTTGTCGGTATTGTCGAAATAGCAGAAGACCTCGCGCCGGCCGCCCGCCGGCGCGGGCTCGTGCGAGATGCGCCTGATGCCGCGCGGTTCGCCGCCATCGGCCCAGGCGCGGATGCGGTCGGCCCATAGCGTCAATACCGGCTCGATATACGCGCTGCGGTACAGCTCCTCGTCGCCGTGCAGGCGGATATAGATGAAATCCGCGGTGACATCGCCGAGCTGCGGCCATTTGCCCGCGGTGTCGGCGATCACCAGCGCGACCTCGTGCCGGCGCAATTGATCGATGAATCCAGGATCGATGAAGCTGTCGTGGCGCACCTCCAGCGCGTGGCGCAAGCGGCGCACCGGCCCGAAGGCGAGACGCGCGCGCCCGGTGACCCTGTGGTCATGGCGACGGGCAAGTTTCGATGCCGCGGCGGTATCGCGGGGCAGCGCCGCGAGAAATCCCTCGAGCACCTCCCGGTCGTAACGCATCGTCGGCGGCAGCTGCCAGAGGAGGGGTCCGAGCTTTTCGCCCAGATTCGCCACGCCGGACGCAAAAAAATTGGCGAGCGGAGCGGCGATGTCGCGCAGCCGCTTGATGTGGGTGATGAAGCGCGGCGCCTTGACGCTGAAGACGAAGCCGGCCGGCGTCTCGTCGCGCCAGGTGGCGTAATTTTCCGGCCGCTGCAGCGAATAGAACGAGCCGTTGAGCTCGATCGAGGGAAACACGCGAGAAGCGAATTCCAGCTCGCGGCGTTGCTGCAGCTCTTTCGGATAGAACACGCCGCGCCACGGCGGGTAGCGCCAGCCGGAGACGCCGATGCGGATGGCGGCGGTCGGGCGGCGTGGCGTCGGCATTCGTCGTTCCCTGCGTTCGGCGGCTTGATCTCCCCCCGGGGATCGACATCGCGCCCGGCTGTCTTCGCTACGCCTTCGTATAGATTTCGGCACCCTTCTTGACGAACTCGATCGCCTTCGATTCCATGCCCTTTTCCAGCGCGGCCGCCTCGTCGACACCCAGCTTCGCGGCATAGTCGCGCACGTCCTGCGTGATCTTCATCGAGCAGAAATGCGGACCGCACATCGAGCAGAAATGCGCGAGCTTCGCGCCGTGCTGCGGCAAGGTCTCGTCGTGGAATTCGCGCGCCTTGTCCGGGTCGAGCCCCAGGTTGAACTGGTCTTCCCAGCGGAACTCGAACCGCGCCTTCGACAGCGCGTTGTCGCGCAACTGCGCGCCCGGGTGTCCCTTGGCGAGGTCGGCCGCGTGCGCGGCGATCTTGTAGGCCATGATGCCGTCCTTGACGTCGGCCTTGTTCGGCAGTCCCAGGTGCTCCTTCGGCGTCACATAGCAGAGCATCGCCGTGCCGTACCAGCCGATCATCGCCGCGCCGATCGCGGAGGTGATGTGGTCGTAGCCGGGAGCGATGTCGGTGGTCAGCGGCCCCAGCGTGTAGAACGGCGCCTCGCCGCACAAGCGCAGCTGCTCGTCCATATTGTGCTTGATCAGATGCATCGGCACATGCCCCGGTCCTTCGATCATCGTCTGCACGTCGTGCTTCCAGGCGACCTTGGTCAATTCACCGAGCGTGGCGAGCTCGGCCATCTGCGCCTCGTCGTTGGCGTCGTAGCCGGACCCGGGGCGCAGCCCGTCGCCCAGGCTGAACGAGACGTCGTACGCTTTCATGATCTCGCAGATTTCCTCGAAGCGCGTGTAGAGAAACGATTCCTTGTGATGGGCGAGGCACCACTTGGCCATGATCGAGCCGCCACGGCTGACGATGCCTGTCATGCGCTTCGCGGTCAGCGGGATGTAACGCAGCAGCACGCCGGCGTGGATGGTGAAATAGTCGACGCCCTGCTCGGCCTGCTCGATCAGCGTGTCGCGATACATCTCCCAGGTCAGCTCCTCGGCCTTGCCGTCGACTTTCTCCAGCGCCTGGTAGATCGGGACCGTGCCGATCGGCACCGGCGAGTTGCGGATGATCCATTCGCGCGTCTCGTGGATGTTCTTGCCGGTCGACAGATCCATCACCGTGTCGGCGCCCCAGCGCGTCGCCCAGGTCATTTTCTCGACTTCTTCCTGGATCGAGGAGGAAACCGCCGAGTTGCCGATGTTGGCGTTGATCTTCACCAGGAAATTGCGGCCGATGATCATCGGCTCTGTCTCCGGATGGTTGATGTTGGCCGGGATGATCGCGCGGCCGCGCGCGACTTCGGCGCGTACGAACTCGGGCGTCATCCGGTCGGGAATCGCGGCGCCGAAGCTCTGGCCGGGATGCTGGCGCGTCACCATCTCGGGCAATGAGCGCAGCATTTCCTCGCGCTTCAGGTTCTCGCGGATCGCGATGAACTCCATCTCCGGCGTGACGATGCCGCGCCGTGCGTAATGCATCTGCGACACGTTCGCCCCAGCTTTGGCGCGGCGCGGCCGGCGCTTGAGGTCGAAGCGCATGCCGGAGAGTTCGGGGTCGGCGAGGCGCGTCCTGCCATAGGCGGACGTCAGCCCGTCGAGCTCGACGCTGTCGCCGCGCTCGGCGATCCAGCGCGCGCGCAGCGCCGGCAAGCCCGACCGGATGTCGATCTTCGCCGCCGGATCGGTGTACGGCCCGGACGTGTCGTAGACGGCCAGCGGCGGATTGACTTCGGCGCCCTCAGTTGACTTGTCCCACGCCGGCGTGTCGGCTTGCGCGATCTCGCGCATCGGCACGCGCAGGTCGGGCCGCGAGCCCTCGACGTAGATCTTGCGGGAATTGGGCAGCGGCTGCACGGCCGCGTTGTCGACGCGGGCGTCGCGGGCGAAAAACTGGTCGTTGGCATTCATCGGACGGCTCCTTGCGATTGAGATCGTTCGCAAGGGGATTCGGAGGCGCTTCCCTGCGGCAGGATTATCTGCATCAGGTTCGAAGGGTCTCTCTCACCCGGCGACGGCTAAAGCGCCAGGACCCCCAGCGCTTCCATTGTCGGTCAAATCGCGCGCCGGTTCAATGCCGCGCGGCATTTACCGCAGCTCTAGTCGGCAGCCGACGGAACCGCGGCGTGCTCTCGCCGCGCCGCCAGCCACTGCGTGAACTCCTCGAAGTAGGTATAGACGACCGGCGTGAGATAGAGGGTCAGGGCCTGCGATACGATCAGTCCGCCGACGACGGCCAGCCCGAGGGGACGCCGCGCTTCTCCGCCCGCGCCGAGTGCCAGCGCGATCGGCAGGCTGCCCATCAGCGCGGCCATCGTCGTCATCATGATCGGCCGGAACCTGGTCATGCACGCCTCGTAGATCGCGTCGTGCGGCGACTTGCCCTCGGTGCGCCTGGCCTCGATCGCGAAGTCGATCATGATGATCGCGTTCTTCTTGACGATGCCGACCAGCATGATCATGCCGACGAAGGCATACATGTTCAGATCGATCCGGAACAGCCACAGGGTCAGCAGCGCGCCGAAGGCGGCGGTCGGCAGGCCGGAGAGAATCGTCACCGGGTGGATGAAACTCTCGTACAGGATTCCCAGCACCAGGTAGATGACGAATATGGCGAGCGCGAGCAGGACACCCATGCCGGCGAGCGACGACTGGAATGCCTGCGCATTGCCCTGGAACGTGCCGTTGATCGTCGGCGGCAGCCGCATCTCCGCGGTCGCCGTCTGGATCTCCGCGATCGCCTGCGAAAGGGCGACGCCGGGCGTCAGGTCGAACGAGATCGTCACCGACGGAAGCTGGCCCAGGTGCGTGATCGCGAGCGGGCCGATCGTGGGTTTGAGCGAGGCCACCGAGTTGAGCGGCACCAGCGCTCCGCTGTCGGAGCGAACGTAGAGCAGCGACAGCGCCGAGGGGTCGGCCTGGAAGCGCGGTTGCAACTCCATGACGACCCAGTATTGATCGGTCGGCGCGTAGATCGTCGACACCTGGCGCGAGCCGTAGGCATCGTAGAGCGTGTTCTCGATCGATTGCGCCGAAACGCCCAGCGCGGAGGCGCGGTTGCGGTCGATGGCCACCGTCACCTGCGGCTGGGTGATCTGCAGGTCGGTCGTTACGTCGACCAGGCCCGGCAGCGTCTTGAGCTTCGCATCGACCTTGGGCGCCCATTCGTAGAGCTCGCCGGTGTCGGTCGCCTGCAGCGTGTACTGGTAGAGGCTCTTCGTCAGCTGGCCCAGGCGGATCGCAGGCACGTTCTGCACGAACGCCTTGATGCCAGGAACGGCGGCGATCGCGGGCCGCAGCTCCTGCAGCACCACGTCGGCGGTCGGACGTTCGCCGTGCGGCTTCAGCGTCACGAACATGCGGCCGTTGTTGAGCGACGAGGCCGAGCCGCCGCCGCCGACGAACGACATCACGCTCTCGACATGCGAATTGCCCCGGACGATTTCCGCCACCTGCCGCTGCAGCTTCGACATCGCGTCGAACGAGACGTCCTGCTCGGCTTCGGTGAAGACGAACAGCTGGCCGACGTCGTCGCTAGGCAGGAAGCCCTTCGGCATGTAGACGAACAGCGCGCCGGTGGCGACAAAAAGGAACGCGAAGAAGACCATCGCCAGCCGGCGGTGGGCGAGCACGGCGGTCAGCGTCCTGCGGTAGCCCTCCAGCATGTAATCGAACATGCGTCCGAAGAACGCGTAGACCCGGCCGTGCGTCTCTTCCCCCTCGTGCTTGAGCATCCGGCTGCACAGCAGCGGGGTGAGCGTCAGCGACACGAAGCCGGAAAGCAGCACGGCGACGATGATCGTCACCGCGAATTCGTGCAGCAGCCGGCCAATGATGCCGCCCATGAAAAGAACCGGGATGAACACCGCCACAAGCGACAGCGTCATCGACACGATGGTGAAATTGATCTCCCGCGATCCGTCGAGGGTCGCCTGCAGTCGGGTCTTGCCCATCTCCATGTGCCGCGTGATGTTCTCCAGCATCACGATCGCGTCGTCGACGACGAAGCCGACGCACAGAGTGAGCGCCATCAGCGACAGGTTGTCGAGGTTGTAGCCGAAGACGTACATCAGCGCGAACGTG
>Ga0207657_10008941_pt1 | contig 10121 bp, 9 predicted proteins | sample KBSC33metaG_FD_184316 | JGI IMG/M metagenome (GOLD analysis project Ga0207657, IMG submission 184316) | Corn rhizosphere microbial communities from Kellogg Biological Station, Michigan, USA - KBS C3-3 metaG (SPAdes) (version 2) | ecosystem: Host-associated > Plants > Roots > Rhizosphere > Soil ... | reverse complement strand
GCCGTCTCGCGCTACGAGGCAGACGGGACGGTCACTGCGGTAAGCGGCTGGACGACCGAGGGCGGGTACATCTACGCCGGGAGGCGCTACGAGCTCGAAGGCACCGTGTCGGGCCTGATCTTCGAGACGGGCCGGCCCGGACGCGTCGAGAACTACACAGAAGCGCCGGGCGAGGCGCCCGGCGCCGCCCGCGCGATGGGCTGGCGCTCGTCCGTGGGAGCGCCGATCACCGTGGAGGGCCACCTTTGGGGCGTCTTGGCGGTGGTTTCGAAGAGTGAGCAGCCATTGCCCGGCGACACCGAGCAGCGACTGGCCGAGTTCGCCGAGCTCTTCGCGACCTCGATCGCAAACAGCGAGGCCCACGAGCAACTCGCGCAGCTCGCCGACGAACAGGCGGCGCTGCGACGGGTGGCCACGCTCGTCGCCGAGGGGGCGACTCCGCACCGTGTGTTCGAAGGCGTCCGGGACGAGGTGGCACGCATGTTCGACGCCCCCCTCAGCGTGCTGCTCCGCTACGACGACAATGGCAGCGCGACCGTGCTTGCAACTTCCGACGGCTACCTCGGCCCCATCGGGAGGAGCTGGGCCGTCGAGGGTGACGGCGGCGCGATCGCGCGGGTCTGCCAAACAGGGGTCCCGGCGCGCGTCGACTACACCCGGCCCACGCATGGTGCGATCGCAGACGCTGCGCGGGCCGTAGGCGCGCGGTCCGCGGTCGGCGTGCCCGTCGTCGTCGACGGAACTTTCTGGGGCGTCATGGCCGTCGGCTCGCGCGAAACCGGGCCGCTGCCTCCTGACTTCGAAGACCGGCTCGCGAAGTTCACGGAACTCGTTGCCACGGCGATCGCAAACGCCGAGGGCCGCGCCGAGCTGGACGCCTCGCGCGCGCGAATCGTGGCCACGGCCGACGCAACCCGGCGCCGGATCGAACGCGACCTGCACGACGGCGCGCAGCAGCAGCTGGTTTGGCTCGCGCTCGCGTTACGCGCGGCGCAGACGACGGTTCCCGAGGAGTTCGAGCAGCACCGAAGCGAGCTTGGCCGGGTCGTAGACGGCCTCACGGCCGCACTCGACGACCTTCGCGAGGTCGCCCTCGGTATCCATCCGGCCGGGCTCTCGGAGGACGGGCTGACGCCGGCGCTCAAGAGGCTCGTTGCCCGCTCGCCGCTCCGCGTCAACCTCGAATTTCGCGCTGATGGTCGCTTTCCGGAGCCAGTGGAGGTGGCGGCCTATTACGTCGTCTCGGAGTCGTTGACGAACGCAGCCAAGTACGCCGATACCCCGGTTGTCGACGTCGCGCTGGCCGCTGACAATGGTGCCCTACGTGTGGAAGTTCGCGACGACGGGCGTGGTGGCGCGGACCCGGCCGCGGGCTCGGGACTGCTCGGCTTGAGGGACCGCGTGGAGGCGATCGGAGGGACGATGCATCTGACGAGCCCACCGGGTGCGGGCACATCGTTGCGCGTCGAGTTGCCGCTGGCCGACCAGGCCGCTCGCAGCTAACTGAGGCGGCCCTTACGCGGCCGCGCGGCCCTCGTCTGCGGACACTCCGCCGACACTCAGCGTGACCTCGATGTTGCCGCGTGTTGCCCTCGAGTACGGGCAATCCTGGTGTGCACGCCTCATCAGATCGAGTCCCTGCTCGCGAGTGAGTTGCGGTGCATCGAGGTCGAGCGCAGCGGCAAGACCTAGGCCGCCGCTCTTCACTAGCCCGATCCCGACGCGTGCCGTGATCCGGGAGTCGCTCAAGTCGAGCTTCCGCCCCGCCGCGATCCGAAGCAAAGCGCTCTGGAAACAGGCGGCGTAGCCGACGGCGAACAGCTGCTCGGGATTCGTCCCCGGCCCGCCCGAGCCGCCCATCTCGCGGGGAACATCGAGCGCGACATCCACACGGCCGTCGCTCGTCCGCCCATGCCCTTCACGGCCACCGACGGCGGTCGCCTCCGCGGTATAGAGGATCTTGAGTCCGTCGTTCATCTCTGTCCTTTCGATCAGGCCGCGCCACTCGGGCGTGGCTTTCTTCTCGGGCGGGGTTGCTCGAGGGCACGGCTCGCAACTAGGTACCGCTCGACGTTTTCTGGCTGCGGGTTGTCCGACAGCGCCCGCACCGCCTCGACAAACCGCCGGACGGCTCCAAGCTCGGACGCTCGGAACGCGAGATCGGAGTGTTCGAGCCGCATCCGCACACCTTCGCGCGTGCGGAGCCTCAGGTCTTCCCGGGCACCGCCCAACCGCTCTAGCAGCGATCCACCATTCGACGACTGCGGCGAGCAGCAGCGGCCTAAGGGCGCTGGCCTCGATGCCGTACCCGCTCGGCACAGCGAAGGTGTCCGCTCTCGCCTACCCGGCCACAGGCGGCCGGCGTGAAAGGAGTGCGGACATCAAATGATCGACCTCATCGTCTGTTCCATTTGCCTGCGCGTGCGCCGCGACTCGGAGTGGCAGGACGCCGAGCGCGTGGTCAGAGAAATCAGCTCGTACGACCGCGAGCTACCTCGGCTCCACGCCGCCGTCTGCGACGCCTGCGTCGAAGCGATCTCTCGCCGCCGCGCGAGCAGGCAGGACGCAGTTGCGGCGTAGTGACACCAATAGCGGCTGCCCGCCACTCGGCCCTGCGGAAAGTGAGCGGTGTGAATGGACGCTGGCGAGGACGCCGTGCGCACTACGACACCGCAATCGTTGTTGGGAGTTCAACAACGAAAGGAGTCCCTGAACCATGTCACTCACGAGCAAGATCAGACCTCGGGTCTTTCGATTGGGTGCGCTTGTAGTCGTCGGCGCCGCGGTCGCGACAGCGGCGGTTGTTGCTTGGACAGGCGGCTCATCGGCAGCCGACGATGCCTCAGGCCAGCCGCCACCGGAGTGGGCCTCGAATGCCGGTTCCTGGCCGGCGCATAACTACGATCTGGCGAACACGCGCGCCACGATTCAGTCGCCGATCAACTCGCAGAACGTCGCCAGCCTCAAGGTGAAGTGGCGTTTCGCGATCAAGGGCACGAGCTCCTTCGGCGCGATCGCAACGTCTCCGATCGTCATCAACGGCACGGTCTACTTCCAGGACCTGAACTCGAACGTGTATGCGCTCGATCGCGATACGGGGAAGCTCGTCTGGGAGCACAGGTTCAACAAGCCGGACGAAGGCCCGAACGGCGTTTCCTACGGCTACGGCCGGCTTTACGGAGCGACCTCAGCGGACGCGTTCGCCCTCGACCCCCAGACCGGGAAGCAGATCTGGACACACAAGCTGCCCCGCAACAAGAACGAGGGCATCGACATGACGCCTCAGCTGTACGACAACACGGTCGTCGTCAGCACGGTTCCGGGCAACCCCTCGTCGTTCTACGCCGGTAACGGGGACGGCATCGTCTGGGCACTCGACGCCGCCACGGGCAAGACGAAGTGGAAGTTCAACACGATTTCCGACGGCGCCAAGCTGTTCGGCAATCCCAAGGTCAACAGCGGCGGCGGTCTCTGGTACCCGCCTTCGGTCGACAGCCAGGGTCGCGTCTTCATCTCCGTCGCCAACCCCGGGCCGCTCTACGGGACTCCAAAGTTCCCCGGCGGGTCGAGCAGGCCCGGGCCCAACCTCTACACGAACTCGATCATCGCGCTCGACGGGCAGACCGGGAAGCTCATCTGGTACCGCCAGGCTGTCCCGCATGACGTTCGTGACTACGACCTGATGATCCCGGCGATCGTCACGACTGTGCCGATCCAGGGCGTCCAGACCGAGATCGTCCTGGTCGCAGGAAAGATGGGCAAGGCCTACGCCTATCGGGCCGACGACGGCAAGCAGCTTTGGACGCGTTCGGTCGGCACGCACCTGCACGACACCGGCCCGCTCCCCCGGAAGCCGTACAGGATCCTTCCCGGCGACCTCGGAGGCGTCGAGACGCCGATGGCCCTTGCGGACAATCGCCTCTTCGTTCCCTGGCTCGATCTCGCGGCCACCGCAGGGTCGACCGGGCAGCAAGGCGGCTTCGACTTCCGCGGCGGCCGGGGCGGCCTCACCGCCATCGACGCGGCCACGGGCAAGGTCGACTGGCAGCAGAAGCTGCCGTCGATGGACTTCGGCGCGGCCACGGTCGCGAACGACGTCGTCTTCACGAGCGACTACGCCGGCACGATCTACGCCTTCGACACGCAGACGGGCAAGACGCTTTGGACTGCCAAGGCACCTGCCGGCATCAACGCCTTCCCGTCGATCGACGGCGACACGCTGCTCGTCGGCGCCGGGGCGACCGGCTTCTTCAAGAAGCCTCAGTTCCAGCTGATCGCCTACTCGCTCCCGTAAGCAACCACCATCGCAAGGAGATGTTGCAATGAAAAACCTCAGCATCAGTGCCCTCTCCGCTCTTGCCGTGATCGCGATCGCCTCGCTCGCGCTCGTCCAGCTCGCCTCAGCACACGGCGACAGATCGACAGCCGCGACAACCACGGCGATCCAGGTCAAGGGTGGCGAGTTCTTCTTCAGGCTCTCGACGAAGTCAGTGTCGAGGCCTGGGAAGGTCACGTTCGTCTTCAAGAACATCGGCCACGTCCTGCACGACTTCAGCATCCGTGGCAGGAAGACGCCGCTGATCCAGCCCGGCAAGACGGCGAAGCTCGTCGTCAGCTTCACGAAGAAAGGCAAGTACGCCTACCTGTGCACCGTCCCCGGACATGCCCAAGCGGGGATGAAGGGGACGTTCACCGTCCGCTGACCATCACCAACACGACCAGGAGGAGACAATGAAACCGAATCATCAAACGAACGAACTGCTAGCAGCGGTGCGACATCCGCGGATGATTGTCGCGGCAGCAGTCTTCGCGATACTCGCGGCTGCGATCTTCGCCCTCCATCCGCCTGCGACGCACGCGGCACAAGCGAAGGGGACGGTCGTCTCGACGGCGAAGACCAGCCTCGGCCGGATCATCGTCAAGTCGAACGGTCACACGCTCTATCTGCTCGGGAAGGACCGCAACGGCAAAAGTACCTGCTCCGGACAGTGCGCAAGCTTCTGGCCACCACTGATCACGAGCGGGAAGCCGCGCGTCACCAACGGCGCGAGGGCAGCACTGATCGGGACGACGAGGCGCACCGACGGACGCCTCCAGGTGACGTACAACCATCACCCGCTCTACACGTTCGTCAAAGATACGAAGGCAGGACAGACGAACGGTGAGGGCGTGAGCGCCTTCGGAGGCATCTGGGATGCGGTGTCGCCGGCCGGAACAAAGATCGTGAAGCCGACCGCCCCGTCCCAAGGCGGCGGCGGAGGGTACGGACCCTAGAGAGCCGGGATCCCACGTGAGGGGTCGCGCGCAAAGCGAAGCGACCTCTCACGGGCCCGCGACGCGGTTCAGCTTTTGGCGCTCGAGTGACAATTTGGTGACAGGCTCGACACAAGACACGGACCGAGCTAAGGTCGACTCCTTCATGGCCAGCGTCGCCGATGTCGCGAATCTTCCGCTCTTCAACGGGCTCGACGACAATCAACTCGGGGAGCTCGCGACCTGGTTCCACCTGGAGACCCAAGCGGGGGGCACGCGGCTAGTTGGCGAAGGTGCGCCCGGCTACACGTTCTTCATTCTCACCGACGGGACTGCAGCCGTCACGTCGGAAGGCCAGAGCCTGGCGACGCTGGGGCCAGGCGACTTCTTCGGGGAGATCGCAATTCTCGGAGATGGACGCCGCAGCGCGACCGTTACGAGCACCTCGCCGGTACGGGTTCTCGTGATGTTTGGAACCGAGTTTCGACGGCTGGAAGCTGCACATCCTGAGATCGCCTCGCGCATCGTAGAGGCAATGCAAGTACGGGTCGCGGGACGAGTCTCCGAACCCGCCTGACGGTTCGTCCGCAAATCCAAACGCTGAGGAGGCCGTCAGCCGGGCAGCTTGCCCGCCAGCTTGCGCAGATCTTTCCACGCCGCCGGGAAGCGATCGCGGATTGCACCTTGAGTGACTTTCTCGCGCTCCGCGAGCTGCCCGGCGACGAAGGCGATGCCCGTCCTGTCGAACGCATACCCAACCGCTCGCAAGTGCTCCGCGGCGACAACGGCATCCTGATGAGCGCCGAGGAGGTCCTGCATCTGCGTCGCGGCTTCGATGACGCGGCGCGCCGGCTTGCCTGACGTAGCGCCGGCCAGTTCCGTGGCGTAGCGCACTCGCTTGACCTTGATCCTGAGTGCGTGCAGCGCGTCGTCAGACGGTCGCTTGCCGAGACGTTTCACCGCCGCCACGAGGCGGTTCAACTCCCGCCGAGCGAGCTTGTCGAGCGAGCGCTTCGGCGTTCCGTCCGCGGGCACTGCGGGCTGACCCAGCCGCTCGAGTGTCCGTTGGTAGCGGTCACTGTCGAGCGCTTCGACGAGGGCGCGTTGTAGGTCGCTCCGGTCGCTCTCGAGTCTTTCGATCAAAGCCTCGGCGGCGGGTCGATCGCGAAGGTCGATGCTGCGAATCTCCGCACGAAGCTTGTCGAGCAGGACATCAAGGTCCCTCGCCTCGTTGCTCGCCCGCCCGACGCGGCGCATCCCGTCGTTGATCTCGGCGGCCCACTCGGCGTCGACGAGGTCCTCCGCAACGCCGAGGAACGCGCGAACACGGCGTCCGGCCACGCGAACCTGGTGGAGGCTCTCCGGGTCGGAACCGATCCTGGCGCCCACGTCGTGGCGCACCAGCGAGTCGCGTTGCCTCGCCACGTGATCTTCGAGCCGTCTGATCTCGGGATCCGAGCTGCGGACCGGCACCGCGACGAGCTCGCGTCCGTGCACAACCGTCCCGAGGAGCGACTCGATCTGCGGGGGAACACCCGACCGGTCGTCCGGCACGACGATCCGTTCGCCGCGCGCGGCCGTCAGGCGCCAGGAGCGGTCGGAGCCGCGCATCGTCAGCTGGAGCTCGAGACCGTGCCGCTCGAGCAAGAGGTCGCTCGTGTCGTAGCGGGCCGTCGTCGTCTTGTCGCCACCGCCCGATCCGACCTCGGGCAGCTCGAGAGCGGCCGGACGAGTCAGCTGGACGCCGTCTCGGACGTGGCCGTTCTGAACGACGACGGCGTCCGGCGTCAGACGAACCGCGGCGGCGAGCGGCGGGTCGACCAGCACGAGCTCGGGACTGACCGGGCCGAGATCTTCTAGGTCGGTCCGGACCAGTCGAAGCCAGGGCCGCCTCCGTTGCGAGTGCCAGGCGAGACGCTCACTACCGATTCGGACCGAGTCAGCCACTCGAGCGAACCAGTATGGCTCCCGGGATCGGACAGCCCGGACGAAAAGATGGGCCTTCCTGGACTCGAACCAGGGACCGACGGGCTATGAATCTGTCCCGGTCGCACCACTGAGCACTCCCTTACCTTCGGAAGTCTCCGGTTCCAGGGGCGGCGTTTGGGTCGAAAATCTGGATTAGCCGTCTTTGCAAGCGAACTTACTGAACTGGCGACTCACGCTTCGGCTCGAGCAAGCTTTGCTGCTCAACGATTCGGCGTGCCACATCGGCAAGCCGCAGATTGCGCTCCCGTGCGGTCGTCTGGAGTCTGCGGAAGGCATCCTGTTCAGAGAGGTTGAGAGCTGACATCAACAAGCCCTTGGCACGCTCCACGAGCTTGCGGTCTTCGAGCGCCTGCTGTGCCTTGCTCACTTCGGCTTCGAGTGCTTCGAACTCGGAGTGGCGCGCCGCCGCCAGCTTGATCGCGGCCTCTAGTTCTCGCGTGTCGATTGGTTTCGTGAGGTAGGCGCTGACGCCACTGGCGATCGAGCGCTCCACGAGGCCTGGGTCATCGACGCCGGTGACGATCACGACGGGCCGCCGGAAGCCCTCGCCGGCCAACTGCACGGCAGCAGCTAGCCCGTCGAGGGCGGGCATCTCGATGTCGAAGAGGTAGAGGTCGGGCAGGCTCGTCTTCGCTTCGGCGACAGCCTGTTCGCCGTCGCCGACCGGGCCGATTGGGTCGTGTCCGAGCGACCGCACTCGTTCGGTAAGACCGAGCGCGACTACGGGGTCGTCGTCGGCGATCAGGATTTTCATGTTGGCTCCGCCGGAAAGATGGCCTCGGCGCGAGTACCGCCGCCGGGTCGTGTCGTCAGCGCGAAGCGCCCATGAAGGCCTTGTTCGACTACCCGTTGGACGAGCTGAAGACCCAGTCCCGTCGAATCATTCGCACCCATACCACAGTCGTCGACGCATAGGCGATGCTGGAGCGCCCCCGAGTCCAGGCGCACGGCGATTGGCGGGGAACCATGCTGAAACGCATTCGTGATCAGCTCGTTGGCGACGATTCCGAGCTTCTGGGCGGAAGAAGCGTCGAGCACTGCCGGTTGGGCCTCGACGGCGACCGGCACTGGAGCCCCGTTCGCGATGCTGTTGAGTAAGGCGCTTGCGTCGACAAGGTCATCGGTCTCTGTCAACAGCCTGTGAACGGTCGCGATCGATTGGATACGAGCGGCGGTGTCGTCGAAAGCACGACCGTCTCCGCCTTGCGGACGGCCGAGTAGGAGGAGGTCGGCGGCGGTCTGGAGGTTGTTCTTGATCCGGTGATTGGCCTCGGTCGTCAAAGTGCGTTCGAGCTCAGCACGCGCCACCGCCCGTCTGTGGGAAGCCGCTTCGTGTCGAATCGTTCGAGCGAGGACGAGCACGGCTGCGACAGCAGCTGCGACCAGTGCTAGGCGCATCGCCGTTGCCCCGACCGGGAGTGGAACGAGTGCGGTCGCGAGCGCGCACGTTCCGGCGCTCACGGCGAGCCAGAGGGCGCGACGCCAGCGGACTTGGACGAGCGCGATGAAGGGAATCGCGAGGAAGAGGAGGAGAGCGAAGTTCTGGCCGCCGATGAAGACGAGCACCGCGACGAATCCGATCAATCCTCCGGACCAGAGGTCGAGCAGTAGTCGCCCCCGGCGGATCTCTAGCCACTTACGCCAGGGGACGAACATCGCGGCCGCATTGCCGAGTGTGGCTGTGAGCGTAAGGGCGAGCAAAAACCAGCGGTGTCTGGATCCGGCGTCCAGTGCGAGGCCGCCGAGCACCGCAACGATCGAGAGCCAGCCGAGCCAGGACCCGAATTGAAGCGCCTGCGATCGAAATTCAAGCTCTGTATGCGCCTGGTTGTCCGCGGCGGTCGGTCTTGCCGCTTCACGCACCGCCGGCAGCACACGCGCCGATTCGGCGTGCTGCAGCCCTAACAAACCGCCCTCACAGAGCGCACAACGATGGCGGCCAAGGTTTTAGTCCGATCTATTTGTCGGTACGCGGGTAAGAAGACTTCTCCTCTCGCCGTTACGCAAACCCGACGGATGCGGTTTTGTCGTAACTGTCGACCTTGTCGAGGCGTAGCAACATGCCGGTTGCCGAGGGTCGCGCGCTCCTGCTAGCGTGAACTTCGCCGGCGTTCATGAATGACGCCGCTCGGGGCCACGATCGCCTCTTCCCCGCGTAGCCATCCGGCTCGCGTGATTCGACAGGGAGAGGCTATGACCGAACGCCCCACACCCGAGAGTTACTCACGACCGCTCCACCAATCATCCGCGTCGAGGCCGGCGACGATTTGGCCGATCAGTTTCGCGATCGGGATCGCGGTAACGCTCGTTGGGCTGATCGTGAACCCGGAAGTGATCGCACCGCTGGGTGGCGCGATCACCATCCTTGCCGCCTCTGCATGGATGCGCGGCGGCGGATCTGAAGAACAGCCGACCACGCACGAAGAGACGGCTTCGCAAGAAGCTCCGCGGAGCGTCGATCGCTACCCGCGGAGTCGCTTCCTCGAGCGCGCAACGATCGGTCTCGGCGGCATCATCGCCGGCGCCGTTGCGTTACCCGCCGTCGGCTTGGCGGTTCTGCCCTCCTTGCTGGGTCAGCAGCGGCGCTCGGTCGACCTCGGATCCGTAAGTGCCTTTCCCGAGGGCCGATTTGTCATTGCGACGTTCCTCGCGGACCCAAAGATGGGCGAGGTATCGCGGCGTGCCGCCTACATCCGTAACAACGGATCGCTCGGTGGATTGCCGAGCTTCACGGCGATGTCGAGCCGCTGCACCCACGTCGGCTGTCCGACCCAACCGAACGGACCGACGTTCGTCCAGCAGCGCCACGCACAAAAGACGGCAAACGGTGAGGTCGGCCTTGTCCCAACTTTGCCCGCCGGCGGTTTCGGCTGTCCGTG
>Ga0207657_10008940_pt1 | contig 10121 bp, 8 predicted proteins | sample KBSC33metaG_FD_184316 | JGI IMG/M metagenome (GOLD analysis project Ga0207657, IMG submission 184316) | Corn rhizosphere microbial communities from Kellogg Biological Station, Michigan, USA - KBS C3-3 metaG (SPAdes) (version 2) | ecosystem: Host-associated > Plants > Roots > Rhizosphere > Soil ... | reverse complement strand
TGTTTCAGTTTTTGAAAATACAGGAGTTATACGAACCTACAATGGTAAACCCTACCTTGACCGCAATTACAATATTACACCTGAAAATAATCCTGCCGGGGCCGCCACTATTAATGTGAGGCTGTACTTTACACAATCCGAATTTGATGCATTAAAAGCAGCCGACCCTTCAATTACTTCACCTGCAGATTTAGCGGTTGTCAAACAACCGGCAACAGGAAGCGCTCCCTCTTCATTTATTTTCGTTGCGGGTGCAGCAACCATTTTTCCGCAATCATGGGCGGCTGTTCCGGGGGGATATTATATTGAAATAGCAATAACCGGTTTCAGTAATTTTTTTATACAAGGACCCAATGGGGCTTTGCCTTTAACATGGTTGAATATAAACGCGCAATGGACTGATAATTCAAATGCAAAAGTAAGCTGGCAGGTAACCAATCAAATCAATGTAAAAAAATACAATCTTCAGCATAGCTATGATGGTATTGAGTTTATAAATGTTTGTGAAGTAGCGGCAACCAATTCTGAAAATTATAATTGTACAGTGCCCGCTGAAAAAAATCTTATCCATTATTATCGTGTATTACAAACAGACATAGATGGCAAAAGCAGCCTTAGCAAGGTAGTGCTGCTGAATTCGGCAGTAAACCAAGCTTTATCCATTTATCCTAATCCGGTAATTAATGAAATGCAGGTAACAGGTTTGGGCAATTACAGGGAATTCACCATTGTAAATGTTGAAGGAAAAATAATGATGAAAGGAAACATAGCTGCGCAATCGCAATCAATTTCTGTTCAGCATTTACAATCCGGCATTTATCTTCTTAAGCTCATCGGAAACACAGAAATGCAAACATTAAAATTTATTAAAAAATAAATAGCAAATGAAAAAGATAAGAAAATCAATTTCAGTAATCATTTTCCTTTTGTCATATAATTTTTTATTTGCACAACAAAATTCAGAAACAGAAATCCGCAATCTCGAAGAATTAGAAGGGCATATTCGAACAAACTTCTGTATCGCAGGTCAGGGCTTGCACATTTTTAGGTCGAAAAAAGTATTATGAAAAGATCATTTTTTATCTTGACTTTTTTTATCCTCCCATCTCTTTGATTCAATGCGATAATAATCCCTTCAATGCCAAAGCCTGTTTTGAAAAATTTTTCTCTTCAAAAGATCATACTGCTATACAAAAACTGCAAAATCAAAATGCGTTGTAAGCAGAAAATTACCCAACCTATTTTTTGTAAAATAATTTATTAAAGTGTTATTTTGTCATGAAAGCGTATTTTCAGCAAAATATGATAGTCTTTTCAGAAATAGCGCCGTCGCCAGCCCTGGCTCCGTTTGTTCACTGCTATGCCTATCGTGAATTTCAAACTGATAGTTTGGATATTGTAAAACCATGGCATGCTTCACATCAACCTAGCATTGTTTTTTTTCTAAAAGCATTACCAGTTAAGTTAGTTGATTTAGAAACGGGCCGGGTTTTAAAAACAGGCAAAAACTGCGATTTTGTTGGCATGTCAACAAAATGCAATGGGGAAATGGTGTTCAATGGATCGTATTCTTTTTTCCAAATTATTTTCAATCCGCATGGCCTTTATAGAATCTTCAAAAGACCGCCTCTTGAACTAACGAATAAGATCGTTTGGAGTGAGGATATTTTTAGTGCTGACATCAAATTATTGCATGAGCAATTTTACGAGGCGAATGCTGTTGCAGAAATGGTTGAACTGGCTAATTCATGGTTATTGGGTTATTTGAACAAGCACAAAAGGATTGACTATAAAGATAGAATAACGTCTGCCGCTAATCTGATAACAATAAATGCGGGTTTAATAAATGTTGATTCACTTGCAGACTATGCCTGCATGAGCACGAGGAATTTTGAGCGGACTTTCCTCTCCGAAACCGGCATGTCGCCAAAACAACTTTCCTGTATCGCACGCTTCAATTATGCGCTTGCTCTCAAGCTAAAATTTCCGTTAATGAAATGGACTTCAATCGCACATGTCTCAGGATATTTTGATCAGACACATCTTGTAAAAGACTTCAAAAAATTCGGTGGCGAAGCACCTTCATCACTGCTAAAACATGGGCCGCTATTTGAAGAGAAGCCACTATTTGAAAGATAAATGTATTGAGTAGTTGCCAATAACGCGTAAAATTTGTCGGATTTTTACTATTTCCACTTCCCTTCTTAGACTATTTTTGAGTTAGAGATTTTTTGCTACATGCATTTTTTTTTATTTAGAAAACCTGGTTCGCAAACTCTATTTACGATGTAATAACTTTAAAAAAAACAACCATGGAACAGGTTAGAAACGAAGCCCGGCAAAAATTAATTTCAGCGGTGGGTGAATGGTTCACTAACCATTTGCTTTATCCTGACGGCGACGATAATATGCACCCTGACGGCGGGTATCCGTACTTTAGAAAGGACTTATCCGACGTTCAAAATATTTCTGAACCGGGTTTTTTCGCAAAACATAAGCCTGAAATATTTAATTTATGGAAACGCGATTTTGCTTCTAAAGGAAATAATCCCACCAGAACATTAAAATTGCTTTTGGAAAAAGCTTCTAATGAAAAGAAGGAATTTAAAAGAATCGCTGTTCCCTGCCTTGATGGTTTTCTTTTTATTAAAGTAGAAGACATCATTTACCTGGAAGCAAGTAGCAACTATACTAAATTCTATATGACCGATAACAGAAAATATATTGCAAGTAAAAGCATGAAAGATTTTGAAGAAATGTTACCCAATGATACCTTTATCCGCATTCATAATTCTTTTATTATTAATAAGGAATTTGTTGAAAAATATATTCGTGGCGAAGGAGGCCAGGTGGTGCTTTATGGAAATATTACCCTTGATATTTCCAAAAGAAAAAAAGGCGATTTCTTAAAAGCAATTGAAAATTAGCAGGATGTCTGCTTTAAGCAAAACCAGAGTTTAATTTATTTCAAATACTCCATCGCTTTTCAGTAAACAAACAAATATTGCAATATTTGAATTGCATTATTTTTGGTTTAAATATTCTCCTTCCTGTTTTTCCTTTTTTATAACTTCTTTTTTACCGAAGTTTACACCTTCCATTTTTAAATGACAACCATGAATAAGAAACTCACTCTTTTTATTATTTTAAATTTCGCTTTCCTGATTTTTGTAAATGCGCAACCGGAACGCTGGCAGCAACATGTAAAATATAATATAGATGTGGCTGTTAATGTGCAGACAAATATTATCAATGGCACTGAAAAACTGGAATACACTAATAATTCACCCGATAAATTATCTAAGGTATATTTTCATTTATACTGGAACGCGTTTCAGCCTGGAAGCGAAATGGATGTCAGAAGCCGCGAGTTAGGAAAAAATTTGATCAACGGAAGGCCAGACTGGGATACCCGTGTGACGGATCGCATTTCAAAATTGACTCCCTCAGAAATCGGTTATCAAAAAATTATTTCTATAAAGATGAATGGCCTGGAGCAACCAGTAAAATTGCATGGGACTATCCTGGAAGTAGATCTTACAAAAGCCATCCTGCCCAAAAGCAAAGTAATTTTTGATTTGGTCTTTGAAGCCCAGGTTCCGGTGCAGATAAGAAGGAGCGGGAGGGACAATGCCGAAGGGATTCGTTACAGTATGAGTCAGTGGTATCCTAAATTGTGCGAGTATGATTATGAAGGCTGGCATACGCCACAATATGTAGCGCGTGAGTTTTATGGAGTTTGGGGAGATTACGATGTTACCATAAAAATTGATAAAAGTTACAAGTTAGGTGGAACAGGCGTTTTGATAAATGCCGCCGAGATTGGCTGGGGTTATGACAAGCCCGGAACACCTTTAAAAAATATTTCTTCCCCCGAACGTACCTGGCATTTTATCGGGAAAAACGTACATGATTTCGTGTGGGCTGCTGATCCGGATTATGAACACATCGTAAAGAAACAGGACGGAGTAGTAATTAATGTGATCTATAAAAAAATAGATTCATTGCAAAAAAAATGGGAGAACGTTGCTGATGCTGCGGTTGCAGTATTACCTTATATGGAAAAACGTTTTGGGAAATACGCCTATCCTCAGTATTCATTTATACAAGGTGGCGATGGCGGTATGGAATATCCGATGGCTACTTTAATTAAAGGGCCAAGTCTCGGAACTGTTTTTCATGAATGGATGCACAGTTGGTACCAGATGATGCTGGCTTCCAACGAAAATGAACATCCATGGATGGACGAAGGATATGCAAGCTATAGCGAAGGAGAAGTGATGGCGTATTATAATAAGTTGAAGAACATTGAAGGTTCAAAAGAGTTGCCACTCAATCATGCGGACGCTTATAAAAGTTATTATTTTTTGCAAAGGTCTAATTTGGCGGAACCAATGACAACGAATGCTGATCATTATAATACTAATATAGCTTACGCCATAAATGCTTATTCAAAAGGCGAGATTTTGTTGGAGCAACTCGGCTACATTGTCAGTGATTCGGTAAGGGATAAAATACTCCTTGAGTATTATAAATTATGGAGATTCAAACATCCCAATCCAAATGATTTTTTTAAAGTGGCCCAGGATGTAAGCGGAATACAGTTAGGGTGGTACAAAGAGTATTGGCTCAACACAGTTAAATCAATTGATTATGGTATTGACAGTCTTTGGCAGGAAGGTGATGTGTCTAAAATAAGATTAAGGAGAATTGGCCAAATGCCTATGCCTGTTGATCTTGAGCTTACGTTCAAAGACAGTACCAAAGAGTTGCATTATATTCCAATGGATATGATGCTTGCTGGTAAACCAGCGGAAAGTAATGAAAAAAGATTTGTTCATCAAGAATGGAATTGGACAAATCCAACCTATACCGTAGAATTTAAACATCCTTTAAATCAATTAATAAAAGCCGAGATAGACCCTACAAAAAGAATGGCTGATGTGAACCAGGATAATAATGTTTTGAACTTGAATTGGTGAGTTGGGAGCGGTGAATTGTGAATGATCAATTGTCAATGGTGAATAGTAAGTATTTGTGTGGCTTTTAGCCTTCAGCCTTTAGCTTATAGCATTTAAAATATATTTTTCCCTGAAAAAATCTTCTTTAAAAATTTTGCTGATTTCCCAAATCCTTGGCCGTATGCCACTTTCATGAATTTCTTTTGCAAGATCGCCACCTTTCAGGCAAATCAACCCGGTGATTTTTTTCGGTTGATCTACCGGTCTTTTAAATAGCAAAGGCCTGCTCCAATACCAAAGATCTTTTAACGGCGCTACTGCCCGCGAAACAACTACGTCAAATTTTTGATCTTTGATATCTTCTGCGCGGGTATGCTGTACCGTTACATTTTGCAATTCTACCGCGTTGGCGATTGCTTCTGCCACCTTTAATTTTTTATTAATACTATCTACTAAATGAAAATAAACGTTCGGGAAAAAAATAGCCAGCGGAATCGCAGGAAAGCCACCACCGGCGCCAAGATCCATAATGTGGTACCCATCAGGGAAATCAAATTGGGTGGCAATCGCTAATGAATGTAATACGTGATGCTCATAAAAATGATCCATGTCTTTTCTGGAGATTACATTTATTTTTTGATTCCATTCTTCATACAGATCTTTTAGCGCAGCATATTGCTGCAATTGTTTGTCAGAAAAATCAGTGAAGTATTGGGTGAGGAGTTGCATTTAAAAAATGATGGTTTTTATTCCTGCCCGAATTGACTTGGTCAGGCGGGCGTTTACTGGTAGATTATTGAAAAATTTTCTCATCAGATTTCCTTAGTCAGTATATAAGGCCGCTCATGATAAATTTTCAAAACCATTTCTCCAAACAAAGTATTAGCCCATGCAAACCATTTGCGCGTAAACTTTTCAGGATCGTCCTTTTTAAAAGATTCATGAATGAAGCCGGTATCGGCATTAGTATCTTTCACCATTTTCAGGCAGGACTTTATTTCGCTGTCGCTTGTGCTGGTAATGGCCCGAAGGATAATACTCATTGGCCAGATACTGTCTATCAGCGTGTGCGGACTGCCGCTTCCTTCCGCATTTTTTCCTTTAAAGAAATATGGATTGCTGTCACTTAAAATAAATTTCCGGGTGTTTTGATAAATGCTGTTGTTGGCGCTGACAGCATCCATATAAGGCAATGCAAGGAGGCTTGGCACATTACTGTCGTCCATGAATAATTGATTACCGAATCCATCTGCTTCATAAGCATACATTTCTCCAAATTGAAGATGATGCACGGTAGCATATTTTTTTAAGGCTACATCAACTTCGTTCGCAAGCGCAGTACACTCTTTTGCAAAACTTTCATCTTTCAATATTTTGGAAGACATAATGGCAAGCTGCCTTAAAGAAACTACAGCGAAGAAATTTGACGGAATTAAAAAAGGAAAAATAGTAGCATCATCAGATGGACGGAAAATAGAAACGATCAATCCAACAGGTTTTATCGGGTTACCATAACCGTCACCCGGCACCGTATCTGTGGACCATGAGGTAGTTCTTCCAAAAGTATAAGGTCCCCTGTCATGTTTGCGCTGTTGCTGTTTGAATGTTTTTACCACCAAATGCATGGCATCTTTCCATTGAGAATCGAATGGAGAAACATCGCCGGTTTTTTCCCAGTAATTATAAGCGAGACGGATAGGATAGCATAGTGAATCCACTTCCCATTTCCTTTCGTGTAGTTCAGGCTTCATCGTTGTATGATCTTTATCCCATTCGCTTCCGGTAGGCCCGTCATTAAAGGCGTTGGCGTAAGGATCTATCAGAATACATTTCGTTTGCCGGTTGATAACTCCGGCAATTAACTGCTGAAGTTTTTTATCATCCTTCATCAAAGGCAGATAGGGCCACACTTGTGCGCTACTGTCTCTTAACCACATAGCATGAATATCGCCGGTGATTACAAAAGTGTCAGGCCTTCCATCAATCATTTTGAAAAATACCGTAGTGTCTAACGTGTTAGGAAAACAATTTTCAAAAAGCCATGCCACTTCCGGATCCTTAATTACTTTTTTCATTTTGGCAATAGTTGCTTCTACTGCCGTACTTGTAAAATTTCTATCTGCAAGAGGTGGCCTTTTGCTTGTGAAGTCGCCTGGTAACATCGCGGCTTTTAAAATACCCGGAGTAAATAAGCTAAGGCTTGCTGCGCCTGATTGATAAAGAAATGTTTTTCGATTCATAATGATTGATTGGTTTTAAAATTTTAGCCACTTCCGATAGCTATCGGAATGCACGAATTTACACGAATTGAGGAAGATTATTTCACAGTAAAGAAAGAAATAAGCAGGATTTTAATTTTGTTTTCTGCTACGTACATGAATCTTCATAAATTTCTAATAAAGCGTGTCCTTCTCCCCGTCCGAATGGCTTGGCCGGGCGGACTTCGGAGAAGGGTTGGGATGAGGTCTCACAGTAAACAAACAAGTAACCGGGATTTCTATTTAATGAATTCGCACCTCTGTTCTAAAATGAACATTCAACAATGAAACAATTTAACAATGTACCAATTCAGCAATTACTTCCAACTCTTCTTAGGTTTTTTTAAAAGCGCCGAGGCAAAAATTAAATAATAAAAGAACATCCACACATCAAAAAATACAAACCACGGAAATAAATCTTTTTCATCTAATTTCTCAGTGGTTTTAAAAATTACGATGGCCTGTACAATGAGGCGTATTCCAAATACTCCCAAAACGATTCTCCAGTCGAAGAGAAATATGGAGGCAATAAATAAAGGATAAAAAAGAAAAAGTGAGAAGGCGTAAAGCCCCAATAAAAACTTATGGATTCCTCTGTAATACTTACTGGTGGTATAATGACGGTTCTTTTGCCGGAACCATTGTTTCCACGAAGTGGACGGTTCAGATAAAGTGAAGGTATCTTTGTCAATGACAATGGCAGTATTTTTTTTCGTGCTGGCCTTATTAATAAAAAGGTCGTCATCGCCTCCGGGAATGTTGTTATGAGCTGAGAATCCTTTATGGCGAAAAAAGACTTCTTTCTTGTAACCCAGGTTTCGCCCCACACCCATATAAGTCATCCCGCTTTCAGCATAAGATAAATATTGCAACGCCGTATGAAAAGTTTCCCACCTTACAATCTTATTAAAAAAGCCTTTCTTTTTATGAAGCGGCCCATAACCCAAAACAATTTCAATTCCGTCCGTAAATGTTTCCTGCATTTTTTGAATCCAAAATTCTGACGCAGGAACGCAGTCCGCATCCGTTAATAAAATAATTTCATATTTGGCAGATTTGATCCCAATACTCAACGGGTATTTTTTCCCCGGAATGAAACGCGCTTCCTGCTTGAGTTCTACGATTTGTAATTGCTTAAAAGATTTTTGAAATTCTTCCAGCAGATATTTGCTTTCGTCCAAAGAATTATCATTTACTACAATCACTTCATGTGTGGTACGATAGCTTTGTACCAATGCGCCGGGAAGGTATTTTGCCAAATTTGCCGCTTCATCCCGTGCGCAAATAATTACAGATACCGGCTGTGTTTGAAAAATATTCCGCGGCTTTTGTTTATAATAAGCAAGCCGTAGAAAGAAAAAAAGGTAATAGAATAATTGTATAAAAGTGATTATACAAAACCCTAAAAAAACTATATTTTCAGGAGAGTTTAAAAAATCAGTTAGTTTCATTTCGAATGCAAACTTACTTTGCTTACGAATACAGGCAAAAAATTATATTTGTCCCTTCTGGCTACTTCTAAGATCGGTATCATCAATTATTGCTCTTTATCTTTGCAAACTTTAAAATGATTTAATGGCCGCATTGCAATTTGAACTTCAACAAACTGATAATTTTTCCAAAGCACGTGCAGGAAAGATTACTACTGATCATGGAGAGATAATGACTCCTATCTTCATGCCTGTGGGTACCGTTGGAAGCGTGAAGGCTGTTACCCAGCAACAGCTTCACGATAATATTCATGCACAGATTATTTTGGGAAATACGTATCATTTGTATTTGCGTCCCGGCCTTGAAATATTGGAAGCTGCGGGTGGCTTGCATCAATTCATGAATTGGAACAAGCCGATACTTACTGACAGCGGCGGTTACCAGGTCTTTTCATTGAGCGGCACAAGAAAAATTACCGAAGAAGGTGCGGTATTTCAGAGTCATATTGACGGAAGCCGACATTTATTTTCTCCTGAAAAAGTAATGGATATACAAAGGGTTATTGGCGGCGATATAATCATGGCTTTTGATGAATGCCCGCCGGGTGCAAGTGAATATAATTATGCAAAAAAATCGTTGGAACTCACCAACAGGTGGCTCGACAGGTGCTTTGATCAGTTTAATAATACGAATAACAGATATGGTTACACGCAGAATTTATTTCCAATAGTTCAGGGAGGCGTGCATCATGATCTGAGAAAGATGTCCTGTGAATATGTTGCCTCCAAAGAAGCCACAGGCAATGCTATTGGTGGGCTAAGCGTAGGCGAGCCTACAGAAAAAATGTATGAAATATGCGCTCTATGCTGTGAGAATCTTCCGGTAAACAAACCCCGCTATTTAATGGGAGTGGGCACTCCTTGGAATATATTAGAATGCATTTCCCTGGGGATTGATATGTTTGATTGTGTGATGCCTACAAGAAACGGTAGGAACGCGATGCTTTTTACCAGTAAAGGCATTATTAATATTGACAATAAAAAGTGGGAAAAGGATTTTTCTCCTATTGATGATGGAATTGATTGCGAGGTAAGCAATTTTTATAGTAAAGCTTATTTACGCCATTTAATAAAATCGAAAGAGATATTAGGCTTGCAAATCGCGAGCATCCATAATCTCGCTTTTTACCTGGATATAGTTACTAAAGCGCGGCAGCATATTATCGAAGGAGATTTTTTATCCTGGAAAAATGAGATGACAATTAGATGGCAAGAGAGATTGTGAGCGGCCAATAGCGCATGAATGAATCGTTTACTCTATTTATCTTTTATACAAACCAGGGTTTTGCTTTCTGAATGTTAATAAATTTTAACGTCATTCATACATTCTCTGAATTCAGAATAAATATTTTTGCCTCATCTTTGAAACTTTCCATGAAATGGATATCGCCGGCAGATATATTTTTAGGACC
>Ga0207657_10008938_pt1 | contig 10122 bp, 12 predicted proteins | sample KBSC33metaG_FD_184316 | JGI IMG/M metagenome (GOLD analysis project Ga0207657, IMG submission 184316) | Corn rhizosphere microbial communities from Kellogg Biological Station, Michigan, USA - KBS C3-3 metaG (SPAdes) (version 2) | ecosystem: Host-associated > Plants > Roots > Rhizosphere > Soil ... | reverse complement strand
CCCGCGTGCGTCGCGCCGTCCGCGCCGACCAGCCCGGCGCGGTCCATCGCGAAGCGCACCGGCAAATTCTGGATCGCCACATCGTGGACGACCTGATCGTAGGCGCGCTGCAGGAAGGTCGAATAAATGGCGACGAACGGCCGCATGCCCTGAGCCGCGAGGCCGGCCGCGAAGGTCACCGCATGCTGCTCGGCGATCCCCACGTCGAACGCGCGCTCCGGGTGCGCCGCGGCGAACTTGTCGACTCCCGTTCCGGACGGCATCGCCGCCGTGATCGCGCAGATCTTCGGGTCGCTGTCGGCCAGCTGCGCGAGCGTCTGCCCGAACACATTCTGGTACGACGGCGGCCCCCCTCCCGGCCCCTTGTCCTGCTTGCCCGACACGACATCGAACTTGACCACGCCGTGATATTTGTCGGCAGCGTTCTCGGCCGGCTCGTAGCCCTTGCCCTTCCTGGTGACGACATGGACAAGCATCGGCCCGTCTTCGGCTTCGCGGACGTTCTCCAGCACCTCGACCAGCGCCCGAACGTCATGCCCGTCGACCGGTCCGACATAATAGAAGCCGAGCTCATCGAAGAGCGTGCCGCCGGTCAGCATGCCGCGGGCATATTCTTCCATCTTGCGCAATGAGCTGTGCATTCCCTCGGGCATCGCCTTGGCCAGCTTCTTGGCCAGCTTGCGCGGGGTCAGATATTTGCCCGAGCTGACCAGCCGCGCCAGCGCGTTGCGCAGGCTGCCGACCGGCGGCGCGATGGACATGTCGTTGTCGTTAAGGATGACGACCAGCCGGTTGCCGGCCGCGGCAGCGTTGTTCATCGCCTCATAGGCCATGCCCGCCGACATCGCCCCATCGCCGATCACCGCGACCGCACGCCCTGGTTGGTCGGATAGTTTGTTGGCGATCGCGAAGCCCAGCGCGGCCGAGATGGAGGTCGAGCTGTGCGCCGCGCCGAACGGGTCGTATTCGCTCTCGCTGCGCTTGGTGAAGCCGCTCAGACCCCCGCCCTGCCGCAAGGTGCGGATGCGGTCGCGGCGGCCGGTGATGATCTTGTGGGGATAGGCTTGGTGCCCGACATCCCAGATCAATTTGTCCGAAGGCGTGTCGAACACATAATGCAAAGCGACCGTCAGCTCGACCACGCCAAGGCCCGCGCCAAGGTGTCCGCCGGTCACCGAGACAGCGGAGATCATCTCCTGACGGAGCTCTTCGGCTAGCTGCGGCAGGTCCTCCTTGCTTAGCGCGCGGAGATCGGCCGGAAGCTGCACGGTGTCGAGCAGCGGGGTCACAGGACGGTCACTCATCGTCGTGGGCCTTACGCGGCCCGTCCTCCGATGTCACCACGAGCGAAGGCCTAACCGCCCGAAAACGGGCGATTTCAGCGTTTGCTCAGCCTTTGCTCAGGCCCAGGCTCGAACTTACCCGCAGTCCCCGCACTTGCCGCGCACTTCGATGACCGGCCGCGGCGCCGAAAAGCCGGCGTCTGCCGCCGCCGCGCGGACGCCGCTGGTCAGGCTGTCGTCGTCGATGTGCACCGCCTGCCCGCATTCGTCGCAGATCAGGAAGATGCAGTCGTGCAGGCAGCCCGGATGCTGGTTGGCGACATAGGCGTTGGCGCTTTCCACGCGGCGCGCCAGATTGGCCCCGACAAACAGATCGAGGATGCGATAGACGCTGTTGGCCGCGACCCTGCGCCCCTGCGCGGCGGATACCTGTTCAGCGATGTCATAGGCGCTTGCCGGCTTGTCGAAGCCCGCCAGGGCGTCGAACACCGCCGCCCGCATGCCGGTCCACTGCTCGCCCTGCTTGGTCAGCCGCTCGCGTGCCGCATCTTTCAGCGACTCGCCCTCGTGGAGCTGGTGATCGTGCCGGCCCATATTGTCTCCGAATTAGAACCTGCCCACCCGCCGGGCAAGCGACTCGCTTACTCGCTGGCGAGGCTGTTCAGCCGATGCCCCAGCGCCACGATCAACACGCCGATGATCGTATAGATCGGCTCACGCCCGTCGTGCGGCAGGCTGAGCGCCCCCGCCATCACGCCAAGTCCCAACGCGCCGATCGCGCTCGGCAGCATGAAACCATGCTCCAGGATGCCGCGGCCCAGCGCAAAGGCGCCGATAATCATCGCCAGCGTCAAGCCGACTTCGTGGATGATCGGCTGGCCCAGGAACCCGCCGGCCGAAGCCAGCAGGCCGAGCAGCACCGCGGTCGCCACGCAATGCACCGCGCACAGGCCGGACAGGCCCATGGCAAGGCGATCGAGTCGCCCGGTCGAGATGCTCAGCGGCTGCATGCGCCACGATATAGAATATCGTTGCCGGAGTTACAATATAACATCGGCACGTCTCGCCGCGCTTGCCCGGCGAACCGGCTCGGGCGAAAGGGCGCTCATCCATGACCGATGCAATCCTCCACCAGCACCCCGGCCGCACCCCTGCCCGCGGCCTGTCCAACCTGCTCTTCTTCGTCGCCGCGCTCGTCTTCGCGATGGTCGTCATCGGCGGCATCACCCGGCTGACCGAAAGCGGGCTGTCGATCACCGAATGGGAGCCAATCAGCGGAGCGATCCCGCCGCTCACCCACGCCGATTGGGTGCACGCGTTCGATCTCTACCGGCAGACTCCGCAATTCCGGGAAGTCGCCGGCCCGGCGGGGATGACGCTGTCGGGCTTCAAATTCATCTTCTTCTGGGAGTGGGCGCACCGGTTGCTCGGCCGCGTATTGGGCCTCGTCTTCTTCGTCGGCGTCGGCTGGTTCGCGGTGAAGCGCGCGATTCCGCGCGGCTATGGCTGGCGCCTCGCGGCTCTTTTCATCCTTGGCGGTCTACAGGGCGCGGTCGGCTGGTTCATGGTCATGTCCGGCCTTGAGGGACGGACCGAGGTCAGCCCCTACCGCCTCTCAGCCCATTTGTTGTTCGCCTTATTCCTCTTCGCGGCGCTGATCTGGACGGCGCTCGACCTCCGCCGCGCGGATGCCCGCCCGGCGCGGCTGACCGGCTGGGGCATCGTCGCCCTCGCGACGCTCTTCGTCCAGCTGCTGCTGGGGGCCTGGGTCGCCGGCTTCCGCGCCGGCTATGTGTCCAGCAGCTGGCCCGACATGAACGGCCGCTTCGTGCCGGACGGCATCGACTGGTCGCACGGGACGCTGTTCGCCATGACGCACGACCTCTACCTGCTGCACTTCCTGCACCGCTGGTGGGCCTGGGTCGTGGTCGCGGTTCTGGTCCTCTTCGCGCGGAAGGTCCGGAAGATCGAGGGCGCGCGGGCGGCGTCGATCGCCATCCACTCGGCTTTCGGCACCCAGATCATCCTCGGCATCCTGACCGTCCTTTCGGGCATCGCCCTGTGGCTCGCGGTGCTTCACCAGGCGACCGGTGCGCTGCTCGTCGCGGCGACCGTGTGGGGCGCGCATGAGCTTGGCCGCCGCCGATGAGCGTCATCTCGGTCTATGCGGTCTTCGCCAACGCCGACGAAGCCGATCGCATCGGCCGGCAGATGATTGAGGAGCGGCTCGCCGCCTGCGTCAACATCTTCGCGCCGGTCCGCTCCATCTACCGCTGGCAAGGCGCGGTCGAGAGTGCCGAGGAAGTCGCGGCCATCTTCAAGACAACCAGCGACCGGGCCGACGCGCTCATCACGCGGATCGCTGGCCTGCACAGCTACGCGGTACCGAGCATCGTCAGCTCACCGGTCGACAAGATCCTCGCCAGCTATGCCGACTGGGTCGAGGACAGCACGCGCTAGAAGGGCATCCCTTCCAGATACAGATAGGACGGATCGAACTCGGCAACCCCTTCCAGCCCGCGGCGGTCGACGATCGTCAACTGGCGGTTCTCTAGCTCGACCAGCCCGCGCCGCCGCAGTTCCTGGATCGTGCGATTGACGTGAACGACGGTCAGGCCGAGGCACTCGCTCAACTCCCGCTGAGTCAGCGGAAACTCGAACCCGTCGGGCCGCGCCTGATCCACATCGTCCAGCCGCGCATGAAGTTCGCAAAAGAGATGCGCCATCCGCGAAATGGCCGACCGCTGGCCCAGCGATAAGGCCAACTCTCGCGTGATCGCGGCGTCGACGTTGGTCGAGAACCAGTAATAGCGCCCAAGCCGTGGGTGCCGCTCGACCAGTTCCCGAATTCGCTCGTGAGGCACCACCGCAATGCTGCACTCGCTGAGCGTCATCACATCATGGTCGAGCCGCTTCAGCGTATAACTATGCAAATCGGCGAAATCGCCGGACACGTGAAGCTGCAGCACCTGCCGCTGGCCCCCCGCCAAGTCCTTGTTGCGTGACAGCCAGCCGCTCAGCAGCATCAGGCTGATGGACAACGGTTCTCCCGCGCGGATCAACACCTGGTCTGGCGGCAACCGGCGCGTTTCGGCCACGATCCCGCGAATGGCGCGCTCTTCGTCAGAGCTGACCTCGATACGCCGTCTCAGCTTCTTCAGGTGCGCGGTAATCATCAACGGCGACGTTGTGCACTGCGCGTCGGAGAATCAATTTATCCTAGGTTATCGTTACCGAAGATTCATGAAGCAATCTCGTAGCTTGCTTTAATTCAGGTGAACGATTCCGACGGTGCCGCATGATAACCCGCCTGCCTGGGGGTGCGCGTTGTCTACTTACAGGCTGTATCGGCTCGACGGGGCCGGCAGGATCGAATTCGCCGACTGGATTGAGGCTGAGGGCGATGAGGAAGCCGCGCAGACCGCGCGCGCGCGCATCGGCGACGAACGGTTCGAGGTGTGGCAGGGCGGACGTCTGCTCGCCGGGCCGTCGCGGCGCCAGGCTGATTAGCCTGACGTGCCCGCTTTTTTGACCGGATCGTAGGGCACGTCATCGAGCTGGCGGCGGAGCGCATCGATCGAGGCATTATCCCCCTCCTCGCCCGCATATTTCGATTCCAGCTCGGCTTCCTCGGGCGTCTGCTCCCGAAAATAGGTGATGGTCAACCGCTTCCCGAAAATCTCGTCTCCGCGGATCTTCATTTCCGCCTGGTGTTCAGGGGGCAAATTATCGCGGATCGTCTCGAGGTAATGAATGAGCTGATCGAGCGACGTATATTCGCTGATATCGATGAAATCCTTGACGCGTCTCGGCACTGAAAACTCCAGGGCGGCGGGCTTTGGGGCTGTGATGTGGAAATTACGACCGCCCTACCCGAAGGGCAACGTGCGACCTTCCACTTATCCCCTTTTACCGTCGGCGGAGCCGATTTAGCGGCCAGTCGTCCTCGCGGCGACGATCGAAGCATACAAAATTCGCCGCGGGTCGAATGCCTCCGAGCCCGCGGCGTTGCTATGCTGCTCGCACGATCACTCGCGCGAAGTCGCGTGGTAATGCCGGTGCGACTTAAATGACGCCCAGCAGCCAAAGGATAAGGATAAGGATCAGCAGACCGCCGAGACCGATGTACATCGCAAACCTCCTGTTTCTCGTTCTTGCTAAAACGGCGATCCAGCCCCTGTCGTTCCCGTCGTTGCGCAGGCGGTTCAAACCGTAGGGTATTATTTTACCCGTCGGGAAAGTGCCGGATTTACTTGACTTTCTAGCCTTCAACCGCAAATAGCGGCGCACGGCGGCTCCTCCGATGGGCCGCTTTTCTCGTTTGAAAGAGGTTTCAGCCATGAAGGCGCTGATGAAGACGACCAAGTCGGCCAAGCCGGCCGAGGTCGACAAGAAATGGCATCTGATCGATGCCGAAGGGCTGGTCGTCGGCCGCCTGGCGACGATCGTCGCCAACATCCTGCGCGGCAAGCACAAGCCAAGCTTCACGCCGCACGTCGATTGCGGCGACCATGTCGTCATCGTCAACGCCGACAAGGTCCGCTTCACCGGCAACAAGCTCAAGCAGAAGATCTACTATAAGCACACCGGCTATGCCGGTGGCCTCAAGGAAGTCACCGCCGCGAAGGTGCTCGAAGGACGCTTCCCCGAGCGCGTGCTGGAAAAGGCTGTCGAGCGCATGATCCCGCGCGGCCCACTCGGCCGCGACCAGATGCGCGCATTGCATCTCTACAACGGCACCGAGCATCCGCACGGCGGCCAGGACCCGCAGGTTCTCGACGTCGGGTCGATGAGCCGCAAGAACAAGGTGGGCGCATAATGTCCGACACTCGTGAATCGATCGCCGACCAGCTCGGCGCCACCCCTGCTCCGGCTGCCCCGGATGCCGATGCTCCGGCTACCGAAGCCGCTGCTCCGCACGCTCCGGTTCGGGAGCCGATGCCGCTTCGCGAACAGCAGATCGACAAACAGGGCCGCGCTTATGCGACCGGCCGCCGCAAGGACGCCATCGCACGCGTCTGGCTAAAGCCCGGCTCGGGCAAGATCATCGTCAACGGGCGCGAGCAGGAAGTCTATTTCGCACGTCCGACGCTGCGCCTGGTGATCAACCAGCCGTTCGGCGTCGCCGATCGTGAGGGCCAATACGACGTCATCGCGACCGTCGTCGGCGGCGGTCTGTCGGGTCAGGCCGGCGCGGTGCTGCACGGCATCGCCCAGGCCCTGACCCGCTATGAGCCCGCGCTCCGCGGCGTGGTCAAGCAGGCCGGCTTCCTCACCCGCGACAGCCGCGCTGTCGAGCGTAAGAAGTACGGCCGTGCCAAGGCCCGCCGCAGCTTCCAGTTCTCGAAGCGCTAAGCCGCCGAGCTAAGGCGAAAAATCAGAAAAGGCGGTCGGGACAACCCCGGCCGCCTTTTTTTTCGCCGCTTCGCAGGGTCTCGGCTAGGCTTCGGACTGCAGTGGCATCGTGAAGGTGAAGCGCGTCTGCTCGTCGGTCGAGGTCACCTCCATCGATCCGCCGTGCGCTTTGGCGATCTCATTGACGATGAACAGACCGAGGCCCAAGCCCTGCTGACTGCGTCGGACGGATCCGCGAAAAAACGGCTCGAACAGCTGCTCGCGCGCATCCGGCGCGATCGGCACGCCACCGTTGATCACCGACAGTGTAAAAGACCCGTCGCCGGTCCGCGCCACGACTTCGATCGGGATCCCCGGCGCGCCGTGGGTGACCGCATTCGACACCAGGTTCCCTGCGAGCTGGGCGATGCGCGCGGGGTCGCAATCCACTGGTTGTTGGATCGCGAATTCGGTCAGTATCTCGCGGTCGGGGGCGATGATCCGAATCTCGCTCACGACCTGCTCCAACACCGGCGTGAGCTGCGCATCAGGTTCGCGCGTCAGGGTCAGGCCGCCGCCGAGCCGGCCGCGGGCGAAATCGAGCAGGTTGACCACCAGGGCCGAAGCGCGGGCGACGCTGCCGCTCATCTCCTTGACGATGACGCGGCCGCGTTCACTGAGATCTTCGCGCTCGGTCAGCATTCGCGCGCCGGCAGCCAGAGCGGCGAGCGGATTGCGCAAATCATGACCGAGAACGGCGATGAACTGCTCGCGCAGAATAGCGGTCTCATGCTCGGCCCCGACCGCTGCCTCGGCGCGCGACCGCGCCGCGACCAGGCCACGCTCGTAAGTCCGTCGCTCGACGGCTTTGAACAAGGTCAACCGGGTGAAGAGATGCCGTCCTTCGGCGTCCCGCTTTTCGGCGGCATTGGCGATGATCGGGATTTTCGACCCATCGGACTTGAGGATGTCGAACGCGAGTTCGTTGACGAAGCCCTGCAGGCGAAGCAGCGGCGCAAGATGGGTTTCGAACGCGATCTTCCCGCCAAAACTCAGCAACTCAAGAAACGACCGTCCGAGCAGCCCGTCACCGGTCGTCTCCAGCCATTCCGATAGGGTTTGGTTGACTTTGACGATGCGTGCGTCGGGCGCGAGCGAGACATAACCGCACGGGGCATGCTCGTAGAGATCGGCCAGATCTTCCGTCGGCAGGTCGTCAGACAAAGGAGCGGATCGCCGCCGTCACTTCTGTTGGCGCACTGAGGTTCGGGCAATGGCCAGTCGCCTCGAGCTGCATGAAACGGCTGCCGGGAATCTGCGCACTGACATATTCGCCAACCGCGGTGGGTGCGATGATGTCATCGTGACATTGCAGGACCAGGGTGCGGGCCGTGATCGCCGGCAGATCGGCGCGGTTGTCGGACAGGAAGGTGACGCGAGCAAACTCGCGGGCAATCTCGGGATCGGTGGCGCAGAAGCTGTTGGTCAACGTCTCCCCAAGCTCGGGCCGGTCGGCATTGCCCATGATCGCCGGAGCCATCGCCGCCGACCAGCCGAGATGGTTGTCGGCCAGAAATTCGAGCAGTTCCTCGACCTGCCCTGCGGAGAAGCCCCCGACATAGCCCTCGTCATCGACGTAGCGCGGCGAAGGGCCGACCATGATGAGGTCGGAAAACATCCGCGGCGCCTTGAGGCTGGCGAGAGCGCCGATCATCGCGCTCACCGAATGGCCGACGAATATTGCGTCCTTCAGGTCGAGCGCGCGGCCGATCTCGACGATATCGTCCGCATAACCGTCGAGCTTCGAATATTTGGCCGAATCGTACGCCGCGAGATCTGATCGGCCAGCGCCGACATGGTCGAACAGGATCACGCGAAAATCGTCTTCGAAGTCGCGCGCGACGGTGCTCCACATGTTCTGGTCGCAGCCGAAGCCATGCGCGAACATCATCGATCGCGAGCCTTGTCCCGAGACATTCACGTTATTGCGGGTGAGCACCATCGTGCGGGCCTAGCACAGGATTTTCGTCGAAAGCCATTGTAGTTGCTCATTAACCCCGCCGAGCCCGGCGCCGCATTTGCTCGAAATTGGCCATTACTGAGTGGATGATCGCGGCAGCATCCCCGTCCGCCTTAGCGCCTCTCCGACCGCCAGCGCCGCCGTCGTCGCCAAATTGAGCGACCGCACCTCCACGCGCATCGGCACCCTCACCCGCGCATCGCAAGCGTCGGCAACCGCCTGTGGCACGCCCGCGCTCTCCTTCCCGAACAGCAGCACATCATCGATGCGGAACTCAAATTCATAGGCCGACTGCTCCGCCTTCGTGGTGAACAGCACCAACCTTCCCGCGCCCAGCGTCTCGTGAAACGCATCGAAGCCAGCGTGCCGCCGCACTTCGACTTGGTCGATATAATCCATCGCCGTCCGCCGCACGCGCCGGTCGTCCCACGCGAAGCCCATCGGCTCGATCAAATCGACCGCCACCCCCAGGCATGCGCCGAGCCGCAATACAGCGCCGACGTTTCCGGCAATTTCAGGCTCGAACAAAGCGACGCGCATTCCGCCTGATTAGCGAAGCTGGCGCGGCTGTCGAATGCCGCTCGAAGGCCCGATCCAAAACCCTTTCCTACGTCCGGCATTTTGTGGTCCACTGCGGGCCATGAACCCGATTTCCGCTCGCCGCCGGCCGCACGCGTTGCCCAAACCGCTTAAAGTCGCAAAAAATGCGCTTGTCCCCGTGACTCTTGCGACTTTAGCGACGTTAACGCAGTGGACCGCGCGGCGCGGAGCCCGCCCTTTCGCGGGGCTTTGTACCCTGTTGGCGGCACTTTTAAGCATATCTGCCATGCCCGCGGCCGCCGACACCTTGCTGATCCGTCCGGCGCGGGTCTTCGACGGCACCGCGACTCACTCCGGCTGGACCGTGCTCGTCGAAGGCGACCGCATTACCGCCGCCGGTCCCAATCTCGCCTCACCCGCCGGCGCGCGCACGATCGATCTGCCCAACGCTACCCTGCTGCCCGGCATGATCGAGGGCCATTCGCACCTGTTCCTGCACCCCTACAACGAAACCTTGTGGGACGATCAGGTGCTGCACGAGCCGCTGGCGCTGCGCACCGCCCGCGCGGTGGTCCAGGTAGAGCGGACGCTCGACGCCGGCTTCACCACCGAGCGCGATCTCGGCACCGAAGGCGCGGGTTTCGCCGACGTCGGCCTCAAACAGGCCATCGACAAGGGCATCGTCCCCGGTCCCCGGCTGCTGGTCGCTACCAAGGCGATTGTCGCGCGCGGGGCCTATGGTCCGAAGGGCTATGAGCCCGGCGTGCCGGTCCCGCAGGGCGCGCAGGAAGTGGCCGGGGTCGACGAGACGATCCGCGCCGTTCGCGACCAAATTGCCGCGGGCGCGGACCTCATCAAGTTCTACGCCGATTATCATTGGGGCAAGGGTGAGCCGAGCCGCCCCACTTTGTCTCAGGCCGAGCTTGATGCCGGGGTCGCCGCCTC
>Ga0207657_10008936_pt1 | contig 10125 bp, 8 predicted proteins | sample KBSC33metaG_FD_184316 | JGI IMG/M metagenome (GOLD analysis project Ga0207657, IMG submission 184316) | Corn rhizosphere microbial communities from Kellogg Biological Station, Michigan, USA - KBS C3-3 metaG (SPAdes) (version 2) | ecosystem: Host-associated > Plants > Roots > Rhizosphere > Soil ... | reverse complement strand
TGTAGCTCAGTTGGCTAGAGCGTCTGCTTGCCATGCAGAAGGTCGAGGGTTCGAGCCCCTTCAGCCGCTTTGTTTCCGCCGGCGCCGCGGTCAGTAGCCGTAGCCACCGCCGGTGCTCGACGAGCTCGAGGCCGATCCGAGCGTGGCCGCCTTCCAGGTGCCGACATCCTTGAACCCGTTGCCGGATGCGTCACCGGGAGCCTTGTCGCCGGTGAACGTGTACAGCGGGCGGCCCTGCCAGGTGACCTGGGTCGCGCCGTCGTCGGGCCGGGTGATGGTGCCCAGCTGTGAGGCGCCGGTCGGCATGCCTCCCTTGGCAACCGTCAGCGGGATCCAGACGGACAGGCACGAGGCGTTGTCGCCCGGGATGTACACGCCGCTGGCCCACGGGAGGCCGGAGCGGACGGCGATTCCCAGCTCTTGCAGACTGCCGACGATCGACTTCGCGCAGCGGACTGCTCGGGCGGGCCCGTCGAACGCAGCGAAGAACCCGTCGCCGGCGGTATCGACCTCGCGGCCGCGTGCCCGCGCGAGCTCCCGCCGGACGAGCGCGTGATGCCGCTCGAGCAGCTCGCGCCAACCGGCGTCGCCGAGCTGCGCCATGTGCGCGGTCGAGTCGACGATGTCCGTGAACATCAGCGTGGCCAGCTGGCGGTCGGGCTCCTGGTCGGAGTCAGACACCCATGCGGCCTCGAGGAATCGTTCGATCTCGTGGAGCACCTGCGGCATGTCTGCCGCGGCGGTTATGTGACCCTCGATCGGAAACTCGACGAACTCTGCACCGGGGACCCTGCTCGCGAAGTCACGCCCACGTTCGACTTCGACCCAGCGGTCTCCCGTGTTGTGCAGCACGAGTGTCGGCACGCGGATGGCCGGCAGAACGTGGCGGACGTCGATCTGGATGTTCATCCGGTCGAGCGCCGCCGCCGCTCCGGGGCTGGCGCTCTGACGCCACACCCGCGCGAATGCGGCGATTTCGTCCTCAGTCGCCATGGGCATCCCTGAGCGGGCGACTTCCTCGGCAAAGCCCCCTCGCTCGCCGGCCGCCCGTTCCTCCTCGATCGTCCGCAGCGCTTCGGCTTCGGTCGTGCCCCACGGGTAATCCGGAGCGCGAAGCACCCGCGCTGAGGCGCCGTAGAGGACGAGTGCCCACACCCGGTCGGGATACGTCGCTGCGAAGAGTGCGCTCATCGCCACGCCCTCGGACCAGCCGAACAGTGCCGCGCGCTCGGAACCGGCCGCGTCCATGACGGCCCGGACGTCGTCCATGCGTGTCTCGAGGCTCGGCGCGCCCGTCACACGGTCGGACATGCCGGTGCCGCGCTTGTCGAAGAAGATGAACCGGGCGAAAGAGGCAAGGCCCTTCCGGAGCACTCGCGAGCCCGGAAGGTCCCAGCCGAGTTCGACGTGGGACGTCGTCGGCGGCACGAAGACCACGTCGAAGGGTCCTGCGCCCACCACCTGGTAGGCGATGCTCACGTCGCCGCTGCGGGCATAGCGCGTCTCGGGCGGCATCGACGGAGGATAGGCGCGGCCGCAGGCGAAAACCAAGCCCATGCCGCGGAAGCGGAAGAAGAAGCTGCGCCCGAAGCTCCCGAGCCGCGTCAAGAAGACGCGGACGAAGCGCAGCGCGCGCGCCCGTAGCCAGCACCCCGAGCTCTGGGGCCTCGGCTCGGTCGCGCTCGGCCTCTTCCTGGGCGCCGTCCTCTACCTCGGCTGGAACGGCGGCTACGTCGGCGGCTGGCTCGGAGAGGGGCTGGACCGGCTCGTCGGCGACGCGAAGTACGTCGTGCCGGTCGTGCTCGCGGTGCTCGGCGCGCTGGTGGTGGCGCGGAGCGAGCTCGTCGACGTGCGGCCGTTCCGCACCGGCCTGGCGGTGCTCGGCTGCGGCCTCATGATTGCGCTCGGCAAGGATCAGGGCGGCTACCTCGGCCAGCTGATGGGCGGCGCGGTCGGAGTCGCGATCGGCGCCACGGGCTCCCTTCTGCTCGGCATCCTCCTGATGCTCGTGGGATCGCTGCTGCTGTCGGGCGCCTCCCTGGGCGCGATGCTCCGGGGCTCGGGGCGCAGCCTCCACCACGCAGCGCGAAAGGCGCGGTCACGGTCCCGTGACGGTGGCAGGCACCGTGACGAAACCGTGACGATGGCGCGGCCCATGCCTTTGCCGGCACCGCCGGTCGACGCGGTCTCGGCGTTCCCGGACGTCGTGGGCGAGGGCGCACAGCCGCCGCACGCCGGCGCGCAGCCCAGCCCGCTCCAGACCGAGCCTCCGGCGCTGCTCGAGGATCCGCCGACGCTCTTCGACGAGGTGACGTCGGAGCACGCCGAGTACCGGCTGCCCGACGCGGGCGTGCTCCGCATCTCGCCGGAGCACGGCGACGACTCGGGCGAGACGGCGGCGCGCGTCGCGGAGCTGCTGGTGCAGACGCTCGCGCACTTCGGCGTCGAGGCGACCGTGATCGGCCAGATCTCCGGCCCGCGCGTGACGCGCTACGAGCTCCAGCTCGCTCCCGGGACGAAGGTCTCCAAGGTCGCGGCGCTGAAAGACGACCTCTCGTACGCGCTCGCGACGACCGAGATCCGGATCCTCGCGCCGATTCCCGGCAAGCAGGCCGTCGGCGTCGAGCTCCCCAACCTCTCCCCGAACCTCGTCACCCTCGGTGACATCTTCGAGCCGCTGCCCGCCACTGCGAGCCCGGTCTCGGTCTGGCTCGGCAAGGACATCTCGGGCGCCGCCGTCTGGACCGACCTGGCGCGGATGCCGCATCTGCTGATCGCCGGCACGACCGGCTCGGGCAAGTCGGGCTGCCTCAACACGCTGCTCACGTCCGTCCTCCTACGCGCGACGCCCGACGACGTGCGCCTGATCCTGATCGACCCGAAGCGGATCGAGCTCAGCCACTTCGAGGCCGTCCCGCATCTCCTCACTCCCGTCGTCTCGAGTCCGAAGGAGGCGAGCGCCGTCCTCGCCAACTGCCTGGCCGAGATGGAGCGCCGCTACGAGCGGCTCGCCACGGTCCGCGCGCGCAACCTCAACGAGGCGAATCGCGCCTTCCGGCAGCGCGGCGAGCCGACCCTCCCGTACGTCCTCGTCGTGATCGACGAGCTCGCCGACCTGATGATGGTCGCGCCGCAGGCGGTGGAGGACGCCGTGATCCGGCTCGCCCAGAAGTCGCGCGCGGTCGGAATCCACCTCGTCCTTGCGACCCAGCGCCCGTCGGTCGACGTGATCACGGGGATGATCAAGGCGAACGTCCCGTCGCGGATCGCATTCGCCGTCTCGTCGCAGACCGACTCCCGCGTGATCCTCGATCAGGGTGGGGCGGAGTCGCTGCTCGGCCAGGGCGACATGCTCTTCAAGCCGCTCGGCACCTCGCGGCTGCAGCGCGTGCAGGGCGCGTACGTGTCGGAGGAGGAGATCGCGCTCGTGGTCGAGCAGACGCGGCAGCGCGAGCAGGAGCTCGACGAGAGCTACCTCGAGCTGCCGGAGGTCTTTGCCGAGCCCGGAGACGACACCGAGGACGGCGAGTTCGACCCGGACGACGATCCGCTGCTGGACAAGGCGATCGAGATCGTCGTCCAGACCCAGACTGCATCCGTTTCGCTCCTGCAGCGGCGCCTGCGCGTCGGCTACACGCGCGCCGGCCGGCTGATCGACATGCTGGAGCGCCGCGGCATCGTCTCCGGCTACGAAGGCTCGAAGCCGCGGCGCGTTCTGGTGGACGAGAGCCAGTACCACTCGTACGCCGCGACCGAGTAGTTCTCCCCGGCCCCTGGCCGCGCATCGTTCTAATATCGCGCGACGGCCTTAGGAGATCGGGCCGGTCAGCAGATCATGGGGAGAACAGGAGGGCACATCTTGAGATCGAGGACACGCACGCTCGGGGTCCTGTTTGCGGCGGCAGCGGCCGTCACGCTCGTCGCGGCGGGCTGCGGCGGCGGTGGTGGAGGCGGGGGCAACACGACGACGACGCAGAAGAGCAACTTCAAGGCTGCGCTCGTCAGCGACATCGCGGGCTTCAACGACAACGGCTTCAACAAGAACCAGCTCAAGGGGCTCAACAACTCGGCGAGCCAGCTCGGGATCACGCCGATCTCGAAGGTCTCGCACTCCTCGAGCGACTACGACCCGAACTACAACGCGGCGATTCGCGCCGGGGCGAACATCGTGATCGCGGCGGGCTTCCTGCTCGGCGACACGATGAAGAAGTACGCGAAGCAGTTCCCGAAGGTCGACTTCGCGATCACGGACGACTCGGCGAGCGCGGTGGGCGGCCTCAAGAACGAGATCGGGATCACGTACGCGACGCCGGAGGCCGGCTGTCTCGTCGGCGTTCTCGCGGCCAAGCAAGCCCAGAAGATGAACAACGGCAAGGCCGGCACGATCGGCGCGGTGGGCGGCATCAAGATCCCGCCCGTCGACACGTACATCGCCGGGTACCAGTACTGCGCCAACAAGGCCGTTCCGGGCACGAAGACGGTCGTTCAGTACTCGAACAGCTTCACCGACACGTCGGCGTGCTCGAACGTGGCGCAGAACCTGGTCGGGCAGGGGGCCCAGGTGATCTTCCAGGTCGCCGGCCTCTGCGGTGACGGCGCGCTGAAGGAGGCATCGACGCTCGGCAAGTGGGGGATCGGCGTCGACGCCGACGAGTACGGCGTCGCGAAGAACATCCTCACGAGCGCTCTCAAGAAGACGGATGTCGGTGTCGAGCACGCGATCGAGGATTCGTTCAACGGGCACTTCCCTGGTGGGACGGACATCCTCCTGAACCTGAAGAACAACGGCGTCGGGGTCGGCAAGATCAGCCCGACGGTGCCGCAGGCGTGGATCAACACCATGAACCAGTACAAGTCGCAGATCATCGCCGGCAAGCTCAAGCCGCCGTCGACGGTCAGCAAGTAAGCACTGCCTGGCACGGCGGGAGGGCGATCCGATTTCGCCCTCCCGCCGACGGGCGATAGCATCGACCTCGGTGAGCGACGAGCTCGTTCTCGAGATGCGGGGTATCCGCAAGGAGTTCCCGGGCGTCGTCGCCAACGACGATGTGTCCCTCGATGTTCGTCGCGGCGAGGTGCACGCGCTGCTCGGCGAGAACGGCGCCGGCAAGTCGACGCTGATGAACATCCTCTACGGGCTCTACCGCCCGGACGCCGGCGAGATCCTGCTCAACGGCAAGCGCGTGGTGTTCTCGTCCGCGAGCGACGCGATCGAGGCCGGGATCGGCATGGTGCACCAGCACTTCATGCTCATCCCCGTGATGACCGTCGCCGAGAACGTCGTGCTCGGCACGGAGCCGGTCAAGGACGGCGTCCTGCTCGACGAAGGCGCGGCGGAGCGGAGAGTCGCGGACATGGCGAAGACGTTCAAGTTCGCGGTGGAGCCGGGCGCGCTCGTCGAGGACATCGGCGTCGGCCAGCAGCAGCGCGTCGAGATCATGAAGGCGCTCTACCGGAACGCGGACATCCTGATCCTCGACGAGCCGACCGCTGTGCTCACGCCCCAGGAGGCCTCGGATCTGTTCGAGGTCCTGCGCACGTTGCGGCGGGAAGGCATCTCGATCGTCTTCATCAGCCACAAGCTGAAGGAGGTGCTAGAGATCGCCGACCGCATCACCGTGCTCCGTCGGGGCAAGACGATCGAGACCGTGCCGCGCGAGGGCGCCACCGAGGAGTCGCTCGCTCGCGCCATGGTCGGCCGCGAGGTCCTGCTGCGGGTCGAGAAGAAACCCGCCGAGGTCGGCGACGTCCTGCTCGAGGTCGAGGATCTCTGGGCGTCCGACGACCGCGGGATCCAGAAGGTGCGCGGCGTCTCCTTCCAGGTGCGGGCCGGCGAGATCGTGGGCATTGCCGGAGTCGACGGGAACGGCCAGACCGAGCTGATCGAGGCGCTCACCGGCCTCCGGCGCGCGGACAGCGGCGTGATCCGGGTCGGCGGACACGAGCTCCAACACCCCACGACGCGGGACTCACTCGACGCCGGGCTGGGCCACATCCCCGAGGACCGCCAGCGGCACGGCCTCGTGCTCGAGTTCTCGATCGCCGAGAACGTTGCGCTGCACGACTACGCGACCACGCCCGACTCGAAGCTGGGCTGGCTCTTCCCCAAGCGGCTGGTCGAGCGCGCAAAGGGGTTGATCAAGGAATTCGACGTGCGCGGCGGCGGGCCGTTGACTCCGGCTGGCGCCCTCTCGGGAGGAAACCAGCAGAAGCTCGTGGCCGCGCGGGAGATCTCCAGGGACCCGACGGCGCTGATCGCGGCGCAACCGACGCGCGGCCTCGACGTCGGCGCGATCGAGTACCTGCACCGCCGCCTCGTGGCCGAGCGCGACGAGGGCCGCGCGATCCTGCTCGTATCGCTCGAGCTCGACGAGATCTTCTCGCTCTCGGACCGGATCCTCGTCATCTACGAGGGCGAGATCGTGGGCGAGCACACCGGTGAGGTGTCGGAGGAGCAGATCGGCTTCGAGATGCTGGGCGTCCAGAAGAAAGTCCCCGCATGACCGAGCCGAAGAAGGACCTCGTTCAGTCGCCCGAGGAGGCGGCGTCGAGCGGAACCCTCGCCGCACGGCTTTCGCTCAGCCAGCGCGCCGGCGGCGTCGCCGTTCCCCTGGCGACGGTCATCCTCGCTTTCCTGATCGGCGGCCTCGTCGTGCTCGCCACCGGCCACAACCCGCTGCTCGCCTACCGCGACATCTTCAACGGGGCGGGTCTCAACTGGATCTTCCATCCGACCACGAACACGGCGATCGACGGTGGCGTCCCCGCCCAGGCCGCGTTCAACCTCACGCAGACCCTCCTGCAAACGTCGACGCTGATTCTCACCGGCCTCGCCGTCGCCTTCGCCTTCCGCTGCGGGATGTTCAACATCGGCGGCCAGGGCCAGTACTTCATCGGCCTGGTCGTCGCGAACTGGATCGGGATCTCGCTCGCGGGCCTCAACTCCTTCCCGCACATCCTGCTCGCCATCGCCGCCGCGACCCTCGCAGGCGCGGTCTGGGCCGGCATCGCCGGCGTGCTGAAGGCGACGACCGGAGCGCACGAGGTGATCTCGACGATCATGCTGAACTGGATCGCGTACTACCTCGCTTCCTGGCTCTTCGGGGTCGGAGGGCCGCTACACAACACGGACCCGACCCAGGCGACGAGCCCGGTGTCGAATCCGATCCTCGAGAGCGCAAAGCTTCCCGTCATCTGGGGCTCGACCACCCTCCAGGGGCTCAGCGCCGGCTTCCTCATCGCCATCGCCGCGCTCGTCGTCTACTGGGCGCTGATCAATCGCACGACGCTCGGCTACGAAGTTCGGGCCGTCGGCTTCAACCCCGACGCCGCGGCGTACGGAGGGATCAACGTCAAGAAGAACATCATCCGGGCCATGGCGATCTCCGGCGCCTTCGCCGGTCTCGCCGGAGGAATCGACATGCTCGGCTACCTCTTCAAGTACGGCCAGCTCGACGTCCAGGTCAGCCAGGTCGGCTTCATCGGCATCGCGGTGGCCCTGCTCGGCCGCAACACGGCACTCGGGGTGTTCCTCGGGGCGTTCATCTTCGGCGGCCTGCTGTACGGGACGACGCAGGGTCTCACCTCGAACGTGATCCAGCCCGAGCTCTCGCAGCAGCTGACGTACATCATCCAGGGCCTGGTCGTGCTGTTCATCGGCGCGGACATCCTCATCCTCTACGTCTGGAACTCGCGGAAGCGACTGCGGCCGCGCGGAGCCGCCCGAACCCCGGCAAAGGCCGTCTATTGACCACCTGGTCGCAGCGGTTGGACAACCCCGTCAGCGAGCGGCTGCGCGATCCCGCCACGACCGGGTACGTGGCGATCGGCCTCGGCGCATTCGCCGCCTTCCTCGCCATCCCACCGGTCGAGGCTCGCTCGCCGGCCTGGCCGATCGCGGTCGGCATCCTCGCCGTCGCCCTCGGGATCTGGACCGCGACGCGGGGCCGGCAGAGGCTCGGCTGGGGCGCAGCCGTGGGCGGTTTGCTCGGCATCGGCCTCGGGATCCTGGCGACGCGCTCAGGGACGGGGAATCTCGAGACCGTCTTCGACGCCACGCTCATCGACCAGACGTTCGGGCTGGCGACGCCGCTCATCTTCGGCGCGATCGCCGGCATGTTCTCCGAGCGGAGCGGGGTCATCAACATCGGGCTCGAGGGGATGATGCTGATGGGCGCCTTCTGGGGCGTCTACGGCTCGGACAAGGGCGGCACCTGGGTTCTCGGCCTGCTCATCGGCATGGCGTCCGGGGGGGTGCTCGCGCTCATCTACGCCTACTTCGCGATCCACCTCCGGGCCGACCAGATCGTCGGAGGCACGGCCGTCAACTTCCTGGCGCTCGGCATCACCGGCTACTTCTTCCAGCAGTTCTACAACGGCCAGGTCTCGGGCAACCCCTCGACGATCCCGAACCTCCACATCTCCGGCCTGGGGCACTTCCTCGAGAACTCGATAGGGAACTTGAGCCTGCTCACCTGGGCGAGCTTCCTGCTCGTGATCGTCGCCTACGTCGTGCTGTTCAAGACGCCGATCGGCCTGCGGATCCGTGCCTGCGGCGAGCACCCGCGTGCTGCCGACACCGTGGGGATCAACGTCTACCTGGTTCGTTACTGCTGCGTCGCCCTCTCGGGCCTGCTCGTTGCGGCCGGCGGCGTCTACCTGTCGCTCGGCCCGCAGGGGAACGGGACGTTCATCTTCAACATGACGAGCGGCAAGGGCTTCATCGCTCTCGCGGCGATGATCTTCGGCAACTGGCGCCCGGCCGGAGCCTTCGCCGCGGCGGTCCTCTTCGGGTTCTCGAGTGCGCTCGCGCTGAAGCTCCAGATCTACTCGCCGCAGGCCTCGACGTTGTTCCAGGTCCTCCCGTACGTGCTGACGCTCGTCGCGGTCGCCGGCGTGATCGGCCGCACGGTCGCGCCGGCGGCCGACGGCAAGCCCTACGCGAAGCAGTAGCTCGCGGGCCGGTTGCGGCCGGGCAGGCAGGGGAAGGAGCGGAGCGCAAGCGAGTGTGGAGGAGTCGAAGTGGCAGCGACAGCCGACCAGCAGCAGTTGACGGAGGTCCTACTGGAGGACATCCACGAGACAGACTTTCCGAGTGCCGTGCAGATGGACCGGGTCGAGCGGTTGATCTCGACCCGGGAGGAGCTCGAGACCTACATCGCCATCCTCACGCAGAAGGTGGAGGGGGCGGCGTTCTCCCCCGGCCACCTGCTCGATCGACTCGAGCGGCTCCTGCGGGTGTTGAAGCGCGCCGACCAGGAGGGCGTGTAGCGAGCGGTCGTCACAGGCCCGCCGGGAAGTCGTACGAGCTGGGAACAATTGTCGGTGGCCGTCCGGCTGCGATGACGATCTCCTGGTGCTGGCGCAGCGGCAGGAGCGCCGGATTCCCCTGCATTCGCCGGCCGTTCACCCACCAGGCGAGCCGGCCCCGGTAGCGGCCGAGGCAGTTCTCGTTCAGCTTGACGCCCCACTCGCAGAAGAACTGGCCGAGCGTGAACGACCGCCGCACCGGAGACTCGACGTGGATGATCCCGCTCGGATCGTGCGTGTGGAGCTCCGTGAGGAAACCCGCACGCTCGTCGATGCCGACGAGAGCCGGCACGATCACCCGGTGTCCGTTCACGTAGAGGTCGAGATGCTCGTGATGGTGGAGCTCGGTTCCCTCCATCGTCAACGCGTCCAGGCCGCTCGGCCGCAGCCGCCGCGCCAGCAGGCGGGACTCGCTCGGCCACGGCGGCGTGCCCGTCTGGAGCTGCGGCACGCTGTTCCATGAGATCGCCTTGCCGCTTGCGGCGGCCGGGCGCTGCGGACGGCCGCCGCGCGTGAGCAGCAGCCCACCCGCGGCGCCGGCGGCGAGGACGAAGGCAGTGACGACGATCAGACCATGCCGCGACCGCCGACGGCGCGGCTCAGCGGGTGAGGCCGGTTCGGGCCGCCGAGGCGGCCCTGGTCCCGCCGCCTTTCGTGCCGATCGACGCGCCATCGGCAGACCGTAGGAGTCCCGGGTGAAAGGGCTCTAAGAAGCGGTCAGCCCTGGCTACGTGATCGAGACCATGCGCTCGATCGCGAGGCGCGCGCGCTCGGCGAGCTCGGGCTCGACCGTGATCCGGTGCTTACCGTCCCGCA
>Ga0207657_10008934_pt1 | contig 10125 bp, 10 predicted proteins | sample KBSC33metaG_FD_184316 | JGI IMG/M metagenome (GOLD analysis project Ga0207657, IMG submission 184316) | Corn rhizosphere microbial communities from Kellogg Biological Station, Michigan, USA - KBS C3-3 metaG (SPAdes) (version 2) | ecosystem: Host-associated > Plants > Roots > Rhizosphere > Soil ... | reverse complement strand
GGGCGCGATCCAGCACCTCGCTGGAATGAAGGATTCGAAGACGATCATCGCGATCAACAAGGACGAGGAAGCGCCGATCTTCCAGGTTGCGGACATCGGCCTCGTCGGCGACCTGTTCAAGATCGTCCCCGAGCTGACCGACAAGCTTTAGCGAAGATGGCCCGCCGCCCCAGGGAGGAAAGGCGACGGGCCGTTTGACCCCGCTGGAGGGGCGTGCGGGACCTGCGCGCTTATTGCTGCTGAGCCTGGGCCTTGGCGGAGGCCGACCCGTTGGCCGAGCCATTGCTGGTGAGGCTCACCGAATGTCCATTCCGCAGCTGGTGGACCGCGGCGAGTGAACCGGCAGTAGAGCCGGTTGCCGAGGCGGCGCCATTGCCGGCGATCGATCCGCCCGCGTTCGCGCCGCTCAGCGCGGCGTTTCCTGCCGCATTGGCCGCACCGTTGGCGCTACCGGTCACCTGGCCGGCGAGCTCGCCGACCTGGTTGGTGCCGACGCCCTGGACGCCGAACCCGACATTCTTGCTTGCCGAGGCATTCCCCGACGCCGAACCGCTGCCGCCGAGGTTCGTCCCGGCGAGCGCCGTCGAGGTGGCGCCGTTGACGGCGCCGGTGACGGTGCCCGCGAGCCCGACATTGCCGCTCGCCGAACCGCTGCGGCGGTCGACCGAGCCGCTCGCGCTTCCATTGGCCGAGCCCGAGCCGACGGCGCTGATGCTGTTGGCGATCGAGGCCGGACCGTTGAGCGCGCCATTCACCGTGCCGCCGACATTGCCGACACTGTTCAACGTGCCGCCGAGCGAGCCGACACCGCCGAGCGATCCGCCGAGCGCCCCGTTGAGCGCGCCGCCCACGGTGCCGCCGACATTGCCGAGCAGCTGGGCCTGGGCGGGGGCGGCCGCGAGCACGAGGGCCGAAGCGGCAGCGAGCAGGAACTTGGTCATGTCATTCTCCTTTTGTCTTCCCCGGAGCAATCGAGGGCTCCTGGATTGAGAACGACACGAGTCCCCCGCTTCATCCCGGCGCAGTACTTTTTCAGCGGGCGCCGACCAGCCTCGGATCGATGCGGCACGGTCCGCAGACAATTCCGCGGCCGACCTTGCCCTTGCCCGGCCGGGCCTCGGCGGCGAGCGCGGCCGGCGATCCGGCGGCGAGCAGGCGGGCGGCCGCCAAGGGCGCGGCGAAGCTGGTCCCGCGCACCCGCGTGTAACCCTGGCCCGGAAGCGCCGCGGCCATGTCGGCGCCCGGAGCGGCAAAATCGAGATGCGCGGCCCGGCCAGCTTCGGGCAGGGCGCGGCCGCTCGCGTCGACGGCGGTGACCGCGACGACGCCGGGATAGGCCGCCGGATATTGCGGCGGCGCCGCCGGTCCGTCGTTGCCCACCGCCGCGACGACTTCGGTCCCGCGCGCCTGGATGATCTGGATCGCGCGCTGGACGAGCTTGTTGGGGGGGCCGACCAGGCTGATGTTGATCACTTGCGCACGATGCCCGGAGAGCCAGCCGAGCGCCCGGACGATCGCGGTCGCCGAGCCGGCGGCGCGACTGCCGCCATAGACATCGGCGACATAGAGCTGGGCGCCGATGGCCGCGCCACGAAAGGGCCCCTGGCTGCCGACCAGCAGCGAGGCGACCGCGGTGCCATGTCCCGTCGCTTGGGGCGAGCCGGCAAAACCGTTCTGCTCAATGCGCGCGCCCGCAAGCGAGGGGTGCGACGCGACGCCGCCATCGATCATGCCGATCACGCGTCCGGCGCCCGCTGCCGAGGTTGCGGCGAGTGCGGCCGTGACGGGCGCAAGCGGCCCACCGGCTGGTTCGTACAAATGGTCATAGTCGGCCTGCAGCCCGGGGGCGGCGCGTTCGAGCAGCTTCAGGCCCGCTTTCGCGCTCTTGCCGTTCGGTACCGCAAGCGAGACGACACGCATGCCGAGCTCGGGATTGGGCTGGTCCGCCGCGATCCGGAAGCCGGCGCGCAGCGCCGCCTGCAACGCTGCGGGATCCGGATTGAGCACGGCGACAATTCCGCGGCGGACCGGCATGCCATTGCCGTCGCGCTCGACCGTGCGCTTGTTGGTTCGGACGAGTTCGTCGAGCCGCAGGCGGCGCAGCTCGAGCAGGGTCGCGGCGCCCGAGCGGGCGATGGTCTCGGTCACGCCGCTGACGCTGTCGAGAGTCGGGCTGATCGCCTGTCGGGCGCCAGGCTGGCTGAGCACATTCTGAAGTAGGGGCCCCGCGACCGGCAGGTTCGCCGTGGGCACCGGCAGACTGACCGGCGGCACCAACCCGCCAAGCAATTGCGCGCCCGCGCCAGCGCTCGCCAAAAGGGCGGCGATCCCTGCCACGGCGCAAACCAGCTGACGAACCAATCTGGACATCGACGACCCTCTTTTACATGCCTTGTAAGGGATGAAACGATGAAGCAGCGTCGTTTCATCCGCATGGAGCTGAATGGATCAGGATTCGCCGTTCGAGGACCAGCTGTCCGCGCTGCTACCGCGGCTGCGCCGCTTCGCGCATGCGCTCAGCCGCGATCCGGCCGACGCGGACGACCTCACCCAGGCGACGATCGAGCGCGCCTTGCGCTCGCGCGGGCAATGGCAGCCGGGGACGCGCCTCGACAGCTGGTCGTACCGGATCATGCGCAACCTGTGGATCGACACCGCGCGGGCACGCACGCGACGCGCGGGTCACGAGGCGCCGGAAGCCGAAGGGATCAATGTGGGCGAGGACCCGCGCGGGGCGATCGAGGCTTCGCTAGACCTGCAACGGATCATGGCGGCGATGGCGCGCTTGCCGGACGAACAGCGCGAGGTCGTCGCTCTGATCCTGATCGAAGGCTTCGGTTATCGCGAGGTCGCGGAAATGGTCGGATTGCCGATCGGGACCGTGTCGAGCCGGCTGGTGCGCGGTCGCACCGCGCTGCTTGGGCTAATAGGTGAAGCATGACGGACGAGGAAAAATTCTTCGCCTGGCTCGATAGCGAGCTGGAGCCGGCGGAAGCCGCCGCGATGGAGGCGCAGGTCGCCGCCGATCCCGCGCTCGCGAGGCTCGCCGAGCAGCACCGCGGCCTGGGCACGCAGCTTAGGGGGGCGTTCGACCCGATCGCCGGAGCGCCGGTTCCCGAGCGCTTGCAGGCGGCGCTGCGGCCTTCGGCCGAGGTGGTGGATTTTGCAGCGGCCAAGCGCCGCCGGACGCTTCCGCCCGTTGCGCAGTTCGCGGCGATGGCGGCGACCCTTGCGATCGGACTGTTCATTGGCACCCGGATCCCCGAGAGCGCGAGCGGCCCGGTCGAGGTGCAGGGCGCCAAGCTCTACGCCGCCGGAGCACTCAACGGCGCGCTCGACACCAGACTGGCAAGCGCGCCTTCGGGCGGCGTCCGGATTGGCCTGACGTTCCGCAATAAGGCGGGCGAAATCTGCCGCAGCTTCACGCAGCAGGCATCGAGTGGGCTCGCCTGCCGCAAGGGTGGCCGGTGGCAGATGCGCGGCCTGTTCGGCGCGCCCGAAGGGCAGGCGGGTCCCTATCGGATGGCGGCGGGCATGGACCCGAACCTCGCAGCGCTGGTCGATTCGACCATGGCCGGAGAGCCGTTCGACGCGGCGCAGGAGAAAGCCGCAAAGGACAAGGGCTGGCGCTAGCCGTCATCGTCATTGCGAGGAGCGATGCGACGTGGCAATCCAGCAGCGCCTGGATTGCTTCGCTCCGCTCGCAATGACGATCAGGTCACTTCTTCTTCGAGACGTGCTCGGGCTTTCCCTTGCGGCTGGTCGAGGCCATTTTCTTGAGCTCTTTTTCGCTCATCGACGACATCGATTTCGATGCGCCGTGAAGTTTGCTCTTCGGCGCTTTTCCTTCCTTCACCGACAGAGCGATGCCGGCAGCTTCCTGCTGGGCTTTCGATTTGGCTGGCATTTCGCTTCTCCGTTTCAGGATCCGCGGATGAAACGCTCCAGTTCGACGAATGCTTCGTCATCCGGAACCTGACGCGGCGGATGTTTGCAGAACGCCGAGGCGGCGGGATGCACCGGCCCCGCCATGCCGCGGTCGAGCGCGACCCGCGCGCAGCGAATGAGATCGATCGCGACTCCTGCGCTGTTGGGCGAATCCTCGACCGACAGCCGCAGCTCGAGGTTCATCGGCACGCCGCCGAACAGCTGCCCTTCCATCCTCAGGAAGCAAATCTTGTTGTCATTCTGCCAGGCGACATAGTCGGAGGGCCCAACGTGGATGTCGTCCGGATCGAGCCGGTGCTCGGCGACCGACTGCACGGCTTCAGTCTTGCTGATCTTCTTTGACGCGAGCCGCGCGCGCTCGAGCATGTTGAGGAAGTCGGTGTTGCCGCCGGTGTTGAGCTGGTAGGTGCGGTCGAGCTTGACGCCGCGTTTCTTGAATAGGTCGGTCAGCACGCGGTGGACGATGGTCGCGCCGAGCTGCGACTTGATGTCGTCGCCGATCACGGGGACCCCCGCCTGCTCGAATTTCTTCGCCCAGTCTTCGTCGCTGGCGATGAACACAGGGATGCAGTTGACCAGCGCCACCCGGGCATCGAGCGCGCACTCGGCGTAGAACTCGGCCGCTTTTTGCGATCCGACTGGAAGATAGTTGATCATCACGTCGGTGCGGGTGTCGCGCAGCACGCCGACGACGTCGTCGTGGCTCGGCTCACGTTCTCCGTCGGCGAGCATGAAGGTGCGCTCCTGCGCGAAGTTCGCCATGTGGTCGGCGATGCCATCGAGTAATTTGCCCATGCGCACCCGCGCGCCGGTTTCGGGCACATGGTCGCAGAAGGTCTTGGTGCAATTGGGCTCGGCGAAAATCGCTTCTGCGACGTCGCGGCCGACCTTGCGGCGGTCGATGTCCCAGGCAGCGACCACTTTCAGATCCTTGGGCCGGTATCCGCCGAGGTCCCAATGCGAGAGGCCGATCTGCTCGTTGGCGCCGCCGTTCGAATAATGGGCGATGCCCTGGACGAGCGAACTCGCGCAATTGCCGACGCCGACGATCGCCACATTGACGTCGCTGCGCTTGGGATCGTGGAGGCTCATTCGGCGGCCACCTTCATCGATTCACGCGGCGCGTAGCGCTCGATCATCCGGCCGCAGAAATCGGCGAACAGTGCCGGCTCGCGCGGCGGGCTGGTGTGGTGCGGCTGGATGCCGAGATGGTCCGGCGTGAAGCAGAAGGTGACGGTGGTCGAAAAGGGCTCGAGCGCGTCCATTTGCCGGTCGAACCAGTCTTCCCAGCCGTCACGGTAGCTGTCCCACCACGACAGGCCGGTGCGCAGGTGCGTGACTCCGAGGTCATGCATCCAGCGGACCGCGTCGTCGAGCCGGTGGTCGTGCCAGTGGAACCACTGCATGATTCCCATGTCCGCCGCGTAGTTCCGGAAATCGTCGAGCGCGAGCTTGGGAGTCCCGTCTTCCTTGATCAGGCCCATGTAGAAGTGACGGTAGTAGGACGAGCCCTCGGCTTCCTTATGTCGGGTGGTCGCTTCCCAAGTGCGCGGCAGGTCGAACAGCGAATACCAGAAGACGCGGGGCACGCGGCCAAGCAGCAACTCGGCGGTGCGGTTGAGGCCGAACTGCTGCACTTCCTCGGCGCCGAAGCTGCCGACCCCGACCTCCGTGACCCAGATTTCCTTGTCGGGAACGACCGCGTCGATCTCGGCGATCTTGTCGGGCCAGGCGTCGATCGGCCACAGGTTCCAGTCGAGCGGGAAGCCGTGGAGCGCGATCACGTCGACATGCTCGAGCAGGCCATAATCCCTCATGCGCTCGATCCAGAACGGGTCGATCGGCGACATGCCGCCGAGCACGCGCTTCACGTCCGGGTTGGCTTGGCGGACGGCCTGCGCGGCCTGGATCGCCATGTCCGCGAACATCGACCAGTCGGGATCGATCTCCGGATCCCAGTGCGACTTGTTGTTGGGCTCGTTCCAGATCATCGCCGCTTCGATCATTCGGCCGCCTCCCGCGCGGGATAGACGGTGGCCGGCCCGAATTTGGCGTAAGGCCGCTCGGCGACGCGGCACAGATAGACTTCCTCCTCGATCCTTTTGTCGATGGCGAAGCCGGCCGAGCGCAGCATCGCCTCGGTGCAGGCGCGGTTCGGCACCCACCAGTTGGTCCAGTCGTGCGAATATTGGCGTTCGATGAAATGCAGCTTGGGAAAGCTGCTTTCGAAGAAGATGCTGGTCTCGGCGAACTCGTAATCCTCGTCGAGCTCGAGCGCGTGCTTGGAACCGCGCTGCATCGACTGGAACAAGAGCAAGTCGCCCGCGACATGCTCGCGGATCAGGTCGAGCGCGAGCAGCGGATGCCGCAGATGGTAAAGCACGCCCATGAAGATCACGAGGTCGAACTTTTCGCCCAGCGCGCCGACGTCATAGACGTCGAGCTGTTCGAACTTGATGTCGTCGAAGCCGAGCGTCTCGCTCGCGAACCGCGCCTGGGCGAGGTAGCGCTCGTCGCTGTCGATGCCGAGCACGCGTTCCGCGCCGCGGCGCTTCATCTCGATCGAATAGAAGCCGGCGTTGCAGCCGATGTCGAGCACGCTTTTGCCCGAAAGGTCGCGCGGAAGTTGCGGCGCGAAGCGGCGAAATTTGGCTCCCGGATAATCGCCGAGGAAATGGTCGGGCGCGGTCCACACACCGCCGAGTTTGATGTTGTGGAACCATGGCGCGAGCGCCGCGATGCGCTCCTCGAGCTCATTGCGCGGCACGGCGCGAAGGCGCGGCTCGACGACGTTCATCCGCCGGTCGGTTCGGGCTTGGAATGACTCATGACAGTATCGCGGAACAGTTGTGAAGCTTTGTTGTTCCATTCTTGACCCGTCGAACAACAGTAACTGCGAAATGAAACAGCAGTAACAAACGTCGTTTCACATCCGTTACTGTAATTGAAGAAGAAGATGATGCATTGAGCGGTGAATTAGGCCCTGATTTCGCGTGGTTGACCGAGGATCTTGCGCTGGGCGGCTGCTTTGCCGGCGATCATATCCCGGCGCTTGCCGACTCCGGCATTCGCGCGGTGGTCGACCTGCGCGCCGAAGATTGCGACGACGCCGAAGCGCTTGGTCGTGCCGGCATCGCGCTGCTCCATCTGCCCACGCCCGACCTCGAGCCGGCGAGCCACGATCATCTCGAGACGGGCGTGCGCTTCGTTCGCGAGCGTCTCGAGGCCGGCAACAAGGTGCTGATCCATTGCCAGCACGGGATCGGCCGCTCGGCGTTGCTGGCGCTGTGCGTGCTCGTCGACCAGGGGTGGGGACCGCTCGAGGCGCTCGAGCACGCCAAGCAGAAGCGCCGCGTCGTTTCGCCGAGCCGGTCGCAATATGAGGGCTGGACGGCGTGGTTGCGGTCGCGCGGGATTGCGCCGCCGGATTACCACAGCTTCGGTTGCATCGCGTACCGCCACCTGGCGCAAGGCTGAGCCATGCTGGTCTATGGCGATCGGAGCGAATTCGGGGAGCCGGACGAACGGCTCGCCGCGATTGGCGAGCGGCTCGCCCAGATAGAGCGAATGCCGGCGGGCATCGAGCGGCACGCACAACTCGTCGGTGCGCTGATCGAATCCGGGCGCGTGCAGCAGGGCGTCGAAGATGGCGGCGCTCATTCGCCCGCGCTGAGCGCCTTCGTTCACCGCCTCGCGCAAGCGGTCGTGAACTCATCGGACAGCAGGTTCGAAGCGGTGGGCGAGCTCCCACCCTTGCCGGCGGTCGAACTTCCCAGAACTGCCGAGTTTCGCGAGCCGGAGGGCTTCGCCTTCTACGCAGTGTACCCGGAAGCCTATGCCGCCGCGGCGCGCAAGCTCCGCTTGTCGGGGCCGCCGCGCGTCATTGGCATTCGCAGCATCGCGACGACGCTCGGCGCCATTGTCGCTGCCGCGCTTGGCGCCCCGCCGGCGATCACGGTCCGGCCCTTCGGCGATCCGTTCGCACGCCGGGTCGAGCTGCCGGATGAGCTGATCGACGAGCGCTCCCATTACGTGATCGTCGACGAGGGGCCGGGCCTTTCCGGCAGCTCGTTCGGCGCGGTCGCGGACTGGCTCGAGCAACGCGGCGTCCCGCTCGAGCGGATTGCGTTCGTGCCGAGCCACGGCGGCGATCCGGGAGCCGAGGCGAGCGACGCGCACCGGGCGCGCTGGCGCCGCGCGCAGCGTTCGCCAGCCGAGTTCGATTGCTCGTTTCTGTCCGAGCGCTTCGGGCCGCTCGAGCCGCTTTCCAATGGCGCCCCCTGGGAGCGGCGGAAGTTCATTGGCTGGTATCAGGGCAAGCGCGTGCTGCTCAAGTTCGCGGGCCTCGGGACGATCGGTGAGGGCAAGCTCGTAATGTCTCGAGCGCTGCACGCGGCCGGTGTAGCGCCACAGCCGCTCGGCCTCGCGCACGGATTTCTCGTCGAGCGCTGGTGCGAACATGCTCAGCCGCTTTCCAGCCGCGAGGCGCCGGTCGAGGAAATCGGCAGGTACATCGGCACGCGCGCCAAGCTCTTTCCGGCGCCCGAAGGCAGCGGCGCGACCGTCGGCGAGCTTCTCGTGATGAGCCGCCGCAACGCCGGCCTGGCGCTTGGTAAGAACGCGGCGCGGCGGCTCAATTGCTGGGAGTCGCGCGTGGCCGAACTCGGCAAGCGCGTGCGCCGGGTGCGCACCGACAACAAGCTCGACCGCGAAGAATGGCTGCGGCTTGCCGGCGGGCAACTCTTCAAGACCGATGCGGTCGATCATCACCGCGGCCACGACCTGATCGGCTGCCAGGATGCGGCATGGGATGTCGCCGGAGCGATCGCGGAATTCGAGCTCGATGAGACCCAGGCGCGGCGTCTGATCACTGCCAGCAGTCTGTCGATCGATGCCGAGCTACTCGCCTTCTATCGGCTGGCCTATGCCGCCTTTCGCGTCGGTCAGGCGACGCTCTCGGGCGAGACGACACCTCGCCCCAATCGCCGGGCCCGCGCGCTCGATCATCTTCTTCATGAAGATAGCTGCGCCCGCGACTCCGCCCAAATGCTCGGTTGATTGCCCACCGCAACGAACCGCTCCGGGAACAATCCTTTTGTTGTTGGGTTCAAGAAGAAGAAGCATCAGCGCTAGTACAACAGTACAGGTGATCGACAGAACAGCAATAGAATAGCCCAACAACAGTAGTTTGGAATACTTTGCTCCGCTACCGTAACGATGGGCTGTTGATACGACTGAGGGCGCAAGTCGGCAGGGAAAGGCACGATCTTGGGTGAACGAGTGTTGGTCACTGGCGGCGCCGGCTTCATCGGGCGGGCGGTGACCCGCGAGCTGCTTCGCCGCGGCGACGACGTGCGGGTGCTCGATAGCCTGATCGAGCAGGTGCATGGCGATCGCGAACGGCCCGAAGACTTGCCGGAGGACGCCGAGCTGATTGTCGGCGACATCCGCAACAAGGACGTCGTCGCGCATTCGCTCAAGGACGTCGACAGCGTCGTCCATCTCGCGGCGGAAGTCGGCGTCGGACAGTCGATGTACGCGGTCGAACGCTATACGTCGGTCAATGAGTCTGGCTCGGCGGTGCTGTTCGAAGCGCTGATCGATCATCCCGTCCGCCGCGTCGTCACCGCTTCGTCGATGAGCATTTACGGCGAAGGCCTGTACCGCGATGCCGACGGCGAGCTGGTGGAGGACGCGGTGCGCGCACCGCGCACATCGACCAGCCAGAGCTGGGACCCGCTCGACCAGCAGGGAAGGCCGCTGACTCCCGTCGCGACGCCCGAATGGAAGCAGCCGAGCCTCGCCTCGATCTACGCGCTCGGGAAATATGTCCAGGAGCGGCAGACGCTGATCATGACCGAGGCGTACGGCATGGAAGGCGCGTGCCTGAGGCTGTTCAACGTCTATGGCCCGGGCCAGGCGCTTTCCAATCCCTATACGGGCGTGCTTGCGATCTTTTCGTCGCGGCTCGCCAATGGCCAGCGGCCGATGATTTTCGAGGACGGCGAGCAGCGCCGCGATTTCGTTTACGTCGGCGACATCGCGCGGGCGTTTGCAGAGGCGCTGGTGCAGCCGAGCGCCGTTGGCGAGGTGCTCAACATCGGCTCCGGCCAGGACCGCAGCGTGACGGAGGTCGCGCGCTCGATCGCGCGCGCGATGGGCCGCGATCACATCGAG
>Ga0207657_10008933_pt1 | contig 10125 bp, 7 predicted proteins | sample KBSC33metaG_FD_184316 | JGI IMG/M metagenome (GOLD analysis project Ga0207657, IMG submission 184316) | Corn rhizosphere microbial communities from Kellogg Biological Station, Michigan, USA - KBS C3-3 metaG (SPAdes) (version 2) | ecosystem: Host-associated > Plants > Roots > Rhizosphere > Soil ... | reverse complement strand
GCCCGGGCCGCCCGGGCCCGGGCCGGCTGCCGGAAACTCAGGCGGCCGTTCTTCATCACGCCGATGCGCTGGGCCCGGCGGGCCACGGTGCTGTCGTGGGTGACCAGCACCATGGTCAGGCCGCGCTCCCGCCACATGACCTCGAGCAGGCCGATGATCTCGTCCCTGGTGTCCTCGTCCAGATTGCCGGTCGGCTCGTCGGCCAGCAGGACCTTCGGCTCCTTGACGAGGGCGCGGGCGATGGCTACCCGCTGCTGCTGGCCGCCGGACAGCTCGCCGGGCACGTGCCGCAACCGGTCGCCGAGGCCGACGGCCTCGAGGGCGACCGCGGCCCGCTGCCGCCGCGCGGCCGCGGACACGTGCAGCGGGACCAGCGCGGCCTCCACGTTCTCCTGCGCGGACAGCGTCGGCACCAGGTTGAAGGTCTGGAACACGAAGCCGATGGAGGTGGCCCGCACCCTGGTCATTTCGGCCTCGCGCAGCTGCGCGAGGTCACGGCCGTCGAAGTCGACGATGCCGCCGGACGGGCGGTCCAGGCCGCCGAGGATCTGCAGCAGCGTCGACTTGCCGTGCCCGGTCGGGCCCTGGATGGCCAGCCATTCGCCGTCCTCGATCACCAGGTCGACCCCGCGCAGCGCGGCCACGGTCTCGCGGCCCTTGGCGTAGTTCTTGGTCACTCCGGAGAGCTTGTACATCGAGTCTTCCCTCCTGTGTCCTAAGCGACCTTGGCCAGGGCGGCGGCAGGACGCAGCCGCGCGGCCCGCCAGCCGCCGAAGATCCCGGCGATGATGCCGCCCGCCACGGCCAGCACAACCGCGAGCAGGATCACGTTGGCGCTCACCGCGGCGGACAGGTGCACCGCCACCGTGTGGCTGGCCGCCCCGGGGCGACGGAAGGTGCCGGCTCCGGGACCCCCGCCGAAGCCGCCACCTCCGCCCCCGCCGAAGCCCCGCCTCCTCCTCCGCCCCCGCCTCCTCCTCCGCCTGCGCCGAAGCCGAACTGCCTGGCGCCGCCCGGCGTGGCCGAGCCCGTGGTCTGGCCGACCACCGCGGACAGCTTGGGCGACAGCTTGGAGACCAGCTCCGCGCCCGCCAGGCCGAGCCCGATGCCGATCGCGCCGCCGATGAGGCCGAGGGTGACCGCCTCGCCCATCACCTGTCCGATGATGCGGCGGCTCTTCCAGCCGAGCGCCTTCAGCGTGCCGAACTCACGCACCCGGCGCGACACCGCCGCCATCGTCAGCAGGCTGGCCAGCAAGAACGCCGCGATGAGGACGGCGAGCGCGAGCCACTTGCCCAGGTTGTTGGCCAGGCTGGAGGCGCTGGACAGCGAACCGGTGACCTCGCTGGCCAGGTCGCTCGAGGTGGTCACGGTGTAGCCGGGCAGCGCCTTGGAGATCTGGCTCTGGACAGACGAGATGGCCGACGAACTGCTGGCCGCGACGTAGATCGTGTTCACCTGGTTCTTCAGGCCGGCCAGGTTCTGCGCCACCGCGAGCGGGATGTACACGTCCGAGGGGTTGTCGCCGGCCGGCTCGCTGACGATCCCGACGACCTTGAAGTTCGTCGCCTGGCCGCTCTTGTTGCCGACGGCGATGGTGGACCCGGTCTTCAGCTTGTTCTGGGTCGCGTAGGACGCGTCGACCAGCGCGACGTTGGCGCTCGTGTCCGAGGCGGAGAACGTCCGGCCCGCGCTGAGCTTGCCCGAGCTGAGCGGGCCGAGTTCGCCGCGCCCGATGTCGACCCCGGCGACGCTGAAGTTGCTGGTGGTGAAGTTGGCGCGGAAGCTCTGGCCGCCGTTCCCGGAACCGCCGTTCCCGGAACCGCCGCTGCCGGAACCGCCCCCTCCGCCGCCGAAGCCGCCGCCGTTGACGTTGACGGCCGGCACGGTGCCGCTGATCGTGCGGTTGTCCAGGGTCAGCCCGCCTGCCGCCGCCGCCACGCCGTGCAGGCCGGCCACCGTGGCGACCGACGACGAGCTGATCGCGGCGAGCGTGGGGCTGGCCGAGAGCGTGTTGTTGTTGATCTTGGTGCCGGCTACGGGACGCGACCCGGTCCCGGCCCGGAAGCCGAAGCCGAACGAGCCCGGGGTGAACGACCCGGCTTTCGGCGTCTTGGTCACCGTGACGTCGGTGCCCACGCCGTACAGCGCGTGCAGCACCGTACCCTGGGCGTTCTTGACGCCGGCCGACGCCGCCGTGACGGTGATCACCAGGCCCACGCCGAGGGCGAGCCCCAGCGCGATGAAGATGGCCTGGCGCATACGGCGGCGAAGCTCACGCCGCAGATAAGTGAAGAACATCCCGCACTCCTTTTTAGGGAGATGGCCGCCGCGCAGATGGCGGCGCGGTGACTCGCCCCGGGAGCGAACGCCGCGCCGGTTCAGAAGCCTGACGGTGCTACCTGAACGGGTGCTGAACGGAACCTGCGGGGTTGCCCCGACTAGGCGAACGTTTGCCCGGCTCTGACGCGTGAGGGCAGCGAGACTTCAGGGAATCCGGAGAGGCCGGTTATGTGAGGTGAGGCGCGGACGGTGGCACTGAGGGACCAGTGCGGGCGGCGGAGCCGATCGCGGTGCGGCGAATGGAGGTGCTGGTAGGGCTACCGAGGCCGGTGTGACGTCTGTTCCGCCGAACCGTGGCTCGTCATGGGTGCGGCCAGTCAATGAGAGTGGCGCTCTACTGAATCTATTAAGTAGAGCGCCACTCTCATTGAATCGGGGCTGGGGCCGAGGGGGCAGATGGGTTTGGTGGTTCGGTGCGAAGGGACGGGGCGCGAGAAAGCGAGCGCGGAGGCTGGCCGAGGAAAGTGAACGCGGGTTCCCTTCGCCAGGGGCGAAGGGAACCCGCGTTTCGGGGCCTTAGCTGCCGCCAGGCCAGCTAAAGGGATCAGCCGCGGGCGGCCCTGATCGTCTCGCGCAACGAGCCCATCGTGGCCAGCACGGCGGACGGCTCGTAGCCGCAGTGCGCCATGCAGTTGGCGCAGCGCGGGTCCTTGCCGCGTCCGTAGGAGTCCCAGTCGGTGGTCTCGATGAGCTCTTTGTAGGTCTTCACGTACCCGTCGCTCATCAGGTAGCAGGGCTTCTGCCAGCCGAGCAGGGAGTACGAGGGGATGCCCCACGCGGTGCAGCCGAAGTCGGTCTTGCCCTCGAGGAAGTCAAGGAACAGCGGGGTGTGGTTCAGCCGCCACTTCTTGCGCCGCCCGTCCGCGAACGTCTTGCGGAACAGTTCCCGCGTTTCCTCGACGCCGAGGAAGTGCTCCTGGTCCGGTGCCTTCTCGTAGGCGTAGGCCGGGGAGATCTGCATCTCGTCGATGCCGAGGTCGTCGTTCAGGTATGTCAGCACGTCGATGACCGTCTGCGGGGTATCGGTGTTGAAGACCGTGGTGTTCGTGTTCACCTTGAACCCGCGCGACTTGGCCAGCTTGATCGCGGCCACCGCCTCGTCGAACACGCCGTCCTTGCAGACCGACTCGTCGTGCCGCTCGCGCAGCCCGTCGATGTGCACCACCCAGGCGAAGTACGGCGACGGCTTGAACTTGTCGAGCTTCTTCGGCAGGAGCAGCGCGTTGGTGCACAGGAAGACGAACTTCTTGCGCTTGATGAGCTCGGAGACGATCACGTCGATCTGGGGGTGCATCAGCGGCTCGCCGCCGGCGATGGACACCATCGGGGCGCCGCTCTCCTCGACGGCGCCGATCGCCTGCTCGACCGGCATCCGCTGCTTGAGGATGGTGTGCGGCTGCTGGATCTTGCCGCAGCCGGCGCACTTCAGGTTGCAGGCGAACAGCGGCTCGAGCTCGACGAGCAGCGGAAACTTCTTGTTGCCCGCCAGCTTCTGGCGCATCAGGTAGGACCCGACGCGCAGCGACTGACGCAGTGGCATAGGCATTATCCCCGTACCTCCTTGGGCAGGCCGAACTTGATTGATTCCGTGGTGGTCACTCGCTCGGAGACGGACAGGGGGCCTAGCCCTGAGAGCGCCGAAATGATCTCCTCCACCACGGCAGGAGGGGCGGAGGCGCCGGCGGTCAGGCCGATCGTCGATACCCCCGTTAGCCAGCCGAGCTGGATGTCCGCCGCACTGTCGATCAGGTGCGCCGGAGTACCGGCCCGCTCGCAGGTCTCCACCAGCCGAACCGAGTTGGAGGAGTTCGCCGAGCCGGCCACGAGCACCAGGTCGGAATCGGCGGCGACAGCCCGCACCGCGGCCTGCCGGTTGGTCGTCGCGTAGCAGATGTCGTCGCTGCCGGGCGCGCGCATCGCGGGGAACCGCTCGCGCAGCGCGCTCGATACTTCTGCCGCCTCGTCGACCGACAGCGTGGTCTGCATCAGGAAAGCGACCCGTTCCCCGTCCCGGGGACGCAGCCTGGCCACGTCCTCCGGCGTCTGCACCAGGACCATCGAGTCCGGCGCCTCGCCCAGCGTGCCCTCGACCTCTTCGTGGCCCTCATGGCCGATGAACGCGACGGTGTACCCGTCGGCGGCGAACCGGCGGGCTTCCGCGTGCACCTTGGACACCAGCGGGCAGGTCGCGTCGATCACGGCCAGCCCGCGCCGGGACGCCTCGGTCCGGACCGCGGGCGACACGCCGTGCGCCGAGAACACCACGGTGGCCCCGTCGGGCACCTGGTCGAGCTCGTCCACGAACACCGCGCCGCGGTCCTCGAGCTCACCCACCACCCGGGTGTTGTGCACGATCTGCTTGCGCACGTAGACCGGCTTGCCCTGCAGTTCGAGCGCGCGCTCGACGATCTCGATGGCCCGCTCGACGCCAGCGCAGAACGACCGCGGCCCGGCCAGCAGCACCTGGCGTGACCCGCAGGCCGCCGCCCAGCGTTCGGCCACGGGGGCGGCGGCGCGCAGCGCACGCAGCGCGGCCAGGCCGCCGGAGACGATGCCCGCCACCGGATGGACCGGCGTATCTGACACCGCCCTGATCACCGCCACCGGGCGATCCCCGGCCGCGGCGGCCAGCGGCGCCGACTCCATGTCGGCGAGCAGCGTGCCGTCGGCGGCCAGCCCGGCCCGTTCGGACCGGCGGACCAGATGGTCCACGGTGGTGATCCGGCCCGTGCGGGCGGTCAGCCCGGCCCGGCGCAGCTCGCCGGCCAGCAGCGGAGCGGACGGGCAGGTGGTCACGCCGACCTCGGTGCCGACGACCAGGTCGCCCGGGCCGAGGTCGGAGGTCAGCCCGGCGCCGACACCCATCACGACCATCTGGCCGAACGGGCTGGCTTTCAGCTCACCCGCCCGGTCAGCCGCCCTCGTGGTGCCGTAGCCCGTGCGCAGTACTTCGGGAGGATCGGCGCTGGTCCGGAGCCCCCGCCGGATCGCGCGGGCCTCGATGCGCATGGGGGCACAGATGATCGCGTCGGTCATGTGTCGCCTCCGTGGATGTACCTGCCCAGGGCGCTGACCGGGAAGGCCAGCCGGTACAGGTGGTAGTTGATGTAGAAGTCGCCGGGGAAGCCCGTGCCGGTGAACCAGGGCTCGTCCCAGGTGCCGTCGTCTCGCTGCGTCTGCGCGAGCCAGCGGATGCCGCGCTCGGTCGCGGGGCTCTCCCGTTCCCCCGCGGCCAGCAGGGCGAGCAGCGCCCACGCGGTCTGCGACGCGGTGGACTCACCCCGGCCGCCCAGCGCCCCGTCGTCGTAGGAGCGCAGGTCCTCGCCCCAGCCGCCGTCCGGGTTCTGGTGCTGCTCCAGCCAGGCCACGGCGCGGCGGATGACCGGCTTGCCCGGCCTCACCCCGGCCGCGATCAGCGCGGGCACCACGGCCCCGGTGCCGTAGAGGTAGTTAGCGCCCCAGCGGCCGAACCACGACCCGTCCGGCTCCTGCGCCCGCAGCAGCCAGACCACGCCCCGGCGCGCGGCCGGCTCGGCCGCCCGCCCCTCGGCGGCGAACGCCTCCACGATGTGCGCGGTCACGTCGGCCGAGGGCGGGTCGATGACCGCGCCGAAGTCGCAGAACGGCAGCTTGTTGACGAGCATGCGGGTGTTGTCCGCGTCGAACGCGCCCCAGCCGCCGTCCTTGGACTGCATCCCGGTCAGCCAGGCCAGGCCCCGGTCGATGGCGTCCCGGCTCGGCGTGGCCACCCGGCGCAGCGCCAGCACCACCTCGGCGGTGTCGTCGGTGTCGGGGTAGTTGTCGTTGTCGAACTCGAACGCCCAGCCACCCACGGCGGTGCCCGGCCGGCGCACCTGCCAGTCACCCGGGCCGCGGATCTCCTCGTCCAGCACCCAGCGGGCGGCTCGGGTCAGCGACGGGTCGTCCGGCGGCAGGCCCGCGTCGGCCAGCGCGGTCATGGTCAGCACGGTGTCCCAGACCGGTGACTGGCACGCCTCCAGGCGGCGCACGTGGCCGTCAGGAGTCTCCTCGGTGATGGTGTACCGGTCGATCCCGGCGATGCCCTTGGCCATCACCGGGTGGTCGAGCCCGTAGCCGAGCAGGTTCATCGCCATCAGCGAGTACACCCAGGGCGGCTGGATGCCGCCCCAGCAGCCGTCCTTCTCCTGCCGGGCGATGATCCACTCGGCGCAGCGGCGCTGTGCGGCCCGCCTAACCGACTTTACCGGTCGGTAAAGGAAAGGGGGGTGGCGGCGGAAGGACCGGTCGACAGCGTGCAGGGCCGTGTCGAGGCCGTTGAAGAAGCGGGCCCAGCGGTCCGTGGGGCTGGTGGTGCCGCCTATCGGCCGCGCGTCGAGGTCGCGGAGCGGGCGGGGAGCCCGGCCGTGCGGGCCGCCGGTCTTGAGCTCGTCGATGGAGATCCCGATGGGCCGCGCGGGGCGGAACGACTGGACCACGGCCAGCGCCACGATCGTCTGCCGCGCCCAGCAGCCCCAGTCGTAGATGTTGAGCGGGAACCAGGACGGCAGGTAGATCAGCTCGGGCGGGATGACCGGCAGGTCGTCCCACGACCACAGGCCGGACAGGGCCAGCCAGATCCGGGTGAACACGCGGGTCGCCTCGACGCCGCCGTGCTCGGTGATCCAGTCCCGGGCCAGCTTCATGTGCGGCGCGTCCGGCTCGTCGCCGGCCAGCCGCAGGGCCAGGTAGGCCTCCACCGTGGTGGACAGGTCGGCGGGCCCGCCGTAGAAGTTGGCCCAGGTGCCGTCGTCTCGCTGCTGGGACCGGATCCAGCGGCCCGCGGGCGTGATCACGGCGTCGTCGTGCAGGCCGAGGAACTCGCGCAGCAGCAGGTCCTCGGCGTCCATGGTCACGTTGGTCTCGAGCTCGCCCTGCCACCACCCCTCGGCGTGCTGCAGCCCGAGCAGATGGTCGCGGGCCCGGGTAAGGGTCCCGCGCGCGAGATCCGTCGGCGAGGCGTCCTTTACCATGTTCGGGCCGTGATGAACTCGGCGATCGCGGTCAACTCGGCCCGAACGTCGCCGGCCAGGTCGATGCTGGCCAGGCTGGCGTTGGCCGCGGCGAGCTGCGCGTCGGCCTCGGACTCGGCCCAGTCCTTGCCGCCGGCCGCGACCACCAGGTCGGCCGCGCGGACCAGGTCGGCCTCGGTCAGCGCCTCGGGGCTGGTGAGCAGGGCGCGCAGTTCGGCCGCCTGGGGCTGGCCGCTGTTCAGCGCGGCCACCACCGGCAGCGACTTCTTCCTGGCGCGCAGGTCGGCGCGGACCGGCTTGCCGGTGACCTCGGGCGCGCCCCAGATGCCGAGCAGGTCGTCGGTGAGCTGGAACGCCAGCCCGACATGCGCGCCGAACCCGGCCAGCGCCATGGCCAGCGTGGGCGGCGCGCCCAGGTGCACGGCGCCGATGCTGCAGGCGCAGGCCATCAGCGCGGCGGTCTTGTCGCCGGCCATGTCCAGGCACTCGGCCAGGGTGACGTCGTCGCGCTTCTCGAAGGCCAGGTCCGCGCCCTGCCCGCCGATCAGCCGCAGGACCGCCGCGGACAGGCAGCGAGCCGCCCAGGCGCCCTTGAGGGTGTCGTCCTCCAGCAGCAGGTCCTGGGCCAGCGCGAGGAGCCCGTCCCCGGCCAGGATGGCCGCGCCGACGCCGAACACGGTCCAGGCCGTCGGCCGGTGCCTGCGCTCGGTGTCGTTGTCCATGATGTCGTCGTGCAGCAGGGAGAAGTTGTGCACGAGCTCGACCGCCACCGCGGCGGTCACGCCCCGCTCGGGCGGCGCGCCGGCGGCGCGGGCGGAGAGCAGGGCCAGCGCGGGCCGCAGCGCCTTGCCGCTGCCGCTGCGTATCGGGTTACCAGCGGCATCCGCCAGGCCGAGGTGATAGGCCGCCACCACGCGCACGTCCGGGGTGAGCCGGGCGATCGCGGATTCCATCGCGGGGCCGACCAGGTCCCGGGCCAGGGCCACGCCCTCAGGCATTACTGCAGTCACTGACGTTCCCCAATCGGTGAGGCGCCTGTCTTCGAGGCGGTAGTAAGCACTGTCCGGCGCAGTTCGGCCGCCGCAGCCAGGCCACTGCGTACCGCGCCCTCCATCGTGTCCGGCCAGCCGGTGTCGGTCCACGCGCCGGCCAGCACCAGGCCGGGCCGGGCGGTCGCGGTCTTCGGCCGCAGCGCGCCGCTGCCCGGGGTCTGGCGGAACGTCGCCCGCCGCTCGCGGGTAACGAAGAACTCGGTCACCCGGGCATCGCGCGCGGCCGGGAAGAGCTCGGCCAGCGCGGGCAGGAACTGCTCCTGCAGCTCGGCCACTGGCGTATCGGCAAACTGATCCGCGGCCGACAGCGAGATGGCCAGGTACTGCTGCCCTGGCCGGTCCATGGCGGAGATCTTGGTCCGGTCGAAGACCCACTGCACCGGGGAGTCGATGGCGGCCACGAACGGCAGGTCCATCACCGGCCGGTCGTAGATCACGTGCACGTTGACGATGGGCGAGGCGCCCAGGCCGGCCCAGCCCGCGACGGTCTGCTCGGGCAGCGCGCCCGCCGGGATCAGCGGCGCGGCCTTCTCGTGCGGGACGGCCAGGACCACCGCGTCGGCGGTTACCGGGTCCCCCTGCGCCAGCGCGATGCGGAAGCCGCCGCCGGAGACCGGCTCGATGGCGGAAACCTTGGTGCTCAGGGCGACCTGGCCGCCGAGCTTGGCCAGCAGGGTCGCGCCCGCGTCGCCGTGCAGCTCGCCCAGGGGCAGCGTCGGGACGCCGATGTCGGCCGCGTTGTTCTTGCCGAGCAGGCCGGTCTTCACCACCACGGCGGCCAGCGCCAGCGAGGCGTCGTCGCCGGCGATGTTCAGCGCCGAGACGGAAAACAGGTCCCACAGCGCCCGGCGGGTCCGCTCGCTCTGCCCCCGCCGGGCGAGCCAGTCGCCGAAGCGCTGCGTGTCCGCCGCCGGGTCGGCCGGGTCGACGAAGCGCATCGCCAGCGCGGGGCGAGCCACCGAGACCCGTTCGGTACGAGATAGAAACGGATACCGGCCCAGCGCGGGCAGCATATGCAGCGGGCCCGGCAGCGCCGTCCTGCGGAGCCTGGCCTTCCTACCTCCCGGGGCCAGGACGGTCACGTCGAACCGGTCCTGCAGCGTGGTGTGCCCGGTCATGCCGAGCCGGTCCAGCAGGCCGCGGTAGGCCGAGCAGCAGCCGAGGAAGATGTGCTGGCCGGTGTCGACGGTCAGGCCGTCCCGGCTGAACGAGCAGGTCGCGCCGCCCAGCCGAGGCCTGGCCTCGAGCAGGGTGACGTCGGCGCCCGTCTCGGCGAGCGCGATCGCTGCGGTGATCCCGGCCAGTCCCCCGCCGATCACCGCGACTCTGACGCCCTTCCGGGGGGTCTCGGGGGGTTGTCCCCCCGGAACCGGCAGAGAACTCATCTGATCCTCCCCGCCAGGGCGCGCACCGCGACCATGGCTTTCTCCCCCGTGGACAAGGAAACCCGGCTGTCCAGGACGGCGGCGGGCTGCGCCGCGATCCGCTCGAGCAGCCGGCGGTAGATGCCGGCCATGGCGCCGGTGCAGGCCGCGCTGCGGCGGTCGAGCATGGGCAGCAACTGCCAGCCGGCGGCGTACCATTCGCGGGCTCGTTCGGCTTCGAATTCCACCAGCCGGATGAACTGGGACGCGCTGGGCGCGTCCAGGTCGATGTCGAACTTGGCCAGGTCCTCGGCGGGCAGGTAGACCCGCCCGTTCTCGTGGTCCTCGCGGATGTCGCGCAGGATGTTGGTCAGC
>Ga0207657_10008929_pt1 | contig 10128 bp, 9 predicted proteins | sample KBSC33metaG_FD_184316 | JGI IMG/M metagenome (GOLD analysis project Ga0207657, IMG submission 184316) | Corn rhizosphere microbial communities from Kellogg Biological Station, Michigan, USA - KBS C3-3 metaG (SPAdes) (version 2) | ecosystem: Host-associated > Plants > Roots > Rhizosphere > Soil ... | reverse complement strand
GGAAACAGCCGCCAGACTTGGGTGGCGAAGATGCCGAAATGGGTGCGCCCATCGGCCGCCGTCTCCGGCCCCGAATGGCCCGCCAAAATGTGCAGCACGCCCATATGGAAGCGGCTGTCCTGGTTCTGCTGGCTCCAGACGCGCGCCGGCGTGTACATCAAGGGCGTGAAGGCGCCATAGGTGCCGCTCAAGGCCCATACGCCTTTGAACTGGTGAGGATCGACGCTGGCGCTTTGGCTGACCAAGCCAATGGCGCTCGCCACATTGCCGGCTTCCTGAATCGCCGCCTTGACCCGCGTGCCCAGCGGATTGGTCTCGGGATCATAATGGCCCCAGAGACTGCCATGCTCGACATTGATGGATTCCGACAGGTCCGCCGCCAGGGTGACGAAGCGGTTCTCGGTGACGTAGTTCATCCATTTGATGATCTCGGAAATGGCGCGCCGCCCGCCAGCAGCTTCGCCCGGCTTTTTGAACAGGGAAATCGAAATTTCCTTGCTGGCGCCGGAAAGACGGTTGGAGACGCTGACCTTCACCGGTTCCTTGGGAAGATTGGCGGGCTTGAGCCTGTCGTCCAGGAAGGTATCCGGCTTGTTGCCGAAATAGACATCGCGATCGTCTTTGACGCCTTCGCCGATTTGCACCAAGCGGTCCGCCAGCCAGTCGCCCAGCCCATCCTTTTCGAATACCGACATCACTCTGTCGATATTGGTCTTGAACTGGACCAGCCGTTCGCGTTCGTTTGTAACCGCACCCTTGCGGATGCCGTCGAATTCGATGCCGTAGCGTTCTTCGAAAGTACTGGCCAGCGCCAGGAAATACTCGGAATTCATCTTGTAGCCATAGGGATGGCTCTGATAGCTGACGACCTGCTTGACGCTCGGCGTCAGCTGACCATTGGAAGCGGCCGGCCAGTAACCCTTTGTGGTCTTGGCAATGGCGATGACGGGGCGCTTGTCGGCCGGATCGATTGCTTCCATCGCTTCCAGCATGCCGATCACCTGGCCGTAATCGCCACCATTCTCGATCGTCAGCACGTTCCAGCCATAGGACGTCCACTGCTCGACCAGATTATAGCCGGTGAACTTGCGGTCGATCACGCCGCCCAACAGCACATCGTCGATGCCGGCATTGTTGTCCGACAGGATCACGCGCAGCCGTTTGCCGACTTTCAGCGCCAGGGCCTGGGTCTTGAGTTCCTGCGCATGGCCCTCGGTCATGGCAAACTCGCCTTCCAGGGCGATGATCTTGGGCGTGTCCACCGCACCCGCCATGTCCCAGAAGGCCGCCTTGCCGGCTGCGGTGGCAATGCCGACGCCGGACGGCCCGCCATTCACGTCATTGGTGACATCGATGCTCTCGGCATGGCCCGACAGCGCCTTGATGCCGCGCGCCTTGGCCTGGGCGAACAGAGGATCGTCGGCCAGGCCATGATCGGCCAGCAAGGTCTTGAGCGCGCCGGCCCCGCGGCGGAAACCCAAGGCATCGACCGGCAGGATCGCGACTTCGGGATCGCAATGGTAACGCTTGTCGCCGGTGAGCTTGAACTTGCGCTCCAGCGCCTGGCCCAGGATCATGTAAAGCGCGTAGCAGGTGGGCACGCTGTGCCCTGCCGCCATCATGAACTTGTCGCCGAAGGGATGCTTGGGACGGCGATAGTCATAGCGCATGCCGCCATGCTCAGGCCCGGCAAGATGGGCGGCGACATTGAAGGGCGTGTAGGCCAAGGGGCCGCCGAAATGACCGGTCTGGGCATAGTTGCCCAGCAGCACCAGGGTCATGCAGGTCATAAAGCCGATATCTTCCAGCCTGCTTCGGTCTTCGATGGTCAAGCCGGTCACGGTACCCCCTGGTTTTTGGTGGGCGGCATAGTGGCAGAAAAATACCGGGCGCAAAATCCTTGTCCGCCAGTGCGTTACCAAGAGATGTTAGCGCTCCCACCAAGGTCGGGAGGTATAGGAATGTGAAGCTCTAGCGACGGGCCTGCAACGTCGCGATCGCCTTTGCGCCCCACCACACGGCCAATGCGGCTATCAAAGCAATCGCGAGGTTGCTGAGGAAACCGATGACGCCGACCGCTATAGCCAGTGCCCAATGGGACGGCTCCGACAAATCCCTGAGCAAGGCGATATGGAGCAAGCCCGCAACGGCGAGCAAGCCTGCGAGGATCGGCAGGGGAAAGCCGCTTAACAGTGCCGTGAGGCTGGCGCCGAGGCCAATGCCGAGCGCCAGCAACACGCTGCCCAGCATGACCGGGGCGCCGCCGGTGCGCGCGCCGAAACTGTGGTGCGCGGTCATCCCCCCAGCGCCGTGGCAAACTGGCATCCCGCCGATGCCGCCGGCAAACAGATTGGCAAGCCCCAGGGTCAAGGCCAGCCTGCCCGGCCGCACCCTGTCGGCGGCGGAACCGAAATATGTCCGTGCCGCATCCGCCGTCGCAAGACAGGAGTTGGCGAACGTCAACGGCAATTGAGGCAGGACGAGCGCGATTGCGGCGGCGGCGAATGCATGTGTACTCAGATGCGGCATGTGGATTGCCGATGGTCCGAATGTCAGCGGCCCGTGATAAGCCAGAACCATGCCGATAAGCGCCAGCCCAATGAGAACCAGGCTTACGTTGCGTCGGCGCAGAAACAGGGCCGCCGCCGCGACAACCACACCGCCTCCAAGCAGCAACCATGCCGGCCGCGCATGATCCGCGAACGCCACTGGCGGTGCGGTCGTCAAGTTCCAGGCGAGTTGGCAAAACAGCAATCCGACAGAAAGCTGCACGCCCCGAATGATCGGCTTTGGAAATATCGCCGCGACGCGGTCGAGCAATCCGGAGACACCCAGAACGGTGAAGATGCCGCCCATCAACAGCGCTCCAGCGGCGATTTCCGCAGAACCGAATCCCTGGGCGATGGCAATCGCTCCGAACGCCTTCAATGGCTGTACCGGCACCGGTAGACGATAGAGCAAACCCGCTGCCACATACAAAATTCCAGCCGGAAGAAGCACCGCAGTCGGCGACAATCCGTTTTTGACGATCAGGGCAACGGCGATAGGGACCAGAACGCCCAGATCGGCGACAGCACCCGCGAGTTCGGCGCGGTCAAAACGCGGTTTATCCCCGCTCCAAGCCGACGAGGCGGAAACGACCTCCGCTGGCGATGTGGAAGCCGCGATCGAATGACTGTCCATGCCGGCGCCATCGTTATGGTCACTTGAATATAACGATAGCCAAAAGCCAGCTGCAGCGCTAGGGCGGTCCGGAACGTCAAAAGAAGACTTTCAAGCACCTTCCAGCGGCAGGACATCGACCAAGGCACCCTCCGGCAAGTCCGGTGCGTCGGCGGGCAAGCGGATCAGCGCATTGGCGGCGGCAAAGACCGAGATCAAGGACGAATCCTGATCCTCAAAGGCGCGCGCGGTTTGCATCCCCTCCTCGTCACTGTCCAACCGCGCCCGCAAATAATGCTCGCGCGGACCATTGGCGGGAAGCGGATGCATCAGGCGCGCGCGGCGCGTGGCGATACAATCGGACGGATCGCGGCCCAACAGCGCGTCCATCACCGGACGCAAGAACAGCGCGGCGCAGGCCAGCGCCGAGGCGGGATTGCCCGGAAGTCCCAACACCAACCCTTGCTGTGTAGCACCGAACCAGGTGGGCTTGCCGGGCCGCACCGCGATTTTCTCCACGGCGAGCTTGAGCCCCAGCCGCATCAAGGCCGGGCGGGCATGGTCATGGTCGCCGACCGAAGCGCCGCCGATCACCACCAGCAGATCGCTCTCCCGCAAGCCCTCTTCCGCCGCGCGCGCGATGGCGCCGGCATCGTCCTTTTCCACCGCCAGACGAACGGGAATGCCGCCCCAAGACTGGATCAGCCCCGCAACCCCGAAAGTGCCGGACTCGAAGATTTGAAACGGATCGGGGTTGGAACCCGGCGGCGCCAGCTCGTCGCCGCTGCTGAGGATCGCAATGCGCGGCGCGCGAACGACGGAGACGTTCGCCGCACCGGCAGCTGCCGCCAGCGACAATGCCACGCCATCCAGCCTGCGGCCCTTCTTCAGCAAGACCGTGCCGGCGGTAAAATCGCAACCCCGCAAGCGGATATTCCGTGCCGGTTTGACCGCCGGAACGATGACATGGTCGCCGTCACGGCGCACATCTTCCTGGATCACGACCGTATCGGCGCCATCGGGCACCGCCGCGCCCGTGGAAATGCGGATTGCGGTGCCGGCTTCGCAGCGGCCATCAAATCCCCGTCCCGCGGCGGATTCCCCTATCAGCCGCAAAGACCCCGGCGTGTCGCCACTGCGCACGGCATAGCCATCCATCGCGGAGGAGGCGAAGGGCGGCTGATCCCGGCTGGCGGGAATATCGCGCGCCAGCACGCGTCCCAGCGCATCCGGCAGCGGCACGGATTGTTCCGGCAGCGGCCGCACAAGCGCCAGCATGGTGGCGCGGGCTTCTGTAACGGACAGAAGGCCGCCAGGAAGAATCTTGGCGGGAATGTGTGACACGTTATTCCCCGCGCTGGCGGTCGCGGCGATAATCGCCCGATGCCCCGCCGCTTTTTTCCAGCAGGGTGATGCCTTCGATCACCATGGCGCGGTCCGACGCCTTGAGCATGTCGTAAATCGTCAGGCAGGCGACCGAGACGGCGGTGAGCGCTTCCATCTCCACCCCGGTCTGGGCGGTGGTTTTGGCCCTGGCCGTCACGACAAGCGCGCTATTCTTCTCGTCGGCCTCGATTTCGACCTTGATGCTGCTGAGCGCGATGGGATGACAGAGCGGGATCAATTCGGACGTCTTCTTCGCCGCCATGATGCCGGCGAATTCCGCGGCGGCCCGCACGCTGCCTTTTTTGGCATCCCCGTCCAGCGCCTTGCGGAAGGTTTGCGCATTCATCCGCACCCGCCCCTCGGCCACCGCCTCGCGCGCGGTGACGGACTTAGCCCCCACATCCACCATGCGGGCCTGGCCCTTTTGATCCAGATGCGTGAGATCGCCCATCGCTAGACTTCCGTGAACCGCGGAATCAGTTCCGCCAGATTGCAGGGGCGGTGGCGGCTATCCAGCTGCCAGCGGATCAGCCTGTCCCAACCGTCCTTGCAGGCGCCGTTGGAACCGGGCAGCGCAAAAATCAAGGTGCCCTTGGCGAGCCCGGCACAGGCGCGGCTTTGCATGGTGGAAAGACCCACCGTCTGAAAACTGGTCATGTGCCACACCGTCTCGAAGCCTTCGATGGCCTTGTCGAACAAAGGATGCAGCGCTTCCGGGGTGACGTCGCGGCCCGTCAATCCCGTGCCGCCGGTGGAAATCACCACATCGATGTCCGGGTCGGCGATCCATTTTTTTACCTGCGCCTGAATCTCGGCAACGCTGTCCTTGACCATGGCGCGCGCCGCCAGGACATGGCCGTCGCGCGCCACCCGGTCGGCCAAAAGCTTGCCGGAGGTATCGCTTTCCTCGTCGCGGGTGTCCGAAACCGTCAGCACCGCCACCCGCAGCGGACGAAACTCCTTGTCCGGGTCCAGCCGCCCGCCGCCCGGCGGATTCAGTGTCTCACTCATCTCAATCTCTCGTCCGCCTTGGCGCGCCGCGCATGATCCTCGGCCCTTGGTTCAATCCAACGCGCGCCTTGCGGCCCGCTTTCCTTCTTCCATAATGGCGCATCGGTCTTGAGGTAGTCCATCAGACTTTCGACCGCCTTGAAGGCGTTGGCGCGATGGACGGACAAGGCCGCCACCAGCACGATCGCCTCGCCCGGACGAATGGCGCCGACCCGGTGCACGACCAAAATATCCGGGCAATCGAAACGTGCCGCCGTCTCGGCGGCCAGCCGCGCGATCTCCTTTTCGGTAAAGCCGGGATAATGGTCGATGCGCAATTCCGCAACCGCGACATCGCCCGTCCTGGCCCGGCAACTGCCGACAAAAGTCACCAGGGCGCCGGCATCCTCGCGCCCTTCGGCGAAAGCGGCGACCTCGGCCTGGGGATCGAACGTCTTTTGTATGAGCCGAACGCCCATCTCAGCCCCCGCTCATCGGCGGCAGGAAAGCGATCTCGTCGCCATCCGCAAGGGCCTGCGACAAATCATGCGCCACGCAGTGATTGACGATCAGCCGGGTGCGTGTGGCCGCCATCGCCCGGCCCAGCAACGGCTCGCGTCCGGCCAGCCAGTGCTGCAGGTCGCCAAGCGTGCGCACGCCTGCCTCCATCAGGGCGGACAGCGCGATTTCGTCAAGACCGGCCGGCGCGACATCACCGAACTTGCCCAGGAATACCAGCTGAATCACTCAGGTCTCCACTGCCTGCCAAATGATCAACCACAATAGGCCAACGGGCTTGACGAACAAAGCGTGCAAAGCCGTTATACTGGCATCATGCCGTTGACCATTCTCTTGATCGATACCGAGGAAAACCGCGCCCGCGCGCTGGAGGACAAGCTGTCGCAATCCGGTTTTGCACGGGTTGTCCGGGCCGAAGGCCCCGATCTGGCGCAGGCCGTGGAGCGTGCCAAGCCTGACCTGGTGATCATCGACATGGCACTGCCGGACCGCGATGCCCTGGAAGACATCCGCGCCGTATCCGCCGCCAGCCCGGTGGTGATGTTCGCGGGCACCGACGATCCGGCCTTCGCCCAGGAGGCCATCGCCGCCGGCGTCTGTTCCTACAATCTTTCCGGCGTCGCCCTGCAGGATGTACGCCCCATCATGGCCTCGGCCATTGCCCTGTTCAAACGCTACCATCATGTCGAAACCGAACTGGCCGCCGCCAAGGCGCTGCTGAACGAGCGCCGCCTGATCGAGCGGGCCAAGGCAATCCTGATGAAAAACCGCAAGATGACCGAACCGGAGGCTTATCGCTGGCTGCAGAAGAAAGCCATGAACGAAAGCCGCAAGCTGGCGCAGGTGGTCGCGGATTTTGTCGCGGATGTCGAAAATCAGAAGCGGGAGAGCAAGCCATGAGCGAAGTCGTCGCTTTGAAAAACCCGCGTTCCGGAACCAGGCTGCGCATCGGCTTCCTGCGCCTGACCGACTCGGCGCCCGCCATTGTGGCGCAGGAATTCGGCTATTTCGCCGAGGAAGGCGTCGATGCCGATCTGGTGGAGGAACCCTCCTGGGCCAATATCGCCGACAAGCTGGCCTATGGCTTCCTGGACGCGGCGGTGATCATTCCGCCTTTGGCCTTTGCCATCGAGTTGGGCTTGCGCGGCATCAGCCAGAAACTGGTGATCCCCTGCAATATCAGCCTGGGCGGCAACACCATCACCCTGGCCCGCGACCTGGCGCTGCAAGTTCGCGAGACGGCGGCGAAGAACGGAATTTCGACCCCGCACGCGCTGGCGAAATGTCTTGCGGGGCGCGACCGGCCTCTGTCGCTGGGCATCGTGCATGCCTATTCCACCCACAATCTGCTGCTGCGCTACTGGCTGGCGACGGCGGGACTGGAGGCCGGACGCGATGTGCGCCTCAGCGTGGTGCCGCCGGCCCGCGCCGTCGAAGCCTTGCAATCGGGACAGATCGGCGGCTTCTGCGCCGGGGCGCCCTGGGGCGAGATCGCGGCCCGCGCCGGCGCGGGCATCAATGTCGCCTCGTCGGACGATGTGTGGCGCGGCGCGCCGGAAAAAGCCTTTGCCGTGCGCGCCTCCTGGGCGGAAGAAAATCCCGCCGCGCTCAAGGGCGCGGTGCGCGCCCTGGCGCGCGCCGCGCAATTCTGCGACGCGCCGGAAAACGCCTCCTATACCGGCGCCCTGCTGTCGCGGCAGAAATATCTTGGTGTCGACAGCCACGCCATCCTGTCCTCCCTGCCCGGCGGCGCGATCGCCCCCGACAACCAGTCGCGTTTCTGGCGCGGCGCGGCGATGTTCCCCTGGCGCAGCCATGCCTTGTGGTTCCTGCAGCAGATGGCGCGCTGGGATCTGATCGGCAATGTCGACACCCAAGCCCTGGCGGCACGCGTTTATCGCAGCGACCTGTATCGCGCCTCGGTGGCTTCCCTCGGGGTCAGCCTTCCCAAAACCGACTCCAAAAGCGAAGGCGCCCATGCGGTCCGATGGGAATTGGACGCCAGCCCGAACCCTATCGCCATGGACCCAGACAGCTTCTGTGACGGGACGGTTTTCGAGGGCGCGCCTGACAAGGTCACTTTTTAGGCAGCGAGAGTGCACTGCACAAATTTTGACCTTTTGGCTCGGGGTTTGGGCAAAGAACCCCGCTGATTCGCTGGAAATTTCGCGGAAAACCGCCATTTTGCGACCGCAAAAAACTGGCCCACATCTTGCGATGGGGTAAAGGCCGGGCCCAAGTGCCTGGCCGGGGTGCGCTCAATGGCGGGCGCCTGCCGGGAGCAAGTCGTGATCACCCACGAGCCAATGGCGGTTCGTATGCGGCGCCGGTGCGCCCCAGCGAGCCATGGATGAAAAGCGCGTTCCTCAAAGCCGGGCATCTGCCCACCCTCATCGCCTGCTTTCTCTATTTCGATCTCAGCTTCATGGTCTGGGTCCTGCTCGGGCCCATGGCCGTACTGATCGCCCATGACCTGAACCTCAATCCCGGCCAAAAGGGATTGATGGTGGCGGTGCCTGTGCTGGCGGGAGCCCTGTTGCGCATCGTCAACGGCATCCTGGTCGGGCAGCTTCATCCCCGCCTGACCGGCCTGATCATGCAGCTGGTCGTCATCGCCGGACTGATCGGCGCCTGGCTGATCGATATTCACTCTTTCCAGCAGATGCTGATGCTGGGCGTCGTGCTCGGCGTCGCGGGCGCGTCCTTCGCCATCGCGCTGCCCATGGTGTCCTATTGGTATCCGCCGGAACATCAGGGCATGGCCCTGGGCCTGGCCGGCGCCGGCAATTCCGGCACCGTGCTGGCGTCGCTGTTCGTCCCTGGCCTGGCGGTGGCGCTGGGCTGGCACAATGTGCTGGGCCTGGCCGCCCTGCCCTTGATCGCGGTCTTTGTGATGTTTTTCTTCACCGCCAAGAACAGCCCCAAATGCCCGCCGCCCAAGTCGTTGGCGGACTATGGCCGCATCCTGAAATCCGGCGACGCTTGGCTGTTGATGTTCTTTTACGGCATCAGCTTCGGCGGCTTTGTCGGCCTGTCCTCCTTCCTGCCGATTTATTTCCACGACAAGTTCAGTCTCAGCCCGGTGACGGCCGGCTATTGCACCGCGGCCTGCGTTTTCGCGGGATCTTTCGCGCGGCCCTTCGGCGGCGCGCTGGCCGACCGTATCGGCGGCACCCGTTCGCTGTCCTTTGTCTATCTGCTGGTGGCGGGCATTCTCTTCACCATCGCCCGCGGCGCCTTGTCGGTTCAGGCAACCCTGTTGCTGTTCATCGTCGGCATGTCGGCGCTGGGCATGGGCAATGGCGCGGTCTTCCAGCTGGTGCCGCAGCGTTTCCGCGAGGATGTGGGATTGATGACCGGCCTGGTCGGCATGACCGGTGGCATCGGCGGTTTCTATCTCGCCGCCAGCCTGGGTTATGCCCAGCAATATACCGGCAGCTATGCCTTCGGCTTCTCGATCTTTGCCGGCATGGCGGTGGTCGCCTTCCTGGGCATCATGTCGGTGAGACCCCGCTGGCGGCGCGAAAGCGCGCAACTCGCCACCGCACGCATCTGAGGTCACGCACATGAACATGATCTCGGACCCCCGCGAACATCTGGTGGTAATCGGCAACGGCATGGCCGGCATGCGCACGGTCGAGGAATTGCTCAAGCTGCCGGGCGGCAAGCGCTTCCGCATCACGGTGTTCGGTGCCGAACCGCACGTCAATTACAACCGCATCATGCTGTCCAGCGTGCTGGCGGGCGACAAAAGCATCGATGAAATCGTCATCAACAGCCGCGAATGGTATGCCGAAAACGAGATCAACCTGATCACCGGCGACGCGGTCAAGAAGATCGACCGCGACAGCCGCACGGTCACCTCGGCCTCCGGCCTGCAAGTGCGGTACGACAAGATCCTGATCGCCACAGGATCGCGGCCGCTGGCGCCGCCCATTCCCGGCCTGGGCCTTCCCGGCACCTGCGCCTTCCGCGACATCGCCGATGTCGACAAGATGCTGGCGGCGGCCAAGACCCACAAGCGCGCCGTGGTGATCGGCGGCGGCCTGTTGGGCCTGGAAGCGGCCTGGG
>Ga0207657_10008924_pt1 | contig 10132 bp, 9 predicted proteins | sample KBSC33metaG_FD_184316 | JGI IMG/M metagenome (GOLD analysis project Ga0207657, IMG submission 184316) | Corn rhizosphere microbial communities from Kellogg Biological Station, Michigan, USA - KBS C3-3 metaG (SPAdes) (version 2) | ecosystem: Host-associated > Plants > Roots > Rhizosphere > Soil ... | reverse complement strand
ACGTTGACTGGACCTGCCATGATCACCCCTCAAGAAGCGCTCCTGCGCTGCATCGAACACCGCGAAATCTTCCACGACGAGATGCTGCATCTCTTCCGGAAAATCATGTCCGGCGAAATCTCGCCGACGATGGTCGCCGCCCTGACGATGGGCCTGCGCGTGAAAAAGGAAACCATCGGCGAGATCACCGCCGCCGCGCAGGTGATGCGCGAATTCTCCACCAAGGTGCCGATGGCCGACACGACGCACCTCGTCGACATCGTCGGCACCGGCGGCGACGGTGCGCACACCTTCAATATCTCGACCGCGTCGATGTTCGTTGCCGCGGCGGCGGGCGCGCGCGTCGCCAAGCACGGCGGACGCAGCGTGTCGTCGTCGTCCGGCAGCGCGGACGTCATCGAATCGCTGGGTGCCCACATCGACCTGAAACCCGAGCAGATCGCCCAGTCGATCGCGCAGACGGGCATCGGCTTCATGTTCGCGCCGAACCACCACGCCGCGATGAAGAACGTGGCCGCCGTGCGCCGCGAGATGGGCGTGCGCAGCATCTTCAACATCCTCGGGCCGCTGACGAATCCGGCCGGCGCGCCGAACATCCTGATGGGCGTGTTCCACCCGGACCTCGTCGGCATCCAGGTGCGCGTGCTGCAGCGCCTCGGCGCCCAGCATGCGCTGGTCGTCTGGGGCCGCGACAACATGGACGAAGTGTCGCTGGGCGCCGGCACGATGGTCGGTGAACTCGTGAACGGCGAGATCCGCGAATACGAGATCCATCCGGAAGACTTCGGCCTCGCGATGATCGCCAGCCGCAACCTGAAGGTCGCCGACGCGACCGAGTCCAAGGCGCGCATCATGGAAGCGCTGCGCGGCGAGCCGGGTCCGGCGCACGACATCGTGGCGCTGAACGCGGGCACGGCGCTGTACGCGGCCGGCGTGGCGGCATCGATCGAGGACGGCCTGCAGCGCGCGCGCACGGCGATCGCGTCGGGCGCGGCGCTGGCGAAGCTCGACCAGTTCGTGAACGTCACGCGCCAGCTCGCGGCGCACTGAGGAGCGCGCGATGTTCGGCATCCACGATCTCACACTGTTCGTCGTCTCCGGCCTGCTGCTGAACATCATGCCGGGGCCGGACTCGCTGCTCATCATGACGCGCAGCGCGACGCAGGGCTGGCGCGCCGGCAGCGCGGCGGCCCTCGGCATCGGCACCGGCACGTTCGTGCACATCTTCGCCGCGGCCCTCGGGATGTCGGCGATCCTCGCGACGTCCGCCGCCGCGTTCACCGTCGTCAAGCTCCTGGGCGCCGCCTACATCCTGTATCTCGCGGCCGGCATGCTGCTCAGCAAACGGGGCGACGGCAGCCCCGTGCAGGCGCCCGTGCTCGCGCCGCTGCCCCTGCGCCGCATCTACGGGCAAGGCATCCTGACGAACGTGCTGAATCCGAAGGTCGCGCTGTTCTTCCTCGCGTTCGTCCCCCAATTCATCGACGCGAACGCGCCGCACAAGGCGCTCGCATTCATCGTCCTCGGCGCCATCTTCAACATCAACGGCATGTTGTGGTGCCATGCGCTGGCGCTGTTCACGGCGCAGGCCAGGGCGCGCCTGAAACTGAATCCCGCCGTCACGCAATGGCTGAACCGCGCCACGGGCGGCCTGTTCGTCTGGCTCGGCGTCAAGCTGGCGCTGGCGAAACAACACTGAAGGTCCACCATGTCCGATATCCTGAACAAGATCCTCGACGTCAAAGCCACCGAAGTCGCCGCGGCGAAACGGCAGCGTGACTTCAACAGCCTGCGCCGCGACGTCGAAAGCGATGCCGAACTGCGCGCCGGCCTGCGCGGCTTCGAAGCGAATCTGCGCCGCACCATAGCCGCGGGCCGCGCCGGCGTGATCGCCGAAGTGAAGAAGGCGTCGCCGTCGAAAGGCGTGCTGCGCGCCGATTTCCGCCCGGCCGACATCGCGCAAAGCTACGAAGCGGGCGGTGCGTCGTGCCTGTCCGTGCTCACGGATGTACAATTCTTCCAGGGCTCGCCCGAGTACCTGAAACAGGCTCGCGCCGCGTGCCACCTGCCCGTGATCCGCAAGGATTTCATCGTCGACACCTACCAGGTCTACGAAGCGCGGGCGATGGGTGCGGATGCGATCCTGCTGATCGTCGCTGCGCTGGATCACGGCCTGATGGCCGATCTGGAAGCATGCGCGCAGGAACTCGGCATGGATGTGCTGGTCGAAGTGCATGACGGTGACGAACTGGATGCGGCGCTGAAGCTCAAGACGCGCCTCTTGGGTATCAACAACCGCAACCTGCGCACTTTCGACGTCACGCTCGATACGACGCTCGGCCTGCTGCCGCGCATTCCGGCGGAGCGGCTCGTCGTCACCGAGTCGGGCATCCTGGCGCCCGCCGACGTCAAGCGCATGCGCGACGCCGACGTGCACGCGTTCCTCGTGGGCGAAGCGTTCATGCGCGCGCCCGATCCAGGCACGGAGCTGCGTCGCCTGTTCGACTGAGCATCGCCGGACGTCGCAGCGCACGCGGGACAACAACGGCGCAGCGATTTTCCGGAGGTGCCGACATGAACACGATCATTCGCGCGGGCCTGGTGTCCATCCCGCTGGTAGCGGCCTTGGTTGGATGTGCGGAAGTGCGGACGGCAACGCATGCCGTCGCGTCGTCCGTCGAACGGGTCGCCACAAACGTCTTCCACCCGGCCACGCCGGCGCCTTCCGCTGCGCCAGCCCCCGCCGACCTCACCGATTACAAGACGCAGGTCGCCCGCCACGTCGCCGCCCGCAATCCCGACCACATCTATACCGGCACGCTGCCTGCGCAACTGCCCGCCATCGTCGTACTCGAGATCACGGTTGCCGCCAATGGCCGCGTGCAGGACGTGAACGTGCAGCGGTCGCGCAACCCGGACGCCTCGACCATCGCGATGGCATCCGTGCAACGCAGCGCGCCGCTGCCGCCGCCGCAGCAGCTGGCGACGCCGGCGGGCAACCTCACGTTCTCGGAAACCTTCCTGTTCGCGGACGACGAGCGGTTCCAGCTGCGGAGCCTGGCGGAGCCACAGGCGTCGGAATAGGCCAACCACCCCACAACCCGACCATGACCATATCGACGTTTGCCGCCGCCCAATGCAGCGTGCGCCCCGGAGACTTCGCCGACAACATCCGCCGCCACCTTGCATTCATGCGCGCCGCCCACGGTCTCGGCGTGCAATGCCTCGTGTTCCCGGAGCTGTCGCTGACGGGCTACGAACTGGATCTCGCGGACGCCCTCGCGCAAACGCCGGACACCGCCCTGCTCGCCCCGCTGCGCGCGTACGCGCGCGACGCGCGCATGACGACGGTCGTCGGCCTGCCGCTGCGCGCCGCGGAGCACGGCAAGCCGCGCATCGCGGCGTTCGTCCTCCATGCGGACGGGACGTCGAGCGTCCACACGAAACAGCACCTGCACGCGGGCGAAGACCGCCATGTCGACGCCGGCGCCGGCGGCCCGTTGCTCACGGCCGGCGGCCTGCCGGTGGCGCTGGCCGTGTGCGCGGATTTCGCCCAGCCGACGCATGTGGCGGCGGCAGCGCAGGCCGGCGCCCGCGTGTATGCGGCCAGCGTTCTCATCGGCAACGGCGGTTATCCGGCCGACAGCGCCATCCTGCAAGGGCATGCCAAGCGCCATCGCATCGCGGTGCTGATGGCCAATCATGGCGGTCCGACGGGCGGCTGGGCCAGCGCCGGGCGCAGTGCGTTCTGGGACGAGGACGGCGCGCTGGTCGCGGCCACGGAAGGACCGGGCGACCGCTTACTCGTCGTCTCGCATGCGGATGGGCGGTGGCAAGGACGTTGCGAGGCCGTCGACGTGGATCGGTGACGCGCCCGCCGGCCCGGCGCCAGGCGTGCGGCCGCTCAGCATTAATGTGGCTATAATCCATTGTTACATTTTTGGATTTTTTGCAAAACCATGTCGAAAGTGCAGCGCAGAAATAACGTCCGGCTGGCCGGCAACGGCCCGGCGACGATGGTGTTCGCCCACGGTTTCGGTTGCGACCAGACCATGTGGCGTTTCCTCGCGCCTGCCTACGAAGACCGGTTCCGGACGATCTCGTTCGACCTCGTCGGCAGCGGCGGTTCCGACCTGTCCGCGTACGACCGCGCCAAATACGGCACGCTGCAGGGCTACGCGGACGACCTGCTCGAGATCATCGACGAATGCGCGACGGGCCCCGTCGTCTTCGTCGGCCACTCCGTCAGCACGATGATCGGCCTGCTGGCCACGATCCAGGCCCCGGAAAAATTCGTCGCGCAAGTGATGGTGGGGCCGTCGCCCTGCTACATCAACGACGGCGATTACGTCGGCGGGTTCAGCCGGGAAGACATCGACGAGCTGCTCGAGACGATGGATGCGAACTACCTCGGCTGGTCGAGCAGCCTGGCGCCCGCCATCATGGGCGTGCCCGACCGTCCCGAACTGCGCGCTGAGCTGACCGACAGCTTTTGCCGCAACGATCCCGAGATCGCCAAGCATTTTGCGCGCGTGACGTTCCTGTCCGACCATCGCGCGGACGTGCCGCGGTCCACGGTGCCGTCCCTCATCCTGCAATGCAGCGACGACCTCGTGGCGCCGCGCGCCGTCGGCGACTTCCTGCACCGGCACATGCCGAACAGCACGCTGCACATCATCGACAACGTCGGCCACTGCCCGCACATGAGCGCCCCGACGGCAAGCTCGCGCGCCATCGACAACTTCCTCGCGCACGCCCTGCGCTGATACCCGTGCCCGCTCCGCCCTCCGGCGACATCCTGTTCGAGCATGCGGCGTGCGCCCTGCTGCTGACGGCGGCCGACGGCGTCATCCTGCGGGCGAACGGCACGGCGTGCATGTGGCTCGGCTACACGGAAGAAGAACTCGTCGGCAAGCTGCGCATGCACGACCTGCTGCCCGTCGGCGCGCGCCTGTTCTATCACACGCATTGCCAGCCGATCCTGCAGGCACAGGGTTCCGTGGCCGAGATCCAGGTCGACCTGCGCAACCGGCGCCAGGAACGCCTGCCCATGCTGATCAACATCAGCCGCCGCGAGCACGGCGACGGCACGGTCGATCACTGGGCCCTGTTCAAGGCATCCGACCGGCGCGCGTACGAGCGTGAATTGCTGGCGGCACGCAAGGCGGCGGAAGCGGCGCTGGACGCGCGCCGCAGCGCCGAAGCGGAGCTGCAGAAGCTGAACGCGCAGTTGTCCGCGGCCGACCGCCGCAAGGACGAATTCCTCGCCACGTTGTCGCATGAACTGCGCAACCCGCTTGCACCCATGCGCAGCGCGCTCGACGTCCTCAAGCTCAAGTTCGGACGCGGCGCGGACGAGCGCCTGCTGCAGGCGTTCGACCGCCAGCTGCGCCACCTGACCCGGCTCGTCGACGACCTGATGGAAGTCTCGCGCATCACGCAGGGACGCATGCAGCTGCGCAGCGCGCCCGTCGAACTGTCGGCCCTCGTGCAGGGTGCCGCGCACGACCTCGCGGCGACGATGGAAGCGGCACGCCACACACTGCGCCTGTCGATCGCCGAGCCGCCCGTGATGGTCGACGGGGATGCGACGCGGCTGGCGCAGGTCGTCATCAACCTGCTGACCAACGCCGCCAAGTACACGCCGGACGGCGGCACGATCGAATTGCGCCTGTCGTGCACGGACGGCCGGGCCGAGATCGCCGTGCGCGACAACGGCATCGGCCTCCCCGCCTCCGCCCTGGCCACCGTCTTCGACATGTTCTCGCAGCTCGAGCCGGCACTGGAGCGCTCGAAGGGCGGCCTCGGCATCGGCCTCGCGCTCGTACGCGGCATCGTCGAACTGCACGGGGGCACCGTGCACGCGGACAGCGCCGGGCCGGGCCTCGGCAGCACGTTCACGCTCCGCCTGCCGCTGGCACAGGGCAGCACGTGTGCGCCGGCCCCGGCGACGACACTGTCCACCGAAGCGGCGCCGGCCCAGGTGCGCGTGCTCGTCGTGGACGACAACGAGGACGCCGCCGAAACGCTGGCCATGACGTTGGAACTGCACGGCTGCGACGTCCGGACGGCAGCGACGGCCGGCCGCGCACTGGAGATGCTGCCCGGCTTCGCGCCGGCCGTCGCGCTGCTCGACATCGGCCTGCCGGACATGAACGGCTACGAACTGGCGCGCCGGGTACGCCAGCTGCCGTCAGGCGCGGGGATGACCCTGATCGCGACGACGGGCTGGGGACAGCAGAAGGACCGCGAGCGCGCGTTCGCGGCGGGGTTCGACCGCCACCTCACGAAGCCGATCGATTTCGATTTGCTGCGGTCGTACCTGCCGGCTTAACTCGCGCTCGGCCGCTTCACCGCCGGGCCCTTGCGCGTGCCCGGCGCGACGCTGATCTGCACGCACGGCACGCGGTCGCCCTGCAGGGTCACGTCGAACGTCATCAGCTCGTCGCGACGGAACGCGTGCACGGTGACCGTGTCGTCCACGCGGTAGCGCGCGAGCAGCTGGTCGAGGTTCGAGGGGTTGCCGTTCACGCGCAGGCCGTCCACGGCAATCAGCACGTCGCCGGCCGACAGGCCCGCCTGGTGCGCGGCGCCACCTTCATGGACCTGCGTCAGCTTGGCGCCGCCGGCGTCGCGGCCGATGCCGGCGTCCAGCGAGGGCTTGGCGTTCTTGCGCTCTTCCGTCACCTTCACGCTGAAGGGCGCGTACAGCTTGGCCAGCGGGATGTCCTCGGTGCCGCGGATGTAGCGGTCGAAGATCGATTTCAAACGTACGCCGCTCACCTCGTCGAACAGGCTTTCCACCTCCTGCTCCGTCACGCCGCGCGCGCCGCCCGTGTAGAAATCGCGGCCGTAGCGGTCCCACAGCGCGAGCATGACGTCGTCCAGCGACTTGGCACCTTCCGTCTTCGCGCGGATCGTCAGGTCGAATGCGAGGCCGACGAGGGAACCCTTCGTGTAATAGCTGATGATGGCGTTCGGCGCGTTCTCGTCCTGGCGGTAGTACTTGCTCCACGCGTCGAAGCTGGAATCGGCGATGCTCTGCTTCGTGCGGCCCGTGCCGCGCAGGACGCTGCCGACGGTCTTGCCGAGCAGCTTGAAATACGTGGCCTCGCTGATGATGCCGCTCCGCACGAGCATCAGGTCGTCGTAATAGCTGGTGAAGCCTTCGAAGAGCCACAGCAGCGGGGTGTAGTTCTCGGTCTGCAGGTCGTACGGCGCGAACACGGACGGCTTGATGCGCTTGACGTTCCAGGTGTGGAAGTACTCGTGGCTGCACAGGCCGAGGAACTTCGTATAGCCCTCGTTCGGCTCGGCCGTCTTGGGCGCGGCCGTCGTCGGCAGGTCGGTGCGGGAACAGATCAACGCCGTCGATGCGCGGTGTTCCAGGCCGCCGTAGCCGTCGCCGACGGCCATCGTCAGGAACACGTAGCGGTCCATCGGCGCCTTCTTCGTCTTCGGCTCGAAGAACGCGATCTGCGTCTCGCAGATGGCTTTCAGGTCTTTTTCCAGGCGGGCCATGTCGAGGTTCGGCACGCGGCCCGTGATCACGATGTCGTGGCGGATGCCGTGCGCCGTGAAGCCCCCGAGCGCGAAGTCGCCCATCTCGACGGGGTGGTCGACGAGGTCGTCGTAGTCGGCCGCGGCATACGTGCCGAAGCCGTAGCGCTTGGCGCCCGCTTCCGGCAGCGACGTGGCGACGCGCCAGTTGCGCGCAACCGGCTCGGACGGACGCTGGATGTCGACGAGGTGCGGACGCGTTTCCTGGCCGACGACGCGCAGGAAGACGCTCGTGCCGTTGAAGAAGCCGTGCGTCTGGTCCAGGTGGGCGGCGCGCACGGACAGGTCCCACGCGTAGACTTCGCAATGCACCGTCAGCGGACCCACGACGGGGGCGGCCTGCCAGCTATGCTTGTCCAGCTTCGTCAGCCGCACCGCCTGCCCGCCGGCCTCCGCGCGGATGCGCACGATGTTGCGGGCGAATTCGCGGATCATGTAACTGCCCGGGATCCAGGCCGGCAATGCGAACACCTGCCCGTCCGGACTCGGTTCGGCCACGGTGACGGTGACGTTGAACAGGTGCCCGGCCAGGTCTTTCGGGACGATGGTGTACAGGATGGCCGGCGGCTGCTTCTGGGGTGCTTTTTTCATATGACGTGAACAATCTCTCTCCGATGCGCCGTAGTGTAATCGGATTTTTCAGAAATGAGGGTGTTCACACGGTCGTGCTACGGTTCCGTCAGGTCCGCCGGGGTGTCGACGTCGTGGAAGATGCCCGGGTCGCGCACCGCGATGTCCGTCACGGGAAACGCCCGCAGCAGGCCGCGCGCGCCCGCGTCGCCGCGCAAGGCGAGCAATGCGTCGAGGTGGACGGCGCCGAAGCCGACGGGATTGCCGCGCCGGCCATCCAGGACGGGTGCCGCGATGCCGGCGCCCGCCGCCAGCGCGGCGGCCAGCGCCTGCGACGTGGAGACGTCGACGTACGGCATGTCGCCCAGCGCCACGAGCCACGCCCGCGGCGCCGGTGCCAGCGTCAGCGTGCGGCGGATCGCATGTGTGAGCGACGCCGCCATGCCGCTGTCGGCGTCAGGGCAGACGGTGACGTCGCAACCGAGCGCGGACAGATGGGCACCCACACCACCGTCGTCCGGCGCCACGACGGCCACGACGCGCGGCACGGCGGCCAGCAGCTTGCGCGCGCTGGCCACGACGACGGGCTCGCCGTCCGCCAGCGGCTGCAGCAGCTTGTTGCGCAGCCCGGCGGGGTCGAAGCGGCGCCCGCGGCCGGCGGCCAGCAGGATGCCGGCCGGCGCGGCGGCGTCCACGGTCAGGCCGACGCCAGGTCGAACGGCAGCTTGCGCAGGCGCTTGCCGGTCAGCTGGAACACGGCATTGGCCAGCGCGGGCGCCAGCGGCGGCAGGCCCGGTTCGCCGATGCCCGTCGGCGCATCCTGCGACGGCACGATGAACACGTCGATGTGCGGCATGTCGTTCATGCGCGCCACCGTGTAGTCGTTGAAGTTCTGCTGCTCGACGACGCCGTCCTTCAGCGTGATGCGCGCGCCCGGCAACGTGGTGCCGAGGCCCATCAGCGCCGCGCCCTGGACCTGCGCCTCGATCGACATCGGGTTGACGGGCAGGTTGCAGTGCACGGCCGCCGTGACCTTGTGCAGCTTCGGGTTGCCGTCGACGACGGATGCCTCGACGACGTAGGCGACGACCGTGTTGAACGACTCGTGCAGCGCCACGCCGTACGCGCGCCCTTTCGGCAAGGTCTTCTTGCCGTAGCCGGACTTCGCCACGGCGAGGTCCAGTGCCGCGTGATGGCGCACGTGCTTCGCATCGATCAGCTTCTTGCGGTACGCGACCGGGTCCTGGCCGGCCGCATGCGCCGCCTCGTCGATCAGCGTCTCCATCACGAACGCCGTGTGCGTGGAACCGACTGAACGCCACCACAGCACGGGCACGTTGGCCTTGGCGGAATGCGCCGTCAGGTTCAACGGCACGTCGTACGGTTCGCCCATGCCTTCGACCATCGTGTCGTCGACGCCGTTCTTGATCATGAACGGTTCGAACGTGGTGCCGGAGATGATCGACTGGCCGACGATCGCGTGGTCCCACGCGACGATGTTGCCGGCGGCGTCCAGGCCGATGTCGGCGCGGTGCACGTGCGACGGGCGGTAGTAGCCGCCGCGAATGTCGTCCTCGCGGCTCCAGATCAGCTTCACGGGACCGGCATGGCCTGCCGCCTTGTACGCCTTGGCGACATGGGCCGCTTCGACGACGAAGTCCGACGTGGGCGTGGCGCGCCGCCCGAAGCCGCCGCCCGCCATCATCGTGTTCAGCGTCACCTGTTCGGGCTTCAGGCCCACCACGGCCGCCGTTGCGGCCTGGTCGATGCCCTGGAATTGCGAGCCGACCCACAACGTGCACGCGTCATCCTTCAGGTCGACCGTGCAGTTGATCGGTTCCATCGGCGCGTGCGCCAGGTACGGGAATTCGTAGACCGCGGAGATTTTCTTCGCGGCGCCGGCGAGCTTCGACGTGTCGGCCTTGCGCGCGACGGCGCCCGGCGTTTTCGACAGCTCGACGAATTGCGCCAACTGCTTCGTGCTGTCGACCTTCTCGACGGC
>Ga0207657_10008922_pt1 | contig 10132 bp, 12 predicted proteins | sample KBSC33metaG_FD_184316 | JGI IMG/M metagenome (GOLD analysis project Ga0207657, IMG submission 184316) | Corn rhizosphere microbial communities from Kellogg Biological Station, Michigan, USA - KBS C3-3 metaG (SPAdes) (version 2) | ecosystem: Host-associated > Plants > Roots > Rhizosphere > Soil ... | reverse complement strand
CCGGCCATGCTGTGGGGCTCGGGTGAGGATGAGCGTGAACGGCAGGATCGCAGCGGCCCGGCTCGGCATCGGGGCGGCGCTACTCGCGCTGCTCGCCGCCTGCGCCGCGGCCGACCAGGCCGCTCCTCCCGCGCCCGCCCCGCGAGTCCATGTGCCCCCGCCGAGGCCCGCGCCTCCGCCGCCTCCACCCCCGGCCGCACCGGCGACCTGGCTCGACGCTCCGCTGTCGACCGGCGACTGGAGCTACAAGGTCGAGGTCGCCGGGAGCGCCGCGGTGTTCAGAGGCTCGGCGCTGGTGATCCGCTGCGATCCGGCGCGGCGCGAGGTGACCCTGATCCTGCAGGGCGCGGCGGGGCCGCTGACCGTTCAGACGACCTACGGCCGGACATCGTTCGCCGGTCCGCTCCCCGCTTCCGACCCGCGTCTCGACGAGATCGCCTTCAGCCGCGGGCGTTTCGCCGTCGAGGGCGCCGGAGCGCCGCGGCTCGTCGTTCCCGCCTGGGCCGAGCCGGCACGGGTGGTTGAGGATTGCCGGGGGTAATTGGGGGGGTCGCGCCTCGGCGCGAAGCCGGGAATCCTAACGCCGAAAAAAATCAATACAAGGCTTGCACGGCGATTCGCGATGATTCATCCTCCCCCTTGCCATCAACAAGCGAAAGGAGGTGATCCGATGTCTCATGGTTCAGCAGTGAGGTCGGTTCCGCTCGTTCGGGGGATGAAAGGCTAAGCCTTTCAAGGTCTTCCGGGCTGGAGCATCCGGCCGCTGACCATGTAGGAGGGTCGTCGGGCTAACGCCCGGCGGCCCTCCGGTCTGTCTGGGCCTTTCCCCATACGCCGCCCGGCTTACCCGATGGTCATTTTTCGCGGTTAGGCCGGGGCCATGTTCGAAGCCCGCCTGGAAGCCGCCGGCGCCGCGGTCGAAGTCTCGCTGGAAACGGGATGCCCGCCGGCGCTCGACGACGCGGCGGCCTGCGCCGACCCGAGCCATGCCTTTCTTCGCGCCGCCTGGTTCGCCGCCGGAGGATCCGCCGCGACCACCCTGATCGCCCGGCGCCCCGATGGACGGACGATCGCGGCGCTTCCGACCGCCGCATCGAAGCCGGGCGTCCGCGCCGTTCCCGGCGGCTACTGGCCGTGGCGAAGCTTTCCGGTCGCCGCCGATGCGGGCGACGACGAGCTGACCGCCTTTTTCGCCCACCCGCTCGCCCGAAGCCTCGGCCCGGTGTGGCGAATGGGCCCGCAGCGCGACGACGATCCGACCGGCGCCCGGCTCGCCAGGCTTGCGCCCGGGGCGGGCTGGTTCCCGCTTCGCCGGACGCTGGGGCGGACCTGGCTTCTCGACGTTTCGGAACTGCGCGCGCGCGGCGCCTGGCCGCGCGGCTCGACGCTGCGCAAGAACCGCTTCTTCGAAAAGCATCTCGCCGCCGAGGGGAAGCTGGACTTCCGCTTCGTCACCGGCGCGGACTGGACCTCGCAGGTCTTCGACACTCTCGCGCAAATCGAGCGGAGCGCCTGGGTCGGCACCCGCACCGACGGAAGCGCCGCCAAGTTCCTCGCGCCGCGCCACCGTCGGGTCTGGGAAAAGGCGGCGGCCGATCCGGCGCTGGCGGCGATGATGTGGGGTTCGATCCTGACCGTGGGCGGAGTGCCGGCCGCTTTCGGCTTCGACCTCGACTGCGGCTCGACCCGCTATTGCATCGCCAACAGCTACGATCCGCGCTTCGCCCGCCACAGCCCGGGCCGGGTCCTCGCCTATCGAAGCTTCGAGCATCTCGACGCTCGGGGGGTGAACCTGCTCGACTGGGGCTCGGGCGACCCCGGCTACAAGGAAATGATGGGCGCCAGGGAAGGTCCCGAAGTGGTCGACTGGCTCTTCGTCCGGAGCCGCGCGCTGGCCGGGATGCTAAGGCCGGTCTGGGAGCGCTGACGCGAAGCGCCGAGCCACCCGCGACTGCCACAGGATGAGAAGCGGCACCGTGCCAAGCTCCATGAACAGGCCGAAGACATGGCCCGGGCCCGGCACGCCGTGGAGGACGAGGCCGAGCAGGCGCGAGAAGCCGCCGACGATCGCCAGGAAGCCGAGGGCGCGGAACAGCAGCGTCCGCCGCTCGATCGCCGGGATGCACCAGACGAAGGCGAGGCCCATTCCGAGGAGCAGCCCGGAAAGGTAGCGGAAGTGGCTGTCGAGATCGACGGGCGGCTGGGCGCCCACCCCGTGCATCATCTCCGCGCCGCGAAGGACGCCGGACCCGCCCGCGAGGAGGGGCACCAGGCAGGCGATGGCGACCGCGATCTGGAGCAGTCGTTTCTCGGTCGTGGGAGTGGGGACAGTCACTTTCGCGCTCGGCGTGCCAAGCCTCGCGCCGCGGCGGGTAAAGTGACTGTCCCCGTCACGCGGCTTAGCTCGCCGCGCTCATGCCGTTGTTGACGGCTTCCCACTGGCGATGGCCTTCCTGGACGCTTTCGTAGCAGGTGCGGATGAGCTGAAGCGTCTCGTCGGACAGTTCGTTGTCCTTGAGAGCGGTCTGCCACTTGCCGTCGAGATAGCTCTCGCCGCGATCGACCTCGGCGACGATCGAGCCGTCGTCCTTGCCGGTGACCGCGTCGCGGAGCGAGACGAACTGGCGATGCATGGCGGCGAGGATCCCGCCGTCGCTCTCCGGAGTGCCGCCGAGCGCGCGGACCCGGTCGCGGAGCTTGCTGACGATCTGCTCGCGCTCGGAGGCGCGGTCGCGGAAGGCCTGGGCGAAGCGGCTGTTGGTCGCCTCGCTGGCGGAGTGCTGATAGCCGTCGATGCTGTCGATGGTGGTCTCGATGAGGCTGTTGAGAACGCTGATGTCGTGGCTCTGGTTGAGCATGGCCGTCTCCTGGCTGGGTTGAATTCGGATGTGGAACGCTCCGACGCCGCGAAGGGTGCGAGGCTAAGCGACGAAACGCGTCGGGAACGGGCCGGCGCGGCGGGACGTTCAATTCCAGCATCCGGCAATCGGCGAAGGAGAATTGAACATGGACGGCAGCGAGCGCGGCAAGCCCGCGAGCTTCGATCCCGACAGCGGCGAAGTGCACGGCAGCGGCTCCGGCGCCGGCGGCGGCGGCAATCCCAGCGAGGATTACGACCAGGATCCGATGTCCGGATCGGGCAAGGACGATTTCGGCCGGCCGCGCCCGGCGGGCGAGGCGGCCAAGCGGCCGATCGATCCGGACGAGGGAGTCTGACCATGGACGAAGGCAAGGGCCACCCGCTGCCCGCCAGCGACGAGGCGCGGCACCATGAGATCCCCGAGGGGCTCGAGGCCGGGAAGGGCGAAGGCGGCGATTCCAAACCGGTCGTCCAGCCCGGCCGGGACGCGGTCGCCCCGGACGGCGAGCGCTACCGCTACGACGACAACGGCCGGGCCGAAGAGATTGAAGAGGAGAAATGACGATGGCGAACGACAATCAGGACGGCCGCTCGGGAAGCGAGCTGCAGCAGTCCCAATCCGGCGGCGAAAGCGGCCAGTTCGGCGGCAACCGGAATCAGGTCCAGCAGTCCGGCCAGCAGGGCGGCGGAGCGGACCGGGCGGACATGTCGAACGCCGGCGGAAGCAGCGGCGGCGGGGGCTATGGAAGCTCGCAGGACGTCGTCAACCAGCAGGACGGGGAGCCGAACGGCGGCACCCAGTCCGGCCTCGCCGGCGGCAACGCGCAGGGAAGCGCAAGCTCCGGCGGACAGTCGCGCGGCGAGCGCTATGACGAGGAACAGGGCGGCGGCCGCGGCGCCGACGAGGTCTCGCCGTCCTCCGACGAGCTGGAGTTCGCCGAGGACCAGCGCGACCATCAGGAGCGCGGCCAGGCGGATTCCGAGTTCAACGCCGAAAGCGAATGACCGATGGGGGAGGAGGCCGCACCCGGTCTTCTCCCCGCCACCGACGGCTCATGGGCCGCGCCCGAGGGAACCCTTGGCCGCGCCGCGAGTCTTGTTTCGCGTCAGTTACAAGTTGGAGACGTGAGATGGCCAAGGACAAAGAGGGCGGCAATTCGGGCGGCTCTGCGGGCGGCTCCAAGGGCAAGAGCGGCGGCGCTGGAAGCGCCTTTCCCGACGCTCTGAAGGAAGCCGGCGAGCGCGCCGCCGAGCTGGCGCGAAACCCGATGGCACGGTCGCTGCTCGCCGCCGGACTGGTGAGCGCGGCCGCGGCGCTGACCGCCAACGCCCGCGTCCGAAAGACGGTTCGCGACGCCAGCCGCGACGCGATGGACACCGCCGAGGCCGCGGCCGACAGCGCCGCCAAGATCGGCGAGGCGATCGTCACCGCCGCCACCGACGCGGTGAAGCGCATGCTCGGCGGCGAAGCCGAAGCGGCAAGCGGCGGCGGCAGCGGCGGAACCTCGTCCAGCGGCGGCCGCAAGGCCTCCGGCGGCACTACGCGCGCCAGGAGCAGCGCGGGCGCAAGCCGGGCCAAGAGCGGCTCCGGCTCCGGCTCCGGCACGGCGAAATCCGCGAGCGGCGGCTCGCGCGGCAAATCTTCCGCGTCCGGCGGCGGTTCGGCGGCCAAGGCGGCCTCGTCCGGCACCGGCTCGCGCGGCAAGTCCTCGGGCACCTCGGGCGGCGGCGCGTCGCGGACGAAGGCGAGTTCCTCGGGCTCCGGTTCCGGAAGCGCGGGCAAGAGCTCGGGCGGCAAGGGCCGTTCCGGAGCGAGCGGATCGACCGGAAGCTCCGGCGCCGGCGCCTCGTCGGGCGGCGGTGGTCGCGGCAAGAGCGGCAAAAGCGCATCGGGCGGCGGACGCGGCCGTGCCAAGAGCGGCGGCGCGGGCGCCTCGGCCTCCGGCGGAAGCTCGGGCGGCGAAGGCGGCTCGGGCGCGTGAGTCACGCTTCGCTGTGAGAAACGTCATGCCGGACTTGATCCGGCATCCACCTTCTTCTCGACCTCCGTGCCGGAAGAAGGTGGACCCCGGATCAAGTCCGGGGTGACGACCGTGCCAAGCCAGCGCCTCGCGTAACCGCAGCGTCGCTGGACGAAACCGCTACAGCAGTCGCCCCGCCGCGGCGCGCTCGAACTCCACCGGGTCGTGGGCGCACAGGATCTTCACCTGGGACGACTGCTCGACCGACAGGTGCCGGAGCCGCTCCTGGTTGGAGTGGCGGGCGGCGCGGTCGACCTCCATCATTGTTTGATAGGCGCGAAGGCCGGGCGTGCACTCCCGCTTCGACTGGCGCATCTCCTTGCGGTAGAAATAGGCGTCGCCGGCGTGGAGCAGCCAGCCCGAGCCGGTGTCCACCGCCACTCCGGCATGGCCCCAGGTATGGCCGGGAAGCGGAACGAGCAGGATTTCGGGCGGCAGGCCCTCGAGGCCGCGAACCGCGGGAAAGCCGAACCAGGTCTCGCCCTGTCCGGAGTAGCGCCGCCAGGACGTGACCTCGTCGAATTGCGAGGGACGATAGCGGTTGCGCGGCACGAAGCCGGTGCGCGGACCGGTGGCCGCGCTATATTCCGCGTCCATCAGGTGGACGGTGGCGCCCGGAAAATCTTCCAGCCCGCCGGCATGGTCGAAGTCGAGATGGGTGAGGACGATGTGCCGGACGTCGGCCGGCGAGAAGCCGAGCCGCTCGATCTGGCGGATCGCCGTCTCCTCCTCGCGAAGCTTGATGTTGAGCATGGCGCGCATCGCCCGGGTGATCCGGGGCTCGGGATGCCGGTGGGGATGGGCGACGTCGCGAAGCCCGTAGCCGGTGTCGACGAGGACGAGTCCGGCGTCGGTCTCGATCAGCAGGCAATGGCAGACAAGGCGTCCGGTAAGCCCCTTGCTCCGACCGTCGAACAGGGCACCGCCGAACGGGCAGTCGGTGCCGCAATTGAGGTGATGAACGCGCATCCTTCTCTCCTTGCTTGAGAGGCGAACGCCGTTCGGCGCGGCGCGCTCCGGCGGGGCACAAAAAAACGGGGCGCCCGAAGGCGCCCCGCTCTTTGTACATAGGCTGCAGAGGCTTAGCGGCAGCGATAGCGGTTGCTGCGGCTGCTCCTCTGGACTTCGCGTCCAAGCAGCGCGCCGGCCGCGGCTCCGGCGACGGTGCCGAGCGTGCGGTTGCGGCCGCCGTCGATCGAGCGGCCGATGAGCGCGCCACCGGCGCCGCCGATGATCAGGCCGGTCGTTCCGTTGCCGCGGCGGCAGCGCATGCGGCCGTTCGAATCGCGCCACACGCGGCCATTGTAATAGCCGCTCTGGGCGGAGGCGGCCGACATCGGCATGACGGGCACGGCCATGGTCACGGCGGTGACGGCGAGAATGAGCTTACGCATAAAACAGTCCTTCGCTTGCTGAACTTCAACCCCTCAACGACTCCCGGAGCAGGACGGTTTCATTAACCTAGCACAACGATCTCGGCGCAACGCGCGATTCGCTCGCGTCATCGCAGTCCAGAGGAGAAGAACCCCTATTCCTACAGCACGTATTTGGACAAATCGGTGTTCCGCGCGATCTCCGACAGCTGCGCCTCGACGTAGGCGCCGTCCACCATCACCGTCTGCCCTTGTCGCTCCTCGGCGTCGAAGCTGACGTCCTCAAGGAGCTTCTCCATCACCGTCTGGAGCCGGCGGGCGCCGATATTCTCGACCTGGCCGTTCACCTCCGCGGCGATGCGCGCGATGGCTCGGATACCGTCGTCGGTGAAGCGCACTTCCACGCCTTCGGTGGCGATCAGGGCGCTGTACTGCTCGGTGAGGCTCGCCTGGGTGGCGGAGAGGATCCGGACGAAATCCTCCTCGGTCAGGGCCTTCAATTCGACCCGGATCGGAAGCCGCCCCTGAAGCTCGGGGAGGAGATCGGAGGGCTTGGCGACATGGAAGGCGCCGGACGCGATGAAGAGGATGTGGTCGGTCTTCATGGGCCCGTATTTGGTCGCCACCGTGGTCCCCTCGATCAGCGGCAGGAGGTCGCGCTGGACGCCCTCGCGGCTCACCGATCCGCCGCGCACGTCGGAGACGGCGATCTTGTCGATCTCGTCCAGGAAGACGATCCCGTTGGCCTCGGCGTCGGCGAGCGCGACCCGGTTGACGTCGTCCTGGTCGAGGCGGCGGTCGGCCTCCTCCTCGACGAGCCGGTTCCACGCCTCGCCGACCTTCAGGCGGCGCTTCTTCCTCGGCTGCTGGCCCATCGCCTTCGACATCATGTCGGAGAGATTGATCATCCCGACCTGCCCGCCCATTCCGGGGATCTCGAACGGGGTCGCCGGAGTCTCGACGACCTCGATCTCGACCTCGGAGTCGGCGAGATGGCCGTCTCGGAAGCGCTGGCGGAAGCTCTCGCGGGTCGCCTCGCTCGCCCCCTTGCCGGTCAGCGCCTCGAGCAGCCGCTCCATCGCGGCTTCCTCGGCGGCGTCCTTCACCGCCAGGCGGCGCCGCTCCTTCTCCAGCCGGACCGCTTCCTCGACGAGGTCGCGGGCGATCTGCTCGACGTCGCGGCCGACATAGCCGACCTCGGTGAACTTGGTCGCCTCGACCTTGACGAACGGAGCGTCGGCGAGCTTGGCCAGCCGCCGGCTGATCTCGGTCTTGCCGCAGCCGGTCGGCCCGATCATCAGGATGTTCTTCGGGGTCACTTCGTCGCGAAGCGCGTCGGAAAGGCGCTGCCGGCGCCAGCGGTTGCGAAGCGCGACGGCGACCGCGCGCTTCGCCTCGTTCTGGCCGACGATGTGCGAATCGAGGGCGGCGACCACCGCCTTGGGAGTGAGATTGTCGTTCATGGGAGAATGGGTGCCCGTGGGTTTGCTCTTGGCGTCTAGATGGCCTCCCAATAATCGGAATCAAGCGAGGCCGTGCAGCGAACCCGGCCCAGGGCCGTTCCCACCGTGAAACGAGAGAAGGCAGGAGCTCCATGGCCAACGACGATCTTGTCCAGCGAGTCCGCGACCGCACGCCCGCCTGCGCCAAGGTGGGGGTGTTCGACATCGACGGGATCTTCCGGGGCAAATATCTCCACCCCGACAAGCTCGCCTCGGCGCTCGCCGGCGGCTTCGGCTTCTGCGACGTCGTCCTCGGCTGGGATTCGGGCGACCAGCTCGTCGACAATCTAAGCTTCACTGGCTGGCACACCGCCTATCCCGACGCGGAGGCGCGGCTACTTCCGGAGACCGAGCGGGCGATGCCGTTCGAGGGCGGGATGCCGCTGATCCTCGGCGAATTCGTCGGGCGCGCCGAAGCGGTCTGCCCGCGAAGCCTGCTTCGCCGGGTGCTTGCGCGCGCCGATGCGTCGGGCTTCGCGCTCAAGGCCGCGGCGGAGTTCGAGTTCTTCGTGTTCGAGGAGACTCCGCAATCGGTGCGCGACAAGGGCTATCGCGACTTGAAGCCGATCACCCCGGGCAATTTCGGCTATTCGATGCTGCGCTCGAGCGTCCACGCCGATTTCTATCACGAGCTTTGGTCGACCTGCGATGCGATGCGGATCGAGATCGAGGGGCTCCATACCGAGACCGGGCCCGGAGTGATGGAGGCCGCGATCAAGGTCGACGACGCTCTGGAGGCGGCCGACAAGGCGGCCCTGTTCAAGACGGTGGCCAAGATCCTCGCCCAGAAGCGCGGCTGGATGACGACGTTCATGGCGAAATGGTCGAAGGACTGGCCGGGCCAGTCGGGCCATCTCCACATGTCCCTGCTCGACAAGAAGACGGGCCAGGGGCTGTTCTTCGACGAGGGCAAGCCGCTCAATATGTCGGACCGGATGCGCTGGTTCGTCGGCGGGCAGCAGGCGCTGCTTCCCGAGCTGCTCGCGATGATCTCGCCGACGGTGAACAGCTACACGCGGATGATCCCGGGCTTCTGGGCGCCGACCTCGGCCACCTGGGGCTATGAGAACCGCACCTGCGCGCTCCGCGTCATCGGCGGGTCGGAGAAGACCCAGCGGGTCGAGTATCGGATCGGCGCGGCGGACATAAACCCGTACATCGCGCTTGCCGCGGCGATCGGCTCCGGCCTGTGGGGCATCGAGAACCGGATCGAACCGGATTCGCCGATCGAAGGCACCGCCTACGACGTCGAGATGCCGCCCGAACGGGTGCTTCCGGCCACCTTGTGGGAGGCGGCGCAGCGGCTGAAGGGCTCGGCGGCGGCGCGCGAACTGTTCGGCGCCGAGTTCGTCGAACATTATGCCGCCACCCGCGAATGGGAGGAGCGCGAGGCCCGCAAGGCGATCACCGACTGGCAGCTCGCCCGCTATTTCGAGATCATATGAGCGAAGACCTCGTCTGCATCTCGCCCGTCGACGGCCGGGAATATGCGCGGCGGGCGCTTACGCCGCCAGCCGAGGTGGAGCGGGTGCTGGAGCGGGCGCGGTCGGCGCAGCGGGCGTGGCGCGAGGTTCCGCTGGCGGAGCGTTGCGCGGTGATCGGCCGCTTCATCTCGGCGATGGAGGCGCTGAACGCCGACATCGTCCCGGAGCTGGCCTGGCAGATGGGCCGGCCGGTGCGCTATGGCGGCGAGCTTCGATCGCTCAAGCAGCGGGTCGAGGCGATGCTCGCTTTGGCGCCCGAGGCGCTCGCCGACGACGTTCGGTCCGCAGGGCGCGTGGCCCGCGTGCCGGCCGGCCTGGTGCTGGTGATCGCGCCCTGGAACTACCCCTTCCTCACCGCCGCCAACACCATCGTTCCGGCGCTCCTCGCCGGCAATGCGGTGATCCTCAAGCACAGCGCCCAGACGCTGCTCGCCGGCGAGCGCTTCGCCGAAGCCTTCGCGGCGGCGGGCTTGCCGGACGGGCTGTTCGCCAACCTCTTCCTGTCCCACGAACAGACCGGCCGGCTGCTCGGCGCCGGCCTCGTCGACCACGCTACCTTCACCGGCTCGGTCGAGGGCGGCAAGGCGGTGGAGCGGGCGGCGGCGGGGTCGTTCACCACTCTGACCCTGGAGCTGGGCGGCAAGGACCCGGCCTATGTGCGCCCCGACGCAGACCTCGCCGCCGCCGTCGAGGGGCTGGTCGACGGAAGCTTCTTCAACGCCGGCCAGTCCTGCTGCGGGGTGGAGCGGATCTACGTCCACGAGGCGGTCTGGGCTCAGTTCCTCGACGGCTTCGTCGAGGGCGCCCGGGCCTACCGGCTCGGCGACCCGCTGGACCCGGAGACCAGCCTCGGGCCGATGGCGAGCGCGAGGGGCGCGGCCGAGGTCCGACG
>Ga0207657_10008918_pt1 | contig 10134 bp, 6 predicted proteins | sample KBSC33metaG_FD_184316 | JGI IMG/M metagenome (GOLD analysis project Ga0207657, IMG submission 184316) | Corn rhizosphere microbial communities from Kellogg Biological Station, Michigan, USA - KBS C3-3 metaG (SPAdes) (version 2) | ecosystem: Host-associated > Plants > Roots > Rhizosphere > Soil ... | reverse complement strand
CCAGTTCCTGGGCCACATCGTGCGCGGCGAACCGATCCAGCTGGTCGACGGCGGCCAGCAGAAGCGTTCGTTCACCTATGTCGACGACGGCATCGACGCGCTGATGCGCATCATCGAGAACAAGGACGGCAAGGCCACGGGCAAGATCTTCAACGTGGGCAACCCGGTCAATAACTACTCGATCCGCGAACTGGCCGGCATGATGCTGGACCTGGCCGCCGAGTATCCGGAATACCGTGACACCGCCAAGCAGGTGAAACTGGTCGACACGAGCTCGGGCGCCTACTACGGCACCGGCTACCAGGACGTGCAGAACCGCGTGCCGAAGATCGAGAACACCGTGTCGGAACTGGGCTGGAAGCCGCAGGTGTCCATGCGCGACGCGCTGGTCAAGATCTTCGATTCGTACAAGGACAAGCTGGGCGACGCGGAACAGCTCAACAACTGAGCGTCCCTGTCGTGATTCAAAAAGGCTGCTTCGGCAGCCTTTTTTATTTGCATTGGGATGTAGGGTGGACGGGTTTCCCGTCCACGCGTTCAACTCACGGATGCATTGCGGCGACATTTTCGATTGCTGGACGCGTGGACAGCGAAGCTGTCCACCCTACATGCATCATTTAACAAAGGTCAGCGGATGAAGATAGCCATCCTCGGCGGCGGCGTGGCGGGCATCGCCAGCGCGATCGCGTTCCGGCAACAAGGGTTCGACGTCACCGTCCACGAACGGCGCGCAGCCGACGAGAACATCGGCGCCGGCATCGTCGTGTGGCCGAATGCCGCGTTCGTGCTCGCGCAATTCGGCCTGCTGGACGAGATGGCGGCCGTGGCGGGCCGTCCGCGCGCGATGCGCCGCCTCTCGCGCCATGGCGACGATCTCGGCGCGCTGGACATCGGCCTGATCGATGCGCGGATGGGCTATCCGAGCCTGTCGATCTTGAGGAGGGATTTCCAGCGTATCCTGGCGGCCCGGTTGCGGTCGCTGGGCGTCGCGGTCCAGTATGGCCGCCGGGCCGTGCACATCGACACCCGCAACGACGCCGAAGCTCAGGTCCATTTCGACGACGGATCGACGCTGACGGCCGACCTGATCGTCGGCGCCGACGGCCGCATGGCGTCGTGCGCGCGCCGCTACGTGACGGGCGCGAACACGCCCATCTACCAGCACTTCGTCAACTGGATCGGCGTCTACGAAGGCGAGGACATCGCGTTCGACGTCGATGCGATCTCGGATTACTGGGGCACGGGAGAACGCTTCGGCATCGTGCCCGTCGGGCCGCACACCGCGTATTGGGCCGGTGGCGCCGCGCAGGATGCCGTCGGCGCGCGCGACCCGGCCGCCTACCACGACGAGTTGCTGCGCCGGTTCGCGGACTGGCCGGCGCCCGTGCGGCACATCATCGCGGGCACGCCGGCGGCGCGCATCAACAAGATTTACGTGCACGACCACGACCCCATCCCGACGTGGCACCGGCACAACCTCGTCATGATCGGCGATGCCGCGCATGCCGCCTTGCCCACGTCCGGCCAGGGCGCCTGCCAGGCGCTGGAAGACGCGTGGCATCTGGCGCACTGCGTCGCATCGCGTCCGGACGACCTGGGCCAGGCGCTGCAGGCGTTCACCGCCTTGCGCTTTCAGAAGACGGCGGGCATCGCGATGGCGGGCCGCGGCCTGGCCGCCTCGCTGTTCGACCGCGACGAGGCCGCGTGCCGCGCGCGCGACGAGAACAGCAAACGTGCCGACTTTACGCAGCTTGCCATGGCGATGGCCGATGGCTGGAGCCGGCACCTGCCCCTGCGCGCGGGAGGACCCGGCTGATGGCGTTCACGTTCGCGCACCTGGCCGATTGCGAGCGGCACCTGCCCGTCATCGCGGCATGGCAGCAGACCGAGTTCGGCTACCTGGCGCCGTCGATCACCGTCGAGCAACGGGAAGCGCGCCTGCGCGAATCGCTCCATGGCGCGGGGTTGCCGCTGACGCTGGTCGCCCTCGACGAAGACGGCAGTCCTGCCGGCGCGGCGACCTTGGCGGCCAGGACGATCACGCATCCGCACCTGACGCCGTGGCTGTCGACGGTCGTCGTGCCGCCCGCGTACCGGGGGCGGGGCATCGCATCCGCGCTGTCGCTGCACGTCGCCGACGCGGCGGCGCGGCTCGGGTTCCCGACGATTCACCTGTTCACGCCGCATAACGAATCGCTGTACCGGCGGCTGGGCTGGGTGACGATCGAGACGGCGCAGGTGGGCGGCACGCCGATCGCCATCATGGCGCGTCCGACCGGGATGTAAATACGATGTCGGGGTTCGTGTAAATCGGTGTATCCCCCGTCAAACGGCAGGTAAGTATTTGTAAAGTGCCCGGACAGCGGGCGGGGCGCCGCCTATAGTTGTTATCAGTTTTTCTCTCTCTCCACTCTTGAAGTGGTCTTTGCCCACGGTCCCCCAACCGTGGGCTTTTTTATGCCCGGAGCCTCGATGATGACCACCCGTTTTGCCCGCGCCTGCCTGTTCGCACTCGCCGTCGGCGCCACCGTGCCCGCGTTCGCCGTGCCGCTGATGGACATGCGCGCGGAAGATTTGCTGTTCATGTCCGCCGACGTCAAAAAATCGCTGAACCTCACACCGAACCAGCAGACGCTGTGGAACCAGATGGAAGGCCGCTCCCGTTCCACGCTGCGCGAGCGCCAGCACCGCCGCGAGGCGCTGCAGGAACAGGCGAAGGCGCTGGTGGCGAAGCCGGACGTCGAATTGCGCGACTTGAACAAGGCCGTCGAGGCGGAAGCGGCGACGACGGCACTTGAGGACAAGCAGTTGCGCGAAGCGTGGCTGGAAGTGAACGACGCGCTGGACGACAAGCAGCGCGCGCAGGTGGCCACGTTCGTCGGCGAGCAGCTGATGCGCGTCGTGCCGGACGGGCATCCGGGCGGGGACCGCGGCGGCGAGCATGGCGGTCAGCGCGAACGCGGCAGCCATATGGGCGGTCATGGCCGCGGCGGCATGGGCGGTGGCGGCGGCATGGGCAGTCCCGGCGGCGCCTCGCTCAACATCGGCGGGTGAGCACCGCCGGCATACATACGATGTATCGTAAAGTAAAAACCGTCATCGATCTGTATTTTGGCTATCCTTCCCCGCTAGAATTGGTTTTATCTAAGCAGCAACGCCAACGATAGTCATGAGTAAACTGATCCCGATCGCCTGCCTGGCTCTGCTGGGCACGGCGGGACACGCATCGGCCGAGTCCGGCCAAAACCTCCCCCCAGCCACCGAATCCGTGATACCGCAAACGGGCACCTCGGACAAGATCCAGCAAGTGAACGTGAACGGCACGCGCGCCGACGACACCGAGACCCGGCGCCTGTCGACCGCGGCCAAGATGGTGTTCGGGCGCGAGGAGCTCGATCGCAACGGCGACACGAGCATCAGCGAAGTCCTCAAGCGCCTGCCGGGCGTGACCCTCGGCGGGCCGCCGGGACGGGGCGGCGGCGGCGTGCGCATGCGCGGCCTGGGCAATGGCTATACGCAGATGCTCGTCAACGGCGAGCGTCCGCCGCCGGGCTTTTCGCTGGAGGCGCTGGCGCCCGACCAGGTCGAGCGCATCGAGGTGATGCGCGGACCCGTGGCGGAGCACAGCACGCAGGCGATTGCCGGCACCATCAACATCGTCCTGCGCGAGGGCTATCGCCAGAAGGACGTGCAGCTGCGCGTCGCGGACAGCATCGAAGAGGGCCGCCACGGCGTGAACGTGGGCGTCGTCGTGCCGGGGCAGCAGGGCGCCTTGACGTGGAACCTGACGGGCGCCGTCAACCAGGCGCGCCAGCACAACGACAGCGATACCGTGAACCTGAACACGCAGCACGATGGCACCGTGCAGCGCGAACAGCACATCCACGACGAGGGTGGCGGCGTCAACGACTCGCTGTTCCTCACGCCGCGCTTCGCCTATAAATTCGCGAACGGCGACACGCTGACGTTCCAGCCGTTCCTGATCGCGAACCGCAACCGCAGCGGCGGCGACAGCCTGCTCGACCAGCCCATCGGCACGGTCGCGCCGGAGTACGCGCACCAGCGTTCCGACTCGACGAGTCGCGCGACGTTCCTGCGCGGCTTCGGCAACTGGCTGCACCGCATGGATGGCGGCGCGCGGCTGGAAGTGAAATTCGGCTTCGCCGGCGGCAGGAGCAGCAGCGACGTCGTGCGCAACACCTACGATGCCGCGGCCGCGCCGTTGAAGCGCTACGTCGATACCGACAGCACGCGCGACGGCAGCCTGAACACGGGCGGCAAGTACACGCGCCCCATGGGTAAAGGCCATCTGTTCGCGGCGGGCTGGGAGATCGAAGGCGGCCACCGCAGCCAGGAGCACGTGGCGGCCGGCGATTCCGCCGCGCTGTTCGACGACGGCGGCGCCTCGCTCACGGCCGATTCGCGCCGCATCGCCGCGTTCGCGCAGGACGAGTGGGACGTCACGCCGCAGTTCTCGACGTACCTGGGCCTGCGCTGGGAAGGCATCCGCATCACGAGCGACCAGACGGCCGCGGGGCGCGGCGAGATCCGGAATCTGTCGAAGGTGTGGAGCCCCGTGCTGCACGGTGTGTGGCGCATTCCCGAACACGATAAAGACCAGGTGCGTGCAAGCGTCACGCGCAGCTACAAGGCGCCGGCGCTGAACGATTTGATCGCCGTGCCGACGATCTCCACGTACAACGACGCGACGCGCCCGGACCGCACCGGCAACCCGCACCTGAAGCCGGAACTGGCGACCGGTATCGACGTCGCGTACGAGCATTACGTCGGTAGAAGCGGCATCCTGTCGGCGAGCGCGTTCGCGCGCAACATCGACGACCTGCAGCGCCGCACGACGATGCTGGCGCAGACGGCGGCCGGGCCGCGCTGGGTGTCCACGCCCATCAACATCGGCAAGGCCAGGACGGCGGGCATCGAGCTGGAAGCGAAGTTCCCGCTCACGGACGTCTACCCGGGCGCGCCGAACGTCGACGTGCGCTCGAACTACAGTCGCTACTGGTCGAGCGTCGACGGCATTCCCGGTCCGAACAACCGCCTCGACCAGCAGCCGAAGCAGACGGCCAACGTGGGCGCGGACTGGCGCCTGAAGGGCGTGCCGCTGACGGTGGGCGGCGGCTTGAACTGGACGCCCGCGACGCTCGTGCAGACCACCGTCAACGAGACCGCGTACACGGGCATGAAGCGCCAGTTCGACGTCTATGGCCTGTACAAGCTGAATGCGGCCGCGCAGCTGCGCCTGTCCGCCAACAACGTCGATCCGCGCGTCTACGACAGCGCGCGCAGCGTCGACACGGGCACGCTCGTGCAAAGCGCGGCGACGGCGACCCGGACCTTTACCACGATCGGCATCCGCTACGAAATGAAGATGTAGCGGATACATCACACGCGTCCCGGACGGCGCCGGGATCGCGTGACCCCCTGTGTTACATTCGCCGCTGGCCACAAGCCGCTACCCGTACGACCGAGGACTTTCGTGAACCGTCATCTTCTCAGCACCTTGACCCTGTCCCTGCTGGCCGCCTGCGTATCCGCGGGCGCCGCGGACAACGCCGCCACCGCCGACCGTTCCGGCATCGACACGCACTACATCGACCCGGACGTGCGCGCGCAGGACGATTTCTTCACTTACCTGAACGGCAAATGGCTCAAGACGACGGCCATCCCGTCCGACCGCGCGAGCTGGGGCACGTTCATGCAGCTGCGCGAGGACACGCAGCCGCAACTGCTCGGCATCATCGAAGCCGACCAGAAGGACCCGCACAAGAAGGCCGGCACCGACGCGCAGAAGATCGCGGACCTGTACACGAGCTTCATGGACGAGAAGACGCTGGAGACGCTGGGTTACAAGCCGCTCGCGGGCGAGCTGGCCCGCATCCGCGCGCTGAAGGACAGGAAGGGCGTGCCCGACCTCGTCGCGCACCTCGCGAAGATCGGCGTCGCGACGCCGTACGGCATCGGCGTGGCGCAGGACGCGAAAGAATCGACGAAGTACGCCACGTACATCCGCCAGGGCGGCCTCGGCATGCCGGACCGCGACTACTATCTGAAGCTGGATGACGCGCGGATGGCCGCCACGAAGGCGAAGTACGAACGGCACGTCGCGCGCATCCTGGCGCTCGCCGGCGACAAGGATGCCGACGCGAAGGCGAAATCGATCGTCGCGTTCGAGACGGAACTCGCGAAGGCGCAGTGGACGAAGGTCGAACTGCGCGACCCGGTCCGGAACTACAACAAGATGGACGTCGCGCAGCTGGCCGCGCTGACGCCGGGCTACGACTGGAAGGCGGCGCTGGCCGCCGCCGGCGTGGCGAACAGGATCGATTACGTGATCGTGGGCCAGCCGAGCTACCTGCAGGGCCTGGACCGCATCCTCGCCGACACCGACCTCGAGACCGTCAAGGCCTACTTCCAGTGGCAGCTGCTGCGCGAATACGCGCCGTACCTGTCGAAGGCCTTCGTCGACGAGAACTTCGATTTCTACGGCAGGACGCTGACCGGCGTGGACGTGAACCGCCCGCGCTGGAAGATCGGCGTGTCCGTCGTCGAAGGCGCGCTGGGCGAGGCGCTGGGCCGCGAATACGTGGCGAAATACTTCCCGCCGGCGCGCAAGGCACGCATGGAGGAGCTGGTGGCGAACGTGCTGGCCGCCTACCGCGAATCGATCGACCATCTCGACTGGATGGGCGCGGAGACGAAGAAGGAAGCGCAGGCCAAGCTGGCCAAGTTCACGCCGAAGATCGGCTACCCGGTCAAGTGGCGCGACTATGCGCGTCTGACGATCAAGCGGGACGACCTGGTCGGCAACGTGGAACGCGCCGCCGTCTTCGCGTACAACCGCAACATCGACAAGCTGGGCAAGCCGATCGACCGCGACGAGTGGAGCATGACGCCGCAGACGGTGAACGCCTACTACAACGCCCGGATGAACGAGATCGTGTTCCCGGCCGCGATCCTGCAGCCGCCGTTCTTCGACGCGAACGCGGACGACGCCGCGAACTACGGCGCGATCGGCGCCGTGATCGGCCACGAGATCGGCCACGGCTTTGACGACAAGGGCAGCCAGTCGGACGGCGACGGCAACCTGCGCAACTGGTGGACGGCCGACGACCAGGCACGCTTCAAGGCGAAGACGGACATGCTCGTGAAGCAGTACGACGCGTTCGAACCGATCCCCGGCTACCACGTGAACGGCGCGCTCACGCTGGGCGAGAACATCGGTGACAACGCCGGCCTGGCGATCGCGTACAAGGCTTACAAGATCTCGCTGCACGGCCAGCCCGCCCCCGTCGTCGACGGCCTGACGGGCGACCAGCGCTTCTTCATGGGCTTCGGCCAGGTCTGGCGCTCGAAGATGCGCGAAGCCCAGCAGATCGTGCAGGTGAAGACCGACCCGCATTCGCCGGGCCAGTTCCGCGCGAACGGCACGCTGCGCAACCAGGCCGCGTTCTACGACGCGTTCGGCGTGAAGGAAGGCGACAGGATGTACCTGGCGCCGGCGCAGCGTGTGACGATCTGGTAACGATTTCGTAACAAAAAAGCATCGCCATCAGCGATAATCCCGGAAGGCGGTATCCCCGTCGGCCACCATCCTACCCATAACAACCCGAGGGAGATGAAGAGATGAAGAAGCACTATTTGTTGAGCGCCCTGACCATGGCGCTGCTCGTCAATGCAGGCCATGCGGCGGAAGGCGCCGCGGCCGCGAAAAATTCGGCCATCAAGAAGGGCCAGACGCTGGCGGCCGGCATCGCCACCGAATACATCGACCCGTCCGTGCGCCCGCAGGACGATTTCTACGAGCACCTGAACGGCAAGTGGCTGAAGACGGTCGAGATCCCCGCCGACAAGTCGAGCTGGGGCTCGTTCGCCAAGCTGCGCGACGACACGCTGCCGCAGCTGCGCGGCATCATCGAGAAGGCCGCGGCCAATAACGCGGCCAAGGGCACGGACGCCCAGCGCATCGGCGACTACTACGCCAGCTTCATGGACGAGGCGAAGCTGGAGCAACTGGGCATCGCCCCGCTGAACGGCGAGCTGGCGAAGATCGCGGCCGTCAAGGACAAGGCCGAGCTGCCCGCGCTGCTGGCGCACCTGGGCAAGATCGGGGTGAACGTGCCGTTCGATTTCGGCATCCACCAGGACAACAAGGATTCGACCAAGTACGTCGCCGACATCGGCCAGGGCGGCCTGGGCATGCCCGACCGCGACTACTACCTGAAGACGGACGACGCCAAACTGGCCGCCGCGAAAGCCAAGTACCAGACCTACGTCGAGCACATGCTGTCGATGGCGGGCGACAAGAACGCCGCCGCCAACGCCAAGGCCATCGTCGACTTCGAGACCGAGATCGCCAAGGTGCAGTGGACGAAGGTCGAGCTGCGCGACCCGATCAAGGCCTACAACAAGGTCGACCTGGCCGACCTGGGCACGCTGGCGCCGGGCTTCGACTGGAAGCCCTGGCTCGATACGTCCAACCTGTCGGGCAAGGTCACGTACGTGATCGTCGGCCAGCCGACCTACCTGAAGAGCTTCATGCAGGTCGCGAACAGCACGCCGATCGACGTGTGGAAGGCCTACCTGTCGATGCACCTGGTCGACGCCTACGCCAGCTACCTGAACAAGGCCTTCGTCGACGAGCGCTTCGACTTCTACGGCAAGACGCTGTCGGGCGTGAAGGAAATCGAGCCGCGCTGGAAGCGTGGCGTGGGCGCGATCGAGCGCTCGCAGGGCGAGTCGCTGGGCAAGCTGTACGTGGCCGAGTACTTCCCGCCGGAGCGCAAGGCGCGCATGGAAGCGCTGGTGAAGAACCTGCTGGCCGCCTACAAGCAGAGCATCGACAAGCTGGACTGGATGTCGCCCGCCACCAAGAAGGAAGCGCAGGCCAAGCTGGCCAAGTTCACGCCGAAGATCGGCTACCCGAACAAGTGGAAGGACTACTCGGCGCTCGTCGTCGCGCGTGACGACCTGGTGGGCAACGTGATGCGTTCGCGCGAAGTCGAATACAACCGCGAGCTGAATAAACTCGGCAAGCCGATCGACCGCGACGAATGGGGCATGACGCCGCAAACCATCAACGCGTACTACAACCCGGAGATGAACGAGATCGTGTTCCCGGCCGCGATCCTGCAGCCGCCGTTCTTCGACGCCAACGCGGACGACGCGGTCAACTACGGCGGCATCGGCGCCGTGATCGGCCACGAGATCAGCCACGGCTTCGACGACCAGGGTTCGCAGTACGACGGCAACGGCAACCTGCGCGACTGGTGGACCGCGGCCGACCACAAGAACTTCGAAGCCAAGACCAAGATGCTGGTCAACCAGTACAACCAGTTCGAACCGATCCCGGGCTACCACGTGAACGGCGAACTCACGCTGGGCGAGAACATCGCCGACAATTCGGGTCTCGCCATCGCCTACAAGGCCTACAAGATCTCGCTGAAGGGCAAGAAGCCGCCGGTGATCGACGGTCTCACGGGCGACCAGCGGCTGTATATGGGCTGGGCCCAGGTGTGGCGCATGAAGATGCGCGAGCAGCAGCAGATCCAGCAGGTGAAGACCGACCCGCACTCGCCGGGCCAGTTCCGCGCCAACGGCACGCTGCGCAACCAGCCGGGCTTCTACGACGCCTTCAAGGTCAAGCAGGGCGACAAGATGTACCTGGCACCGCAGGAGCGCGTGATCATCTGGTGATCGTGACGGTATGAAAAGCAAAAGGCCGCGGGTTCGCGGCCTTTTTTCGTTGCATCGACCCGGCACCGCGTGGCGCCGGGTCGGCGGGACCATTACTGCGTCACGCTGGAGTAGTAGCAGTACTTGGCGTGGCCGGGAGCCGGGTCACCGAACACGGTGGTGGTGCAGGCGACCGGACCGGTCACGACCTTCGTCGTGTAGACCGTGGTGGTACCGAAGCGCACTTCACGCTTGCCGCTGAACGAGCAGGTGCCGCCCTGGCCGGCGCAGTACGTGAACTTTGCCGTGGTCGTGGTGGTCGTGGTCGTCGTCGTCGTCGAGCTTGCGCCGTTCGATTCGTACGCGCCGATGTCGAGCTGGCCGGACACCGGACGTGCTTCGCCCGAAGCGACTGCCTTGTACTGTGCGACCGGAGCCAGCGAC
>Ga0207657_10008914_pt1 | contig 10142 bp, 11 predicted proteins | sample KBSC33metaG_FD_184316 | JGI IMG/M metagenome (GOLD analysis project Ga0207657, IMG submission 184316) | Corn rhizosphere microbial communities from Kellogg Biological Station, Michigan, USA - KBS C3-3 metaG (SPAdes) (version 2) | ecosystem: Host-associated > Plants > Roots > Rhizosphere > Soil ... | reverse complement strand
CGATACCGATGCCTCGGCGCCGCTGGTGTTCGAGCACGGCCTGCTGGCATTGCGCCGCTACGCGCGCTACGAGCAGCGACTGGCCGACGCGCTGCGTGCGCGCCGCGGCGCCGCGGCCGAAGCGGTCGACGCTGCCGCGCTGGCGCGCGTGTTCGCGCTGGGAGCGGTCGACGATGGCGTGGATGCCAGCGTGGACGGTGCGCCCGGCACCAGCGCGGATCTGTTCGCAGCCATCGCGCCATCGCCTGCCGCGCTCGACCGCCAGGCGCTCGCCGCATGGATGGTGCTGCACCAGCGCCTGGCGCTGGTCACCGGCGGCCCCGGCACCGGCAAGACCACCACCGTCGCGCGCATGCTCGCGCTGCTCGCCATGCGCGCGCCGACGGCTGGCCTGCCATCGCCGCGGATTGCACTGGCCGCGCCCACGGGTCGCGCCGCCGCGCGCCTGGCCGAAGCCGTCACCGCCGCGCTCGCGCGCGATGTCGCAGCCGGTCGCGTCGCAGCCGACGTCGCCGCGCGCGTGCCGCGCCAGGCGCAGACCCTGCACCGCCTGCTCGGCTGGCAGCGCGATGGTGGCTTTCGCCACGACGCCGCGCTGCCGCTGCCCTTCGACGTGGTGGTGGTGGACGAAGCGTCGATGGTCGACCTGCCGCTGATGGCCCGGCTCGTCGACGCGGTCGCGGCGGATGCGCGCCTCGTGCTGCTCGGCGATCCCGACCAGCTGCCCGCGGTCGAAGCCGGCGACGTGCTCGGCGCGCTGTGCGCGGCCGCCGGCGATGGCGAGGCGCTGCCGCCCGCGCTCGCGCGTGCCGCCGGCATGGCGCTGCAGGCCGCGGTGCCGGAGGCCACCGATGAAGCGCCGCTGGCGGGTCATCGCATCCATCTCACCCGCGGCTATCGCCAGGCCAACGCCGCCGGCATCGCCGCACTCGCGCGTGTCGTGCGCCGCGGCGAAACCGCCGATGCGCTCGAGCAGCTGCGCACCGGCAGCGACGGCGTGCACTGGCTCGACCCGGCGCCGGCCTCGCTCGAGCGCCGGCTCGAGGCCGATGTACTGCCGGTGTATCGCGCGCTGGCGCGGGCGCCCGATCCGCAGGCCGCGCTGCGCCTGGCCACGCGCGTGCGCGTGCTCACCGCGCTGCGCCACGGCCCCGCCGGTGCGCAGCGCTGGAATGCATGGTTCGCGCAGCGGCTGGGCGGCAGCGACCCGTGGTTCCAGGGCCGCCTGCTGATGATCACCGCCAACAGCTATCGCCACGGCCTGTTCAACGGCGACATCGGTGTGAGCTGGCCCGGGGCCGACGGCACGCCGCAGGTCTGGTTCGAGCAGGATGGGCGCCTGCGCGCCTGGTCGCCCGGCCAGCTGCCGCAGCACGACACCGCCTTCGCCACCACCGTGCACAAGGCGCAGGGCTCGGAGTTCGACGACGTCTGGTTGCTGTTGCCCGCGCGCGACAGTCGCGTGCTGTCGCGGGAACTGGTCTATACCGGCATCACCCGCGCGCGGCGGACGCTGTCGCTGGCGGCCGATGCCGACGTGCTCGCCGCCGTCATCGCGCGCCGTGCAGGGCGATGGTCGGGGCTGGGACCGCGATTGCACGCGCAGCGGTGAGCGGCCACTGCGGTAGCCGTGTTCGCATGCGACATCGTCCGGCGTGTTGCGGTCGCATCGCGTGGCCGGCCACTGAACCGATCGGCAATGCGATCGAAGCGGTGGCATGCGGCTTCACCGGACTGCCACGCGGCGTTGCCTATCGTCGATCCACTGCCGCATCGCGGCGTGGCGAACGAGGAACACACGATGGGCGACGTCAAGAAAGACCACAGCATCGGCGAAGGCACGGGCGCGGTGGCAGGCGGCATCACCGGCGCTGCGGTGGGTTCGGCGGCAGGGCCGATCGGGACGGTGGTGGGCGCGATCGTCGGTGGCGCGGTGGGCGCCAAGGCCGGCGACAGCGTCGCCGAGGCGATCAATCCGACCGACTACGACAAACATTTCGAATCCAGCTATCGCGAGGCGCCGTACTACGCCGCCAACCGCGAGTGGAGCGATTACCAGCCGGCCTACCGCTACGGCTACGACACCTACGGCCAGTACCGCGGCCAGCGTTTCGAGGATGTCGAACCACAGCTCGAGCGCGACTGGGATGCGACCAAGGCGCAATCGCGGCTGGGCTGGAGCGAAGCGCGCGGCGCGGTGCGCGACGGCTGGCACCACATCGAACGCGCCCTCCCCGGCGACGCCGACAACGATGGGCGATGAGCGCCGCTTGCGCGCCACCGGCGCGCGGCGCGAAGAGCGCCCGCCGCGCTGCGGCGGGCCGGACCGATGAGCGCCGCTTGCGCCACTGGCGCGCGGCGCGAAGAGCGCCCTTCGCACTGCGAGGGCCGGACCGATAAGCCGCGCTTGCCAGCGACTGCGTTGCACCAGCACGCATCCATCACTGCCACGCACGCAACGTTGTCCGCAATGAACGCCCCAACGCGTTAGCTGCAACCGAACACTCCCTTCTCTCCGGGCTGTCTGAGGCAGCCCGTTTTTTTTGCCTGCGGTTTCACCGGCCCGCAACGCGCGCGGTCGTAGCGTCGAGCCGCTTCCCCGAACGGAGCGTGCGATGAGCCTGTTGAAGAAGGATCACGTCCTCGGGACCGGCAGCGCCGCGCTGGCCGGCGGTGCCGCGGGCGCGGCGATCGGCGCCGCCGTCGCCGGTCCGGTCGGACTGGCGGTGGGCGCGGTGGCGGGTGGCGCGATCGGCGCGGTCGCCGGGGATCGCGCCGCCGAAGCGGTCGACACCCGCCAGGACCTCGGCCACTTCCAGCAGATCTTCCGCACGATGCCCTACTACGTCGATGGCCACGACTGGCACGACTACGCACCGGCCTACCGTTACGGCCTGGACAACCGCGACCGCTTCGGCGGACGTGCACTGGCCGACGTCGAGTCGCAGCTCCAGGGCGGCTGGGAGTCGGCCGCGCGCTTCGGTTCGCGCCTGGACTGGCGGCAGGCGCGACCGGCGGTCGAGCATGCCTGGACGAGCCTGGACGCGGCCCGCCGGCGGGCTGTCCCGAACGCCGCGCTCTGACTTCGGGCCGCTGCCAGCGGGCTTTGCACAGGCGCATGCGGCGCCTGCCGGCGACCCTGCAGTAGGATGCGCGACCGTTCGTTCCGGATGCCGCCATGCGCGATGCCCCGCTTCCCCCCGACCCGGATCCGCGCGATCCCGGCATCAGCCGCGAGGCCGCCGAGGACGCCGTGCGCACGCTGCTGCGCTGGGCCGGCGAGGACCCGGCGCGCGAAGGCCTGCTCGACACGCCCGGGCGCGTGGCGCGTGCCTACCGCGACTGGTTCAGCGGCTACCGCGAGGATCCGCGCGACTACCTCGCCCGCACCTTCAAGGAAGTCGCCGGCTACGACGAACTGATCGTGCTGCGCGACATCGAATTCGAAAGCCATTGCGAACACCACATGGCGCCGATCATCGGCAAGGCGCACGTGGGCTACCTGCCCGACGGCAAGGTCGTGGGCATCAGCAAGCTCGCGCGCGTGGTCGACGCCTATGCGCGCCGCTTCCAGGTGCAGGAGAAGATGACCGCGCAGATCGCCGACTGCATCGCCGACGTGCTGCAGCCGCGCGGCGTCGGCGTGGTGATCGTGGGCGCGCACGAATGCATGACCACCCGCGGCGTGCACAAGCGTGGCGTGAGCATGGTGACGTCGAAGATGCTGGGCACCTTCCGCGAGGACGCGCGCACGCGCGCCGAGTTCCTGCAGTTCATCGACGTCGGGCCGGGGCGCTGAGCCGCGCCCGCGGCATCACGCCCGGACCTCGCGCCGCTGTCGATACTGCGCGGCGTGAATCCCGCGCCGCCATCGCCGGATGACTGCCCGCTGCACGACTGCCTGGTCGTCGGCGCCGGCCCGGCCGGCCTGACCGCGGCGACCTACCTCGCGCGCTTCCACCGCGACATCGTCGTCGTCGATGCCGGCAGGAGCCGTGCGCGCTGGATCCCGACCAGCCACAACGTCCCCGGGTTTCCGCGCGGCGTCGCCGGCGAGACGCTGCTGCAGCGCCTGCGCGCGCAGGCCGGCGAATATGGCGTCGACATCCGCGAGGGCTGCATCGCGCGGCTGCAGCGCGACGACCACGGCTTCACCGCCACTGCCGCCGATGGCGCGCGCTGGCGCGCACGTACCGTGATCCTCGCCAGCGGCATCGTCGACGTGATGCCGGCGATGCCCGGGCTCGAGGACGCCATCGAGCAGCACGTCGTGCGCCTGTGCGCGGTCTGCGACGGCTACGAGGCCAGCGACGAACGCATCGCCGTGTACGCGCCGATCGACATCGCGATCGGCCACGCGCTGTTCCTGCGCACGTTCTCCTCGCGCGTCAGTGCGGTGCGCTCGCAACCGGGCGACGCCGCGCCGGAACTTGCCGCCGCCGCGCAGGCCGCCGGCGTCGCCTTGCTGCCGCCGTCGGTATCGCTGCACCACGACGGCGAATGCTGCGTGTTCACCTTCGACGACGGCAGCACGCAGCGCTTCGACACCGTCTACCCGGTGCTCGGCTGCGATGCGCAGTCGCAGCTGGCCACCGCGCTGGGCGCGCGCAGCGACGACAACGGCGAGCTGCGCGTGGACGCGCACCAGCAGACCAGCGTCGATGGCCTGTATGCGATCGGCGACGTGGTCAGCGCGCTCAACCAGATCAGCGTCGGCGTCGGCCACGCGGCGGTGGCGGCGAGCGACATCCACAACCGCCTGCCGCGCAATTTCCGCGACGCGCAGTCCGGCGACTGAGCGTGGAGACGGCGGCGGCGCGGTGGCTGTCGCGTACAATGCCCGCTGCTTTTCCGCCAAGAATCGCCCTGTCGTGGCCCTCGCTCCCGCTTCCCTCCGCACCCGGCTGGCCCAGACGATCGAACAGGGCATCGACGCGCTGCGCGCGCAGGGCGTGCTGCCCGCGGACCTGCCCGCGCCTGTCTTCACGGTCGAGCGGCCGAAGGAGCGCAGCCATGGCGATTTCTCCACCAACGCGGCGATGCTGCTGGCCAAGCCCGCGAAGTCCAACCCGCGCGCGATCGCGCAGGCGCTGATCGCGGCGCTCCCGGCGAGCACCGACATCGCCGCGGTCGAGATCGCCGGTCCCGGCTTCCTCAATTTCCGCCTCGCGCCGGCGGCGTGGCAGCAGCAGCTGCGGCAGGTCCACGCGCAGGGCGCGGCTTACGGACGCAACGATTCCGGCAACGGCCACCGCGCCGGCGTCGAATACGTCTCGGCCAATCCGACCGGACCGCTGCATGTCGGCCACGGCCGCGCGGCGGTGATCGGCGACTGCATCGCGCGCGTGCTCGCCGCCAACGGCTGGGACGTGATGCGCGAGTTCTACTACAACGACGCCGGCGCGCAGATCGACAACCTGGCCAAGTCGGTGCAGGCGCGCGCGCTGGGCAGGACGCCGGACGACCCGTCGTGGCCGGAAGACGGCTACCGCGGCGACTACATCCTCGATGTCGCCCAGGCCTACCTGCGCGGCGACACGGTTACGTTCGAGGACCATTCGGTCACCGGCGCGCAGGATCCGCACGACCTCGATGCGATCCGCCGCTTCGCCGTCGCCTGGCTGCGCAACGAGCAGAACGGCGACCTCGCCGCCTACGGCGTGTCGTTCGACGTGTATTTCCTGGAGTCCTCGCTGTACGCCGACGCCAAGGTCGAGGAGACCGTGCGCGAGCTCATCGCCCACGGCCACACCTACGAAGAGGGTGGCGCGCTGTGGCTGCGCACCACCGACTTCGGCGACGACAAGGACCGGGTGATGCGCAAGTCCGACGGCAGCTACACCTACTTCGTGCCGGACGTCGCCTATCACCTCTCGAAGTGGCAGCGCGGCTACGAGCGCGCGATCACCGAGCTCGGCGCCGACCACCACGGTTCGCTCAAGCGCGTGCACGCCGGCCTGCAGGCGCTGGATGCCGGCATCCCGGAAGGCTGGCCGGAATACGTGCTGCACCAGATGGTGACGGTGATGCGCGGCGGCGAGGAAGTGAAGCTGTCCAAGCGCGCGGGCAGCTACCTCACGCTGCGCGATCTCGTCGACGAGGCCGGGCGCGATGCCACGCGCTGGTTCTTGCTCGCGCGGCGGCCGGATTCGCAGCTGACCTTCGACATCGACCTGGCGCGTTCGCAGTCGCTCGACAATCCCGTGTACTACGTGCAGCTGTCGCATGCACGCATCTGCGGGCTGTGGCGGCAACTGCGCGAACGCGGCCTGGCCTTCGATCGTGACAACGGCCTGGCACAACCGCTGGACCTGGACAACGCGGGCACGCGCAACCTGCTCACCGAGCTGGCGCGCTATCCGGAAGTCGTCGCCAGCGCCGGTGAGCACCTGGAGCCGCACCTGCTCACCGCCTACCTGCACGAGCTGGCGCAGGCCTTCCAGTCCTATTACAACGACCACCAGTTCCTGGTCGACGACACCGACGTGCGCGACGGACGCCTGGCATTGGCGCAGGCGACGCGGCAGGTGCTCGCCAACGGACTGGACCTGATTGGCGTCTCGGCGCCGGAGAGCATGTAGTGGCAGCCAAACGCGGCAGGTCGCAGGCGCGACGCAACGGAAATTCCGCGGGCATGCCCGGCTGGGCCTGGCTGGTGCTGGGCGTGGTGCTGACGATCGCGGTGGTGCTGGCCGCGCCGAAGTTCATGAAACCGGGCGATGGCGACGGCTTCTTCCGGCCCAAGCCCAACCCCGATGCCAGGCCCGCCACCGCCAGCGCCAGCGACGACAGCGTGGCCGACGACGAGGGCGCCAGCGCAAAGCCCGCAGCGGTCGCCAAGCCCAAGCCGACGCAGTACGACTTCTACACGATGCTGCCCGGCGATGAAGTGCAGATGTCCGACGCCGAACTCGCCGCGACCGAACGCGAGGAAGCCGCGCACAAGGCCAAGTCGCCATCCTCGGCGCCTGCAATGCCCGCCGCGCCCACGCCGGCCGATGGCGGAGACGACGAGGACGCCGATGCAGGCACGCGGTCGGCGACTGCGGCGACCGCAACCACGCCGACGCCATCGGCCGCGGATGCGCCCTACATCCTCCAGGCCGGCGCCTTCGGCGCGTCCGGCGATGCCGAAGCGACCAAGGCCAAGGTCGCGCTGCTCGGACTCGGGGCGCGGGTGGAGTCGGCGGCGATCGGCGGCAAGACCGTCTACCGCGTGCGCATGGGGCCGTATGCCACCGCGTCGGAGCTGGCGGACGCCAAGCGCAAGCTTGCCGCCGGCGGACTGCCGGCGATGGCGATCAAGGTGAAGTGACCGGACGCGGCGCAACAGGCCGGCGACGTCGCCATCGGTGAGACCTGCCGCGGCGATACTGGCGCTCGTAGAACACGCCTGCCTGCACCGCCATGCCGATCGAAGCCGCCCTCGTCAAACCCGTCGTCGATGCCCTGATGGGCCTGTTCCGCCAAGGCCACGACCTGCAGCTCAAGCACAACGCCGAAGCCGCGCTGCGCGAGGCGATCCGCGAACTGCTGCTGGCCAATCCCGACGAGAACAAGGCCGCCGCGCGCATCGCCATCGCCAAGGCCGCCGGCATCCTGTCCGAGGACGTGGTGCTGGCCGAGGACATGCTCAAGAAGCACCGCGACGACGGCAACAAGGCGCGCACGCGCGGCAAGTCCAGCGTTGGCGCGCGCCGGCGCGTCGTGCGTGAACCGGTCGCCGGAGATGACACGAAGCCGCGCCCCACGACGAAAAAATCCGCGTCGAGGAAACCGTCGAAAACAAAATGAGACGCTGAACAGGCGATGCGCATGGCATCGGCGTGGCGCAACGGTCACAATCGACCGGTTCCCGCTGCATGCAGTGCGCAATGCCCTACATGGTCCAGGTCGACGAGCAGCACCAGCTAGTCGAAGTCGTCTACACCGGCCCGATCACCGTCAGCACGCGCATCTGCGCGATGGAGGACGGCGCGCTGCTGCTGGACGCGCACCAGTACGCGCGCGTGCTGGTCGACCTGACCGCCGCGACGGCCGCGCCGGAGCCGATCGCTGCCGCCCATGGCTATGCCGCGCGCATGGCGCACCGGCCACGCGCGCGCAACAGCCGCCTGGCCTACGTGACGTTGCCCGGCCAGCATCCCAGTCCGCTGATGGAAAACGTCGCGTCCACGCGCCATGTCGAGCTGCGCCACTTCCACGCGCGCGCCGAGGCACTGCACTGGCTGCTCACGGGTACCTAGATTAAGGTGCCGGCCACGGCGGCTTGCGTGGCACCCATGCCCTACACGATGCAACTTGATTCCGCGCGCGGCCTGCTCGACCTGCGCTACCACGGCGTGGTGTCGATCGCCCAGCGCCTGCAGGCCGCCGAAGAAGCGCTGCCGCTGCTGCGCGACAGCGGCGTGCGCCGGATCCTGATCGACCTCATGCAGGCCGTCGCGGCGCCCGACACCATCGACGATTTCCGCGCCTTCACCGCGCGCATCACCGGCGAGCCGCTGTTCCGGCAATCGCGCACCGCGTTCGTGGCGCCGCCGGTCAACTACACCAACCATCTGGTCGAAGTGCTGGCCGACGCGCACCACTATCCGTTCGCGCGTTTCGTCGACCGCGCGGCCGCGATCGACTGGTTGCTCGGCGACGCGCCGGCCGGACAATGACGCGTACTCCGCAGTGACGACCCCGACGGGAGCAGGCATGGCGACTTCGCAGTGGCTGGCATGGGCGGCGCTGTCGGCGGTGTTCGCCGCGCTGACGGCGATCTTCGCCAAGGTCGGGCTGGCCGGCGTCGACAGCGATTTCGCGACCCTGCTGCGCACGTTCGTGATCGTGGCGCTGCTGGCGCTGTTCGTCGCCGTGACCGGCAAGTGGCGCAATCCGGCGACCCTGTCGTGGTCCACGCTCGGTTTCCTGTGCGCCTCGGCGCTGGCGACCGGTGCCTCGTGGGTCTGCTATTTCCGCGCGCTCAAGGCCGGCCCCGCGTCGAACGTGGCCGCGGTCGACAAGCTGAGCGTGCTGCTGGTGGCGGTGTTCGCCTTCATGTTCCTCGGCGAGCGCCTGGGCCTGCGCGAATGGATCGGCGTGGCGCTGGTCGGCCTGGGCGTGGTCGTCATCGCCTTCAAACCCTGAGGCCACGGATTCGATGATCAAGACCGTCTTCGTCACCGGCGCGACCTCCGGCTTCGGCCTCGCCACCGCGCGCCGCTTCGCCGAGGCCGGCTGGCGCATCGTCGCCACCGGCCGCCGCGCCGACCGGCTCGAGGCATTGGCCGAGCAGATCGGCCGCAAGGCCATCCACGTCGCCGCGTTCGACATCCGCGACGCCGATGCGATGCAGGCCGCGCTCGACGCGTTGCCCGACGGCTTCCGCAACATCGACCTGCTGGTCAACAACGCCGGCCTCGCGCAGGGCACCAGGCCCGCACAGGACGCCAGCCTGGACGACTGGCGCACGATGATCGACACCAACATCACCGCGCTGGTGACGCTCACGCGCGCGCTGCTGCCGAACCTGATCGCGCGGCGCGGCGGCATCGTCAACATCAGTTCGACCGCCGCCAGCTATCCCTACGCCGGCGGCAACGTCTACGGCGCCAGCAAGGCCTTCGTCAGCCAGTTCTCGCTGGGCCTGCGCGCCGACCTGCACGGCACCGGCGTGCGCGTGACCACGCTCGAGCCCGGCATGGCCGAAACCGAATTCACGCTCGTGCGCACCCATGGCGACCAGGCCGCGTCGGACGCGCTGTACCGCGGTGCGCAACCGCTGACCGCCGACGACATCGCCGACACCATCTACTGGATCGCGACCCTGCCCACGCACCTCAACGTCAACCGGCTGGAACTGATGCCGGTGAGCCAGTCGTTCGCGGGATTCCAGGTCCATCGCGACGCGTGAGCGCGCGAACCGCCAATCGCTAGGCCGCGTTCCACTCGTACACGCGTACGTCCGACGATCCGCTGACGTGCACCGGATCGGCGAAGGCGATCGCCTGCGCCGCGTCGAGATCCGCCGCGCGGATCAGGTAGGCACCGCCGCTGCGGTCGCTGAAGGGTCCCGACAACTCGAGTTGACCGCGCTCGCGCAGCTTCGCCAGGTGCGCGTAATGCGGTTCGATCACCGCCGGATCGAAGCGCGG
>Ga0207657_10008912_pt1 | contig 10142 bp, 9 predicted proteins | sample KBSC33metaG_FD_184316 | JGI IMG/M metagenome (GOLD analysis project Ga0207657, IMG submission 184316) | Corn rhizosphere microbial communities from Kellogg Biological Station, Michigan, USA - KBS C3-3 metaG (SPAdes) (version 2) | ecosystem: Host-associated > Plants > Roots > Rhizosphere > Soil ... | reverse complement strand
CGACGAGCTGTTCTGGGTCGAGCCGCGCAACCGGGCGATCCTGCCACTCGACCATTTCCATTTGTCGCACTCGCTCCGCCGGACGCTCCGCTCCGGCCGCTTTCACGTCACCCACGACCGCGACTTCAAGGCGGTGATCAACGCCTGTGCCGATCGCGAGGAGACCTGGATCAACGCCGAGCTCGAACATGCGATGCTGGCGCTTCATTCCTCGCGGCACGCCCATTCGGTTGAAGTGTGGAGAGACGGCGCGCTCGTCGGAGGTCTCTATGGCGTCAAGCTCGGCCGCGCCTTCTTCGGCGAGAGCATGTTCAGCCGAGAGCGCGACTCGTCCAAGGTCGCTCTGGCGTGGCTGGTGGCGCGCCTCAAGGTCGGGAATTTCACGCTTCTCGATTGCCAGTTCATGACCGAGCACCTCGCCTCGCTGGGCGCGATTACGGTCCCGCGCGAAACCTACGTCGCGTTGCTTTCGGCAGCGCTCGGCGGCGGGGCCGCGGTCGGCGCGGCGGCTGCCGGAGCATTGGTCGAGGCGCTCGGCCGGACTCCCGATGGAGTGCCCGACTTCGGTGCGCTCGACAGGTTGCTCGAGCTTGCAGGAGCAGCCGGCGCCGGGGGGCCCGCCGGGTACGTCATCTCGCAGCTCTTGGGCCAGACGTCATAGACCGGGTGCTCGACGGTGTTGAGCGATGGCGATTCCTTGTAGAGCCAGCCAGAGAAGACGCGGCTCCAGCTCTTGTCCGGCTTTTGAACGTCCACTTGGACGAAGGCGCCGGTCAGCTTCTCCTGTTCCCACGGTGCAGTCGTCTCGCACGCCCGCAGACGCACGATCACATCCTTCCAGCGGGCCGACTGGCCCGGGTGCAGAGTCACGTTCTGGACGATGCCGTTGCGTTTGTTGAGGATCCCCAGCACGGCGACACGCTGCGCCATCGGCGTGACTCCGCCCTGCCCATTCGCAGTCGCGGCGACTTGCGGCCCAGTGGGCGCGGACGCGTTTTGTTGCTGCGCACCTTTGTTGCACGAAGCCAGTGCGAGACCAGCGAGCAGGGCTGCAACGGCTGCGCGCACGCTTATTCTGGGATCCAGGGTTCGTAGTCCCCGGTGGAGGCTGGTCGAATCCGGCCCGAACCAAGCGCTCCGTCAGGACGGAACGCCTCCATCGTGCCGGTCAGGTTCGGAGTCGGCGCCTGCTGGAACTTCCGGACCGGGGGAAGGGCCTTCTGTGGCAGCTCGTCGATCGTTCCGCGAAGCCACAGCTGCCAGTCGGGCGGGACCCGGCTGCCGTCATTGCTGCCGTCGTAGATCACCCAGCGGCGGTTCGGCCGCTTCTTGTCCTGGTAGTAAACGTTCCCCGCGGCATCGCGCCCGACCTCATCGCCGAAGCGGCGGGTGAACAGCGCCGTCCCCCACGTCGCACCGTTCCACCAGGTGAATGTTCTCGACCAGAATCCCATGGGTGCGTGCCTCTGCCCCGTCATTGCGAGGAGCGCAAGCGAGTAGCTCAATGCGGCCAGGTGACGGTATCGCCTTCCTTGATGCCGAGGGCCGCGGCGCGGCCGCCGCCGATCTCGAGCACCAGCGCGATCGGCTCGCCCGCCTGGAGCGGCTCGAGCGACAGCGGCGCACCGTGGACGATGCGGGCGATCGTCCCGTCCGCGCGGATGTACACGATGTCGAGCGGGATGAGCGTATTCTTCATCCAGAAGGCGACGTCCTGCGGCGGATCGTAGGGGAAGATCATCCCGCGGTCGGGCGCCAGTGTCTTGACGAACATCAGGCCTTTTTCCTGCTGCTCGGGAGTCGCGGCGACGTCGACCGAAAACTGGTGAACGCCATTCTTTGCGCGGATCGTCAGCGGCACTTCGCGAAGCCCCGATTGTGGCTGGTCAGGCGCAGGCGCAGGCGCGGGCGGAGCAGGCGCGGGAGCGCTCTCCTGGGACGCGGTCTGACCGGTCGGATTCTGGGCCGGTGCGTCCGGGCTGCAGGCGATCAGGGCGACGAGCGCCGCGGTTAGAGTTCCGATTCGCCGATTTCGCGAAGCTCGACCGCCGTCAGCCCCTTGGCGCTTGGCGCGATGCGCGCCTCCAGCCTCTGACCCGGCTGCAGCTCGGGCAAATGGGAGATCCGCACCGTCTCCATATGCACGAACACGTCCTCGCCGCCCAATTCGTCGGGCCGCTTGACGAAGCCATAGCCGCGAACGCGGTTGAACCATTTCACCTCCACCGGCTCGAACTCGCCGGCCGATTCAGCAAGCGCCTTCCGGTCCGAGCGTTCGCCGACAGAAATGGACGAGCGCGGCTGCTGCGGCAAGGCCGAAGACATGTCGATCGACAAGACCTTCTTTGCCTGGAGGCCGCGGTCGAGGCGCACCGGCACGCATTCGATGATCGCCCCTTCGGGCACGCTCCGCCGACCGTGCTCGCGCAGGACGCTGAAGTGCAGGAGGACGTCTCCTTCGACATCGTCGCTGACCAGGAACCCGAAGCCGCGTGTCGCATCAAACCATTTCACACGCCCCGTAATGGGCGCCATCTCGGCCGGACCCGAGCTTTCGTCCGACTCCATTGCGGCGACATTGCCTCCTTCGGCGAGTTGTAGAGCTGCACGCACCATCGGGACTCTCATTAACATGCGTGTTTCTGTCGGCAAACCGACTTTCGGACGTCCAAAGCTAACCTGCGTTAGCCAACGGTGATGCCTGCACGTTCGTTGAGGTCGTCGACGTCGATCGGATTTCCGGGCGAAATTGCGCAAATCGCTCGCGCCAGAGTAAATCCATGACCCGCCCGGACCATGGCCGCAATCCACTTTTCGCGCTGGGGCGGATCGGCGGCGGTCGTTGCGAATGGTCCAAGGCGCCGGCGCTCGGCGAAGCGCAATGCCGCGGCGACGGCTTCCCCGTCCGCCTGCGCGCGGGCGGCATCCCCGTCCGCCGCCTCGACACCGGCAAGGCGCAGCTTCTCGGATAGCCGGCGCTTCCCGTAGCCGCGAGCGCTGAGTGACCGGGATTGCGCAACGGCATAAGCGGCATCATCGATATAGCCGAGTTCCGCAAAGCGGTTCGCAAGTGCCTCCAGATCCGGCTCCCGGTCCCCGGTCCAACCCCTCTCTCGCACCTTCCTGGCAAGGTAAGAGCGCAGCTTGGCGCGCGTGGTCGCGTACTTCCCGACATAGCGCAGAGCGAGCTCCTGAAGCCGCTTCTGATCGAGCGGCGGCGGGACTCGTCTGGGTCTCGAGTGTGCACTCACGCCCGATTTGTGCCACAGTCGCTCGCCAAGGGGAAAGCAGCCGTACCTGGGGTACGGTGGAAGCGACGAACGGAAACGATCAGGAAATGGACTGCGTGCTCGAGCGCAATGTCACGCTGACTGAGGAACTCGCGCCGGCGGGCGCGACGCCTACGCTCGACTCCTTGCCGCGCCGCCTGGCGGACTTCGGCACGATCGGCGAGGCCCTCGATTATGCGGCGAAAGGCACGCGCGGCCTCAACTTCCACGATGCGCGGGGAAGCCTGACCCGTGGCTACACTTATGCCGAGCTGCGCGAGGACGCGCTGGTTGCGGCACGCCGCTTCGTTGCCCTCGGCATCAAGCCCGGCGATCGCATCGCGCTGATCGCCGAGACGGGGCCCGAGTTCGCGGCATTCTTCTTCGGAGCGGTCTATGCCGGCGCGTGGCCGGTGCCGCTGCCGCTCCCGACGAGCTTTGGCGGGCGCGACGCTTATATCGACCAGCTCGCGATCCAGCTGGACAGCTGCGATCCCGCGCTCTTCCTCTATCCGCCCGAGCTGGCCGAGTTCGGCAGCGATGCTGCCGCGATGCCCGGCGTCGAATCGCGCAGCTGGAGCACGCTGGAAGCCATCGAGCCGGCTTCGGGCGAGCTTCCTGCGGCGAGGCCCGACGACATCGCTTATCTTCAATATTCGAGCGGCTCGACGCGCTTCCCGCACGGGGTCGCCGTCACTCACCGCGCGCTGCTCGACAACCTCCGGGCCCACGGCATCGGACTTCAGGTGCTCGAGACTGACCGCTGCGTCTCGTGGCTTCCCTGGTACCATGACATGGGGCTTGTCGGCTGCTTCCTCTCGCCGATCGCGCTCCAGCTGTCGGTCGACTATCTCAAGACCGAGGATTTCGCCCGGCGGCCGCTCGCCTGGCTCGACATGATCACCCGCAACCCCGGCACCTCGATCAGCTACTCGCCGACCTTCGGCTACGACATCTGTTCGCGGCGGATGAGCTCGCAGACCCGCGCCGCCGACCGATTCGATCTCTCTCGCTGGCGGATTGCCGGCAACGGCGCCGACATGATCCGCCCCGACGTGATGCAGGCGTTCGTCGATTGCTTCGACGAGGCGGGCTTCAAGGCCAGCGCCTTCTGTCCGAGCTATGGACTTGCCGAAGCGACCCTCGCGGTCTCGCTGATGCCGCCGGGCGAGGGCATCCGGCTTGAGCTGGTCGAGGAAAATGAGCTTTCGGGCTGCGCTCCGGCGGACGAGGAGCGCCCGCGGCGCTATCGTGCGGTGGTGAACTGCGGCAAGCCGGTCACCGGCATGGAGATCGAGATCCGCGGCTCTGACGGCGAGCTGCTTCCGGACCGCGGCATCGGCAAGGTCTATGTGCGTGGCCAAAGCGTCATGCACAGCTATTTCCGCGACGAGGAATCGACCCGCGCCTGTCTCAGCGACAATGGTTGGCTCGACACCGGCGACATGGGCTACATGTCCTCGGGCTATATTTTCATCGTCGGCCGCGCCAAGGACATGATCATCATCAACGGGCGCAACCACTGGCCGCAGGACATCGAATGGGCGGTGGAGCAGCTGCCCGGATTCAAGTCGGGCGACATCGCCGCGTTCGCGATCACGGGTCCAAGCGGTGAAGAAACGCCGGCGGTGCTGGTCCACTGCCGGGTCTCGGACAATGAGGAACGCGGCCGTCTTCGCGACGAAATCCGCGAGCGAGTCCGGGCGATCACCGGCATCAGCCCGGTCGTCGAGCTGATCCCGCCGCGCACCCTGCCCCGCACCAGCTCGGGTAAGCTGTCGCGGACCAAGGCGCGCAACCTCTACCTTTCGGGTGAAATCCAGCCCTACGACATCGCCGCCTAGCCGCACGACAATCCATTGCGTGATTGTCACAATTTTTATGCCCCTAATTTGGGATAAGGACGCTCGTTCATCCGGGACGTTAGCGTCTTCCCCAAGAGCACCGCGTTTTTGGGGGAATTTATTCCTTGTCGGAGAACCTGCACCTCGCCCCGCTGGTAAGGCGGTGGTCGAAGCGTATCGATCTCTCGCATGAGGACCGCCAGGCGATCCTCACGCTTCCCTTCCGCTTAGAAATCTTCGCCAAGGACGCTTACGTCATGCGCGAGGGCCATCAACCCGCGGAATGCACGCTGCTCCTTCGCGGGTTCGCCTATCGGCAAAAGCTGCTCAGCGACGGCGGGCGGCAGATCATCGCCTTCCTAGTGCCAACCGAGTTCGCGGATCTGCCGGCGAACGTGCTCGGCACAGCCGACCATAACGTGCAGAGCCTCAGCCGGTCCGAGGTTGCGATCATCCCCCGCTCCGCTCTGCTCGATCTTTGGCACGCCCGTCCGGCCGTCCGCATGGCGATCTGGATGGACACATTGATCGACGCTGCGATCGTGCGTGAGTGGGTGGTGAATGTCGGTCGCCGCGATTCCCGCGCGAGGATCGCGCATTTGCTGTGCGAGATCGCCTCCCGGCTCCACGTCGCCGGCGCGCGCGACGGCGAGATGTTCGACTTTCCGGTCACTCAGGAGCAGCTCGCGGACGCGACCGGGCTAACCCCCGTGCACACCAACCGAATGCTCCAGACGCTCCGTCGCGAAGGCCTGATCCAGCTGACCTCGGGATCGCTGAGGATTCTCGACTGGCAGGGACTGCGCGAGGCAGCGGACTTCGACGACCTTTACCTGCATCAATCCTGACGCCGAACTGCTTCGTCTTTCAGCATTAAATATCTGTTTACGACACAATTCTATATTCGCCGCGCATGTGGGGAGTTGCGTCATGACGCGCGTCCAGGGCTGGGCCAAGCGCAAGGACCGTCACCCCGTGTCGATCGATGCGACAGTCCATCGGAGCGACGGCACCAAGGCCGACGTGACTCTCACCAACTTTTCCGACGAGGGCTGCCGCATCGAGGCGGACGAGGTCTTCCGCATCGGCGAACGCGTTCAGATCGCAATTCCGCGCATGGGCCACGTCAAGGCGCAGGTGCGCTGGTCGCATCCTGGCAGCGCCGGAGCGAAATTCCTCATCGAATCGGACTTTTAGGAGTTCAGGCCGAGCTCTCGGACTGGCGCGCAGGCGGGAACATCCGTCCGAGCACACGATCATGAAGGCGATAGTGGTGGTAGAGCGCGGCAATCGCGTGTCCGAAGGCGATGATCACGATCGCCCACCCGATCTTCTCGTGGAATTGGGCAAGCAAGTGGCGGCTCGGCCTCGAAAGCGCGCCGTACGGACCCGGAATGGCGAACAGCCCGAAGAAGCTCACGTCATGGCCCTGCGCCCAGCGCCAGCTGAAGCCCAGCCCCGCCTGGATCACGAGCAGCAAGTAGAGAAGATAATGGACTGCCTTCGACGCCAGCTTCACCCATCCGCTGACGATCGCCGCCCGCTGGTGTCCCGGAATCAGGCGCCAGACAATCCGCGCAACGACGACTGAGGTCAGCAGCACGCCGAGCGACACGTGCACGCTCTGAAGATTCTCCCGAGTGTCCCTCGAAAAATCGTCCCAGGTCACCGCAAGGCCGAACTGGACGATCACGAGCAGCGCCGTCAGCCAGTGCAGAGTGATCGCGACATTGTCGTAGTCGGTCTTGTCGTCGGCCGCGAGAATTCGGGCCGCGGTGTCGAGGGGCTTGGCGTCGTTCATTACGGCTCCGCTAGGGGTGAGAAGCTGCAATCCCGCTGAACGGGCTTGGTTCCGACGGTAGCTGCTGCCCCCTGCCCCTTGGTCATCGCGACGCTTTCCACCGTGTTTCACCAGGCTGTTAGGTCCCTGTCATGAACGAACGCGCACCGCGGCATGCCTTCCCGTCGGAGCGAAATCATAATGTGCGGCATTTTCGGATCGATTGGCCGCAACCTTTCCCAATCGGCCGTCGAGAATGTCCTTCGTGTCCTCGACCACCGCGGGCCGGACGGCAAAGGCACCTTCATCGATCCGTCAGCCGAGCTGACTCTCGCGCACACGAGGCTGGCCGTCATCGACCTCGAAACCGGAAGCCAGCCGCTGACGAGCGAGGATGGGAACATCGTCGTCGCTGCAAACGGAGAGATCTACGATTTCGAGCGCATCAGAAGCTCGCTGGAGACAAAGGGCCATCGCTTCCAGACGAAGAGCGATTCCGAAGTCATCGTCGCGCTCTACCAGGAGTTCGGGCTTGACTGCTTCGAGCATCTGAGGGGCGAATTCGCATTCCTGCTGTACGACAAGCGCAAGCGCCTGCTCGTTGCGGGGCGCGACCGCTTCGGGATCAAACCGCTCTACTTCTCGCGGCTGCCGCACGGCCTCGTGCTCGCGTCGGAAATGAAGGCCATTTTCGCCAGCGGGCTTGTCGAGCCGAAGCTCGATCCGAGAGGCTTTGATCCACTCATCGACCGAGCTGCCGATACCGGCTGTTTCCCTTTCCTGGGCATCGAACAGGTACCACCGGCATCCTACCTGACGATCGCCGTTGACACGTTCGAGACAAGCATCACGCCCTATTGGTCGCCGCAAATCCCGGAGGAAGCGGCTCGGCCCGTCTCTGATCCGTCCCGCGTCGCCGCCTCTGAGGCCGCACACACGATTCTCGAGAAGCTGGAGGAAGCGGTCCGCTTGCGGCTCAGGGCGGATGTCCCGGTCGGCCTCTATCTCAGCGGAGGCATCGACTCCTCCTTCGTCGGCGCGCTGATGAAGCGCAACCTGCAATCCAACCTCCATTCCTTCTCGATCTCGTTCGCCGGAAGCGACAGCAGCGAGCAGGAGTTCACGCGCAAGGCCGCAAGCCATCTCGGCACCATTCATCACGACCTTGAAGTCTCGAAGGACATGCTCTGGCGCGACCTGGAAGCCTGCCTGTGGCATTCCGAACTGCCGTTCGTCTCGCTCGCTCCGGTCGGCAAGTTCCTCCTGTCGAGGGAAGCGAGTAAGCACGTAACGGTCGTGCTCACGGGTGAGGGCGCGGACGAGGTTTTCCTCGGCTATCGCCGCTTCTTCCAGAGGGCGATCCGGGATACCCGTTCGGGAGGTGCGAACGCGTCGCCGCAGCTGAGGCGCCTCAAACGCGGACGGGTCGGAACTGCACTCGCGAAGAGACTATCTCTGCTGATGTTTCATCGGGCGCAGCGGCGGTCGCTTGCCGCAGCGCGCTCGAACTCGGCAAAAGCTGCGTTGGCGAGCAAACCGCTGATCAACGCCGTTCAGGAGGCACGGCTCGCCGGCATGCCGCTCGATATCCTCTGCTATCTCGGCGACCGGGAGGAAATGGCGCACTCCCTCGAAGCGCGGCTGCCGTTCCTCGACCACGAGTTGTACGACGCAACCAAGGCGATCCCCGTCGACTTCAAGATGCGCGGCGACACCGAAAAGGCGGTGCTTCGCGAAGCCGCTGAAGGCATCTTGCCCGACGATATCCGGCTAAGGCCCAAGCGCGGCTTCATGCAGACGAGCGAAGCGGTCGATTTCTACGGCACGGATCGGACGCGAACGGAGGCCCTGCGCCGGCGGCATCTCACCAGAGACGCATTCAGCAGCGCGCAGATATTCTCCTACCACGCATTCCTGTTGCTAAGGCTGCTGGCGTGCGTGCCGGCCGTTGGTTCTCTCAGGCGCCTTCGGCGGGATTCGAACAAGGTCATCATGTACATGCTGCAGACGCACATGCTTCACCGCATGTTCGTTACCGAGCCGGGCTGGCGGAATCAGCCGCTGCAAGCGCCAGAGGATCGCGCGGAGGCTCCCAAAGCCAAAGAGCTGGTTTCCTGATTCGGAGGCGTGATGCGCCTTCACACCACCGCGTTGCTCGCGATGACCTCCTTGTACCATGCCGCGCTGAGCTTGGGCGTGCGCTTCTGCGTCTTGAAGTCGACGTAATGGATGCCGAACCGCTTCGAATAGCCGTCGGCCCATTCGAAATTGTCCATCAGGCTCCACAGGAAATAGCCCTTGAGCGGATAGCCTTCGGCGACGGCGCGGTGGAACTGCGTGATGTAGTTCCTGAGGTACATGATCCGGTCGGCGTCATCCACGCGGCCGTTCTGCACCGGATCGTCGGCCGACGCGCCGTTCTCCGACACGTACAGCACCTTCGGCCCCCATAGCTCGCTGACCTGGCGGACGCCCCAATAGGCAACCTCGGGACCGACGATCAGCCATGGCGAGGCCATGTGCGGCGACGAGGGGATGTGCGGGATCGTCGCATAGCCCTTGGGCGAATTGTCCGCGCGGGCCCATTCCGGGGCGTAGATGTTGAGCGCCACGAAATCGAGCGGGCTGCCGATCGCGGCCATGTCGCCCGGCTGCACCTTGGGGGCGTTCGCGCCTTCTTGGCTCAGATATTCGTCGATGTACCTGCCCTCCATGATCGCGGTCAGGAACATGGCATTCATCTCACGCGTCGCCTTTTTCGCTGCCGCGATATGCTCGGGCGTGTCGATCACGGGCACGTAGAAGGTCGTGTTGTCGGCGAGCCCGATCTGGGTTCCCGCCTTGGCGTGAGCGCGGATCGCCTGGACTCCAAGGCCGTGCGCGAGGACTCCGTGATGCCGCACCTGGTTGACCTCTGCCGGCGCCAGCTTGAGACCGGGCGCATGGACTCCGGCCTGGTGGCCGAGGTCGGTGTAGCAACGGATCTCATTGACCGTCATGATGTGCTTCACGTGGTCGCTGATCTGGCCCGCCATGTAGCCGGCGTAATCGGCGAACGCCTTGGCCGTGTCGCGGTTCTGCCAGCCGCCGGGCAGCGCCGCGGGCAGGTCCCAGTGGAACATGGTGACGTAAGGTTCGATGCCGTTCTCGCGCAAATTGTCGAGCACGCGCTTGTAATGGTCGACCCCCTTCGCGTTCGGCTGCCCACGGCCTTCCGGAAAAATCCGCGACCAGGCGATCGACATCCGG